>Ga0208370_100124_pt1 | contig 25015 bp, 26 predicted proteins | sample Subbio12Jun_QV11_FD_184822 | JGI IMG/M metagenome (GOLD analysis project Ga0208370, IMG submission 184822) | Serpentinite rock and fluid subsurface biosphere microbial communities from McLaughlin Reserve, California, USA -CR12Jun_QV11 (SPAdes) | ecosystem: Environmental > Terrestrial > Deep...
GCCATCCATGCTGGCCTCCGACCCAGCCAGCAGGATGAATCAGAATTTTAAACCCGCTGGAATCCCTCGCGATTCAGAGGCTGTGGAAAACGCTCTAGAAGGATCGAGGTTGAAATCGGCCGCCGAGATGCGCTCCGCCCCTTCGAACGGGAAGCGTGCGCCGCCGTCCTCGATGACCAGCCGGTTCATCACCCGCCCGTTCCACCGCCGCGCGATGAACAGCGCCACCAACCGGCGCAGTGCCACCAGCAAGAGCCCTGTAAAGATAAGGCCGATCGTCACCGAGGCGCGCGAGAAATCGCTGTTCGACTTGGTGTAGAAGCCGATGAAGTTGATCAGAGCGGCTGAAATCAGCAGCGCCGTCACCGCCTTGCGCGACGCGAACAGCCAGTCGACCAGCGCCTCGAGGCCGTAGGTGCGGTTATAGAGCGCGATGGTGAAGTAGGCTGGCAGCATGACCTGCGCGGCCAGCATGGCGCGCGGTTCGGCCCATTCGCTTTCCCACAGCAGAGAGGCCAGCGCGAAGCTGATATTGAATACCAGAGCGTCTGCCGCCAACATCAGCACATAGGCGCGCAGCCGCCGCCGTTCGAGCGAGGGTGCGACCTTGCTCTCCACCGACGGGAGGCGAACTGATTCGAGCAACTTCGGTGCGACGCGATTCATGAGCCCCCCGAGACGCGACCCCCAATGGCCACCTACGCATTAATACAGATAAAAGCGCAATTTGTGCGACTGCGAAAGTTGCTCCTGTCACATTTCGTTACCGCTTGGCCGCAAATCGGGCGATTTCAGTCAGTTCGTTGGCGAGCAGAAGCTCAGCCGACTGGCTGTTGGCGAGCAGGGCACGGTGCAGGGCGGTGAGCCGGGGGACGAGTCGGTCGAGTCGCGTTTCGCGGGCACCGCGCGCAGCCGGATGGGACCAGCGCTCGAACTGCTGGATGATCGCGCGCTCCTCGCGGAAGAAGATGCCGAGTTGCATCTTCTCGCCCGGATTGAGGTTCTGGATGCGGCCCTTGATGCCGATTCGGGCGGCGATCTGCGCCAACTGGACCGCCCGCCGTTCGAGCGCCAGCGCCACGCCCACCGGATTGAGGCCAAGCTCGCGCATCCGCCGGATCTCGCCCGCGATCCGCCCCAGTTCGCCGCCCAGTACCGCGTTGACCAGCGGGGCGAAGCCGTCCTCCTCGGTCGCCGCGCCGATCGCGGCGTGATCTTCGGCGGTGGCGGGGCGCGGGGCCTGCGGGTCGGCACCGACATAAAGCGCCAGCTTGTCGACCTCGGACTGCGCCAGCCGCACGTCGAGCCCGGCAGCCCGCGCGATGCGTTCGGCAAGATCGCCGCCGAGCCTCAGACCGGCGGCATCCGCCATGCCGCGCACCGCCTGGGCCACGTCCTTCAGCTCCGGCTGGTGGAACATGGCGACCAGCGCGTCCTTGCGCTTCTCGAGCAGCTTGGCGGTGCGCGACTTGTCGGTGGCGGAGGTGGCGACGACGATCACCGGCACCGCCTCGCCCGCACCCGCCTCGGCAGTCTCGATCAGGTATTGCAGCGCGTCGTGCGCGTCATCGCCGCTGGCACGCACCCAGATGTGGCGACTGCCGCCGAACAGCGAGGTCGAGCGTGCCTCGTCCCCGAGCCGCGCCGGATCGCCCTTGAGTTCGGTGCCGGTCAGGTCGATCCGCTCACCCGGATCGGGCAGGGCGGCGACGACACGGCTGGCAGCAGCGCTGGCGCCGGCCTCGTCCGGGCCGCAAAAGAAGAAGATGCGCCCCTCGCGCGCGGCGGGGGGCAGACCGCGCAGGAAATCCCTGTGGGTCGCCTTCACGGCTGGCTGGGGCGGGCCTGGGCACCCTGGGCACCCTGTGCCCTGAGGGTCAGCGAAACCTGCGTGGCCATCCGCTCGGCCACGTCGAGCGCGAGGTTCTCCAGCGCCTTCTGCTCGGCGGCGATGGTGGCATACTCGCTGGAGACCACGTCGATGCCCGCGTCCGAACCTGCGGTCGCATCGAGCAGCACAGAACCGCTGACAAGATCGACCAGCTGATAGCGCGCCCGCAGGATGCGGCGTTCACGGCTGATGGTGTCGTCGTTCAACACGCCCAGCGCCTCGAGCGAATCGTCGAGCCGCACGTCGAGCCGGTATTGCGGCGTCGTCTGCCCGGCCATGCCGAAGCGGGCGTCGAGCGCGTTCTTGACCAGCCAGCCGCCGCGCCCCTGGATCGCCGGGATTTCGATCGCGGCGAGCCCCTGCGTCGTCGCGGTGCCTGTCCCGCCCGCATACATGGGCGAAAGCCCGCAGGCGGCCAGAGCGGGGAGCATCGCACCGGCGACAAGCGCCTTCAGCATCCCCTTCGCGTCATGCTGATCGCGTTTCAGCATCCATTCTGCCTCCTGAAGCCGCAGCCCAAGGCCGCAGGATGGACCCTGAAACACGTTCAGGGAGACGAAAACTGTCTAAGTGACGATATTCACCAAACGGTCGGGCACGACAATAACCTTGCGCACGGCCGCTCCGTCGAGCGAGCGTTGCAGGTTGGGCGAGGCGAGAGCCAACGCTTCGAGCGCCTCTTTCGAAGCGCCCTTGGGCGCGGTTACGGTGTCGCGCAGCTTGCCCATGTGCTGCACGGCGATGGTAACCTCGTCATCGACCAGCAGGGCGGGATCGACGGCAGGCCACGGCGCATCGGCGATCAGGCCATGCCCGCCCATCGCGGCCCAGGCCTCCTCGGCAAGGTGCGGCATCATCGGCGCGGCGAGGTGGACCAGCGCGCGGATCGCGGCCGAGCGGCTGGCCGAGGGCGCGGCCCTTTCCGTGGTGCCGGTCAGTTCGTAGATGCGCGCCACCGCCTTGTTGAAGCCGAGCGACTCGATGTCGGCGGCCACCGCCGCGATGGTCTGGTGGGTCTTGCGGTCGAGGCTCCTGTCCTCGCCTTGCGCGCCCGCGTCATAGGTGCTGAACAGCCGCCACAGCCGCTGCACGAAGCGCGCGCAGCCCTCGATCCCCGCGTCTGACCACGGCAGATCGCGCTCGGGCGGCGAATCGGACAGCATGAACCAGCGCACCGCATCCGCCCCGTGGCGGGCGATGATCGCATCGGGATCGACAACGTTCTTCTTCGACTTCGACATCTTGATGACGCGGCCGATTTCGACGGGTTCGCCATCGGCGAGCAATGTCGCGCTCTCGGAGGTGCGATCAACCTCCTCCGGGCCGAAGAACACCGGCACGCCGCGTGTCTCGTCAGTGCGGCTATAGGTCTCGTGCGTCACCATCCCTTGCGTGAACAGCGCCGCAAACGGCTCCTTCACGTCAAGCTTGCCGATATGGGCGAGCGCCCGCGTCCAGAAGCGGGCATAGAGTAGGTGCAGGATCGCGTGCTCCACCCCGCCGATATAGTGCTGCACCGGCAGCCACTTGGCGACTTCTTCCGGGTCAAACGGACGGTCGGCGGGCTGGCTGGCGAAGCGCAGGAAATACCACGAGCTGTCGACGAAAGTATCGAGCGTGTCGGTTTCGCGGAGCGCGGGCTTGCCGCTGATCGGGCAGGTGGTGTGCTTCCAGGTGGGGTGGCGGTCGAGCGGGTTGCCCGGCTCGCTGAAGTCGATGTCCTCGGGCAGCACCACGGGGAGCTGATCGCGCGGCACCGGCACGGGGCCGTGATCGGGGCTGTGAATGATCGGGATCGGCGTGCCCCAATAGCGCTGGCGGCTGACGCCCCAGTCGCGCAGCCGCCACACGGTGCGCCCCGTGCCCCAGCCTTCGGCCTCGGCCCGGGCGATGACGGCAGCCTTGGCGGCTTCCACGCTGAGACCATCGAGGAAATCGCTGTTAACGATCACCCCGTCGCCGGCTTCTGCCCCGCCCCGGAAGGGTTCGTCCGCGCGGGCCGGATCGCTGGCGACGACGCGCTTGATGGGCAGCCCGTATTTGGCCGCGAACTCGAAATCGCGCTGGTCATGCCCCGGCACGCCCATCACCGCGCCGGTGCCATATTCCATCAGCACGAAGTTGGCGATGAAGACCGGCAGGGCCTCGCCGGTGAAGGGATGGCGCGCGGTGATGGCGGTGCGATAGCCGAGCTTTTCGGCGGTTTCGACCTCGGCCGCCTTGGTGCCCCCGCGCTTGCATTGCTCCATGAAGGCCGCGACCGCCGGATCATGCGCCAGCGCTTGCGCAATCGGGTGATCGGCGGCGACCGCGACAAAGCTGGCGCCGAAGATGGTATCGGGGCGGGTGGTGTAAACGGGGAGGCGATCCTCCCCCACCGGGGGAGGGGGACCATCCGCAGGATGGTGGAGGGGCGAGCGAGGGTGATCTGTGCCATCAGCATTTGGAGAAGCGGCACCGGCCGCTCCACCGTCTTTTACGGTCCCCCTCCCCTTTCCGGGGAGGATTTGGAAGCTGAACTCCAGCCCCTGCGACTTGCCGATCCAGTTTTCCTGCATCAGGCGCACTTTTTCGGGCCAATCCTCAAGGCTCCCCAGCCCCTCCAGCAGATCATCGGCAAACTCGGTGATCTTGAGGAACCACTGGTTGAGCTTGCGCTTCTCGACCTCCGCGCCAGAGCGCCAGCCCTTGCCGTCGATCACCTGCTCATTGGCAAGCACGGTCATGTCGACCGGGTCCCAATTGACCGTCGATTCCTTGCGATAGACCAGCCCGGCCTCGTAGAGATCGAGGAACAGCGCCTGTTCGTGTCCGTAATACTCGGGATCGCAGGTGGCGAATTCGCGCGTCCAATCGAGCGCAAAGCCGATGCGCTGCAATTGTGCCTTCATCTGCGCGATGTTCTGGCGCGTCCAGCCGCCCGGGTGAACTCCCTTTTCCATCGCCGCGTTCTCGGCCGGCATCCCGAAGGCGTCCCAGCCCATCGGGTGCAGCACCTCGAAGCCGCGCATCTTCTGATACCGCGCCAGCACGTCGCCCATCGTGTAGTTGCGCACGTGACCCATGTGGATGCGCCCCGAGGGATAGGGGAACATCTCGAGGATGTAGCTTTTGGGCTTTTCGCTGTTGCTGTCGGCGGTGAAGGTGCCCGCCTCGGTCCAGGCTCGCTGCCAGCGTGCGTCTGCGGTTTGCGGATCGAAGCGATCCGCAGGGGCGACCGCAGGGTCGAAACGGGTCTCAGTCATGGAAACGCTTTCCGAGTGGAGCGGAAACTCAGGATTCCAGCGATTGACGACGCAGATCGCGGGCCTTGGTGAGGATGATATCCTCAAGCTTCTGCACCGTTGCCGCCTGCACCGGCGCTTCGGTCCAGTTGCCGTTGTCGTTTACCTGCCGGCTCGCCGCCACGCGCAGCGCATCGGCGCGCAGGTCCTGATCGAGGATGGTGACGGTCAGCTTCACCCGCTCTCCCGGGTTCGAGGGATTGGCATACCAGTCGGTCACGATCACCCCGCCGGCGCTGTCGGCCTGGAGCAGCGGCGCGAAGGCCACCGTGTCGAGCGCGGCCCGCCAGAGATAGGCGTTGACCCCGATGGTGTTGAGCTGCGCGGCCGCCAGTTCGGTGCGCGGACGGTCGCCGCCGCCGCATGATGCCAGCGCCAGCGTGGCAACGCCGAGCAGCGCGGTCCCGCAAAGGCGGGCGGCACTCGAAAGGGCGGAAGGGGCGCGTGTCACTGCCGGTTCATCCTCATCATCAATCGCAGGAAACCTGCCACGCCCCTATACTCGCCAGCAACCCGGCGGCAAGCTTCATCCGCGAGGTTTGCAGACGGGCGAACTCGGACTTGAGCATGGCGGGGCTTTACGGGGGCTGAATTACCCGCGAGCCGGGGTCTGTTGTGTGGAAGGTGCCACAGGTCTGCGGCGAATCCCGCATTCCTGCCGCAAGGCCGTTGCAAGCCTCGCGAGATAACCTATCACATATTTTGCACAGGCCTGCGACTCAGGCGCGGTTCAGCTTGTGGATGCTTAGCTTGGCGATGCTTGGGCAGAACGCCGATACGGCAGGACAGGACACGAAGACGGCAATGGCACGCAAGACGGACAGGATGGCAAAGGCGCGGCGCACGCTGCCGCGTTCCGCTCTGTCTGCGCTGGCTTTCGGCGTGCTGGCCCTTGCCGTGCCGAGCGCGGGTCTGGCGGTGGTGGGCAAGGCCGCATCGGCGCGCACCGCTGCGCTGGCTGACATGGGCCGCGATGCACTGGCAATGTTCACCCCGGCCTCGGTCGATCCCGAGCTGGCGGCGCGCGTTGTCGGCAAGGCGCGGGCGCGCGGCGTGCCCTTCACCCCGGTGACGGCCTCCCCCGTCACGGGCCATCGCACTGTGACTGTCGCGGTGCGGGTGGATGACGACACGGCGCGCGCGATCTCGGTGCGCAAGGCGATCGAGGCCGCACCGGGGCGCGGGCTCGGCCTTGCTGGGATCGAGGCGAGCAAGTTCCAGCTCGGTGCCGCGCGCGGCTACCAGAGCTTCGCGCGCACGGTTGATCTTTCTTCGAAGGTCAACGCGATGGCCATGCCCGATCTGGCGCAGTTCAAGCCCTCGTCGCCGCAGGACGACGACAAGCCCTCGCGCCTCCAGCCGCGCATCGAGCTTGAGGATCGCGAGATCGCCGGTCGTTCGCCCAATACGCTGGATTCGGTCGCGCAGCAGACCGTGGGCGTCGGCGGCAGCTACAGCCTTTCGCCGAACCTCAACGTGATGGCAGGCGTGCGCTATTCGCAGGAGCGCGAACGGCTCGATCCGCTGACCAATTCGGTCAAGGACAGTCAGGCCGTCTACGTCGGCACGCAGATCAAGTTCTGATCCTCCACAACCTCCCCTAATCCCGAGCCGACCAGATTGTCGATATGCGTCAATTCGCCTTCCGCGCGGCGGGTGCGGCATGAGCTCGAAGCATTGCTATTCGGACCTTCCCCTTCCGCTACGTCACCGCTAGGTTGCCCGGACAAGCATCACAAATCGGGAGAATTGTCATGGGCCGGGTAGCTATCGTAACCGGAGGAACGCGCGGGATCGGGGAGGCGATCTGCAAGCGTCTCAAGCGTCAGGGCCACACGGTCATCGCCAATTATGCCGGCAATGAGGAGAAGGCGAAGGCCTTCACCGAGGCGACCGGCATCCCCGCCTACAGGTGGGACGTGGGCGATCACGAGGCGACGCTGGCAGGCTGCGCGCAGGTCGAGGCGGCGCATGGCCCCATCGACATCGTCGTCAACAACGCCGGGATCACGCGCGACGGCACGCTCCACAAGATGAGCTTCGACGACTGGAACGATGTGATGCGCATCAACCTTGGCGGCTGCTTCAACATGGCCAAGGCGACCTTCCCCGGGATGCGCGAGCGCGGCTGGGGGCGGATCGTCAACATCGGCTCGATCAACGGTCAGGCGGGGCAATACGGCCAGGTCAACTACGCCGCCGCCAAGAGCGGCATCCACGGCTTCACCAAGGCCTTGGCGCAGGAAGGGGCGAAGTTCGGGGTGACGGTCAACGCCATCGCGCCGGGCTACATCGACACCGACATGGTCGCCGCCGTGCCCGCGCCAGTGCTCGAGAAGATCGTCGCCAAGATCCCCGTCGGCCGGCTCGGCATGGCCGAGGAGATCGCGCGCGGGGTGGCCTTCCTGACTTCCGAGAACGGCGGGTTCATGACCGGCTCGACCATGAGCATCAACGGCGGCCAGCATATGTATTGAGGCCGGCTGGCGTGCAGCGGGGCGGCGGGCACCCCTGCCCGCCGAACCCGTCTGACGCAAGCCTGCGAAACCGATGCCTGCGACCTTCCACGTGCCATGCGCCCACGCCAGCAAAATGCTCTCGGCCTGCTGCGTGCCGCCCGCAAAGGACGAGCGGAACTTCACCAGCCGGTATCCTGAGGGCGCGGCGGGGACGTTTCCCCGGCCGAACCAAAAGGATCACGCCGAGATGCAGATACAGGGCACCAAGGCGTTTCTGCTCGCCGCTGGACTGCTCGCCGCCGGGGCGCTGCTCCATGTCGCTGTGCTGGTCGCGGGGCCGGAATGGATCGCCTTTGTCGGTGCGCCGCCCGAAATCGTCGCTTCCGCGCGCGCGGGAACCTGGCTGGCTCCGGTCGGCACGCTCGCCATTACCCTCTTGCTGATTGGGCTGGCGCTCTGTTGCCTGTCGGCCGGAGGGCTGATCCGCCGCCTGCCTTTCGCCCGCGCGGTCCTTGTTCCCTTCGCGGCCATCTTCGTGTTGCGCGGCCTGATCATCGTGCCTGCGCTGCTACAGGGGCGGGTTAACTGGCGGGCTGCGAGCGATCTGTTCATCCTCGGCAGTTCGGGAGCAATCCTGGTGATCGGGCTGGCGCTGGTGGCAGGGTTGACAGCGCGATGGCACAGCAATCGCGGGCCCGCCGTCTGACGTAACGTCGCTGCCCTAGAGCACTTTCCGACCATTCTGGCCCACCCTGACGGAGCCGATTTGCGCTCAGGGCGAGGCGCGAGGAGCGAGCGATGCGGCGCATCGTGAGCGACGAGCAATATGGTCCTGAGCGCAAAGCGGCCCGCCCCGAAGGGGTCGCTTGAGAAAGCCCGCTGGCGGCGTCATGACGCTTGCAGGGGCAACCAGCCCCTGCCGCGCGCCATTCCTATCCAGCGGGCTTCCTCAAGCGATCAGGGTGAGCCAGAATGGTCGGAAAGTGCTCTAACTCCGATAGAGCCCGTCGATCCGTTCCTGATACCGCTCGCGGATCTTGTGCCGCCTGATCTTCATGCTCGGCGTCATTTCCTCGTTCTCGATGCTGAAGGCCTCGTCGGCGAAGGCGAACTGGCGGACCTTTTCGATCACCGAGAGATCGGCATTGGTCCGGTCCACCGCGGCGCGCACCGCGTTCCTGAAGGCGGGCAGCTGCTGGAGCGCGGCGAGATCGAACTTCTCGCCGTTGGCGCGCGCCCATTCGAGCGCCCATTCGGCATCGGGCACGATCAGGCCCACCACATAGGGCCGCTTGTCCCCGCTCACCATCGCCTGGGCGATCTCGGGCTGGAGCGTCAGCATCCCCTCGACCTTCTGGGGTGCGATGTTGTCGCCCTTGTCGTTGACGATCATGTCCTTCTTGCGATCGGTGATGACGATCCGGCCCTTGGCATCGAGATGGCCGATGTCGCCGGTGTGGAGCCAGGGCAGGCAAGCCGGGTCCGCCGGGTCGGCCTTCAGCGTGCGCGCGGTCTCGGCCTCGTTACGCCAGTAGCCGTGCATGACAAGCTCGCCGCGCACGAGGATCTCGCCATCCTCGGCGATCTTGACGTCCACCCCTCGCAGCGGCGGGCCGACAGTGTCCATCTTGAGGCCGACCTTCGGGCGGTTGCAGCTGATCACCGGTCCGGCCTCGGTTTGGCCGTAGCCTTGCAGCATGGTCAGCCCCATCGCGTCGAAGAAATTGCCGACTTCCGGGTTCAAGGGTGCGCCGCCCGACACCATCGCCTTGATCCGCCCGCCGAACTTGGCGCGGATCTTGGGCCGCAGCGTCTTTTCCACGAGGAAATCGAGCGGCCGGTCGCGCAGGCGCTTTTTGCCTTCCTTGGAATGCTCGGCGATCTTCAGCGCGCTATCCATCATGAAATTGGCGACTTTGCCCTGCTTTTCGACCTGCTTCATGATCCGGGTGCGCAGCACCTCGAACAGGCGCGGGACGACGACCATCAGCGTGGGGCGGGTTTCCTCGATGTTGCTGGCGAGCTTTTCGAGGCCTTCGGAGTAGAAGATCTCCGCCCCGACGCCGATCGGCAGGTATTGCCCGCCGGAATGTTCGTAGGCGTGCGACAGCGGGAGGAACGAGAGGAAGCGTTCGTCGCTGATGCCGAAATCCTCGATCAGCACCTCGGCCGCGCCCGATACGTTGCACAGGATCGCGCCGTGGTGCTGCATCACCCCGCGCGGTGCGCCGCCCGTGCCGCTGGTGTAGATGAGGCAGGCGGTCTCCGAGCGTTCGATCCGGGCGATGCGCCCGTCCACTGCGGCGCGGGCAGCGGCGGCATCGCCCGCGATCAGCGCCTGCCAGTCGTGATACTCAAAGCTCCCGGATTGCTTGCGCTTAAGGTTCTCGATCCCGATGACGTGCTCGACGAGGCCGGTCTGGCCGATCGCGCCGACCAGCGGGGCGAGCAGCTTCTCGGTGGAGACGAACACCGCCCGCGCGCCCGAATTGTCGAGGATGTGGGCATGATCGCGGCGGGTGTTGGTGATGTAGGTCGGAACGGTGATGCACCCCGCCGCCATGATCGCAAGATCGGCGATGCACCATTCGGGCCGGTTCTCGCTGACCAGCGCCACGCGGTCGCCGTCCTCCAATCCGATGCGGCGCAGGCTTTCTGCCAGCAGGCAGACCTGTTCGGCGGCCGAGCGCCAGGACTGGGTCACCCATTGCCCGTCCGCCTTGTGGCCAAGGAAGGGCGCATCGCCCTTTTCATCGGCACGCTTGAGGAACAGCGCGACGAGGTTTTGCGCGTTGTCGATATCCTGCAATATCGGGTGATCCGCAGGGCTGGCGATCCTGCGGGCGGCCAATTCCGTTTCCCGGCGCGGCACGGTGGGGGAATGCACTGGCAAAGGCTCCTGATCCCTTCGAGCATGTGGTTCGGGGTTCTGGTGCGACCCCACTCGGCGCATTGATTAGAGGCAGTGGGCCGTAGCGGCAAGCGGTCAGGGCGTCACCACGCTGACGAGGCGCGGCTCGGTCGCCACCTCCCAGGTGCCGTCGGCCCGCCGCCCGAGCGCGTTGGCCTTGATCGGCGCTGGGCCGAGGCGGATGCCCGTGTGGCCGAGCGCTTCAAGTTCGCCCCTCATCGCCTCGATCGTGCTGCCTTGCTCGATCAGCAGCATCTCGCCGAAGGACATCGCGAAGGGCAGGGCCAGCGCCTCCTGCGCGCCGAGCCCGAAATCGAGCACCCCGATGATGCCGCGTGCGACGGTGACGGGGATCGTCGGGCCTCCGGCTGCGCCGATCACCAGCACCACCTTGCCAGCCTCGTCATAGACGATGGTCGGTGCCATCGAGGAGCGCGGGCGCTTGCCGCCCTCGACCCGGTTGGCGACCGGCTTGCCGTCCGCCATGGGTGTCAGAGTGAAATCGGTAAGTTCGTTGTTGAGGTAGAAGCCATTGAAGAACAGCCCTGATCCGAAGGCACCTTCGATGGTTGAGGTGTAGCTGACGGCGTTGCCCTTCGCGTCCACGACCGAGAAATGGGTGGTGCCGTTCTCCGGCTCTTCCGGCCCGTCGCCACGGGCGGGCGGGGCACCGGGGGGCACGCCCGCCTCGACCTTGGCGCGCCGCGCTGCCGGATCGATCAGCGCCGAACGGGCGGCGAGATAGCCCGGATCGACAAGCCCGGCGACCGGCACCTCGACGAAATCGGCATCGCCCGCATAGAGTTCGCGGTCGGCATAGGCGAGCCGCTGGCTTTCGATGAACAGGTGCCAGAACTGCGGGCTTTGCGGCCCCATCGCGGCAAGATCGAAGCGCTCGAGCTGGCCGAGCATCTGCGCCACGGCGATCCCGCCCGAGGACGGCGGCCCCATCCCGCACACCCGGTAGACGCGGTAACGGGCGCAGACCGGCGACCGCTCCTTTGCGACATAACCGGTGACATCTGCGGCGGTCATCCGCCCGTCCTGCGGGGTGGCGGCGGCGACATGGGCGGCGAGCGCGGCGGCCGGCTCGGGCCCGTGGAGCGCCGCCGGGCCCTCGGCTGCCAGTGCGCGGAGGGTCTGCGCCAGCAGCGGCACCCTGACAGTCGCGCCCACCGGCAGCGGTTCCCCGTCGGCACCGAAGAACGCCGCGCGCGCATCGTCGGACTTGCCGGCGCGGCTCTTGTTGCCCCTGAGCGATTGGTGGAGCCGCAGGTTCATCACGAAGCCGTTCTCGGCGAGCGCGATGGCCGGGGCGAACAGCCTCGCCCAGGGCAGCTTGCCGTGTGCCGCATGGGCCTTCGCCGCGAGCGCGACATTGCCCGGCACCCCGACGCTGAGGCCCGAGAACACCCGCTGTTCCCGGCCCAGCACCTTGCCGGCCTCGTCGAGAAAGCGTTGCGGGGTGGCAGCCGCAGGAGCGGTCTCGCGCCCGTCATAGGTGACGAGCGCGCCCGTTTGCGCATCGGCACGAACAAGGAAGCCGCCGCCGCCTATGCCGGAGCTTTGCGGTTCGACCACGGTCAGCGCCAGCATCACCGCGATCGCGGCATCCACCGCCGAGCCGCCCTGCGCGAGGATCGCCTCGCCCGCCGCACTTGCGCGCGGATCGGCGCTGCTGACGGCGCCTTTAATGACGGGCGCAGGGGCGGCGGCGGTGGTGGTGGGGGGCGGGGTGGTCGCACAGCCCGAAAGGGCGAGGGCCAGCGGGACGATCAGGGCAGCAAGAAAGCGCATGGCTCCCTCGCTATTCGCTTCCCACCGCTTCGGCAATGCTCGCAAAACCCTCACGCTGCATCAGCGCCTCGATCCCGCGCACGATCCGCGCGCCGAGGCCCGGTCCTTCATAGACCATCGCCGAGTAGAGCTGCACGAGGCTTGCACCTGCCCGGATGCGTTCCCAGGCGTGTTCGGCAGTGGCGATGCCGCCGACGCCGACCAGCGGGATCGCGCCACCGGTAGCCTTGCGAAAATCGCGCAGGTGCCGGGTGGCAAGCGCGCGCAGCGGCGCACCTGAAAGCCCCCCGGTCTCGCCCGCATGGGCCGAGCGCAGCGCAGGGCGGCTGATCGTGGTGTTCGACACGACCAGCGCGCCGAGCCGCTTTTCGATGGCGATGCGGGCGATGGCGTCGATGTCCGCCGGTTCCAGATCGGGCGCGACCTTGAGGAAGACCGGCGGCGCGCGGCCCGCCGCGTCGCGGGCCGCGATCACCGCATCGAGCAGGCCGGTCAACGCGCCTTCGTCCTGCAACGCGCGCAGGCCCGGGGTGTTGGGGCTGGAGATATTGACGCACAGGTAGCTGGCGACAGGGGTCATGCGGCCCGCCATCACCGCATAATCGGCGATGCGGTCAGCGGATTCCTTGTTCGCGCCGATGTTCACCCCGACGATCCCCGGGCCCCCGGCGCGGGCTCCGAGCCGGGCCAGAGCCGCATCCGCCCCGCCATTGTTGAACCCCATGCGGTTGATGACGCCCTCGTCCTCGACCAGGCGAAACAGGCGCGGCCTGGGGTTGCCCGCCTGCGGCAAGGGGGTGATCGAGCCGACCTCGGTGAAGCCGAAGCCGAGCCCCAGCAGCGCGTCCGGCACTTGCGCGTCCTTGTCGAACCCGGCGGCGACGCCGACCGGATTGGGGAAAGCGAGTCCCGCCACCTCCACCGCCAGCGGCCCTGCGGCGGCAGGGGCACGCGGCGGCAGCGCCGCCAGCGCACGGATCGCCAGCTGGTGTCCGGTTTCGGGATCGAGCGCGAAGAGCGCGGGTCGCATCAGGCGGAACAGCATCGGTCCTGCGCCTATGCGAGTGCGCGACGCATGTCGAGCGCCAGTCCCTTACGCGATCAGGGCGGGGTTGTCGCTTGCATACAATCCCTGTTGCGAATCAACGGCTATGGCACCCCCGCGACCCGAAGGGCTCGGAGCAGCATTGCGAAGAGTTCCTCAACTCAATGGGCGGCGTTCCTTCTGGGGAGCGCCGCCCTTTTTTAACCATTTTTCCCTTGGCGGCAGAAATGTGGCATGGAATTGTCACTGACCATGGACGCCCTGCTCCCCCCGTCACTTATCAGCCCGAGCGAGCCGGGCCAGCCCCCGGCGGAGGCCCTCACCCCCGAATCGTTGATTGCGGTCGACTACATCGCGCCCCCGCCGCCGATCGCGCCCTTCGTCACCACGCTCTACCACTTCCGCTGCGACGAGCCGCTGATCTGCGACATCCAGCCCGCCGCCATCGGCAATCTGTGCCTGTTCCCGCACGGCAAGGGCGAGATGCACTTTGCCGGGGGGCACCGCGACCCCAATCACGAGGTCGGCCTGCTCACCCCGCTCTCGCGCGCCGCGCCGATCCTTGTCGAAGGCCCGTTCCATGCCTTCGGCGCGGCGCTCACCCCGGTGGGGTGGGCGGCGCTGACCGGGCTTCACGCCGGCGACTGCCGCGACCGGCTGCTGCCTGCCCGCGAGGCGCTGGGGCCCGGGATCGACACGCTCGGCCAGGAGCTGATCGCCGCCTATCGCGCCGGTCGGATGAGCGGGCGCGACTGCGCGCTGGCGGTGGGCGGCTTCATCGGCCAGAACCTGAAGCCGGTGAACCCCCGCCATCTCGCGCTGGTGGCGGCGACCGGGCAGTGGCTTGCGGCGGCGTTCAACCCCGCAGTCGGCGACCTTGCCGGGGTGGCGGGCTATTCGGCGCGCCAGGTGCAGCGGCTGGTGGAGCGTTACTTCGGCCTGCCGCCGCGCGCGCTTGCCCGCAAGTATCGCGCGCTGCGGGCGGCCGCGCTGCTAGCGGCACCCCGGCTTTCGCCCGATGACGAGGCCGAGATCGCCGAGGCCTTCTTCGATCAATCGCACATGATCCGCGAGATCGTCCACTTCGTCGGCCGCACCCCGGCGCGGCTCGGCGACCCGTCGACGCCCTATCTTGCGGAGATGATCGACCCGCGCAACCTGCGCGAGCTTGATCTGTAGGCGCGCGGGGGTGGCGCAATCGGCGGTTGAAATGCGAGCACTTTGCTCCTAATTCCAATTCAGACCGATTCCGTCCGAATTGAGAACCGCTCGCAATGCGCCTGTCGAACCTTGCCGATTATGCCGTCATCACGATGTGCCAGGCCGCGCTTCATTGCGGCAGTGGGCGGGTGAGCGCGGCGGAACTGGCGGCGGAGACGGGCCTACCGGTGCCGACGGTGCAGAAGCTGGTGTCCAAGCTGACGGCGGCGGGCCTGCTGCGTTCGGTGCGCGGCGCGCATGGCGGTTTGCAGCTTGGCCGTCCGGCGGCGGCGATCACCGTGGCGGACATTGTCGAGGCAATCGAGGGCCGCATCGCGCTCACCGCCTGCATTGACCATAGCCCTTGCGATTTCGAGAGCGGGTGCAACATGAAGCCGCACTGGCCGATCATCAACACCGCGCTGCGCGGCGCGCTGGCGGGCATCACTCTCGCCCAGCTGCGCGGCCCCGTCGCCCCCGCGACTATCCCCGAGGACCATCTGGCATGAGCGACAACTTCGAAATTCAAGACCGTGAGGCCCGCGAGGCGGCGGCGAAGGTTGCCGATTATGAGCATGGCTGGTCGGCCGACATCGAAACCGAATTCGCCCCCAAGGGTCTCAGCGAAGACACCGTCCGCTTCATCAGCGCCAAGAAGCGCGAGCCCGAATGGATGCTCGATTGGCGATTGAAGGCATTCCGCCTGTGGCAGACCATGCAGGAGCCTGACTGGGCCAAGGTCGGCTATCCGCCGATCGACTATCAGGACGCCTATTACTACGCCGCGCCCAAGAAGAAGATCGAGCTGGACAGCCTCGATGACCTCGATCCCGAGATCAAGCGCGTCTATGACAAGCTCGGCATCCCGCTGGGCGAGCAGGAGGTGCTCGCCGGGGTGAAGGGCGCGAAGAAGGTTGCGGTGGATGCGGTGTTTGACAGCGTCAGCGTCGCCACCAGCTTTCGCGAGGAATTGCTGCGCGCGGGCGTGATCTTCCTCTCGATTTCCGAGGCGATCCGCGAATATCCCGATCTGGCGCGGCAATGGCTGGGCCGCGTGGTGCCGCAGCGCGACAACTACTTCGCCTGCCTCAACTCGGCGGTCTTTTCCGATGGCACCTTCGTCTATGTGCCCGAAGGCGTGCGCTGCCCGATGGAGCTGAGCACCTATTTCCGCATCAATGCCGAAAACACCGGCCAGTTTGAGCGCACGCTGATCATCGCCGATAAGGGCGCTTACGTCAGCTACCTTGAAGGCTGCACCGCGCCGATGCGCGATGAAAACCAGCTTCACGCCGCCGTGGTCGAACTGGTCGCGCTTGACGATGCCGAGATCAAGTATTCCACGGTGCAGAACTGGTATCCCGGCAATGCGGAAGGCAAGGGCGGGATCTACAACTTCGTCACCAAGCGCGCGCTGTGCCAGGGGGACCGGAGCAAGGTCTCGTGGACGCAGGTGGAGACCGGCTCGGCGGTGACGTGGAAATATCCCAGCTGCGTACTGAATGGCGAGGACAGCGTGGGCGAGTTCTACTCGGTCGCGGTCACCAACAATCACCAGCAGGCCGACACCGGCACCAAGATGATCCACAACGGACGTGGCAGCCGCTCGACGATCATCTCCAAGGGGATTTCGGCGGGCAAGTCGAACAACACCTATCGCGGCCTCGTGCGCGTCGGGGCGTCGGCGAGCGGCGTGCGCAATTTCACCCAGTGCGACAGCCTGCTGCTGGGCGATCAATGCGGCGCGCACACCGTGCCCTATATCGAGGTCAAGAACCCCACCGCGCAGATCGAGCACGAGGCGACCACCAGCAAGATCAGCGACGAACAGCTATTCTACGCGATGCAGCGGGGCCTTGGCGAAGAGGAAGCCGTGGCGCTGATCGTCAACGGCTTTGCTAGGCAAGTGCTGAAAGAGCTGCCGATGGAGTTTGCCGTCGAGGCGCAGAAGCTGCTGGCGATTTCGCTGGAAGGGAGCGTGGGGTGAGGACCGTCTGCTGCACCCGTCATGCTGAACTCGTTTCAGCATCCATCCTGCCTCATGCGCCAACGGCGCGAGCGGAGAAATGGACCCTGGAAGCGAAGCTGTGCATGCACAAACAAGTTCAGGGTGACGAAATTGGTTTGGTTGAGGGGAGCGTGGGGTGATGAGTGATGAATTTGATTGGAGCGAAGATAACGAGGACATCGTTCAGCCCAGCGTCCAAGGAGTTGCTGCTTACATAAATGCATTTGGGATCATTACTATTCGGCAAGAGCGCAATTGGGACGAAGAAGACGACACCATCATCGTCCTGACTATCGAATCAGCTCGTGCGCTCAGCGATAAGCTCCGTGAACTAATCCAATCGAAGCAGATGTGATGACCACCCGCAAAACCCTCGCCCTCAACCCCGAGGCCGCCTCCTCCGCCGAAGCCCCCGCGCTCAAGAAGAAGGGCCGCGGGTGGGAGATTTCGGACAAGCGGCTCGATGCCCTGCACGAACAGGCGCGCGAGCTGCGGCGCCATTCGTCCGAGGCGCACAAGGCGTTGGCCGAGAAGTTCAGCAAGGCTGATCTCGGCCGCTACACCTTCAAACGCCACGCGGTGGTCGGCTCCGCGATTGTCGATTTCAACTGCCACAACTTGGGCCTCGCCCTCGCGATCGACGAGGAGGGGCAGAACGACATGCTTGCCAAGCGCCGCGACAAGAGCCTTGAAAGCGTCGGCATCAAGGTGATGCGCATCGCGGCCAGCGATATTCTCGCGGACATAGACGCCGTGCTCAAACAGCTCACGCAGGTGATGCGCGACCGCATCACCGAGAAGAAAGAAGCCGCTCGCGCCCACAAGGCGGCCAACCCCAGGCAGACCTATTCGCGCCCGAAACCCCGCGGCGATGACGCGCCCAAGCTACGGGGGCGCAAGCCGTGACCTTTCCCCTTCCCCGTCATGCTGAACGTGTTTCAGCATCCATCCTGCCCCCAGCGCGGACAGCGCGGGCGGAGAGATCGACCCTGAAGCAAGTTCGGGGTGACGAACTATCAGATGGAACCTCCTGAATGCTCGAAATCACCAACCTCCACGCCTCCGTCGGCGACAAGCCCATCTTGAAGGGCCTCACCCTCTCGATCCCCGCAGGCGAAATCCACGCGATCATGGGGCCCAACGGCGCGGGCAAATCGACGCTGGCGAATGTGCTGGGGGGCAAGCCGGGATACGATGTGACCGCAGGCAGCGTGACCTTCCGGGGGCAGGATCTGCTGGCGCTGGAACCGCACGAGCGCGCGGCCAAGGGCCTGTTCCTCGGCTTCCAGTATCCGGTCGAAATCCCGGGCGTCTCCAACGTCCAGTTCCTGCGCGAGGCGTTGAACGCCCAGCGCAAGGCGCGGGGGGAAGAACCGCTCAGCGGCGGCGAGTTCCTGAAGCTCGCCAAGGAAAAGGCGGGCCTGCTGAAGATGGACATGGAGATGCTCAAGCGGCAGGTGAATGTCGGCTTTTCCGGCGGCGAGAAGAAGCGCGCCGAGATGGTGCAGATGGGCATCCTCGATCCCGCCTTCGCGGTGCTCGACGAGACCGATAGCGGTCTCGATATCGACGCGCTCAGGATCGTGGGCGCAGGCATCAACGCGATCATGCGCGCCAAAAAAGATGGGGGGCCCGACAAGGGCGTGCTCCTCATCACTCACTATCAGCGCCTGCTCGATGTGGTCCGGCCCGACCGGGTCAGCATCCTTGCCGGGGGCCGGATCGTCGAGACCGGCGGGCCGGAGCTTGCCCTCAGGCTCGAAGCCGAAGGCTATGATGCGGTGACCGCGTGATGAGCCTGCTGATCCTCTCCCTTGCCATCGCCGTCGCCGAGCCGGTCGCGGAGCCTGCGGTCGAGAACGAGATCACCGTGATCGGCAACAAGCTGCGCGCCTGGCAAGGGCGTTGGAAGCTGCGCAAGGGCGCGATCACCTGCAAGACGACGCGCTCCACCGGCGACAAGGCGATTGATGCGATCGGCTGTGATGCCATGGTGCAATGTATTCAGCCCATTGCGCCGCAATGGACCGCACTCAACGAAGCCAAGCTGCCCAAGGACGAGGCGAACCGCAGAGCCAATGCCTTGCTGCAGGAAGCGCGTGTTGGCGATTGCGTTTTCGTTCAGCGTGAAGCGGGTATCGCCGCGCTTGCCGCCGTGCGCCGGAGCAAGCGGCCATGACGACCGCCACTCTCCCCCTCCCCACCCGCCGCGATGAGGCCTGGCGCTATGCCGATATCGAGGCCCTCGGGCAGCTTGAGGCGGGCGCGCTTGATCGGTGGGAGGCGCTTGACCTTGCGGCGGGTGAAAGCGTGACGCGCTGCCTTCTGATCGGCGGGGCGCAGCCGGACGTTCGCCGCATCAGGGCGCGCCTCGGCGAAGGCGCGCGGGCGGCGTTCTTTGTCACCAATGCGGGCGGCGATTATACCCGGCTGGAGCTGGAAGTGCACCTCGCGCGCGGGAGCCATTTCGAGTTCGGCGGCGTCACCATCGGCGGCGGCACGGCGACGCGCGAGTTCGTCACCACGGTGCTCCACGCCGAGCCGGAGGCGACCAGCAGCCAGACCATCCGCGCGGTCCACTGGGGCCAGGCGACGGGCAATTTCCTCGGGCAGGTCAAGGTCGCACGCCACGCGCAGAAGACCGATGCCGCGCAGGATTTCAAGGGCCTGCTGCTCGAGGCGGGGGCGAGCGCCAACGCCGTGCCGCAGCTCGAAATCTTCGCCGATGATGTGAAATGCGCGCACGGGGCCACGGTCGGCGCGCTCGACGAGGCGGCGCGATACTACATGATGGCGCGCGGGCTCGATCCGGCGGCGGCGCAGCGGCTGCTGGTCCAGGCCTTTATCGGCGATGCCTTTGTGGCGCTGGCGGACGAGGCCGAGCGCGCGGCGCTGCTCGAGGCGGCGCTGGCAGCGCTGGAGGGGGCGGGGCTGTGAAAAATTTGCCCATAGCGAGCCCCCGCGCAAGCAAGGGCCTCCCCGAGGCTGGTGCGACGTCGCCCGAGGCCCCTGCCTGCGCGGGGGCGCTCCTCGCGGATGCTCGTCGCGACTTCCCCGGCCTCAGCACCGCCGAGGGCAAGCCCTGGCACTATCTCGACACGGCCGCCACCGCGCAAAAGCCGCGCGCCGTGATCGACGCCATGGCGCGCGCGATGGGCGAGGATTACGCCACGGTCCATCGCGGGGTCTATGCCCGCTCGGCGGAGATGACGCTCGCCTATGAGGCGGCCCGGCGCACCGTGGCGCGGTTCATCGGCGGGAGCGAAGAGGAGCTGATCTTCACTCGCGGCGCCACGGAAGCGATCAATCTTGTCGCCCGGACCTGGGGCTGGGCGAACCTCAAGGCGGGGGACCGCATCCTGCTGTCGCAAGCCGAGCACCATTCGAACATCGTGCCCTGGCAGATGGTGGCCGGGGAGGTCGGCGCGGTGATCGACGTCTGCCCGCTCACCGAAGATCACCGGATCGACCTGGCTGCGGCCGAAGCGATGCTGACCGAGCGGCACAAGCTGGTCGCGCTGGGGCATGTCTCGAACGTCACGGGCGCGCTGCTCGATGCCCCGCGCGCCGCGTCGCTGGCGCATTCGGTCGGTGCCTTGCTGCTGCTCGATGGCTGCCAGTCGGCGCCGCATATGCAGGTCGATGTCATGTCGTTGGCATGTGATTTCTATGTCTTTTCGGCTCACAAGCTCTACGGCCCGACCGGGATCGGGGCGCTGTGGGCGAAGGCAGAGCTGCTCGCCGACATGCCCCCCTATGAGGGCGGCGGGGCGATGATCGACCGCGTGACCTTCGCGGGCACCACCTATGCGCCCGCGCCGCAGCGGTTCGAGGCGGGCACGCCTGCGATCACCGAGGCCATCGCCTTCGCCGCTGCCGCCGATTATGTCAGCGCCATCGGCCCCGATCGCATCCACGCCCACGAACAGGCCCTCGTCGCCCGCCTGCGCCGCGAACTGGGCGCGATGAACGACGTGACCCTGTTCGGCCCCGAGGACAGCGCCGGGATCGTCAGCTTCGCGCTGGACGACATTCACCCCCACGATCTCGGCACTATTCTCGACGAGGCGAATGTCGCGATCCGGGCGGGGCACCACTGCGCCCAGCCGCTGATGGACTATCTTGGCGTCCCCGCCACAGCGCGCGCCAGCTTCGGGCTCTACTCGACCGAGGCGGATATCGACGCGCTGCTCGCCGGGATCGCCCGCACCCGCCGCATTTTTGGAAAAGGATGAGAGCCATGGACACCTCGACCGAAAAGCCCCCCCGCGCCCGGGTCCAGGATGCGATCGACACCGATGATGCAGCCCCGCGCCAGCGCGACTATCTCGACGGCTTCCTTGCCGCGAGGCCCCCTGCGGACCCCGTGGGCGGGGCGGGCAGCGATTTGCAGGCTGCGGTGATCGAAGCGCTGCGCGAGATCTACGACCCGGAAATCCCGGTCAACATCTACGATCTGGGCCTGATCTACGGGGTCGAGGTGGATGACAACGCCGATGCCACCGTCACCATGACGCTCACCACACCGCATTGCCCCGTCGCGGAATCCATGCCCGGCGAGGTGGAACTGCGCGTGTCCAGCGTGCCCGGCATCCGCGATGCGGAAGTGAACCTTGTCTGGGATCCGCCGTGGGGCCCGCACAAGATGACCGACGAGGCGCGGCTCGAACTGGGGATGCTGTGATGACCGAAACGACCACCACCCCCCGTCCCGCCCCCAAGGCCGCCGTCACCCTGACGCCGAGCGCCGAGGCGCGGATCGCCGAACTGATGGGCAAGGCCCCCGAAGGCGCGATCGGCGTCAAGCTTTCGACCCCGCGCCGGGGCTGTTCGGGCCTTGCCTATTCGGTCGACTACGTCACCACCGAGGCGAAGTTCGACGAAAAGATCGTCACCCCCGGCGGGGTATTCTACATCGACGGGGCGAGCGTGCTCTATCTCGTCGGCAGCGTGATGGACTGGCGCGAGGACGATTTCACCGCCGGCTTCGTGTTCGAAAACCCCAATGCCAAGGGGGCCTGCGGCTGCGGCGAAAGCTTCATGGTGTGAGGCGGGGCAAGCCCCTCGCGCCCTGCCGGAACGCCGACGCGCAGCACGCGTCCGGGCTGTGCGTGCCTCAATCCTCGGCTGCGAGCCGCGCGATCAGGCGGCTTTCGAGCTCGTCGACCTCGCCATCGGCGTCGATCATCCCTTCGAGCCATGCGCTCTCGTAATCGGTGACCTTCTCGCCCTCGGCGGCGCGGGCGGCGTAGTCCGGTCCGGACGACTGCTTCTTGCCGAACACCAGGCCGAAGTGGTTGCCCACATGGGGCACTTCGCGGATCACCCGGCCGATGAAGCGACCGATATTGGCCCTGTTCTCGGCGGCGATGAAGGCTTCGAGTTCGCGCTTGCGCTCGTGGCTGAGCTGCGCGTTCTGGTGCGTGAAGCCCTTGAGGAAGTTCGCTACCCCGTCGATGAACAGGTCGTCCCACTCGGCCGCGTTTTCCTCGGCGAGGGTCGCGTCCTTGAGGCGGAACAGCATCTCGGCCTCGAAGCGCGAGACCGCCGCAGGGGCGCAGCTGCCGCTGGCGAAGATCACCCGTCGGATGATGCGGCACTCGGCGGCGGTGATGTGGGTCGCGGCGAGGTGCCCGCCGCAGCGGGTCGGGCCGGTGCCGGTCAGCACCACGCGCTCGATCTGATCGAGAACGTAGGTCTTGAGCCGGTCTGGCACGTTTTCGGCGCGTTCGATGATCCGCACCACGGCTTCAAGCTCGACCATGCTGTCGACCACACCGTCACGGTCGATCTGCGCGATCAGCCACTCGGCCTCCTCGAGGCTGCATTGCAGGCGCGGCGGGCTGCCATTGAGCACCAGCTCGCCGACTGCCTCGACGAAGAAATCGCACCATTCGGGGGTGCGCTCGGCAAGCGCGTGGTTGAGCGCGAACAGCACTTCGGCCTCGGCGCGGGTGATGACCCCGTCACCCCAGCCCTCGCGTCGCAGCCCGAGCAGGCTCTCGGCGGTAATCTGGCCGTCGGCCGCCGCCTGCCGGGCGATGTCGATGAATTGCGTGGTCATGCCGGGCTCCCATAGGGTCTGTGCGCGGATGATGACACGATCAGGCTTAAGACGGCGTTACCGCATCTGTTTCCCGCGCTCGACCTCGCGGATGCAGGCCCCCGGATCGGCCTCCGCCCCGCCCTGGCGGATGCGCGCCTCGACATGGGTGGCGGTCGGCTCGGCCCCGGCGGCAAGCGGATAGAGGTAGATATCGAGCACGCAGGCCTGCCCGCCGAACTGGAGCTTGCGCGCATCGCCTTCGGCAAGGTCGATGCGCGGGGTGCCGAACCGCCGGGTGAGCGCCGCCGCGGGCGAGCCGATCACGCCTTCGAGGCCTGCCGCCGCCATCACCTGCGGCACCACCACGATGCTCCCGCGCGGGGTGCCGGGGGGCGCAGCCACCGCCCGCCGGGGCGATCCGCCGCCGCCGCCCGCACAGCCCGCCAGCGCGGTCGCCGCAAGCCCGGCGAGGAGCACGCTCCGCCCGGTCATCGCAGCGCGCGCCTGTCCAGCCGCCGCAGCACGAGGTGCGTCCCGGCCGCCGCGCCCACCACCGGGGCGAGAAGATTGGCGAGCGGCACCAGCATCAGCCCCGCCACCGCCGCGCCGAGCAGGAACCGCTCGCCCGCGCCCACGGGGTTGCCGCGCTCGTCGCCCGCGCAGTGGCGCAGCCATGCCATGTCGGTGCATTCGCGTCCCAAGAGCAGCGCGTTGACCGCCAGAAACACCACCGCCGGGCCGATCGCGGTGAAGGCGAGCACCGCTGCCAGCGGCAGGGCCAGCAGGTGGTAGCCGATCACCCGCAGCAGCCCGCGCGCCGCCACCGCCACCTCGCGGGCGAGCGGAAGCTGCCGCGCCTGCCCGGCCAAGGCCGGATAGTGCCGCGTCTCGACCGCCGCCACAACCGCGTCGGCGAAGAACGGGAGCACCGCCAGCGCGACCACGCGGAACAGGAACCAGAAGGCGGCAAGCCCGATCACCAGCGCCGCCAGCGCCTGCGCGGCCGGGGCGAAGCCTTCAGGAAGCAGCGCGGCGATCCGCTCGTCGCGCAGCACCACGGCGAGGCCTGCGTAAAGCCCCCAGCCCGCCAGCGCGAACACTGCCAGCGTCACGGCCACGCTTTTGATCAGCACCGCCACCACGGCGCGGTCGCCAAGCTGGCCGAGGGCCTTGAGCAGCGCGGCAGGGACGGCGGACATCACGGCGGGTCGATGGGGTGGGCACCACACGAAGTCAACGCGCTCGTGCCGCACCGCACACAGATTGCTTGGCGCAGCGGGCGAACCCCGCTAGGCCGCGCCCGCAAGCTGAGACAAGGAACCCGACCGTGCCCGCAACCACCGCGCCCCGTTACGACGTGATCGCCATCGGCAACGCCGTGGTCGACGTGATCGCCTCCTGCGAGGAGGAACTGATCGACGAGCTCCAGCTCAACCGCGGCGGCATGACCCTGATCGACGAGGCGCGGGCCGAGGAACTCTACGAGGCCATGCCGCCCGCGCGCGAGGTTTCGGGCGGATCGGCGGCGAACACGCTGGCGGGGCTCGCGACGCTTGGCCTCGAATGCGCTTTCATCGGGCAGGTCGCCGAGGATCAGCTCGGCAAGGTCTTCCGTCACGACATGCGCGCCACCGGCATCGACTTCGACACGCCTGCGCGGCAGGGCGAGCCCGCAACGGGCCGCGTCCTGATCTTCGTCACCCCCGATGGCGAGCGGACGATGAACACCTTCCTCGGCGCAGGCCAGTTCCTCCCCGCCGCCGCGCTCGACGAAGACCTGATCGCGAGCGGCGCGATCCTCTATCTCGAAGGCTATCTGTGGGATCCCGAGGAGCCCCGCCGCGCCATGCGCCGCGCGATCGAGGTCGCCCGCAATGCCGGCCGCAAGATCGCCTTCACCGCCTCCGAAAGCTTCGTGATCGACCGCCACGGGGACGATTTCCGCAGCATGATCGACGACGGCATCATCGACATCCTGTTCGTCAACGAGAGCGAGCTGGCGACGCTGACCGGCGAGGACGATTTCGAGGCCGGTCTCGCCGCTGTGGCGGGCAAGGTGCCCGTGCTGGTCGCGACCCGCAGCGAAAAGGGCGCGGTCGCCATTGCCCACGGCGAACGCGCGGAAGTGGCCGCCGTGCCGGTCATGAAGGTCGTCGACACCACCGGCGCGGGCGACCAGTTCGCCGCCGGGTTCCTGTCGGGCTACGTCAAGGGCGAGCCGCTGACCCGCTGCCTCAAGCGCGGGGCGATCTGCGCCTCCGAAGTGATCTCGCACTACGGCCCGCGCCCCGAGGCGAACATGCTGGCGCTGATGGAAGAGCGGTTGTAACGCCTTTTCGGCACACCGCTCATAGTGTGCCCTTTCCCGTGGGGA
>Ga0208370_100125_pt1 | contig 24789 bp, 18 predicted proteins | sample Subbio12Jun_QV11_FD_184822 | JGI IMG/M metagenome (GOLD analysis project Ga0208370, IMG submission 184822) | Serpentinite rock and fluid subsurface biosphere microbial communities from McLaughlin Reserve, California, USA -CR12Jun_QV11 (SPAdes) | ecosystem: Environmental > Terrestrial > Deep...
AAGCGCCCGCCAGTGGTAGGTAGAAGAAGATCAGCCGCCACGTGCTCATCGCCGCGACGAGCACGCCAGCGCCCACGAAGGGCGCGAACAGCAGCAGGAATGCCGCCTCCGCCCCGCCCGCGCCGCCGGGGGTCGGCACCACCGAGCTGATCGCCTGCACCAGATATTGCAGCAACCAGTATAGCGCCGGGTGCCAGTCCTGTCCGAAGGCGGCGAGCACAAGCCCCGCGATCGAGAAGCGCGCCAGCCACTGTGCCAGCGCCAGCAGAAGGTTGACGAAAGCGATGCCCTTGCCGCGGCGCATGACCCTCAGCCAGTCGCTGACGACATGGCCCGCGAAGTCGCGCAAGCGGGCGAGCAGACCGGCCGCGCGGGCGCGCAGACCCTCGCCCAGCCACCCTGCCGCGAGCGCTCCGCCGAGCCCGGACAGAACCACGCCAGCGCCGACCGCGACGGCACCGATCAGCGCCAGATTGGCCTCGATCCGGGAAACGAGACCGGGCTGATGTGCCACGAAATCGACCAGCTGGAAGCCGCTGAACCCGATCCCCAGCGCCACCAGGGTAAACAGCACGGCGGCATCCTCGGCGGTCTGGAACGAGATCAGCGTCGCTGCACGGCGCGCCGGAACCCCCTCGCCGATCAGGAACAGCACCTTGATCGGCACCCCGCCGGCGGAAGTCGGGGTGATCGAGTTGGTGATCATCGTTCCCGTCGTCACCCTGAGCCCGCCCCGGAAGCCGAGCCCGACGCCGAGAAACCGGCCCCACACGGCGAACCGCAGCGAACTGGAGACCATCGGCACGAAGGCGATGGCGCAGGCCAGAAGAAGCAACCCCGGCGCGACAATCCGTCCGGCAAGGTCGATCCCGCCCAGCGACCACACCAGCACCGCGACATTGGCGAGCGCCACCACCGGAAGCACCGACAGGGCAATCGCCAGCGTGCGCCTTGGCAGGCGCTGCCACGGGGCAAGCGTGCCTTCAGGGGTGTCCAGAGCGCTCAAGAGGGGATCAGGGCCCGCTTCATCGAGCCCAGCCAGGTTTCGCGCAGACGGGCATCGCGCGCCGAGAGCGCGGCGGCATATTCGACGTTGATGAGCTGCTCGAAGGTCTGCGGCCAGCGGTTGTGGGCCGCCGCCAGCGCGAGACTGCGTGCGCGGCGGCCTTCGTAGTCGCCCTGCCACACCTCGAGCACGCCGCGCGCCATCGCCACGGGATCATCGACCGGGCCGAGCACGCCCGTGCCCTCGGGCACGCGTTCGGGCATGGCCCCGCTGGCAACGCCCACCACCGGCAGGCCCGAGGCCTGCGCTTCGAGCACCGAGATGCCGAAAGTCTCGTCGGCCATGCCGCTGACATAGATGTCGGACGAGGCCAGCGCGCGGGCGAGTGCCCCGCGATCGGTCTCGTAACCGGGGAAAGCGATCGGCAGGCCCTTGGCCTCCTCCATCAGCACCTCGCGCAGCTTGCCATCGCCCATCAGCACCATCACCGCGCCCAGCTGTCGGGGCAACTGCTTGAACATCTCGACCAGCACATAGGCACGCTTCTCGTTGTCGAGCCGGCCGGCGTAGATCAGCAGCGGGCCATCGGTTTCCGGCAGGCCGAGCGACCGGCGGAAATCCGGATCGCGGTGTGCGGGAGAAAAGCAATCGATATCGACGCCGAGACCCAGCACCCCGGTGTTGTGATAGCCCAGCCCGCCCAGCATCGCGCGGGCTTCCTCGTTGAGGGTGTAGACCCGGTCGAAGCGGTGATAGGTCATCCACGCATAGAAATAGGCGATCGACCGGAAAAAGCTTGCAGGATAATGACCCGCAAGGTCTTTCATCACCCGGTATATCTGCGCATTGGGAAAATCGGTGCGGTAGCCCGCCACCAGCGCCGTCTCGGGAAACCGCCTGCGGTGCCGGATTGCGATCCACGGCAGCACCCAGGGGCACAGGCTCTCGATGATGTCGGGCCGGTATTCGCGCAGCAGCGCGAATACCGCGCTGTTGCGGTTGATCCAGCGATAGTTGGGGCTGCCCCACACCAGCGGCGCACCCACCTCGGCAACCGTGACGCGACCCTCGACCGTGATCCGGTCCTCAGGCCCCGGCACGATCTGTAGGAGCCGGTATTCGGTATTGTTCTGGAAGTAATTCCGCTTTTCCTTGAGGTAGGTGGAGATTCCCCCGCCACCGGTGGGCGACCAGCTCTGCGTCAGGTCGCAAATCAACAGGTCCTTCGCCATTCACACGCCTTTTCGCGCTTGGCCGCGCGCTCCGGGGGAGAGCCGTCATCGCGCAGAAGCGCGGGGCTGGCTCGGGCGTGCAGCGATCCCGCGTCCCTTTGCCCGCCATGCATGTCGTTAGCGCGACATTTTGGCGTCATTTCAGTTGCAGATCACCGACACTTGATTGACGATAATATGTCGCTCTTGTCAGATCAAGGGGCCTGCATGATCTTGGGCGCCGAGGGAATCGGACCGCCCGTCAGGATCGAATTGCCCTCGTTGGCTAGGATGCCGACCACCTGCGTCCACACGGCGACATTCTGGCGCAGCTGGGCGATGTCGATCTTGTCGAGCGTATCGTCAGGCGTGTGGTGCAGGTCGAAATAGCGCGTGCCGTCCTGCTGCAAGTCGATCAGCGCACCCTTCTGGTCGCGCACGATGTTGAGGTCCGCGCCGCCGGTGGCGACATCGTTGCCGCTCGACACGCCGAAGCGGGCGACGGCGGCGGCGATCTTTCGGTGGAGCGCAGGATTGCTCTCGCGGAAATTGCTGTCGAAGCGCCAGATCCGGTCCGCGCCGAAATCGCTCTCGATGCCGACCGCGATCGGCTCGGCGAAATGCGCGGCGCTGTAGGCCTTGCTGCCCCACAGGCCGGTTTCCTCGGCCCCCGCCATCAGGACGCGGACGGTTCGCAGCGGCTGGCCGGCCCTGGCGACGTTGAGCGCGGCAGCGGCGATGATCGCGCAGCCTGCACCGTCATCGAAGGCACCCGGCGCATTCCACCAGCTGTCGATGTGGCAGGCCAGCAGCACCGGCGGGAGCAACGGGTTGCGTCCCCCAATCTCGCCGACCACATTGCCGCTTTGGGTCTGGCCGATCTGGCGCGGGTTCATTTCCAGCTTCAGGATCACCGGCCTCGCTCCCGCACGGACGAACATCCGCTCGAGGTTCTCGGCATCGGGCAGGCTCAGCGCGCCCGCCGGGATCGGGGGCACGCCTTCGGGAAAGCTGGTGCCCCCGGTATGGGGATTGCGGTGATAATCGGTGCCGACCGACTTGATCACCACCCCGACCGCGCCCTTGCTTGCGGCGATGCCGGGACCGACCCAGCGCACGGGGCCGGCAAACCCGTAATGCGATCCGTCCTGCGTCGGTTGCATCTGGTGGCTGATGTAAGCAATCTTGCCCTTGAGGCTGCCTTCGGGCGCGGCACGCAGGTCATCGAGCGTGCTGAAGAACACCGCCTCGGCCTCGATCCCGCCGACAGGAGTCGCGCCAGAATTGCCGAGCGGCAAGACCGTCAAGTCCTGCGCAAACGGTGCGGTCACACGGGCGCGGGCGATGTCGCCGGGCACCCAGGTGTCCATCATGAACGGTTCGTCGGCGACATTGACGAAACCCCTGGCCTTGAGCCAGGCGACCGCCCAGGCCCGCCCGCGTGCCTCGGCGTCGGTCCCGGCCTGACGCGGGCCGACTTCGGTCGTGATCCCCTCGACGAATTGCCATGCGAGGGTGTCGCTTTCGAGCGCTTCGTCGGCGGCCTGTTCGAGGTCCGGGGCCTGCGCGGCGGCGATGGCGGAAAGCAAAGCGAGCGGAAGCGCGGCAAGCGCCGGGGCAAGGCGGGTCATGGATCGCAGTGCTATCGGGCGCGGCAACCCAAGTCTAGCGGCTTGCCCTTGCCACGCCCCTTCCCTATCTGCCCGTCACACATCCAGACCAGATCTCTCGACCCGAAGGACCATCCAATGGCCGCCCAATACGCCTATGTCATGAAGGGCATGACCAAGACCTTTCCCGGTGCCCAGAAGCCGGTGCTCAGCAACATCTCGCTCCAGTTCTATCAGGGTGCCAAGATCGGCATCGTCGGCCCCAACGGCGCGGGCAAATCGACGCTCATCAAGATCATGGCCGGGATCGACAAGGATTTTACCGGCGAGGCCTGGCCGGGCGAGAACATCACGGTCGGCTATCTGGAGCAGGAGCCGGAACTCGATCCGACCAAGACCGTGCTCGAAAACGTGCGCGAGGGCGCGAAGGAAACCGCCGATCTGGTCGCGCGCTTCAACGAAGTCAGCGCGCTGATGTGCGAGCCCGATGCCGATTTCGATGCCTTGGGCGCCGAAATGGGCGAGCTTCAGGACAAGATCGACGCGGTCGATGGCTGGACGCTCGACAACCAGCTCGAAGTCGCGATGGAGGCCCTGCGCTGCCCGCCGGGCGACTGGCCGGTCAAGGATCTCTCAGGCGGCGAAAAGCGCCGCGTCGCGCTTACCCGCCTGCTGATCCAGAAGCCCTCGATCCTGCTGCTCGACGAGCCGACCAACCACCTCGATGCCGAAAGCGTTCAGTGGCTCGAAAACCATCTCAAGGAATATGCTGGCGCGGTGCTGATGATCACCCACGACCGCTATTTCCTCGACAATGTGGTCGAATGGATTCTCGAACTCGATCGCGGGTCGTATTACCCCTACGAAGGTAACTACTCGACCTATCTCGAAAAGAAGGCCAAGCGCCTCGAGCAGGAAAGCCGCGAGGAAAGCGGCAAGCAGAAGGCGCTCCAGCGCGAACTCGAATGGATCCGCCAGACGCCCGCAGCACGGCAGACGAAGTCCAAGGCGCGGATCCGCAAGTTCGAGGAACTCCAGAACAGCCAGGACAACCGCCAGGTCGGCAAGGCACAGATCGTCATCCAGGTGCCCGAGCGCCTCGGCGGCAAGGTGATCGAGGCCAAGGGCATCACCAAGGCCTATGGCGACAAGCTGCTGTTCGAGAACCTTTCCTTTATGCTGCCCCCGGGCGGGATCGTCGGCGTGATCGGGCCGAACGGCGCGGGCAAATCGACGCTGTTCAAGATCCTCACCGGCAAGGAAACGCCCGACAGCGGCACGATCGAGATCGGCTCGACGGTGCGCCTTGGTTACGTGGACCAGAGCCGCGACCAGCTCGACCCCAAGAAGAACGTCTGGGAGGAAATCTCCGACGGGCTCGATTACATGAAGGTCAACGGTCAGGACATGTCGACCCGCGCCTATGTGGGTGCATTCAACTTCAAGGGCGCGGACCAGCAAAAGAACGTCGGCAAGCTTTCGGGCGGCGAACGCAACCGCGTGCACATGGCCAAGATGCTCAAGGCAGGCGGCAATGTGCTGCTGCTCGACGAGCCGACCAACGATCTCGACGTGGAAACCCTCGCCGCGTTGGAAGACGCGATCGAGAACTTCGCGGGCTGCGCCGTCGTCATCAGCCACGACCGCTTCTTCCTCGACCGCCTCGCCACCCACATCCTCGCCTTCGAGGGCAACAGCCATGTCGAATGGTTCGAGGGCAACTTCGAGGCTTACGAGGAAGACAAGCGCCGACGCCTCGGCGATGCGGCGGACCGCCCGACGCGCCTCGCTTACAAGAAGCTGACGCGCTGAGACTGACGCGCCATCCCGGGACAGCCCCGCGATGGCCGCAAAAGTCGAACCGGCGTTCTTGCGGGCATCGTCCTCGCTTAACATCATTACCGCAAAGGTCGTTAAGACCGCCTGCCCCCTGCGGCGAATTGCCGAATCCTGCGAACCGCTTGTCGAAGGCGTTTACCCCTTCTTAATCAAGGCTCGGTCATTCTCCTTAATAACAAGGTCGCACAAGGGGCAGCGGGGCAATGACGGGAATAGAGGTGCCGCTTGAACTGGCCGTGCTGCTAAGCGCGGGCTTTGCCGCAGCCGGGGCATGGGCCGGACAGGCCCGCGCCCGGTGCCATCTCGATCCCCGGCGCGACCCGCTGCGCGACCTGATGAAGCCCGAGGTGTTCGGGGAAGCGATCAACCTCGCCACCCGCCGCAATGCCTTGCGCGCCGGATCTCGGGCGGTGCTGCACGGCCGGATCGACCCGTTCTCCGCCAGCGACGGCACCTGGAACAGCACCACCCGCGACGAGGTGCGCGAGCATGTCGCCGCGGTGATGCGCGCGGGCCTGCGCCGCGACGACCGCATCGCGCTGTCGGGGCGCGAGGGCTTCACCATCACCATCAGCGGCGCCGACGAACGTGCCGCGACGCGTATCGCCAACCGGCTGCGCCGGGCGCTTGCGCAGCTCCGCCTTCCCCAGCTTGGCAGCGAGGCGCGGCTGACCGCCAGCTTCGGGGTCGCGGCAGAAAGGTTCGGCGACGGCGAGAGCGGGCTCGACCGGTGCGCGCGGCAGGCGCTCGATGCGGCGCTCGCCAAGGGCTCCGATCAGGTCGTGCCGGCGAGCGAGATCGAGGACGTTATTCTCCTGCCCGCTCCGCCGGATGCGGCGGCCTCGGCCGCCTAGGGCGAGACCCAGCGCCCCTCCCACGACCCGCCTTCGCCCGCGCGGGCGAACTGCGCGCGGACATGGCCGGTATGGGCGAGGTAGAGCCAGTCGAGCGCGGTCAGCGTGATCCGCAGCAGAGCGAAGTTCTCCCGCGCCGGGACAAGCTGCGCATCGTCCGGCTCCACCCCCTCGAACTCGGGCGGAAGGCCCGACGTCGGCCCGTCCGCGCCGGTGCCGGGTCCCTCACCGAGATAGCAGCGCCGCGCGAAATTGGTGCTCGCAGCCCATGCCGCATCGACCTCGCCGCCCTCACGCAGGATCGCGCCGATGCCGCGCGCGCGGATCTGGATCTTGGCGCCCTTGTCGTAGAACAGCACGGCGAGGCGCGGATCGGCAGCGATCACTTGCGCCTTGGGTGCGCGCGCATCGGTGTGGAGCCGCAGCCGCCAGCCTTGCGCATCGAAGGCGCGCAGCACCATCACCCTGGCATCGACATCGCCCGTCACGATCACCGGCGTGTGCATCGGTACCTTGCGGTCGCGCGGCGCGCGGATCAGCCGGTTGCGGCAATCGGCAAGCACATCGTCAAGCGTTTCAAACATTGCCAAATCCCTTCGGCGCGAGGGCGAGGAAGGTCAAGCACGCCGCGCAATATTCAGGTCGCGCGCAATTTTTCTGAACGTAGTCGCAGTGGTTCATCGCTGCGACAACTTGCCGGGCGTATCTCTCGATTCATCGACATGCCGCTTGTGGTGGGCTGGCGTTACTGGAGGCAACACAATGACCACCCTGTTTGCAAGGGGTGGATCGCTGGCGGCGCTGGCCGCGGCGCTCGCCCTTGCCCTTCCGGCCGCCGCGCAGGAGCTGACCTTCCAGCCCGACGAACCCGATCCACCGGGCATCCGGGTCGAGCGGCCCTCGTCCGGCACCGATTACGCAGGCGGCCCGGCGCGCGCCGAGATCGCGCGTCCCGCATCGCCGCCGCCGCGCTATGCCCGCGCCGATGCCGCGATACCGGCACCCCGTTTCGAACGCGTCGCGGCCGAGCAGCGCCAGCCTCGAATCCGCAACGATGGACGGGCCGAGCGCGGGGCACCGCGCGGTTTCGCGGGCGATGTGATCACCCGCGCCCGCGCCGCCCAGCCGGCGGAACAGCGCGGGTTCGTCCGGGCCGACCGGATCGAGCGCCGCAGCGAGGAGCGGGCGAACCGCGTCGACTGGCGCAGCGAACAGCGCGCAAACCGGATCGAGCAGCGCGGCGACGTGCGGGCGGACCGGCTCGAATGGCGCGGCCGCGACTATGCCGCCGACCGCGTCGAACAGCGGACCGAGAACCGTGCCGACCGCGTCGAGAGCCGGGGCGATTATCGCGGCGACCGCATCGAGCAGCGCGGGAACATCCGCGCCGATCGCGTTGAAGGTCGCCCTGGCGGCTGGCGCGAGGGCCAGGGCGGCGGCTTCGGCGGTCAGGTCCGCGAGATCGCCCGCGATGCGCGCCGCGCCGACCAGTGGCGCGATGGCGGGCGCGACGACTGGCGCGATGGGCGCCGCGACGATTGGCGCGTTGGGCGCCGTGGCGACTGGCGCGATGATCGGCGCGGCTGGCGGCGCGATGACTGGCGCTGGGGCTGGAATGGCCGTCCGGGCTGGGACAACCGCGCCTTCCACCCCTGGAACCGCGGCTGGCGCGCGAACCGGTTCTACGATTGGTTCGATTTCCGGCGCGGCAACCAGTTCCTGTTCCGCCCCGGTCCCTATTTCGCGCCGTTCCGCAGCCACCGCTACAGCCGGGTGGACCGCGGCTTCTTTCTTGACAGCCTGTTCTTCCAGCCGCGGTTCTTCATCAACGATCCCTGGGCCTTCCGCCTGCCGCCAGCCTATGGGCCCTATCAGTGGGTTAGGTATTATGACGATGTCCTGCTCGTCGATATATACACCGGCGAGGTCGTAGACGTGATCCATAGTTTCTTCTGGTAGGTCTCCTGGTCGGTCTCATGGTCGGTCTCCGCCAGACGCAGGAAGCCCCGTCGGACCTGTCCGGCGGGGCTTTTTTGCGGCCTGCACGCTTGCTACCGGCGGCACATGACCAAGCCCGATCCCGCGCCCGACCGTCTGGCCCTTGCCCGGCTCGGCGCGACAGTGCGCGCGCGGCTGGCAGCGGACCCGGCGATATTCCGCGTCGACGACGAGCGGATCGAGCTTTTCGCCGTCGGCGGCTTCCTTTCCGATGCCGAGTGCGCCCGCCTCGCCCGGATGATCGACGCGGTCGCGCGACCCTCCTCGCTGCACGAACTCGCTTATGCGAGCGGGTTTCGCACCTCCTATTCGGGCGATCTCGACCCGCATGATCCCTTCATCGCCGCCATCTCCGCGCGGATCGACGCGCTCATCGGCGTCCCTTCCGCGATCGGCGAGCCGGTGCAGGGCCAGCGCTATCTTCCCGGCCAGGAGTTCAAGCCGCACAACGACTGGTTCTACACCTCGGAAGGCTACTGGCCGGTGGAACAGCGCCGGGGCGGGCAGCGCAGCTGGACGGCGATGGCCTATTGCAACACGGTCGAAGCAGGCGGCGAGACTGCCTTCACCCTGCTCGGGCTGGAGATCGAGCCCAAGCCGGGCGTGCTCCTGCTGTGGAACAATGCCCTGCCCGATGGACGGCCCAACGAGGCGACGCTCCACGCCGGCCTGCCGGTCGAACGCGGCGCGAAATACATCATCACCAAGTGGTATCGCACCCGGCAATGGGGCTGAACCATCACGCCCGTGCCAGCGCCTCGGCGATCAGCACGCGGGTCGGCGCGATGCCGTAAAGGGCGATGAAGCTGCCCATGCGCGGGCCTTGCTCGCTGCCCAGCAGGGTCTCGTAGAGCGCCTTGAACCAGTCGCGCAAGGATTCAAAGCCGAACGCGGGCTGCTTGCCGATCTCGTAGACGATGGTCTGCAAGTCCTCGGCGCTGGTGGCGGGATCGGCGGCGGCGAGCGCGGCATCGAGCGCCTTCAAAGCCGCCACCTCGCCGTCCGCAGGCGCACGCTTCGCCAGCGTCGGTGCCATGAAGTCGCGGTTGTAGGCGAGCGCCCGGCCCACCAGCGCATCAAGCGCGGGGTGCTTCGCGGGATCGGCCTCGGCGACATAATTGCCGAGATAGGACCACACCGCCTCGCGAGTCGCGCCGGCACCGAGCACCCCGACCAGATTGAGCAGCAGGCTGAAGGGCACCGGCAACGCCTCGCCCTCACCCGGTGCTTCAGCGCCCGCATGGCGCTGGTTGGCGCGCAGCAGGTGCCACACCGGATTGCCCAGCCGCTTGTCAAGCTCCTGCTCGGGGATCGCGGCGCGGAATTGCCAGTAATCATCGACCGCCTTGGGGATCACGCCGACGTGAAGCTGCTTGGCGCTCTTGGGATTGGCGAAGATGTAAAGCCCCAGGCTCTCCTCGCTGCCATATTCGAGCCATTGCTCGATCGCGAGGCCATTGCCTTTGGACTTGCTGATCTTCTCGCCCTTTGCATCGAGGAAAAGCTCGTAGATCAGCCCCTCGGGCTTGGTCCCGCCGAGCACGCGGGCGATCTTGCCGGACTGGATGCCGCTGTCGGTCAAGTCCTTGCCATACATCTCGTAGTCGACGCCAAGCGCGACCCAGCGCATCGCCCAATCGACCTTCCACTGGCACTTGGCCATGCCGCCAAGCGCGGATTGCTCGATCACGGTGCCGTCCGTGTCGGTGAAGCGGATCACGCCTGCGCTGGCGTCCACCACCTCGACCGGCACTTGCAACACCTCGCCCGTGCTCGGCGAGATCGGCATGATCGGCGAATAGGTGCGGCGACGCTCCTCGCCCAGCGTGGGCAACATGATGTCGAGGATCGCCTGGAAATTCGCCAGTACACGCTTCAGCGCCTCGTCGAACTTGCCGCCGTTGTAGCAGTCCGAGGAACTGACGAATTCATATGCGAAGCCGAAGCGATCAAGAAAGTCGCGCAGCATCGCGTTGTTGTGCGCAGCGAAGCTTTCAAACTTTCCGAAAGGATCGGGGATGCGGCTCAGGGGCTTGCCGAGGTGCCCGGCCAGCATCGCCTGATTTGGGACGTTATCGGGCACCTTGCGCAGGCCATCGAGATCGTCGGAGAAGGCCACCAGCCGGGTCGCGGCACCGCCGGTCAGCGTCTCGTAGGCGCGGCGCACCAGCGTGGTTCGCAGCACCTCCTGAAAGGTGCCGATATGCGGCAAGCCGGATGGGCCATAGCCGGTCTCGAACAGCACTCCGCCAGGCTTGCCCTGCGGCAGGCGCTTGGCGAGGCGCTGCGCCTCCCGAAACGGCCAGGCCTTGGAGGATTGTGCTGCGGCGATAAGGGCTTCGGGCGTGATCGACATGGCTTGCGCCTATCCGCCAAGCCGCGCGCTGTTGCAAGTGCGAAGGAGCGGCGAACTTGACAAAGGTGAAAGGGTGTCAAGCGGCCATCGTCTCATTTTATACAAAGATATCATAGTTATTGGCAAAATTGCGAAGTTGACACTTCGCCAAGGTCCGGGGAACGCCCCCATGCAGAGGCGGACGGGCATCGGCTTACCCCCGCAGGGCGCTGTAGGACAGTCTATCGCCGCATCGCATCCGAATGACGGGAAAATCGCGCAGGGGGCGCGTTTACAAGCACGGCCGCCTCGCCCATCGTGGTCCGCGTGAGCGTGCCTGACCCTCTCCTTCTACCTGCACTTCACGCCAGCCATGGCGGGCATTGGCTGCGCGATGGGGGGCTGCGCGATGGGGGGCTGCGTGATGGCTCCGCCCGCACCAGCGCGGTGTCCAAGGGCGATGCGATCATGGCCGCCGCCGAAACCCCGGTGCTGCTCGTGAACGCGCCGCTGGTGGCGAGCCGCCTCGGCTATCCCGACCTCTCGGGGCTCGACCTGCTCGAGGCCTTTGCCTTCATCCACCCGGCGCGCTTCTGCGTGCCGACCCCGCGCGGCCTTGCCGAGGCGCTGGGGCTGCCGGTGCCGGAGAACGACGCCGCCGTGCCCGAGATGCTCCAGCACGCCGCAGGCGCGCTGATCGCCGCCTGCCGCGATCCCGAATGGTTCGAGCGCGAAGGCGCGTGGAGCGCGGTGCAATCGCTCGAACGCCTGCGCTGGCCCTGGGCACAGGTGCTGCGGCCCCATATCGCCAAGCCCGAGAAAGCCGAACGCTGGCTCTTCGCGCGCCTGCCCGAGTGGGAGGAAGCGGGCGAACGCCCCGCCCCCCGGCAGGTCGCCTTGCTGGAAGAGGCGGTGCAGGCGCAGCTCACCCGGCTCACCGGAGAAGGGGCCGAACAGCGCGACGGGCAGCGCGCCTATGCCGCCGAGGTTGCCTACATCTTTGCCCCGCGCTCGGCCCCCGGCAGGCCGCATCTGGCGCTGGCGCAGGCCGGGACGGGGATCGGCAAGACGCTGGGCTATCTCGCGCCGGCCTCGGTCTGGGCATCCGCGAGCGGGGGCACCGTCTGGGTTTCGACCTTCACCAAGAACCTGCAACGGCAATTGCGCGCCGAGGCCCGCCGGGCTTGGCCCGCGCGCCGCCCCGACGGCACTCCCCCGGTGGTGGTGCGCAAGGGCCGGGAAAACTACCTCTGCCTGCTCAATCTCGAGGACGCGCTTCAGGGCGGGTTTGCGGGGCGGCCCGCGATCCTTGCGCAGCTGGTGGCGCGCTGGGGGGCTTATACGCGCGACGGTGACATGATCGGCGGCGACCTGCCGGGCTGGCTCGGGACGTTGTTCAGGAAGCGCGGGATCGCGGCGCTTACCGACAGCCGCAGCGAGTGTATCTATGCGGGGTGCCCGCATTACCGCAAGTGCTTCATCGAGCGCGCCGCGCGCGATTCCGCGCAGGCCGATCTGGTGATCGCCAACCATGCGCTCGTCATGGTCAACGCCGCGCGCGCCCGCGACCCGGGCCAGCGTCCGACGCGGCTGATCTTCGACGAGGGCCACCATGTGTTCGACGCGGCCGACAGCACCTTCGCCGCGACGCTTTCGGGGCAGGAGGCGATCGAGCTCAGGCGCTGGATCATCGGGCCGGAGAAGGAATCGCGCGGGCGGCGGCGCGGGCTGGCGGCCCGGCTCGCCGACCTCGCCAGCTATGACGAGGCGGGTTCCCAGGCCATCGCGGCGGCGTGCAAGGCGGGGCAGTTGCTCCCTTCCGAAGGCTGGCTCCAGCGCCTTGCCGAAAACAGCCCCTTCGGACCCGTGGAGGCTTTGCTCGCCGCCGTGCGCACCGCCACCTATGCCCGCGACGAAAGCGGCGGGCAGGAGGCGGGCTACGGGATCGAGACCGAGGCGGCGGGTCTGCCCGGCGAGGTGATCGAGGCGGCAGGCGCTGCCGCCGAGGCGCTGGCGGGCATCCGCGTGCCGTTGATCCGGCTGGGCGGCAGGCTGGAGGCGATCCTCGCCGAACCGCCCGACTGGCTCGACGCGCAAGGGAGGGCACGGATCGAGGGGGCGCGTTTCGCGCTGGCCTGGCGGATCGAACTGCTCGCCGCGTGGGAGGCCCTGCTCGACCGGCTGGGCGGCCCTGCCGACCCCGAATTCGTGGACTGGCTTGCGGTCGACCGCTCCGACGCGCGCGAGTTCGACGTGGCAATCCACCGCCGCTGGCTCGACCCGATGAAGCCCTTCGCCCGCGTGGTGCTGGAGCCCGCCCACGGCGTGCTGCTGACCAGCGCGACCCTGACCGACCGGACGCAGGACGACGACCGCTGGGCGAGCGCCATCGCCCGTTCCGGCGCGGCCCATGTCGAGGTCGTCCCGCTGCTGTCGGAGGCGACAAGCCCCTTCGACTACGCCGCCCGTGCCGAGGTGCTGATCGTCACCGACATCGCCAAGGGCGATCTGCCCGCACTGGCCGGGGCCTATGCGCGGATCATCGAGGCCTGCGGCGGCGGGGTGCTCGGCCTGTTCACCGCGATCCGCCGGTTGCGCGCCGTGCATGGCCGCATCGCCGACCGGCTCGCGCGGGCGGGCCTGCCGGTCTATGCCCAGCATGTCGATCCGATCGACACCGGAACGCTGGTGGACATCTTCCGCGACGATCCGCAGGCGAGCCTGATCGGAACCGATGCCCTGCGCGACGGGGTGGACGTGCCCGGCCATTCGCTGCGCTGCGTGGTGATGGAGCAGGTGCCCTGGCCGCGCCCCGACATCCTGCACAAGGCGCGCCGTCTTGCCGGGGGCGGCAGCGCCTATGATGACCGCATCATTCGCGCGCGGCTGGCGCAGGCCTTCGGGCGGCTGATCCGCAGCAAGGAAGATTGCGGGCATTTCATCGTTCTGTCCCCCGCCTTCCCCTCGCGCCTGCTCGGCGCTTTTCCGGACGGCACGCCGGTGCTGCGCGTGACGCTCGATCAGGCTTTACAACGCTGCGCGGCTGGTGTTGGAGGCCTTGCGTCTGCGGTTGCGCAAGGAGCCCTCGATCCATGAAGATTCTCGGTCTCCTGCGTCACGCCAAATCCGACTGGGACGATACCAGCCAGCGCGATTTCGACCGCGGCCTCAATGCGCGCGGGCGCAAGGGCGCGAGGGTGATCGGGCGGCACATCCGCGATCACGGCATCGTGTGGGACAAGCTGATCGCCAGCCCGGCGGTGCGGGTCAGGCTGACGCTGGAGGGTGCCCTGCCCGAGGTCGAGCCGATCTACGACCAGCGGCTCTATCTCGCCAGCTTCGACACCATCGTCGAGACGATCGAGGCCCACGCCGGCACGGGTGACGAGGAAGCGCAGGCGATCCTCATTTCCGGGCACAACCCGGGCCTTCAGGACATGCTGCTCGAACTCGTCGCCCCGGGCAAGGAGAACGCCCTGTTCAAGGAGGCGGTCGTCAAGTTCCCGACCGCCGCCTATGCCGTGCTCGAATGCGATGTGGCGCACTGGAGCGAGCTGAAGCGTTATTGCGCCGAACTCGTCCACTTCGCGCGCCCCCGCGATCTCGACCCCGATCTGGCACCAGAGTTCTAATTCACCGCGACGAGGTTGTCGTCCGAATCCCGATCAATGTAGAAATTGTAGGGATCTATCCCAGCGAACACCGGCTTTTTCGCGGTCGTCACCTCGATCACCTGGCTGCCCGCCTTTACCGGCCGCCGCTCCATCGCCAGCACATCGGCCTTGGCGAAGGCGCCGGTTTCGGGCCGGGCGGTGAACAGGCCGACCTCGATGCTTTCGGCAAGGCTGGCGGGCGTCTCGCGGCCCTTGCCGTCGGCGGTGAACTTGGCCGCCTCGATGGTGATGCGGGTGCGCCAGCGGCCATCGGCAAGCTTCGCCGTCTGGGCCTGCTTGGCCTTGAGGTCGTAGATCGTGATCTTCTCGAACAGGTCGGTTATCAGCGCCTGGTGCTCGGAGGTCGTCGCCTCCTTGCGCAGCTCGGCGACCAGATCGAGGCTGCGCGGGAAAGGCGCACCCTTGAACCTGTAGCGTTCGATCAGGCGGGCGAGTGCCCGGTTCACCGCATCCTCGCCCAGCCGCTCTTGCAGCAGATACATCACGATGCCGCCCTTCTGGTAGTGGATGTGCTGTTGGTCCTCGACCCGCATCAGTGGCTGTTCGTCGAGCACGTCGCCCTTGCGCGCGGCAAGGTAGCGATCAAGCTCGTATTTCAGGAAGCGGCGGATCTTGTCCTCGCCATAAAGCGCCTTCATCACCATCAGCGCGGAATATTCCGCCAGCGTCTCCGACAGCACGGTCGAGCCCTGCATGTCCCCGCCCACGATCTGATGCGCCCAGTACTGGTGCCCCACCTCATGCGCGGTGATGAAGGTGACGTAGTCGATCTCGTCGGGATCGCGCACGTCGGCGGCAAAGCCGACGCTTTCGGAATAGGGCATCGTCCCTGCGAATGCCTGCGCGAAACTGGCATAGCCCGGAAACTCGATGATCCGCGCATAGCCGAACTGGTAGGGGCCAAAATTGCGCTGGTAGTAGCCGAGCGAGACCTTCATCGCCCTGAGCATCGCGGGCACGTTCCAGGTGTGGCGCGGATCGTGGTAGACGCTCAGCAGCACGTCGCCCATGCGCTCTTCGGTCACCTGATAGCGCGCCGATTGCACCGAGAAGAAGTTGAGGATCGGGGCCGGGCTCTGGAATACCGCGATGCGGCGCCCGCCCTTCACTTCATCTGACAGCTTGTTGCCGGGCGCGATCGGCACCTGATCGGCAGCAGTGCTGATGGTGATGCGCGAATTGACCCAGTCCGCGCCGATGTAGTTGCGTCCCTGCGCGCTCGTGTCCTCGAGCCTCGCCATGCGCAGTTCGTCGGGCAGGCCCTGTCGGCGGCGTGCGGTGCGATCGGTCAGCAGGCCGCGCCGGTCCATGCCCAGCACCGGCGCGAAGGTGAAGTTGTTCACGAAGGTGCCGTTGCCGACGATGTCGGTCGGCGCACCGCTGTTGGGGAAGCCCCGCCGCCAGAGCTGCGAGGTGAAATCGAGCCGCGTCGTCGCCCCCGGTGCGAGCGGGGTGTCGAAGCGGTAGATGCGGTGGAAGTGCCGCTTGTCGTAGCTGGCGAGCCGCGCACCGGCGATGTCGAGCCGGGTGAACTGCGTGCCCGCGTCGCCTTGCCGCACGTGCAGCGCGGTGATCGGAACGCCGCTGTCGTTGCGCAAGGCATAATGGCCGGTCACGTCCATCCGGCGCGCGGCGGGATCGATGGCGACCGCGAATGCGACATCGGTGACCACCGGGCGCGGCAGATCGGCATATTTGAGGTATTTGCGCTCGTAATCGGCCAGCCGCGACTCGGCCTCGGCCGAGGTTTCATAGCGGTTGAGCACCTTGATGTTGTGATGGATCACAAGACCGGTGCCGATCATCCCGGCGATCGCGGCAAGCGCGATCCCGCCGGTCGGCACGGTGACGCGCCGCACCAGCCCCCTGAGGCGCGGCACCACCGCCACCACCGTCCCGCGCGGCCACACCCAGTGCGCAAACACCAGCAGCAGCACCGCAAAACTCGCCCAATAGGCCCGCGCCAGCAGCCCGCCATACCAGAAGCCGCCGCTGCCGTTCATGTCCGACAAGGGTTCGCTCGGCGTGCCGCCGAAGTTGTAGAGCATGTTGGTATAGCCAAGGTTCGCCATGAAGATGCGGGCCAGAAACCACACCAGAAACAGCCCCCAGCCGACATACTTGTTGGGGCTGAGCACCTGGAAGAACACCGCCAGCACCGCCAGCAGCAGCAGGTCGATGGCCTGCGGGATCACGAAAAAACCGAGGTAGAGCCCGAGGTCGATATCCGCCGCCCCCTTGGCGAGCTGGTAGGCAACGCCTGCCGCCATCCCCGCCAGCGCCATCGCCAGCAGCACCACGAACACCGCAAGTATCTTGGGCACGAACACCGCCCAGGCCGGTGCCGGCGTCGCATCGAGGATCTCGGCCATCTTCACGTCGCGCTCGCGCCAGACAAGCTCACCGCCGTAAAAGACCGCGACGATCAGCGAAAACAGGAACATGCTGCCGATGGTCGTGCTGATGACATCGGCGGTGAGCGGGTAGGACGGGGTGCCGAAGGCGGTCTCGGAGAAAACGAGGTTGAGGGTGATGAACCCCAGCGACAACAGCAGGAGCACGATCAGGCCCGGGCTGCGGACCACGAACAGCACCTCGGCCCTGAGGCGCGCGAGGAAGCTCGCGAACGCGTGGCCGAAACCGAATTCGCGGCGCACCGGCGCGGTAAGGGTCCGGGGCCTGCGCGCCTCGGCCTTGGCGGCGCGCGCGGCCTGCTTTTCCAGCCGCCGCTGCCGCCAGCGTAGGGGCGCGCGTTCGGTCATGCTGAACCGCGTCCACGCAAGGCCGAGGAACAGCACCGAAAGGCCGAGCACATACAGCCGGTTGAACACAAGGTTGCCCTCGAAAGGGATCAGCCGCGTGTTCATTTCGGCCGCAGTCCAGTAGCGCGCGGTCTCGCTGATCGCACCGACGCCGAGCGGCTCGTAGCGCGCAAGCACGCCCTGATAGGCGGGTTCGGCCCTGAGCACGACATCGACAGTGAGGTAGCCCATCACCAGCACCAGCACCCCGATATAGGTCGCCAGCATCGAGCGGGTGAGCGTGGCGAGGCTGAACAGCACCGCCGAGGAGAGGATCAGATTGGGGATGGCGATCACGAGGAAGGGCCAGGCATAGGTGGCAAAGCCGCCGGGCCCGACCGTCTCGGGATCGACCCAGGGCATCGCCGCCCCCGCCGCGATGCCGAGCGGCACGGCGATATAGCCGAGCATCGCGATCACCAGCCCGCCGAGGAAGCGTCCGGCAAGAAAGGTCGTCCGGCCCACCGGGGTCGCGCGGATCATCGGCCCGAAGCCGGTCGTATCGTCGCGCACCACGGCATTGGCGACGAAGGAGGTGATGACGAAAAGGTAGAAGGTCGCGAACACCCCCAGCGCGAAGGTGACGGTGAAGGGCGAATTTTCGTGCACCGCGCCGGGCGAGCCGAAGCTCACATCGTCACTGGCGGAAAGGCCGAAGCCCAGCAGGAAGAACAGCGCGGCCGAAACCCAGAACACCGGGTTCTTGAGCTGGTAGCGGATCTCGAATCCGGCGAGGCGGGCGGTCAGCATGGCTTGCGGCCTCCCCTTATGCGGCCCGGGCGGCGGGCGCGGCGCGGCGGGTTTCGGCAAGAGTAGCGAAATAGACATCCTCGAGCCCGCCGGAGACCGGCGCGAAGCCTTCGGGCCGGGTGTCGCTCAGCACGTGGACAACGATCTCCCCGGCGAAAAAGCGGTGCGAAATGACCTCGTGGCTTTCCTGCATCGCGCCAAGTTCGGTGTGGGGCACGGTGCGCTGCCACACCCGCCCCTGCGTCTGGCGGATCAGTTCGAGCGGCGCGCCTTCCAGCCGCACCCTGCCGCCCGCCAGCACCGCCATGCGCGGGCACAGGTCGGCGACATCGTCGACGATGTGGGTCGAAAGGATCACGACCACGTTCTCGCCGATTCCGGCGAGCAGGTTGAGGAAGCGGTTGCGTTCTTCCGGGTCGAGCCCGGCGGTGGGCTCGTCTACGATGATGAGCTGCGGATCGCCGATCAGCGCCTGCGCGATGCCGAAACGCTGGCGCATCCCGCCCGAAAAGCCCGCGATCGCCTTGCCGCGCACCGCCCACAGGTTCGTCTGGTTGAGCAGGTGTTCGACCATCGCCTTGCGCTCGCCTGCGGCGGTCACACCCTTGAGCACCGCCATGTGATCGAGCATCGCCTGCGCCGAGATGCGCGGATAGACGCCGAAATCCTGCGGCAGATACCCCAGCGTGCGGCGCAAGGCATCGGGCTGGGCCAGCACGTCGATGTCGCCAAAGCGGATGCTGCCGTGGGTCGGTGCCTGGAGCGTCGCGATGGTGCGCATCAGGGTCGATTTGCCCGCGCCGTTCGGGCCGAGCAGGCCGAACATCCCCTTGGGGATTTGCAGCGTCACATCGTCGAGCGCGCGGGTGCCGTTGGGATAGGTGTGGCTGACGCCGACAAGTTCGAGCATGGAATGCGCCCCCGGTTGAAAACCTTGGCAAGGTAGCGCGGGCCGCGCGCAGATAAAGCCGGTTTGGTGGAGCGGCACGCGCGATTGATCGACACGGATCGTCGTTCGTCGAGCCGGGTCTGCGTCGCGGGGCCTGATCGCTCAGAACAGGCCCGGCTGGCTAAGGGCGCTTCTTGCCCACGGATCGGCGGTGCGGGTGATCGCCAGCGGTCCCGCCCAGCCCCGGCAAAGGGCGAAGGCATCCTGCGGCGAGCCCCCGAGCCAGCGCGCCTGATCCTCGGGCGCGAGCAGCACCGGCATCCGTTCATGCACCTCGGCCGCATCGGTGCCTTCGCTCGCAGTCATCACCATCGCATAGCAATCGCCCCATTCCTCCGAAGGCCGCCACACGCCGGCCGCGGCGAACAGGGGCTTGTCAGGCAGCGTCAGCCAGGTGCGGGTCATGCGGCCCTTCGGCCCCTCGGCCTCGCCCCAGGCCTCGATCGGGATAAGGCAGCGGCGATGCGCGAAGGCGCGGTGCCAGAAGCCGGTCGTCAGCTTGTCGGAGCGCGCGTTGTTGACAGGCTTGGGCTTCAGGGGCTGGCCCATCGCGCCCTTGAGCACCAGCGGAAAGCCCCAGGTCATCGCCCGCACCGCCCCCCCGGCGACAACGAGGCCGGTATAGCCCGGATAGACCTCGGCCGCGAAGTTCGCGCCCCCTGCCTCCTCCACCGCGCCGAACCACGCCGCGACCTCGGCGGCGGTCCTCGTCATGCGATAGAGGTTGCACATCGCCCCAACCTTTCTGCTCAAGCTCCGGCGTTGCCGACCACGAAACAGGCCGCCGCCAGCAGCGCTCCGGCCCAGCGGTTGGCACGGAAGCGGGCAAGCGGGTTCGCCGGGTCCAGCGGGTCGAGCGTTGCCACCTGCCAGGCGAGGTGCCCTGCCACCGGCAGCAGCGCCAGACAGGCGAGTGCATCGGCGCGGAAGAGCCAGAAGCCCAAGCCCCACAGGCCGACAGCGGCGGCATAGAAAGCCGCGATCCCGGCCCGGACCCGCGACCCCATCGCCAGCGCGGAGGAACGGATGCCGACCATCGCATCATCCTCCCGGTCCTGCAGGGCATAGATCGTGTCGTAACCGATCACCCAGCAGATGCACCCGGCATAAAGCGCCGCCAGCGCGTCCCAGTTGTCGAAGCGCAGCTGCGTCCACCCCACCAGCAGGCCCCAGTTGAACACCATGCCCAGCCACGCCTGCGGCCACCAGGTGATCCGTTTCATGAAGGGATAGGCCGCAACCAGCGCCAGACTGCCGAGCGCCGCCACCTGCGCCTGCCAGCGCAGTTGCAGCAACACCACAAGGCCGATCAGGCACAGGGCGACAAGCCACGCCCATGCCACCTTCTTCGACACCCTTCCGCTCGCCACCGGGCGCAGCGCGGTTCGCGCCACCTGCCGGTCAAGATCGGCATCGACGATGTCGTTGTAGACGCACCCCGCCCCGCGCATCGCAATGCTGCCGAACAGCAGCCAGCCGAGCAGCACCCATTGCGGCCCCGCACCCGCCAGCCACACCCCGAACACGCAGGGCCAGAACAGCAGCCACCAGCCAATCGGCCGGTCGAACCGCGCCAGCAACGCCAGGTCCCGCGCGAACCGGGGTAACCGGGCGACGAGCCCCTTGTGTTCGCTGTCGGGGACGATGGTTTCGCTCATCACTTGCTCCCTAGCGCCCGTCGCGCCTAGTGCAAAGCCATGCCCGCAACGCACCAACCAAGGGTTCCGGCCTGGCCTCCGAAAAGCGCCCCGCGCCTGTTCGTCACGGACACGCTGGCGGAAGGCCGCATCGTCGCGCTCGAAGGTCCGCAGGCCCATTACCTCGGCAGGGTGATGCGGATGCGCGAAGGCGACACGGTAATCCTGTGCGACGATGTCACCGGCGAATGGGCCGCGCGCATCGGCGAGGTCGGCAGGCACCGGGTCGATCTGACCGTTACCCGGCGACTGCGCGAGCGCGAAAGCGTGCCCGATCTGTGGCTGTGCGCGGCCCTGCTCAAGAAGGACCGCTTCGACCTCATCCTCGAAAAGGCGACCGAGCTCGGCGTCGCCCGAATCAGGCCCGTCCTCACGCGCCGCTGCGTGGCCGACAGGCTGAACATGGAACGCGCCCGCGCGATCACCACCGAGGCGGCCGAACAATGCGCCCGCACGGCGCTGCCTGCGCTTGCCGATCCGGTCAAGCTCGACACGCTGCTTTCGGGCTGGCCGACAGACCGCGCGCTGTTCTTCGCGGACGAGGCGGGAGGAGCGCCGGCGGCGGCGGCCTTTGCGGCCCATACCGGGCCTGCCGCGATCCTCACCGGACCGGAAGGCGGGTTCGACGATGCCGAGCGCGCGCGCGTGCGCGCCCATCCGGCCGCGCGCCCCATCACCCTCGGCCCGCGCATCCTGCGCGGCGAGACCGCTGCCCTCGCCGCATTGTCCCTGTGGATGGGCACCGCAGGCGACTGGTAGGCGCTTGCCCCCGTCACATTGCGGCAAGACATTTCGGCTTGATCTCGACAAAGGCGTTTTCGGCTTCCCACCGCCGAACCCGTTTTCTAAAGCAACCGGCCAGAGAGGGCCTTTCGAGCGATGAGCACACGCGAAGCTTCCACTGCCGACGATCCGGTGATCGAGGGCTTCGACCAACTGGTCGCGCCGATGATCCGGGGCGAAAAGCCGCCCGAAAACTGGCGCATCGGCACCGAGCACGAAAAGCTCGTCTACAAGCGCACGGACCACCGCGCCCCTTCCTATGACGAGCCCTGCGGCATCCGCGATCTGCTCAAGGGCCTCGAACCCTTCGGCTGGTCGCCGGTCGAGGAAGTCGGCCCCGATGGGACCAAAAACGTGATCGCCCTGAAGGGCAGCGACGGGGCGGTCAGCCTTGAACCTGCCGGCCAGCTCGAACTTTCGGGCGCACCGCTCGAGAACCTGCACGAAACCTGCGCCGAGACCGGACGCCACCTCGCGCAGGTCAAGCAGGTCGGCGAAAAGTGCGGTGTCGGCTATCTCGGCCTCGGCATGTGGCCCGACAAGACCCGTGACGAACTGCCGATCATGCCCAAGGGCCGCTATGACATCATGCTGCGGCACATGCCGCGGGTGGGCAGCATGGGCCTCGACATGATGCTGCGCACCTGCACGATCCAAGTGAACCTCGATTACCAGTCCGAAGCCGACATGGTGAAGAAGTTCCGCACCAGCCTCGCGCTGCAACCGCTGGCGACCGCGCTGTTTGCCAATTCGCCGTTCACGGAAGGCAAGCCCAATGGCTTTCTTTCCTACCGCTCGCACATCTGGTCCGATACCGATCCGGCGCGCACGGGGATGCTGCCCTTCGTCTTCGAGGACGGCTTCGGCTATGCCCGTTGGGCCGAATACATGCTCGACGTGCCGATGTATTTCGTGTTCCGCGACGGGAAATACATCGACGCAGCAGGGCTTTCCTTCCGCGATTTCCTCGATGGCAAGCTGCCGGTCCTGCCCGGCGAGCGCCCGACCCAGAGCGACTGGTGGGATCACCTTTCGACCGCCTTCCCCGAGGTGCGGCTCAAAAGCTTTCTCGAAATGCGCGGCGCGGACGGGGGCCCGTGGAGCCGGATCTGTGCCCTGCCCGCATTCTGGGTCGGGCTGCTTTACGACAGGCAAGCGCTCGATGCGGCGTGGCAACTGGTCAAGGGCTGGTCGATGGAGGAGCGCGAACGCCTGCGCCGCGAAGTGCCACGCCTCGCGCTCGCCACGAAGTCGCCCGGTGGCGGCACCTTGCAGGATCTGGGGCGCGAGGTGCTCGGCATCGCGCACGCCGGTTTGAAGGCCCGCGGGCGGCGCAATGCGGCGGGCGACAACGAAACGGGCTATCTCGACACGCTCGACGAGATCGTTGCCACCGGCAAGGTCCCGGCCCAGCGCCTGCTCGATGCCTATCACGGGGAATGGAACGGGGATATCACCCGCGTTTACGAACAATCGTTTTGAGGAGGGGAACAGGAAATGCTGATCGTGCTCGCAAAAGCGCATGTCGGTGAAGGCGCGATGGCAGCGGCGAAGGCCGCCATTGCCGACATGGTCGCCGCCTCCAATGCCGAGGAGGGCTGCATTGCCTATGCCTTCACGCAGGACATGCTCCAGCCCGGCGTGCTTCACATCGTCGAGCAGTGGAAGGATGAAGCCGCTCTCGCCGCACACTTCGCCACGCCCCACATGGCGGCCTTCGGCGCGGCCATCGCGGGGCTCGATTTCAAGGTGATCGAGGCGCTCAAGTTCCACGCCGATGAAGGCGCGTCGGTGATGTGATCCTATTCGGCGGGAAAGGCGTCGACCGCCCCCGCCCGGTCAGCGCCGCCGCCGCCGAACAGGCGTGCCTTGAGCCGGGCCAGCGGGGCGGTGATCAGCCCGTGGCGCTCCATCCAGGCATGATATTCGCGATACTTCGCGTCCTCGGCGATAAGGTGCGCCTCCTCGGTTCGGGCACGCCAGTAGTAGATGGCGTTGACCACCAGCAGGAAAACGCAATTGCGCAGCGCTTCGAGCAACGATCCGCCGGTAACGAGAAAGGGCAGGACGCTCGCCCACCAGAACAGGTTCTTCGACAGATAGGCCGGGTGACGGGTGAAGCGGTAGGGCCCGTGGGTAAGCACGCCGCGATAGGTGAGGTTGGAAAAGCGGATCCCGAACACCACCGTCGCCCAGGCGTAAATGCCTGTGAGAAAGATCAGAAATCCGCCCCAGGCCCACAGCAACGCCGGATAGGCGCCGAACCAGTGGGTCCAGCCGGGGGCGGCGAATTCGTAGCTGAGGATCTGGTTGTCAGACCCGATGATCGCCCACACGAAGGGCGGATAGCACAGCAGCGCGGCGAGCCAGCCGGCCAGCAGCGGATTGCCCGAACGGATGTGCGAATCCAGCGGGCGCAGGGTCAGAAGATAGCCCACCGTGCCGATCTGCACGTCGATGACGAACAGCAGCGTCACCAGCAGCATCACGAATTCAACAGGATCGCCAAGGAGTTGCACCGGGTCCACCGTGACCACCTGAGCAAAGCCCGGAGGCAGGATCGAGATCATGAAGGCCCCGAAAAAGCCCTTGATCGCCCACGCCCGCCAGTGCTTTGCAATCGCCGCGCCGTCCCATTGCGCGCGGCCCACGATCCCCCCGCCAGCGACAAGAGCGCCGAAGTGGAAGCACCCGTCGCGCGGCTCGACCAGATAGCGATCAAGCCAGATTACGTAAGGAACAGAAAGGATTACCAGGGGCAGGATGGCAAATGACAGCACCTCCATCGCGAACAAGTAATTGCCGGTCCAATACCACCGCCCCAGCACGTAGAAGGCCGCCAGCAGCGCCCAGGTCGCCCACAGGCCGACAAGCTTGATCACCGCCAAGGGCATCACCTCGGACAGGGGACGCCTGAGGGTCCAGTCGATGCCGGTGGAGGGACGCAGGTGCACCTTGTCGACCAGCACCGACCACGCCGCCATCGGCAGCGCGGTGCACAGTAACGCCGCGAGCGCGGCATAAGGTCCTGAAAGAACGCCTCTTTCTCCCGCAAATCCACCGCCGAGACCGAGCACCCCGGCGATTACCGGATAGTTGCGGCAGAACATGATCCAGGCGAACAGACCGAGCAGCCCGACCAGCCCGACGCCGGTCGAAACGTCGCTGGGCGGCAGCGCGGGGCGCGCGATCGGGGGCGAGAAATGCGGCGGATTCATCACCGCACACCCTTACCGCAGATGGGTTAACAGCTCGGCAAAGGCCGGATCGCCCCCGGCACGC
>Ga0208370_100126_pt1 | contig 24741 bp, 29 predicted proteins | sample Subbio12Jun_QV11_FD_184822 | JGI IMG/M metagenome (GOLD analysis project Ga0208370, IMG submission 184822) | Serpentinite rock and fluid subsurface biosphere microbial communities from McLaughlin Reserve, California, USA -CR12Jun_QV11 (SPAdes) | ecosystem: Environmental > Terrestrial > Deep...
GCTCAGGGCCACGTTGCTCGTCGCTCACGATGCGCCGCATCGCTCGCTCCTCACGCCTCGCCCTGAGCGCAAATCGGCTCCGTCAGGGTGAGCCAGAATGGTCGGAAAGTGCTCTAGGTCACCGCAGCGCGCTGGTTGAAGTCGGGGCGCTGCCACTCGTCGCGCGCCAGCACCTCTGCCAGGTGCCGCGCGGCGGCGGCGATGTCGGCGAAGCTGAGATAGGCGGGCGCGAAGCCCAGCCGCAGCACGTCGGGCGCACGGAAATCGCCGATCACGCCGCGCGCGATCAGCGCCTGACAGATCGCATAAGCGTGCAGGTGGCGGAACGACAGCTGGCTCCCGCGATCGTCGCTTTTCGGCGGACTGACAAGTTCGAACGCAACGCCGTGCGCCATCAGGCACTCGAGGAAGAACTCCGAGAGCGCCTGTGACTTGCCGTAGAGCCGCGCGACGCCGATCCCGGCGATCAAATCCACCCCCACCTCTAGCGCCGCGAGACCCAAAATCGGCGGGGTGCCGCATTGCAGCCGCTCGATGCCCGGCGCGCCCGCATAGTCGTCGGAGAAGGCGAAGGGCGCGGCGTGGCCGAACCAGCCGGTCAGGGGCTGTTCCAGACCCGCCTGATGCCGCTCGGCGACGAAGGCGAAGGCGGGGGCACCGGGGCCGCCGCACAGGTATTTGTAGCCGCAGCCCACCGCGAAATCGGCTCTCGCACCGCTGAGGTCGACCGGCAGCGCGCCGGTGGAGTGCGACAGATCCCACAGCACCAGCGCCCCCGCCGCGTGGGCGGCGCGGGTCAGTGCGGCCATGTCGTGCATCGCTCCGGTCTTGTAGTGGACATGGGTAAGCAGCAGCAGCGCGACATCACCGCCCAGCGCCTCGACCAGCCTGCCCCGCTCCGCCAGCCGCCGTTCGGCGAGGCCCTGTGTCTCGAGCCCGGCGATCATGTAGAGATCGGTCGGGAAGTTGCCGGGTTCGGAAAGCACCACCTTGCGTCCGGGCCGCAACCGGAGCGCGGCGGCGATCAGCTTGAACAGGTTCACGCTGGTCGAATCGCAGGCGATCACCTCGTGCGGGGCCGCGCCGATAAGGGGCGCAATCTTGGCTCCGATCCGGCTCGCCATGTCGAACCAGCCCGCTGCGTTCCATGAACGGATCAGGCCCTCGCCCCACTCGCTCTGCAACACCTCCTGCACGCGTGCAGGGGTGGCCCCGGGCAGTGCGCCCAGAGAGTTGCCGTCAAGATAGATCACCCCTTCAGGCAGGATGAAGCGCTCGCGATAGCCCGCCAGCGGATCGGCAGCGTCCAATTCGGCAGCGCGCTGTTCGGGGGTCATATGGCGGTCCTGACGCTCAGCAGCTCGGGGAAGAACGCCTGTTTCAGCACGCCTTCGAGATAAGGCACCCCGGGGGTGCCGCCCGTGCCCCGCTTGAAGCCGATGATCCGCTCGACGGTCTTCAGATGCCCGAAGCGCCAGCGCTGGAAATGGTATTCGAGATCGACCAGCTTCTCGGCCAGTTCATAGAGATCCCAATGCGCCTGCGGATCGCGGTAGATCGCCGCCCAGGCCGCCTCGACACTGGCGTCGGGGGCATAGGCCGCCGCCGGATCGCGCTCCAGCACGGCCGTGCCGATGGCAAACCCGCGCCGCGCCAGCAGCCGGAGCGCCGCGTCGTAGAGGCTTGCCCGCTGCGTTTCCGCTTCCAGCCGGCCGCCCCAGTCGGCGTTCGACTTGTGGAGGCGCACGTGCTTCCCGTCGCGCCCGCCGAGCATAAATTCCATCATCCGATACTGCGCCGACTGGAACCCGCTCGATGCGCCCAGATGCGGGCGGATCGCGGAGTAATCATGCGGGGTCATAGTGCTGAGCACATCCCAGCTCTGGATTAGCTGCGCTTGCGCCCGCGCCACCCGCGCCAGCATCTTGAAGGCGGGCCTCAGGTCGTCGGCCTCGATGCATTCGCGCGCCGCCGTGAGTTCGTGGAGGCACAGCTTGAGCCACAGCTCGCTTGCCTGGTGGACGATGATGAACAGGAGTTCGTCATGCGCCGCAGAGGCAGGATGCTGCGCGGCAAGGATGCGGTCGAGATCAAGATAGCTCGCATAGGTGACATCGGCGCTCATGGCCGACTTCCCTAGCGCGCGAGCGCGCCGGAGGAAACTACCGGTCGATCACCCGCGTCTGGGGGTGGTGCCTGTCGATGTGTCTCAGCAGGATGCGCAGGTTCCGGGTGTTGGAGCGGAACACAAGGTCGGCGGCGTCGCCGATCAGCGGGATCGCGCCGATCACGGTGTCGAACAGCACGTTGGCGCCCATTCGCGCCAGCTTCCACTTGGGCACGCCGAGGTTCTTGGCCTCCCACACGATGTAGGCGCCCATCGCCGCCGTCACGACCTCGCCGATCACCGGCACAAGACCGACCAGCGCGTCGAGACCGACGGGCCTGTTGATGCCGGGGATCGTGAAGCTGCGTTCGAGCAGCCGCTCCATCATCACCACGCGGGCGCGCACCGAGGCCGCATCGGTGCCGGTCGGCAGCGCGAAACTGATGGGTTCGGGACGGCGGTTCATGGTCTTGTCCATGGCCCTCATGTGGCGGGCTGGGACAGCGGAAACAAGGGGTGGAGGCCCCAGGGGTTCGGCAGGTAGTTGCGGATCGAGCCGCGCACCAGCGACCAGCGCACCGGCGCGCCGAGCGGGATGTAGACTTCGCGTTCGACCAGCGCGGCATGGGCTTCGACGATCAACTCTTCGCGGCGTGCAGGATCGCGTTCGGCGAGAGCCTCGCGCACCAGCGCGTCGGCTTGCGGAGCGCACAGCCCGGCGTTGAGGCTACAGTGAAACTGGTTCAGGAACCAGCGCGGCGAGGAATAGCGTGCCAGCGCGTCGCGCAGCTCCAGATCGGCGGCTTCACCGGGGGCGGCGCGGCGAGTGGTGACGCCGATGGCACCCCATGCCTCGGCCAGCTGGCGCAGGAGCAGGTCGCCTCCGGGCCCGCGCGGCATCGCAACGCGCACCACCGCCTCGCCCCCCGAGGCGGTCCATGCACGAACACGGGCAGCGGCGACCGCGCGGCGCGCCTCGATCGAGGCCCCGTCCCAGCGGTCTTCCGGGTAGGGGGCCGAGGCGAAGAACGCGGGCGGGACGATCCAGCTGCTCTGACGCCAGCCGTTGAGCCCGAAGCTCTGGATCAGCGCGGCCCGGTCAATCGCCATCGACAGCGCCTCGCGCCGCTTCGGATCGGCCAGGAGACCGGTTTCGCGGCGCACCGTGAGCCCCAGCAGCCCGATTGCCGGATCGACCTGGATCGTCCCGCGCGAGAGCGGACCAGCCTCGGCCTGGGGGAAGTCGACGATACTGCCGCCCAGCACCAGATCGACCTCCCCGCGCGCAAAGGCGCCAACCGCATCCGTGACCGGCCGGGCCCGCACCGCGATCGGGCGGGCAACATCCTCCCAATCCTCGCGCGCGGGAAGGCCGCGGGATTCGGGCGGGAGGGCCGAAAGCCGCGCGGTATCATCCGCCTCGTCGCGCGACATCGCCATCGGCCCCGTGCCGCTGCCGTTCCTGACAAGGCCGAGTTCGGGCTGGGCCAGCAGGCGAAGGAAATCGGGCATGGGCGAGGTCAGGCGGATCTCGATCACGCGGCCCGTCATCGCGCGGATATCGCGCACCTTGGCGAGATCGAGCCCCAGCGAGGTGCCGCGCACCCGCGTGAGCGCCTGGCGCAGCTGCTGGCGCACCTCGACGGCGGTGATCTCTTCACCGTCCGGCCAGGTGCTGTCGCGCAGGCGGAAGATGTAGCTGAGGCCGTCGTCGGTGACGATCCAGCGCTCGGCGATGGCGGGCACGACCTGTCCTGCCTGATCGAGCGCGACCAGTCCTTCGACGGTGGCGGCGCGGATGTGCTGGGCCTGAAGGGAGAGCCGGACGCCCTCCTGATAGAGGCTGTCGGGCGCCCCGATGATCGCCACTTGGATCGCCCCTCCGCCGTTCGAGGGGCCACAGGCAGACAGCGCCAGCGCGGCAATCAGGGTCAGCCAGAATCGCATCGCACCCGGGTCTAGCAGGTTGCTGCGGGGCGGTCAGCTTGGCGGGGCGATGCCTTCCCCGAAATGCGTTCAGATTTTGCGTAGCTTGCTCGGCTCGGGCGGGCGCGGCGCGCGATGAGCCCAGGAGATTTTGAGGATGGGCGCAGCCGGGTCCTCAGGGGTCTGAAGGGGCCGACGGGCTTTCTGGGAGTCGATTTCCTCGTCGAAAGCGACGCCGAAACGGTTATCCTGCACCCACGCGACCGTCCCGCCGACCGCGCCGATATTGCGCAGCTCGATCGACACGCGATGCCCGCGCTGTACGCGCAGGTGCCCCTCGCCCATCATCCCGCCGTCGGACAGGTTGCGCACCCTGACCCGGTGCACCTCGCTCCCCTGTTCGACACGGATGTCGGCCAGCAGGAACAGGCTGTCGCGCGCGACGCTGCGTGTCTCTACCCCCGTCATTGTGCGGATCGCCTCCTCAGCGCGAAAATCAGTCGACCACGTGCCGCCCGATGGATGACCTTTCGGCGCGGCTTTGCAATGCGCGATGTGGGGCATTCGCGGTAAACGCGCGGTAAACTCAGGCCCTTGCAGGCCGCTCTTGTTGCAGGGCGTCCCAGGGCGGCACAGGTCACGCTCGCGCTGTTTAGATCAGTCGTCGCGCGAGACCTTCTCGCGCCGTTCGTGGGCCTCCTGCGCCTCCACCGTCATGGTGGCGACGGGCCGGGCGATCAGCCGCCTCAGGCCGATCGGATCGCCGGTGACCTCGCAATAGCCGTATTCGCCGGAATCGATCCGCCGCAGCGCCGCGTCGATCTTGGCGACAAGCTTGCGCTGACGGTCGCGGGTGCGCAGTTCGATGCCCCAGTCCGTCTCGCTCGAGGCGCGGTCGGTAAGGTCGGCTTCGCGGATCGGCCCATCCTGAAGCGATTGCAGCGTTTGCCCGGCGGCGGAATGGATCGAGCGCTTCCATTCTATCAGCAGCATGCGGAAATAGGCCTGCTGGCGCTCGTTCATGTATTCCTCGTCCGGCACATAATCCGGTGCGAGCAGGCGCTTGGCCTTTTCGAGGATATCAATGTCGTCAGACGCGGTGGTTGGCATCAAGCCCTCTCGTCCCCTAAGCCGCTGGGAAGACCATCGCGTCCTGACGCCCTGAATGTTTTCATCGGCTCACTTGGTCCCAGCAAGCGAAAATCACTGCGGGCCCTATAGGCAAGGCCCCCGAGGGGCACAAGCAGCTTTGGCAGAGCGGCGGAGGCAAAAGCGCATGCCCCACAAAGCGCGCACCGCGTTAACCTATTTTTGACCATGAATGCCGCAGTTCTCCGATCGCGGAAGGACGCCGAAGCGGGCGATCCGGTGAAGACGGGGACCACACATGAACATCATCGCAATCGGGACGATCATCTCCCGCGAGAAGGCCGGCGAAAACCAGCTCGGGGCCTGGCTGGCGGCAGCGGGATGCGGCGAGGCCGGTGCCTGCTACAACCTCGGGGTGGCGTTTTCGACCGGCAGCAACGGCGCGCCGTGTGATCTGATCGAAGCGCACAAGTGGTTCAACCTTGCCGCCGCACGCGGCCATGCCGAAGCCGCACATTGCCGCGCCGACATCTCGGAAGAGATGACCGCCCGCGAAATTGCCGAAGCCCAGCGCCGCGCGCGCCAGTGGCTTGCCGAAGGCCGTCAGCGCGCCGCCTGATCCTTGCGGAAAGGGGTGCGACTGCCAAGATAGAGCTGGTCGCTCGCCACCCCCGCGCGCTCGCGTTCGAGGAAATCGGCAACCGCCGCGCGGAAGCCCGGATCGGCGATCCAGTGCGCGGACCAGGTCTGCACCGGCTCATACCCGCGCGCCAGCTTGTGCCCGCCCTGCGCCCCGGCCTCGACCCGCGCAATTCCCCGCGCGATCGCGGCGTCGATCGCCTGATAGTAACACAGCTCGAAATGCAGGAACCGCACCTCACGGCTACAACCCCAGTAGCGGCCGTAGAGCGCGTCCTTGCCGATGAAATTCAGCGCCCCGGCAATCGGCGTTGTGCCGTCATAGGCAAGGATCAGCACGATCCTTGCCCCCATCCGCTCCCCCAGCAGGGTGAAAGCCTCGCGGGTGAGGTAGGGTCGGCCCCATTTGCGTGCGCCGGTGTCCTGGTAGAACACCCAGAAGGCGTCCCAGTGCTCCTCGCGCAGGTCGCCACCGGTGAGATGGCGGACGGTCAGGCCATCGGTGGCCGCCGCGCGCTCTTTCCGCAAATCCTTCCGCTTGCGCGACGACAGCGCGCCGAGAAAATCCTCGAAACTGGCGTAATCGCGGTTGAACCAGTGGAACTGGATATCGGCCCGCAGCATCCAGCCTGCCTGTTGAAACAGCGGGAGTTGTTTGGGGTCTATAAAGGTCGCGTGGGCACCCGACATCCTGTTCTGAAGGCACACCGCTTCGGCCCCCTCGAGCAGATGCGGGGCGAGGCTTTCGTCGGACAGCAGCAGGCGCGGGCCGGTCGCCGGGGTGAAGGGCGCGGCGATCTGGAGCTTGGGGTAATAGCGCCCGCCCGCACGCTGCCATGCGTCGGCCCAGCTGTGATCGAACACATATTCGCCCTGCGAGTGCCCCTTGGCGTAGGAGGGCAGCGCCGCGAGCAGGTGCCCCGCTTCGTCGGTGATGGCGATGGGCGCGGGCTCCCATCCGGTGCCGGGCCCGACGCTGCCCGAATCCTCCATCGCGGTGAGGAATTCGTGGGACACGAAGGGATTGTCGTTGCCGCCGAGCGCGTTCCACTCGTCGCGGTCGAAGGCCCCGACCGAGGAGGCGATGCGGACGGTGAGTTGCGCGTCACTCACGCGAGGCCCTCTCCTTCGGAAATCAGGGCATCGGCATGGGCAAGGCCGGTCGCCCGTGTCTCGGGCGAGCATACTGTCCATGTCAGCAGCGCCCCACCGCTTGCGCGCCACGCCCCTGCCTCGGGCCGGGTGAGGTCGCGCACGTCGATGGCGAGGAAATCGGGTTGGGCGGCGGCGAGGGCTTCAGGCGTGCGCCACACGCCTTCGAAGCCGTTCTTGTAGGAATCGGTGCCGACCAATCCCCGCGTGATCCGGGGTGCTTGATCCGCAAACCATTCTGGCACGCGCGGATCGAAGCTCATAACCGAAGCCTCACCCTTGTAGGCATCGAGCAGCCAAGCGACCGAGGCGCAGGTCCACTCCACGTCGTAACCCGGCATCGACTTGATCTCGATCAGCAGCGGCACCCGGCCGACAATGACATCAAGAAATCGTGCCAGCCGGACCGGATGCTGATCGGTGCCGAGCAGGCTGAGCGTTTCGAGATTTTCGGCATCGAGCGCATCGGTGCCTTCCCGCCTGCCCGTCAGCCGCCCAAGCTCCCAATCGTGAAAGACGATGGGGTGATCGTCGCGGCTGCGCTGGATATCGCACTCGATCCCCATGCCCCGCGCAATCGCGCCCTCGGCTGCGGCGAGCGAGTTCTCCGGCACGCCCGCTCCGTGCAAGCCGCGGTGGGCATATTCCCACTGCGTCAACCAGCCGGGTGCGGGCCTTGCGCTCATGCCTTCAGCGCGACAATCGCATCGACTTCGACCGCAGCATTCAGCGGCAGCGCCGCCACGCCCACCGCCGCGCGGGCGTGCTGGCCCGCGCCGCCGAACACCTGTTCCATCAGGTCCGAGGCACCATTGGCGACCTTGGGGTGATCGAAGAAATCGGGGGTCGATGAGACGAAGGCCCCAAGCTTCACCAACCGCTCGACAGAATCGAGCAGCCCTGCCGCGTTGAGCTGCGCCAGGATCATCAGCCCGCACGCCCGCGCCGCCCGCTGGCCCTCCTCAAGACTGACATCAGCGCCCAGCTTGCCGGTCATGACCGCGCCATCGGCAAATGCGATCTGGCCCGAAACATAGGCCATGCCGCCGCTCACCACGACCGGCACATAGCTGGCGACGGGTGCGGCGGGCTTGGGCAGAATGATGCCGAGTTCGGCAAGGCGTGCGCTGGTAGTTGTCATGTCATTCCCTCCTCAAAGTCGTTCGAGCAACCACGGCAGGGCTTCGTCCCACCGGTCGATCCGGGCCTCGGCATGGCCCGCCTTGTGGGCGCAATCAATCGCATGGGCGATCATCGGCTCGCCGCACAGGTGCAGGCGCGTGACGTGCGGGGTAAGTTCGGCCACCGAGGCGTGGTGCTGGGCAAGATCGTCTATAAACAAGGCTTTGCTGGGCGAATATTCCTCGATGATCGCCTTCAGTGCCGGCCCCTTCGGGCCCTGATTGGTGAACACCCGCGCGTTGATCCCGACCTTGGCGAGCTGCTCGGCGCGGGCCTCGCGGTGTTGATCGACGAGGTTGGTGAGGATCACCACATCGGCCTTCTCGGCAAGGGTGTTGATCCCCTCCACCGCGCCGGCGATCGGTGGCTGCGAGTCCATCTCGTTGTCGAAAAATTCCCGCAACTTCCGCCAGATATCGGGCGGAGCGAGCAGTTCGCCGCTCTCCTGCCAGCGCATTGCCTCGGCGAAATTGTGGCCCTCAAGATGGAAGCTGACCCCTTGTGTCGCCTCCAGCCAGGTCTTGAACGGCGCGACCATGTGCAGCAGCACTTCGTCGCAATCGGAGATGATGAGCGGGCGGGTCATGCAGTCAGAGCGTCCTTGGCGGCGACCAGTTCCTCGGGCGTGACGGCAAGCGCCTCGGCCGCGCGTATCAGATCGGGTTCGTGGTTGGCGAGAAATTCGAGCGCCGAGGCCAGGATCATGGGATCGCCAAGGCCACTGCGCAGGGAATCGGGATCGAGACCGGTGAGTTCAAGATAGCGCGCGGCGCGATCCTCGGATTCCAGCACCCACCCGAGCGCAACGAGCGCCAGCATCTCGGGATTTGCGGGCTCGGATGCGGGACGATGCGGGATTGTCCTGTCCTTCGGCTGCGGGTAACGAACGGGGCGGGCGATCAGCGGGGCGTTCAGTGACAAAGCGGATCATGGTTGTCGAGGACAATGACCTCAACCGGAAATTGTTCTGCGATGTGCTGCGCGCGAACGGCTTCGAGGTCGAGCCCGTGGCAGATGGCAATCTGGTGCTTCAGACCGCGCGGGCTGTCGCGCCCGATCTCATCATCATGGACATTCAGCTCGGCGGGGTTTCGGGCGTCGATCTTATCGAGGCGGCCAAGCGCGACCGGCGTCTGGCGGCCATCCCGGTGCTGGCGGTGACGGCCTTTGCCGCCAAGGGCGACGAGGAACGCATCCGTGCGGCCGGGGCCGAAGGCTACCTGTCGAAGCCGGTTTCTATCGGGCCGTTCATGTCAGCGGTGAATGCGCTGGTGTGACCGGGCGATCCCTAGGCCGCCCGCAAGGCGAGTTCCGCCGCAAAGGTGATCACCGTGAACACAAGCCCCGCCATGAAGCTGCGGTAGGCATGGCCGAGGAAGCGGTATTTCTTGTGCTGGAGCACCTGCCCGTTCTGGTAGATATCGTGCAGGATGAGGCGGAAGGCGGTTTCGTCGGTGCGCAGGTCTTCGAGGATGTCCTCCGTCCACGCGGCCTCTTCCCTGTGGCTGAAGTGCCCGAAGAAGAGCTTGTTGGGCTTGGCCTGGTCAGCGCCCGGCGGCGGGGGGCGACCGACAGAGGGCAGCACCGCGAAGACGGCGCAGATTGCCGACACGAAAGCAAAGGCGGCCAGAACCGCAAGCGCCGCAGGCAGGGTGCCGTCGCTCGCCTGCCCGACGCAGATGGTGAAGACCAGAAACGTCGCGCCCATCAGGATCGAGGCCTTGGTATCGGCCATCTGGCTCAACGCGAGGTTGATCTGCTGGGTGGTGCGCAGCAAGTGGATCGCATGGCTGGAATAGCCCGATGGCGAGGGCAGCGACGGGGCGGCCCCGGGCGTGTCGGACTGCACGGGATCTTCAGCCATCACCTCCCCCAAATAGCCCGCCGCGCCCCCCCGGGGCGCGGCGAAAACTTGACAAGCCGCATCATCCGCCGCTTTGCAGCCGTATTACCGGGCTATGCCCCGCGCGACAACCGATCCGAAGAAAGCAGCCCGCCATGACCTCCGCAGACGTCGATGCCGCCATCCGCAAGCTCGTCGAGCCCTTCAACAAGAAGGGCACGGCGATCGAGGATGCGACCACCTTTGCAGGCGATCTTGAGTTTGACAGCCTGACGGTGATGGATTTCGTCGCCGCGATCGAGGATGAGTTCGACATTATCATCAGCATGAATCAGCAAGCCGAGATCGAAAACTGGGGCCAATTGGTTGCGGCAGTCCACAAGTTGCAGGATAGCTGATAATGGCAACCGTCATGAAAGATACCGCCGCCCAGGCCGAGCCTGTCGATCTGCTCGCCAAGTTCGATCCCATCATCCAGACCCGCGAGGCGCTGCTTGCTGCCGGTGTGGAGGATCCGTTCAACCTGGTAATGGAGCAGGTGCTTTCGCCCACCCGGGCGATCTGCAACGGGCGCGACACGATCCTGCTCGGCACCTACAACTACATGGGCATGACCTTCGACGATGATGTCATCGCGGCGGGCAAGCAGGCGATGGAGGATTTCGGCGCGGGCACGACCGGAAGCCGCGTGCTCAACGGCACCTTCCGCGATCACCGCGATGTCGAGGCGGCCTTGCGCGAATTCTACGCGATGGACCACGCGATGGTCTTTTCGACCGGCTATCAGGCCAATCTCGGGATCATCTCCACGCTCGCGGGCAAGGGCGATTACATCATCCTCGATATCGACAGCCACGCCTCGATCTATGATGGCTGCGCGATGGGCCGGGCCGAGGTCGTGCCGTTCAAGCACAATGATGTAGAGGCGCTGGAAAAGCGGCTGAGGCGCATCCCCGAGGGCGCGGGCAAGCTGGTGGTGCTTGAAGGTGTCTATTCGATGATGGGCGATGTCGCGCCGCTGAGGGAGATGGTTGCCGTCTCCAAGGCGCACGGGGCGATGGTGCTGGTCGACGAGGCGCATTCGATGGGCTTCATCGGCGAACACGGGCGCGGGGTCGCCGAAGAGCAGGGTGTGCTGGACCAGGTCGATTTCATCATCGGCACCTTTTCCAAGAGCGTGGGCACGGTGGGCGGTTTCTGCGTGTCGAACCACCCGAAGTTCGAGGTGCTGCGGCTGGTGTGCCGCCCCTACGTGTTCACCGCCGCGCTTCCGCCGAGCGTGATGGCGAGCTCCGCCACCTCGATCCGCAAGCTGATGCATGGCGGCAACAAGCGCGCGCATCTGTGGGAGAACAGCCGCACGCTGCACCGGGGTCTTAAGGATCTCGGCTTCAAGCTCGGCACCGACCAGCCCCAGAGCGCGATCATCGCTGTCATCATGCCTGATCTGGAACGCGGCGCGATGATGTGGGAGGCGCTGCTGAAGGAAGGCCTCTACGTTAACCTTGCGCGGCCCCCGGCCACGCCAGCGGGCATGACCCTGCTGCGCTGCTCCCTGTGCGCCGAACACACCGCCGAACAGGTGCAGACGATCCTCGGCATGTTCGAGCGCGCGGGCAGGGCGATCGGGATTATCTGACGCGCTCCCCCTTCCCCTGAGACCGGAGCAGGGGGCGGGCTCCCGCCGCTCAATTGATCGTGACAATCCCGTCCACGGCACGCCACTCCTGCGGGCCGATCAAATGCCTGTGCGCCACGCGCACCGAATGCAGCACCGCGTCGATCTCGTGCCGCCAGAAGGCGAGAAAGCGGTCGAGTTCGGGAAATTGCGGTGCCACGTCGTATTGCTGCATCACGAATTGCTGCAACAGACTGCGGTGATCGGGCATCCAGTAGTGGATCTCGACCGTCGACAGGCCGTAACCTGCCATCTGGGCCAGAAATGCGCGGTCAGTCATCACCTCTCCTCGCAAGCGACATGAAGAAAAGGGGTGACGACAAGAATTGCACGAATCCGCTTGTCGTCAATGGAAAAATTGCAATTTTGTTACGGCACCGCCGCGCGCGCATGACAATGACAGATTCTGATAACCAGTTTGGTTATTTTTCTTGACATCGTGACGCTCTTTGGTTAGAAAAGGGCATCATCGAAAAATTGCGATTCGCCAGCAGGCGGCGCTCCCCGGAAGCGCCGCCCTTTCTGCTGTCCGCGCTCCAGGAGTATCCGCCATGGCCAAGCCGCCCGGCAAGCGCATCGCCATCCGCCCCAGCCTGAAAGACGGCGAAAGCGGACACATCAACAACAACTGGCGACGCCTGTTCCTCGATCACCTCGCCGAAAGCTCGAATGTTACAGCCTCGGCAGAAAAGGCCGGGATCAGCGCAAGCCGCGCCTACAAGGTGCGGCGCGAGGAACCCCAATTCGCCCGGCAATGGCTGGTTGCCCTCGCCGAAGGCTATCTGCACCTTGAAATGGATGTCGTGCGGCGCCTGCGCGAAGGCGACGCCCGCACCGCCGACGACGGCAAGTTCGACTTCGCCAACGCCATCCGCCTGCTGGCCGCCCACCGCAATATGGCCGCGCGCAGTGCAGGCGCAGCTGTTCTCCGCGGCCGAACCTGAAGGCTTGCGCGGCCCCCAGCACAGCCACGCCTGGTGCGACGAGATCGGCAAGTGGCCGCTGGCGCACCAGCGGGCGACGCGCTGCTGGGACAACCTTCTGCTCGGCCTCAGGCTGGGCAAAGATCCGCGCATCGCTGTTACCACCACGCCGCGCGCCGTGCCGCTGGTGCAGCGCCTCGTCGCGCAGGCGGCGGCAGGCGGCGAGGTGACGATCACCCACGGCACGACCAGCGACAACACCGAAAACCTGCCCGCCCGCTTCATCGACGCGATCACCAGCGAGTTTAGCGGCACCCGGCTGGCCCGGCAGGAGATCGACGGCGAACTGCTCGAGGATATCGAGGGCGCGTTGTGGACCCGCTCGCTGCTCGAACAGGCCCGCGAACAGGGTGCCGTTCCCGAGCATGCACGGGTCGTCGTCGCGATCGACCCGCCGGCAAGCGCCGGGGGCGACGAATGCGGCATTGTCGTCGCCGCGCTCGGGGTGGACGGGATTGCCCGGCTTCTGGCCGATGCTTCGCTGGGGGGCGCGGCACCGGCCGGGTGGGCAAGGCGGGTGGCCGAGGCGGCCCGTGAATGGGGTGCCGACCGGGTCGTCGCGGAGGCCAACCAGGGCGGCGCGATGGTCGAAAGCGTGCTGCGCGCAGCCGATCAGGCGCTGCCGGTGAAACTGGTCCACGCCGCCCGCGGCAAAGTTGCCCGGGCAGAGCCGGTCGCGGCGCTCTATGCGGCGGGCCGGGTGCGGCACGTCGGCGTCTTCGCGCGGCTTGAGGACCAGCTGTGCGGTCTGCTTGCGGGCGGCACCTATGCCGGCCCCGGCCGCAGCCCCGACCGCGCCGACGCGCTGGTCTGGGCAATGACCGAACTGATGCTGGGGCGCACCGCCAGACCCAGCGTGCGGCCGATCTAACCCAAAGGAATTCCCATGCCCCTGCTCGACCTGTTCCGCTCCGCCTTCAAGGGCGGGGAGCCCGCCCGCGTGACGCTGGGGGGCGGCATGATCCATGCCTGGCATCCCGCCTTTGAAAGCGCCGCTCCGGGCTGCCGCTACGACTATGCGCGGGGCATCGCGGAAGGCTTTCTTGCCAATCCCATCGCCCAGCGATCCGTCCGGCTGCTGGCCGAGGGAATCGGCCAGGCCCCGCTCGATTGCTCCGACCTCCGTCTGGCCTCGCTGGTGACGGCAACCAGCGCCGGGCAATCGCTGGTCGAGACACTGGCGGCCAACCTGCTGCTGCACGGCAATGCCTATGTGCAGATCATCAAGGATGGCACCGGTGCCCCGGTGGAGCTGTTCGCCCTGCGGCCAGACCGGATGCAGGTGGTGCTCGACGGGCGCGGCTGGCCCCATGCCTATGACTACGCGGTGAGCGGAACGACCACGCGCCTCGTGATCGAGGACGAGAACGGCTGGCCGGGCGTGATCGCGATCAGGACGATGCACCCGCTCGACGATCATCGCGGCGCGGGTGCGCTTGAGGCGGCGTGGCAGGCGGTGCTGATCCACAATGCCGCAACCGCGTGGAACCGGGCGCTGCTGGAGAATGCCGCGCGGCCCTCGGGCGCGCTGGTCTACGAGACCGGCGACGGCGCGACGCTTGCGCACGAGCAGTTCGAGCGGCTCAAGCGCGAACTCGACATCGCCTTTTCGGGGCCCGCCAACGCCGGGCGCCCGATGCTGCTCGATGGCGGGCTCAGATGGCAGAGCATGGCGCTCACGCCTGCCGATATGGACTTCGCGACACTCAAGAGCGCAGCGGCGCGCGACATCGCGCTCGCCTTCGGGGTGCCGCCGATGCTGCTGGGGCTGCCAGGCGACAACACCTACGCCAATTACCGCGAGGCCAACCGCGCGCTGTGGCGGCTGACGCTGCTGCCGCTCGCCGAGAAGATCTTTGCCGCCCTGCGCGAGGGCCTCGCCCCGTGGTTCGGCGCGGCAAGGCTGGGCATCGATCTCGATCTGGTGCCCGCCCTGTCCGAAGACCGCGAGCGGCTGTGGTCGCAGGTCTCCGACGCCGACTTCCTGAGCCGCGCCGAAAAGCGCCAGATGCTGGGCTTCCCGGCAGAGGAGAATGCCCAATGAGCCGCGAAGACATTCTGGCCAGCCTGATGATCCAGGCACGCGACGAGGGGGCGGAACTCGTCACCCTGCGCGCCATCATCGAGGACCCTCACCGAAATGACTGCGCTGCTGTGGCATTGCCTGCCGGGCGAGCACCGGCCAGATCGCGTCGCCGTCGGTCAGGCGGTGCTGGCGATGGGGCTGGTCGGCGCGACCGTCCCGGTCCGCACCGTGCTCGCGCAGGTGCTCCAGGGCGAGACATGAGCGCCCGTTTTGCCGAGCTTGCCCCCCGCTGGGCCAGCCTTGCCGCCCATGCGCTCGGCTGGCGCCCCGGCGAGTTCTGGAGCGCCACCCCGACCGAGCTGACGATGGCGCTCGGCGCAGGCGAAGAGCTTACCGCCCCTCCCCCGCCGCCAAGCCGCGAGATGATCGCCCGCATGATGGAGCGTGATGCCGATGACTGACAATTTCGAGGAACTCGTGATCGACGTGCGCGCCCGCACCGAAGGCTTCGCCGCCGATGTCGAGGCGATGCGCCGTTCGTTCGACGGATCGCTGCTCGACGGCTTCGGGCGCGCAGGCGATGTGCTAGAGCGCGGGCTGCTGTCGGCGCTGCGGCGCGGGACTCTGGGCTTCGAGGATCTCAAGCGCGTTGCCTTCAGCGCCCTTGGCGAGATCGCCGGCTATGCGCTCCAGTCGGGGATCGGCCATCTCTTCGGCAGCGGGGGCGGCGGCGGCGGTGGTAGTGGTGGAGGAGGCGGCGGGCTCGGCAATCTGCTCGGCACTACGATCGGCGCGCTGTTCGGCCTGCCCGGGCGCGCAACCGGCGGCCCGGTTGCGCCGGGGCGCGCCTATTTGGTCGGCGAGCGCGGGCCGGAGGTCTTCGTCCCGACCGCCGCCGGTCGGGTCGAGACCGGCCTCTCTGCCGCGCCGGGCCGCGATGTGCGCGTGGCGATCCAGGTCGCTGTGCCGCGCGGGCAGGCAGCGCCGACGGCAATGCAGCGCTCCTCGCGCCAGATCGCGAGCGCCGTGCGACGCGCGCTGCAACAGTCCTGAGCGAAAGGATTTCCGATGGCATTCTGGCTCGCCCGCGAGGCCCGCGCGCAGGAAAGCACCTTCATGCAGCGCTTCGACCCGCGCTTCTGGACCGTCAACTTCCCCCGCCGCGCAATGGCATCGGTGGTGGCGACAGGGCCGGACTCGCTCCGGGTCGATGTCGAACTGCACCATGAAGGCGATCTTGTCGGGCTGATCTGGGACAGCGTCGACACGCTCGATCACCCGCTGCTCGCCTACCGCACCGACCGGGACTATGCCCACACCACGCTGAGCTTCCGCTGGCGGTCGGAAGGCGTGATCGCGCTCGACCTGCCCAACGGCCCGACCCTGACGATCGAGGGCCGCGATGCGGCGGGCAACCCGCGCGTCTGGTATGTGCGGCTCTGGAATTATGCCGTGGGCACGCCCACCGACGCACGCATCACCCTGCCCTTTTCCACCCTCGAAAGCGGCTACGGCCTTCCCGGCGAGCCGGTCCCCCCCGGCGACATCGACCGGATGTTCGTCTCTCTGGTCGCGCCCGGCTATGTGGCGGGGAGCACCGCATCGCTGCCCGCGCGCTTCAATGGCACAGTGACCATGTCGGAGATCCGCGCCGATGGAGCGCGGGCGATGATCGAGCTTGGCGATGTGCTCGTGCCCCCGCACGGGGAGCGGATGGCGACCGCCTATGACGACGCCTATAACCAGACGCCCACGCGCCTGCTGCGCGCGGTCACCGGCCTCGGTTACCGCGAGGACATCGTCCACTATGTCGGGATGAGCCACTTCATGCGGCTCGCGCGGCAGGGGGATGGGGCCCTGCTCGCCGCATCCGACGGTGCGCTGGCGACACCGGTGGCCCGTTGGCATGCGAACTACTTCGCACTGGCCAGGGAAGCCGACTTCACGGTAATCGCCTCGCTCTCCTACGAACTGTTCGACGCCTATTGCCCGCAGGGCTGGAAGCAGCGCACCGTCGGCGGCGCGCCCGCACTGACGGGGTGGGTGCCGCCCTCGACCCTGCTCTCTCCCGCCAATGCCGAAGCGATGGGCTGGCTCGCCGCAATCGCGCAGCGGTTCGTCGGCCTGTTGCAGGCGGCCGACCTGCCGGTGCGCTTCCAGATCGGCGAGCCGTGGTGGTGGGTGACGCCCGCGCGCGAGATCTGCCTTTACGATGCCGCAGCACGGGCCGCTTTCGGCGGCGATCCCCCGGTCATCGCGGATATCACCGCACCTCTCGACGCGGCCCGGACCGCGCTGCTCGATGCGGCGGGCGCGCTGCTGGCGCAATCGACAGGGGCGCTCACTGCGGCGGTGCGCAGCGCGGCGGGCGGCAAGGCCGAAGTGCTGTTGCTGGCCTTCACGCCGACCATCCTCGCGCCCGAAATGCCCGAACTCTACCGCGCCAACCTGCCGGTGGGATGGGCCTATCCCGCCTTCGACCGCTTGCAGCTTGAAGATTATGACTGGCTCACTGCGGGGGCCGATGCGGCGCGGCGGGCGGGTTATGCCTTCGCCGATGAACGCCTCGGCTATCCGCTGGCCGATCAGGACTATTTCGCGGGCTTCGTGCTCGATCCGGTCGACGCGGAATTGTTCTGGACCCGCATCGATGCAGGGATCGACGAAGCCGCCGCGCGCGGTGTCCCGCGCCGTTATGTCTGGGCGCTGCCGCAGGTCACCCGCGACGGCTACACCCGCCTCGCCCCTCCACCGGAGCAAGCCATGGATCCCTTCGACGATGTCCTCTACCCTTTCGCTCTGGGGCGAAGCGCCTCGGTCGCGCCCGAATTCTCCACCTCGATCGCAGTGACGGCCTCAGGGCACGAGCGGCGCAACGCGCTTTGGTCGGATGCGCGGCTGCACTTCGACGTCGGCCCCGGCATCCGGTCCGAAGCCGAACTCGCCGATTTGATCGCCTTCTTCCGCGCCCGTCGCGGACCGGCGCGGGGCTTCCGCCTCGCCGACCCCTTCGACAACAGTTCAAACGGAATGGCCGGCGCGCCCACCATGCTCGACCAGCTGATCGGCGTCGGCGACGGCGCACGCGCCGATTTCCAGCTGGTCAAGTCTTATGGCGGCGGCACCCAGCCGCAGGTGCGCGCCATCACCCGTCCGCGTGCGGAGACGCTGCTGGTTAGCGTCGGCGGGGCGGCGACCACCGCGTGGACCCTGGGCGACAAGGGCACGCTCCGCCTCGCCGCCGCCCCGCCCGCCGGTGCTCAGGTGCGCGCCGGCTTTCGTTTCGACGTGCCGGTGCGCTTCGCCGAGGACCGGCTCGACGTCTCGGCGGTCAATTTCGCCGCCGGCGAGGCTCCCTCGGTGCCGCTGATCGAGATCAGGGAGAGCGTCTGATGCGCGTGTTCTTCGACCGCGATCTCGACACCGTGGCGACCTTCTGGCGCATCTACCGGCGTGACGGCACGGCGCTGGCCTTCACCAGCCACGACCGCGATCTTGCTTTCGGCGGAATGCGTCACCTCGCCGCGCCCGGCATGATTCCGGCCGCGATCCGGCTCACCGCCGACCTTGCCAATGATAGCGCCGAGGTGCAGGGCGCGCTGAGCCACGCGGCAATCCGCGAAGACGATCTCGCCGCCGGCCTGTTCGACGAGGCGGCGATAGAGATTGGCGCGGTCGACTGGTCGAGCCTTGAACACCATACGCTCTACACCGGCCGGATCGGCCGGATCGAGGACGACCGCGTGCGGTTCGCCGCAGAGCTGCGGTCGAACAAGAGCCTGCTTGACGAAGATCTCGTGCCGCGCACCAGCCCGACGTGCCGCGCCGAATTCTGCGGGCCGGGCTGCGGGCTTGCGGCGGCCCGATATACATCGTGGCGCATGCTCGCGGCGGTTGATCTCGATGGCAACCGGGTGCGCCTGGAAGGGACCAACGGCGAGGCCCACGTCGACGGGCGATTGCGCTTCATGGGCGGACCGCAGACCGGGATCGCATACGGCATCATCGACGCCGCCGAAGGCTGGCTGGTGCTTGACCGGCCCCTGGTCGAAGGGACGCCGCCCGGCACCCGGGTGGAACTGCGCGAGGGATGCGACCACACTGTCGCCACCTGCGCCGCGCGGTTCGGGAATGCCGCCAACTTCCGGGGCGAGCCATTCCTTCCGGGCAACGATCTGCTTGCCCGATACGGCCAGCCGTGAACGCGTCCGGCTGCGCGCTGGCGCAGGCCGCGCTTGGCCTTGTCGGCACGCCGTTCCGCCTGCATGGGCGCGATCCTGCGACGGGGCTCGACTGCGTCGGCCTTGTCGGCGCGGCGCTTACCGCAGCAGGCGGACAGCCGGTTGCCCCTGCGGGCTACGGCCTGCGCAATCTGGGCATCGACCACTGGCTGCCGCTGGCAAAGCGATCGGGGCTCACGCCGGTCGCCGGTCCTGTTGGCGAGGGCGACGTGCTGCTGATCGTGCTCGGTTTCGCGCAGCATCATCTTGCGATTGCGATCGACCCCGTGAGCGTCGTCCACGCCCATGCAGGGCTGCGCCGCGTGGTCTACCAGCCGCGCGATCCGGCATGGCGGATCGGCGCAACATGGCGCCTTGCGCCCATTGCGGAAGGGTGATTCATGGCAACACTGGTTCTTACCGCGCTCGGCACCGCCGTCGGCGGCCCGATCGGCGGATCGATTGGGGCGCTAATCGGCCAGCAGGTCGACGCCCGCATCCTGCGTCCCGGCGGCCGCGAGGGTCCGCGCCTGCGCGATCTGGCGATCAGCACCTCGAGCTACGGCCAGGCCATCCCCCGCCAGTTCGGACGGATGCGCGTGCCGGGCACCGTGATCTGGTCAACCGACCTCGTCGAAAGCAAGCGCAAGGAAAAGGCGCGCAAAGGCCAGCCCTCGACGACCGCCTATTCCTATTCGGCCTCTTTCGCCGTCGCGCTGTCGAGCACGCCGATTATCCGGATCGGCAGGATCTGGGCCGACGGCAACCTGCTGCGCGGCGCGCATGAAGATCTCAAGGTCGGCGGAACCCTGCGGTTCTATCGCGGGTTCGGCGACGATCCGGTCGATCCGCTGATCGCGGCCGCAAAGGGCAGCGAGGCACCGGCCTTTCGCGACTGTGCCTATGTCGTGTTCGAAAACCTTGAGCTGGGCGATTACGGCAACCGCATCCCCGCCTTGAGCTTCGAGATCTTCGCCGATGGCGGCGAGGAGACGGTCTCGCTTGCCCGGCTCGTGCCCGGCGCGGCAGGACAGCCCGGTGCGCCGCCGCTTGCCCATGCGCGCGGCTTTGCCGACGAGGGTGGGCCGCTGGCGGCAACCCTAGCGGCGATCGACCAGGCCATCCCGCTGGTGTGCGTCTCGGGGGAGGAAGGGCTCGAGCTAGACGCCCTCTCGACGCCGAGCGGCGAACTCATCACCCTGCCCGACCCGCTTTCGCCCGATGCCGAGGCCGACGGCGAGGCGCGCCACAAGCAACGCGCCGGCATCCCCGCGCGGACCCCGGCGGCGGTGCGCTACTACGACGAGGCGCGCGACTACCAGACCGGGGTCCAGCGCGCGATAGGGGTTCGTACCGCTGGACGCGAGTTGATGATCGACCTGCCAGCCACGTTGACCGCCAGCGGCGCTCGCCAGCTTGCCAACGATAGCGCCAATCGCGCGCGCTGGCAGCACGAGACCGTGACCTGGCGCATTGGCGAGCTCGATCCGCGCATCGCGCCGGGCGTGATCGTCCGTCTCCCCGGAGCGCCGGGCCAGTGGTTTCTGCGTAGCTGGGAGTGGTTCGACCGCGGCATCGCGCTCGAACTCGAGCGGCTTGCCCCTCCCGGCGGCGCGGCACGGCCGAGCGATCCGGGCCAGAATCTCGCGCCGCCCGATCTTCCCGTGCCCGCTTCGCGCCTCGCTGCGATCGAGCTGCCGCCCGAGACAGGCGCGAACCCATCGGAGCCGTCGCTGTTTGCCGCAGCTTCGGCCGACAATTCGGCATGGCGCGGAGCGGCGCTGTTCGCCGTTCAGGGCAACACGCTTGCCGAACTGGGCACGACAGGTAGCCGTCGGGCCGTGATGGGTGCACTGGCGGCACCGCTCGCGGCCTCCCCCGCCTTGCTGTTCGAGCCCCGGGCCCATGCCGAGATCGTGCTTGTCGCCGCAGACCTGGGCTTGCCCGACACGGACATCGCCGGGCTCGCGCGCGGAGCCAATCGCCTGCTGATCGGAAATGAGATGGTCCAGTTTCAGCGCGCCGAACCATTGGGCGCGGCGCGCTGGCGCATTTCCGGGCTGCTGCGCGGTCGCGGCGGGACCGAGCCTGCCGCACTTATCGGCCATCCGGCAGGCGCGCTTGTGGTGCTGGTTGACGACGTTCTGATCCCGCTCGATCCCATGCTGGTGCCCCCGCTGGCAAATTCGCAGGTCGCGGCGATCGGCACCGGAGACGCCGAGCCGGTGATCGCGAGGCTCGCCAATGCGGGCCTGTCGCGGCGCCCCCTTGGTCCGGTCCATCCGCAGATCACGCAAGCGCCAGACGGCGCTCTCACCTGCCGCTGGACGCGCCGTGCCCGCGGACAGTGGCGGTGGGACGACAGCATCGAGGTTCCACTGATCGAGGAGCGCGAGGAATACTTCGTGGGCTACGGCCGGGTCGTTGCTCCCCATGCGGCGTGGCGGACGGCTGCGCCTGCGTTCGGCCTCTCGGCTGGGGAACGCGCCGATCTTGTCGGTGCCCATGGCTCCGCCGCGCTCTGGGTCAGGCAAGTGGGTACCTTCGATCTTTCGCCGCCGCTTCTGCTTACTACCCTCTCCTGAGCTAACCGGAGGCATCCATGTCCGAACCGATTGTCTTCCCCGTCACCACGCCTGCAATGGGCCTGCCTCTGCTGGTCGCCGGTCAGGCGCAGAAAGAGTTCTTCGTAAACCAGGCGCTCGGCCTCCTGGATGCACTCAACGCCCGCGCGGTCTCCGCGTCCCGGCCGACACCGCCAAGCGCCTCGACAGAGGGGGAAAGCTATCGGGTAACGGCCACGGCCACAGGTGCCTGGACCGGTCGCGAAGACAGGATCGCGGTGCTGATCGGCGGTGACTGGCACTTCATCGACCCGGTCGAAGGCATGTTCCTGTTCGATCGCGACGCCGACCGGATGATGATGTTTCGTTCGCAATGGCAGGTCGCGACAGCCCCAGCCATGCCCTCTGGAGGCGCGGTCGTCGACGCCGAGGCGCGGGCGGCTCTGGCGGGGCTGATTCACGCCCTAGCATTAATCGGGATACTCGGACCCGCCGCGCCCTGACCGGCAGAAACGGCGGAAACACGCCCGTTTGGTGCAAGGTTTTTCAGCTGCGCCGCTTTTAAGCGACATTCTTGCAACACCGGAACGGCATTGATCGCTTGCCTCGCGCCGGGGGAAAAGATAGAGACGGCGCGTGCCTCAAGTCTAACGCAAAGGGGAATTTTGGAAATGCGCAAACTCGTCATTGGGGTGGCGATGGCTTCGACCGCGCTGACCTCGCCTGCCATGGCCCGTGATGGCCAGTGGTACATTCAGGGCGATGGCGGCGTGATGCTCGTCGAAGACCAGAGCCTCGATGTCAACGGCGTGGCTGACAATGCCGCCGCCAACTATGACACCGGCTTCGACTTCGGCGGCATCGTCGGCTACGATTTCGGTGCGTTCCGCCTCGAAGCCGAAACCAGCTACCGCGCAGCCGATCTCGAAGATGTGACCGCCGGCAGCCAGGGCCTCGCGCTCAACCCCATCCCGGGTGGCACCTTCAGTCGCTTCAACGGCAACCGCGAAGCGCTGGGCGAAGTTAACGCCCTTAGCTTCATGCTCAACGGCCTGTTCGATTTCGGCCCGGATGATGGCCTTCAAGCCTTCGCCGGCGGCGGCGTCGGTGTGGCCCGCGTCGATCTGGAAGGCCGCGTCAATGCGAACGGTCCGGGCGTGTGGAACGATTCGGATACCGGCTTCGCATGGCAGCTGCTCGCGGGCATCCGTGCGCCGCTCAGCGATTCGTGGGATGTCGGCCTGAAGTATCGCTTCTTCAACGCGCCGAGCATCGGCATCGTCGACCCGTTCGGCAGCGCGCTGAACACCAATCTGACGCTCCACTCGCTGCTCGGCACCCTCAGCTACAATTTTGGTGGTGAAGAGCCGGCTCCGCCGCCTCCGCCGCCTCCGCCGCCGCCGCCGCCGCCTCCGCCGCCGCCGCCCCCTCCGCCGCCTCCGCCTCCGCCGCCGCCGGCACCGTGCAACACGGGTCCGTACATCGTGTTCTTCGACTTCGACAAGTCGGACATCACCTCGGAAGCGGCTGGCATTCTCAACAGCGCCGTGACCGCCTATGCGAACTGCGGCACCGCGAGCGTCATGCTGGCCGGTCACACCGACCGTGCGGGCAGCGCGAAGTACAACGAAGGACTGGCCGAGCGTCGCAATACTGCGGTCCGCAACTACCTGACCGGTCGCGGTATTCCGGCTGCCCGCATCACCGGGCAGGCATTCGGCGAAACCAAGCCGCGGGTTCCGACCGCCGACGGTGTGCGTGAAGCGCAGAACCGTCGCGTGGAAGTGACCTACGGTCCGGGCTCGGGCATGTAAGCTCCGCCTTTCTAGGTTACAGAGAAGGGGGCCGGAAAATTCCGGCCCCCTTTTTTATTTGTCGTGTCAGGCTCGGCCCTTCCCCGATGCCGCGCGGGTCTCCTGGGCGGGACATGCGCCGTCCCCCGCCCCGGGACACGGGCGATCGGTGAGCGGTTCGCCACCGAAGCTGATACAGGGATAGGCCGGATCGACAGACCGTTCTGCCGCCAGCCCAAACGCTTCACCGCGACAGCACTGCCGCGCAGTGCCCTTCGCCCTCGCCTGAAAATCGTCTGGCGAAGCTACGTGCCGACCGCAGCCCTTGCCGCGCGCTCAGCGATTGTCGCTTCGGCCTGCGGCAGGGCTCGATAGGCCCAGATCAGCAGCGCCAGCGACAACGGTGCGACCCCGATCAGCGACAGCACGCCGATCCGCATGCTCCCGCTCAACTCCGAGATCTGGCCCACCATGTAGGGTCCCAGCCCGAGCCCCACGAGCGTCGTTGCCAGGAAGAAGGATGCCGTGGCCGTCCCGCGCATGTGCGGCAGGACAAGATCCTGCGTCGTGGCGGCAGCCGCTCCGAGCGCCGTCGCGGCGAACATCCCCGCCAGAAAATTCATGACGTAAAACACCAGCGCGCTCTCGGTGGTGAACCCGAGCCAGATCGGGATCACCGGGGCGATAATGCCGAACATGATCACGAGGATCCGCCCGGACGGATTGCGCGCGCGCAGCCAATCGGACATCCGGCCGCCGAGGATCACGCCTAAAAAGCCCGAAACGGCACCGTTGCCTCCCAGCACGAGGGCCAGTTCGTCCTTCGGCAGCGCGAGCACAGTCTCGGCATAGGGGGCCGACCAGAAGGCAAGCGCATAGGCACCGAGCGACACCAGCCCGTAACCGAGCGCGGTGCAGATAAAAGCCGGTGTCCCCCAGATCAGACTGAAGGTCGCCGGATCGTGCCGCCGCAGGGTCGCCGCCCAAGAGAAGACCGCATAATAGCCGAAGGCGATTGCCGACCATTGCGGGACGTTGCCTGTCAGCTCGATCATCGCCAGCGCAAGCGCGGTCATCGCCGCCGCCATGGCGATGTTGACGACAAGCGCCTTCGGCCCGCGCCGCATCGCGTGGTAGAAGGTCAGGGGCGGCAGCAGCATCGACAGGTCGACGAAAAAGTCGATCAGCGGATGTGCTCCCCCCTTGCTGTCCGTTGCCGACGCGCGCGCGGGCTCTCGCAGCGAGGCCACCCAGAGGGCCAGCAGCAGTCCCGGCAGGCCAACGGCGATGAACGCGGCCTGCCACCCCACCAGCCCCGCCATGCCGCCTCCCGGGTAGGCCGCGTCCCAGAGCTGCGAAATCTTCGCGCCGATCAGCAGCGAAACGCCTCCCCCGATATACAGCCCCGAGGAATAGATCGCGAGCGCGGTCGCCCGCTGACGCGAAGGGAAGTAGTCGGAGATCAGCGAATAGGCCGTAGGGCTGGCGGTCGCCTCGCCCACGCCAACGCCCATGCGGGCGAGCGACAGGGGCAGGGAA
>Ga0208370_100130_pt1 | contig 24256 bp, 25 predicted proteins | sample Subbio12Jun_QV11_FD_184822 | JGI IMG/M metagenome (GOLD analysis project Ga0208370, IMG submission 184822) | Serpentinite rock and fluid subsurface biosphere microbial communities from McLaughlin Reserve, California, USA -CR12Jun_QV11 (SPAdes) | ecosystem: Environmental > Terrestrial > Deep...
GAGCGCGGACGCTAACATGAAGGAGGCCTGTGCCCGCCTTGATATCGCGCGCCAGACGATGCTCCGGTACATCAAAGAGGGTTATTTTACTGAGCCGCCTTGCAAAAAGCAGGGCAAGGGTAAGGCTGTTCGCTACTTCACAGAAGACTGGTACGCCGTGAACGAGGCACGCCTGAACGCCGATAGGTCATAGGGCGAATTCGATCGACATTTCCGCGGAATAGATCTGCGAGTTTGCGGCGAGCTGCTGCGCAGGTCGCAGGATCTTCGGGTGCTGGTCGCAGAGGTCCGCAAGGCGCTTGAACAGCGCAACGACGTCGATCCCGACCAGTTGGCAGTGTGGGAAAACTGGGCGCTGGAAGAGGCCGACAAACTCGATCCGATCCTCTCGGGCCAGATCATGTCGCACTTCGATCCTCCTCTTCTTCCGGCCGAGGGCGAGTGAGCATGAGAGCGGGCGGGCGTTGCAACAATCCTCGGCCAATACGCCCGCCCCGCCCTCACTCCGGTTTCGCTGCCTCGCCTGCATCAGCCGCCACGCCATTGCAGTAGCGCCCCCACGCTTCCATCAACTTCACTCGCATGCCCGGCTGATCCGGCGTGCCCAGATAGGTTGTGCGGCGATAGGCGGCCTGCACTGCGTCGGGCGTCTTGTGCGCCAGTGCTGCTTCGACCACGGCATCGGGGAAGCCTTCGTTGGCGGCCCAATCGGTGAACGTAGAGCGGAAGCCGTGGACGTGGTAGGGTTCGCACATGTCGCGCATGACCTTGAGCAGCGTCATGTTGGACAACTCCTTGCCGGTCATGCCGGGGAAGACCACTTCGGCTCCTTCACGACGCATCGCATCCGCCTTTGCGAGTACCGCCAGAGCAGCGTCCGAGAGCGGCACGATGTGCGCCCGGTTGCGTTTCATGTGCTCGGCCGGGATCGTCCAGAGGCGTTGCGCCAGATCGAATTCCTCCCATGTCGCAAGCCGCACCTCCTGCGAGCGGACGCCCGTCAAAATGAGAAGGTCGAGCGCCAGACGTGTGTAGGTAGGCTTGCGCCGCAAGGCGATCATGAACCCGGGTATTGCGACATAGGGCATGGCCTTGCGGTTGTCCGCCTGCTTCACCTGTCGCGGAAGGCCCCTGCCCGCCTTCAGGCTGCCATTACCCGATGGGGCCTCGCGCGAGCGCCAGCCCTTGGCATGGGAATAGTCGAGCACGGTGCAAATCCTGTTGCGCACCTGGCGGGCGGTATCGGGGATTTCCTGCCAGATCGGCGTCAGCACGCTGATGATATCGGCGCTCGTGATGCTGCCGGTTGGCATGTCGCCCAGCGTCTTGAAGGCGTAGTTTTCTAGAGTGGCGAGCCACTGGCGTGCATAGACGGTGCTTTTCCAGCCCGCCTCGTTCTCTGAGTGATACTGGAGCGCTGCCTGACGGAAGGTGACCTTCGCGGCGGCATTGTCCTTCTTCTCGGCCAGAACATCGCGCTGATCGACCTTGATCGCTCGGCGCAGTTCGGAGGCTTTGTGACGTGCATCCGCAAGTGTCATGAGCTTGGCGCTGCCAATTCCGATGTCCCGTCGCTTGCCATCTTGTTGGACTCGGAGATTCCAGTAGGCGCCGCCGCGCTTGTCGACCTTGAGAAACAGCCCTTCCCCGTCCTGATAGGTGCCGGGATTCGCCAAGGCTGCCTTGACCGCAACTGCTGTGAGTTTGCCCATAATCTACCCCCACATTCTTTACCCCCACACCGGGGTAGTCGAAGTGTGGGGGTAACACATTTTACCCCCACACTAGGCTCCGGCTGCAGGCGAACGGGAGTGGTCATGGGCGGACTGATGAGGGCAGAATACCCTAGGAAATCCGGGATTTCCATGGCCTTTGGCGGATGTCGGTGAATAAGGAGTTGGTGGACAGGGCTGGATTCGAACCAGCGTACGCTTGCGCGGGCAGATTTACAGTCTGCTGCCTTTAACCACTCGGCCACCTGTCCACACAGTCCCCTGTCGTCAGGGGGGCGTCCCGGGCCTGCGAGGCCCTGAAATCGTGCGAGTCCCGCTGGGGGCCTGCCGCCGAGAGGCGCCCCTTTGGCGAAGCGTCGCTTGCCTGTCAATGGCCCTGCTGGCAGGGGGCCGGTTTGGAATGGCCCAGCCGGGGAATGATGATGACCAAAGGTGAAAGGAAGCGCGCCCTCAGGGGCCGTGCAGGACGCATGAAGGGCGGGCGCGGCTCGGGCCGGGCGTCGAGCGGGCAGGTGCGCCTGTGGGGCCGCCACGCGGTCGAGGCGGCGCTGAAGAATCCCGAGCGTTCGCACCGCAAGCTGTGGGCGACGCGCGAGGGGATCGACAGCCTCGACGGCGAATTGCCGGCCGACTTCCCGGTGGAATATGCCGATGGGGCCGACCTTGCCCGCCTCGTCGCCAAGGATGCGCCGCATCAGGGCCTGGTGCTGGAATGTGCGGCCCTTGAGGACGTGTTCCTCGACGAAGTCGCGCTGGGCGAGGCGGCGCATCCGATCGTGGTGCTCGACCAGGTCACCGATCCGCACAATGTGGGTGCGATCCTTCGCTCGGCAGCGGCCTTCGGTGCTGCGGCGATCATCACGCAGGACCGCCATGCCCCGCCCGAAGGCGGCGTGCTCGCCAAGGCGGCCTCGGGCGCGCTTGAAACCGTGCCGTGGGTGCGCGTCGTCAACCTCGCCCGCGCGCTCGAGGAACTGGCGAAAGCCGGCTACTGGCGCATCGGGCTTGCGGGCGAGGCCGAGGCGGTGCTTGCCGACATCATGCCCACCGGCCCGCTGGCAATCGTGCTCGGTGCGGAGGGCGAAGGCCTCAGGCACAATATCGCTGCACATTGCGACGTGCTGGCAAAGCTGCCGATCGCCTCGGTGATCGAGAGCCTCAACGTCTCGAACGCCGCCGCGATTGCGCTTTATGCGGCGGCGACACGCAGGTAAGATCGGGGCCGGGGGAGAGGCGGCCATGACCATACCGACCACCATACGCCTGCGCGCTGCCGCGCTGCTCGCAGGGCTCGCGCTGGGGCTGGCCGGGTGCTTCATGTCGCCCGGCAAGTTTACGTCCGAACTTGCCTTGACCGGGCCGGACAGCTTCACCTTCCGCTACGATGGCGAGATTTTCTTCCTTGGCCTTTCCAAGCTCGCGCAGATGGGCGCCGCAACGCAAGAGGACTTCACGCCGTCCGAATGCTTCAGCGAAGAGACCTTCGAGCCGCGCGCGTGCACCAAGGAAGAAATCGACGCGCAGCGCGCCGAATGGGATGCCGGGGCGGCCGAGCGTGCAGCGAGGGCAAGGAAGGACGCCGAGACGGTGAAGGCGATCATGGGCGGGATCGACCCCGACGATCCCAAGGCAGCCGAACAGCTGGTCAGGCTGCTCGAACGCCAGAGGGGCTGGAACCGCGTGGTCCACAAGGGCGACGGGCTGTTCGAGGTGAGCTATGCGGTCAGCGGCACGACGGGCCACGACTTCATGTTCCCGATGATCGAGGACCTCCCGCCGGTGAACCCCTTCGTCCAGATGTTCCTGCGCAATGGCAGGCAGGCGCGGATCAATGCCCCGGCCTTCGTGGTCCAGAACAGCGCCAATCCGATCGGCGGCATGTTGGGCGGCATGGGCTCGCTCGCCGGGCTGGCGGCGATGAGCAAGGTGCAGAGCAGCGATGCGGCGGACGGCGAGGTGCCCCCGGTGCCTCCCGGCGTGCCGGTGCTCGATGGCACCTTCACTATCCGCACCGGACCCGGCATGCGGATCCTTGCCAACAACACCGACGAAGGGCCCGAGCCCGCGCCCGGCGGCGGCGAGGTGCTGCGCTGGAGGGTTTCGCAGGCCACCACCCAGGCTCCGACCGCGCTGATCGCGACCGCGCGCTGAGCCCGGCCACAAGGCCCTGCAAGGCCCGTTCATCGGGCAAAGAGAAACCCCGCCGACCGCAAGGCTGGCGGGGTTCGCTCATGCCCGGCAAGGCGGCGTCAGGCGCGGATCAGTTGACCGCATCCTTCAGACCCTTGCCGGCCTTGAACTTGGGCTGGTTCGACGCCTTGATCTTCATCGGTTCGCCGGTGCGCGGATTGCGCCCGGTCGAAGCCTTGCGCTTGGCGACCGAGAAGGTGCCGAAGCCCACCAGCCGCACCTCGTCGCCGCCCGAAAGCGCCTTGGTGATCGAGTCAAACACGCTTTCGACGGCATTCGATGCATCGTTCTTGGAAAGACCGCTTGCATCAGCAACAGCGCTGATAAGGTCGTTCTTGTTCATAGGGGGCCCCCTCGCTTCAGGATTTCGTCGTGTCTGTGAATCGCACTTGTCGAAAGCCTGCAAATTGAGACCTTTTTGCGAAGCCTGTCAAAGGCAAATAGCCCGAGCAGGCAGCCCCTGCAAAAAGCCATGCAACTTTGCGCGCCTAACTTGGGTTGGACACGCGAACGATCTGCAAGAATATGCGCCTTCCAAAAAATGCGACCCTGCCGCGAATCACGGCAAGAGCGGCCCCTTTAGCGCGTCAGTGGGCGGTTGGCACCTCTCCCGCTGCGCCCAATGCCCCCGAAGCGGAAGCGGTTGGCTGGCTGGCGAGATCGTCGGCCTCGGTCCATTCGATGGGTTCCAGCGGTTCGGTCAGCGCGCGGGCCAGAACCTCGTCGACATGGGCAACCGCAATGATCTCCAGCCCTTCCCTGGCATTGGCCGGGATGTCGGCAAGGTCCTTGACGTTCTCTTCCGGGATGAGGACGGTCTTGATCCCGCCGCGAAGCGCCGCCAGCAGCTTCTCCTTCAGCCCGCCGATCGCCAGCACCCGCCCCCGCAGCGTGACCTCGCCGGTCATCGCTACATCAGGGCGCACCGCGATGCCCGTGAGCGTCGAGACAATCGAGGTGACCATCCCGATCCCCGCGCTCGGCCCGTCCTTGGGCACTGCGCCCTCGGGCAGGTGGATGTGGACGTTCTTGCGGTTGAACAGCGAAGGCTTGATGCCATAGGCGGGGGCGCGGGCCTTCACGAAGCTCATCGCTGCGGCAACGCTTTCGTTCATCACCTCGCCAAGCTTGCCGGTGGTCTTTATCTCGCCCTTGCCCGGGGTGGTCACGCTTTCGATGGTGAGCAACTCGCCCCCCACCGAAGTCCAGGCAAGGCCCGTGACGGCTCCGACCTGCGGCTCCTCCTCGGACACGCCATGCTTGAAGCGGCGCACCCCGGAAAAGTCGCCGAGGTTCGCGGGCGTGATGGTGACGCTTGCCGCCTTGCCTTCGAGGATCTGCCGCAGGGACTTCCTCGCCAGCTTGGCGATCTCGCGCTCCAGCGTGCGCACGCCGGCCTCGCGGGTGTAGTAGCGGATCAGATCGCGCAGGGCCTCCTGCGTCAGGGTGAACTCGCCGTTCTTCAACCCGTGCGCCTTGACCTGCTTTTCGATCAGGTGGCGCTCGGCGATCTCGACCTTCTCGTCCTCGGTGTAGCCTTCGAGCCGGATGATCTCCATCCGATCCAGCAGCGGCTGGGGCAGATTGAGGCTGTTGGCAGTGCACACGAACATGATGTCGGAAAGGTCAAGATCGAGTTCGAGATAGTGATCCTGAAACTTCGCATTCTGTTCGGGGTCCAGCACCTCGAGCAGCGCCGAGGCCGGATCGCCGCGAAAATCCTGCCCCAGCTTGTCGATCTCGTCGAGCAGAAACAGGGGATTGCTGGTGCCTGCCTTCCTCAGATTGGCGACGATCTTGCCCGGCATCGAGCCGATATAAGTGCGCCGGTGGCCGCGGATCTCGGCCTCATCGCGCACGCCTCCCAATGACTGCCGCACGAATTCGCGGCCGCAAGCCTTGGCAATCGACTTGCCCAGCGAGGTCTTGCCCACCCCCGGCGGGCCGACGAGGCACAGGATCGGGCCCTTGAGCTTGTTGGTGCGCGCCTGCACCGCGAGATATTCAACGATCCGGTCCTTGACCTTCTCCAGCGCATAGTGATCGGCATCGAGCACGGCCTGCGCGCGGGCGATGTCTTTCTTCAGCTTCGATTTCTTGCCCCACGGCAGGCCGAGCAGCACATCGAGATAGTTGCGGATCACCGTCGCCTCGGCGCTCATCGGCTGCATCGAGCGCAGCTTCTTCAGCTCCGCCTGCGCCTTGGCGCGGGCTTCCTTGGAGAGCTTGGTTTTCTCGATCTTTTCGGCGAGTTCGGCGATCTCGTTGCCCTCGCCCTCATCGCCGCCGCCCAGTTCCGACTGGATCGCCTTGAGCTGCTCGTTGAGGTAATATTCGCGCTGCGTCTTCTCCATCTGGCGCTTGACGCGGCCCCTGATGCGGCGTTCGACTTGGAGGACCGACAGCTCGCCTTCCATGAAGGCCATGACGAGTTCGAGCCGCTTCAGGGGATTGCTTTCGGTCAGCAGCGACTGCTTGTCGGCCACCTTGGCGCTGATGGCGGCGGCGATGGTGTCGGCAAGCTGGCCGGCATCGTCCACTTCGCCTAGGTCGATACCGGCATCATCGCCCATCTTCTTGTTGAGCTTGACATATTCCCCGAACTGCTCGGTCACCTGCCGCATCAGCGCGGTGACTTCGCTGCCGGACACGGTTTCCGGCACGATTTGATCGACTTCGGCGAGAAGATGCGTGCCGGCATCCACCAGCGCCGCCAGCCGCGCTCGCGCTTTGCCTTCGACCAGCACGCGCACGGTGCCATCGGGCAGCTTCAGCAGCTGGAGCACCTGCGCGATCACGCCGACATCGTACAGGTCATCGCCATCGGGATCATCGCAGCCCGGATCGAGCTGGGCGATAAGGACGATGTCCTTGGAGGCTTCCATCGCCGCCTCGAGCGCAGCCACCGACTTGTCGCGCCCGACGAAGAGGGGGACGACCATGCCGGGGAAGACGACGATGTCGCGCAGGGGAAGAAGGGGGTAGGATTGGGTCATAGATGCTGTTCCGTGGCGACCGTATTGGCCTGCGTTCACGGCAATATGGGGCGGCCCTTGCCTGCCCGCAATGGGTCTGCTCCGCGCGCTGTGGACGGCGCGCTCAGGTCTCGCGCGCTGGCACGGCCGGCCAACCGAGCAGGGCCAGACCCGCAAACGCCGCAGAGGCCGATCCTGCCGCGATGGCAATGCCCGCGACAAAATCCCCGCCCGCCAAGGCCGCCCAGCCGACGCACACAAGGATCGGACCACCAAGAATAAAGAGCATAAGGTTGCGATCAACCCATTCGGCCAGAACCACAACCACGACGAGAGCCACCACAAACAGCGGCAGCGAGAAGACCCAGGCGATCAGCGCAAAAAATCCGGCCTCGACAAGGAAATCCTTCTCCACGCCGAATGCACCATAAATGCCGAGCGCAACAAGACCGACCCAATGCGCCAGCACCATCCGCACAGCCAGAGCCACGCGCAGCCTTATCATCCGCGCCTGACCCCATGCCGCAGCCACGACACTCGCACAGTAGCCTCAACCAAAGCCCGGCAGGTTGAACCCCGGCGGAAGGCCCATCGAGCCCTGCATCTCGCGCATCTGCTGTTCGGACACACGGTCGGCCCGGTCGCGCGCGTCGTTGAATGCTGCGGCCACGAGGTCTTCGAGGATTTGCTTGTCGTCGGGCACCATCAGGCTGTCGTCGATGCTGACGCCGAGGATGCGGCCCTTGGCGCTGGCGCGAACCTTGACGAGGCCACCGCCCGCACTGCCCTCGACTTCGATCGAGTCGAGCTTCACCTGCATCTCGTTCATCTGCTTCTGAATGGTCTCGGCGGCCTTCTGGGCTGCGGCCATCATCTCTTCCATCGACTTCATTGCGGGGGTCTCCTCAGTTCCACGGGGGGCTGCCGCCACCGGCGGCACGGGGGGCAGTGCCGATCAGCTCGGCATCGGGGAAGGCCTCGAAGGCGGCCTTGACGAGTGGGTCGGAACGGATGCGCGCATCTTCGGCGGCGGCGGCGGCCTCGGCTGCTTCGCGCAAGGAGGGTTGCGCCCCACCCTCGCCGCGCTCGACCTGCCAGCGCTTGCCCGTCAGCCTGAACAGCGCCTCGCGGATATCGGGCGCGGGATCGTCGGGGAAGCTGTCGGCCGGTTCGTAAATCAGCCGTTCCGGTCCGAGCTCGATCACCCGCACCCGGTCACGCATGATCTGGGCGACGCGCAGCTGGCCCGAGGCGTCGACCCCCTCGACCAGCGCCGCCCATGACGGGCCGGGCGCAGCGGCGACCGGTGCCGTCGCGGGAACGCCGCCCGCTGCCGCAGCGGGGCCAGCGGCGATCCCGCCCGCTGCCAGCTCCTCGATCCGCCGCGCGAGCTTGCCCGGGTCGGGCAGTTGCGCGGCATGGAGGATACGCAGCAGCGCCATCTGGAGCGAGACCAGCGGATCGGGGCCGGTGCGCACCTCGTCATGACCCTTGAGCAGCAATTGCCACAGGCGGTGCAGTTCCCCCGCCTGCATCCGTGCGGCGAAATCGGCAAGCGCGCGGCGCTCATCCTCTGCCGGGGTCTCGGGCGCGGTGCCCGACAGCTGCGCCAGGGTGATACGATGGACGAGGTCCATCAGCGCCCGCATGAGCGCGAGCGGCTCGACGCCGAGGGCATATTGCTCCTCGACCGCCGCGAGCAGCGCCCTGGCATCGCCTTCGAGCAGGTGCCCGAGCAACCGGCGCTGCGCGCTCTTGTCGGCAAGGCCCAGCATGTCGCGCACGCGGGCTGCGGCGACCTTGCCCTCGCCGTCGAGGTCGGCATGGGCGATCGCCTGGTCGAGAATCGAAAGGCCATCGCGCACCGATCCTTCGGCGGCATTGGCGATGATGCCGAGCGCTTCGGCTTCGGCTTCGACACCTTCGAGCGCGCAGACCTTGGCGAAATGTTCGGCCAGCAGCGCAGCAGGGATGCGCCGCAGGTCGAAACGCTGGGTTCGGCTCAGCACCGTGACGGGCAGCTTGTCGACCTCGGTGGTGGCGAACAGGAACTTCACATGCGGCGGGGGTTCCTCAAGGGTCTTGAGCAAGGCGTTGAAAGCATTGCGAGACAGCATGTGGACTTCGTCGATGATGTAAATCTTGTAGCGCGCCGAGACCGCCGCATAGCGGACCTGCTCGATAATCTCGCGCACATCATCCACCCCGGTGTTGGAGGCCGCGTCCATTTCGATCACGTCGATATGGCGGCCTTCCGCGATCGCGGTGCAGGGCTCGCACTGCCCGCAGGGGTTGATCGTCGGCCCGCCCTGCCCGTCCGGCCCGACGCAGTTCAGCGCCTTGGCGATGAGGCGCGCGGTCGAGGTCTTGCCGACCCCGCGTACCCCGGTCATCAGGAAGGCATGGGCCAGCCGGTCGCGGGCGATGGCATTGGCAAGGGTGCGCACCATCGCCTCCTGCCCGATCAGTTCGGAAAAGGTCTGCGGGCGGTACTTGCGCGCCAGCACGCGGTAAGGCTGCGCGGTGCCCGACTTCGGTGCGGGGGGCGCCGGTGCAGGCGCAGGCGCCGGATCGCCGAACAGCGCGTTTTGCCCCGCCGCCTCGATCTCGGCGAGGCTCGGACCCGTCTCTTCCTCGGGCAGTTCAGGATCGGAATCGTTCATCGCCCGCCATCTTAGGCCCGGCCTCGCCCAATGTCGAAGACTTGCAGGCGGTCATCACCCGAGTTTCGCGCGCGCCTTGCGCTTGACTCCGGTTGCAATTCGCAATTGAATTGACTGCCAAGGGAGACCGTCATGAACATCATTCCGGGTCGCATGACCGACAGCCATACCGGCCCTCTCGTGGTGTTTCTGATCGGTATGCGGATCAACCACTTCCACAAGCTTGGCCGGTGGTGGCCGGTGTTCCGGGCGATGGGCCCGATGATCCGCGAACTGAGCCGCAATCCCGAGAGCGGCTTCCTCGGCACCGAATTCGCGCTGTGCTCCCCGCGCCAAATCCTCTTGCTGCAATACTGGCGCGATTTCGACAGCCTCGAGGCCTATGCCCGCAACCGCGACGCGCAGCACTGGCCGGCATGGACCGCCTTCAACCGCAGTATCGGCAATGACGGGACGGTGGGGATCTATCACGAGACCTATGCCGTCGCGAGCGGCGCGCACGAGACGGTCTATGGCAACATGCCGCCCTTCGGCCTCGGGCGCGTCAGCGGTCTCGTGCCGGCGACCGGACCGCGCAATGCGGCGCGCGAGCGGATGCGCGCGGGTTCCGGTGTTCTCGCCGACGATGCGTGAGGAAGGAGCCGGGCGACCCGCCGCAATCCACCTGGGCTGCTGCCTTCCGGCCCTGACCCGGTGAGCGGACGCAAACGTCCACCCGACTCCCGGCGGGGCATATGGCGTCCGGCTGGCGAAACGTCAACTCAGCGAAAATTGTCCGCGTAGGCCTGGAGCTTCAACCGCCTCGGCGGGGTGGCGATCACGCGAGCCGGGATGCCGTATTTCTCGGCATAGGCCCGTGCCGCCTCTTTCGACGGGAAGGTCAGCTTGACCTGCGACCGGGTATCGCCGCTCCCCGTCCAGCCCATCAGCGGATCGGCAAAACGCGCCTCGGACTGCTCGAATTCGAGCACCCATTCATCGGTGTGCGCCTTGCCGGATTGCATCGCATGCTTGGGCTTTTGGAAGATTCTCGCGGACATTCTAGTTTTCGATCCTCGCTCATGCTGGCTTCGCCAGCGTCGCTGCGGGCGGGTGCCAAAACCCCTCGGCGCCCGTGCGGGCCGCTTGTGCATCCCGAGTTGCCCCGCCCTTTAGATCACGAATCGCTGCGGTTGAAGGCGTTTTTGGTCCTCATGCTCGGCTTCTCGAGCCAGGGCTGATCGGGCCAGCGGTGCTTGGGATAGCGGCCCTTCATGTCCTTGATCACGTCGCGCCAGCTGCCGCGCCAGAAGCCGGGCAGGTCGCGGGTCGACTGGATCGGGCGGCCTGCCGGGCTGGTCAGCTTGAGCAGCAAGGGGGTGGTGCCGATCATCGGCTGGACATCGAGCCCGAAGAGACCCTGCACCCGCACCGCGACGCTCGGGGCATCATCGCCTGCATAGTCGATGGCATGGCGTGTGTCGGCGGGGGAGACGAAGTGAGCGGGCGCGGCCTTGTCCAGCGCGGCGCGGTCGTTCCAGTCGAGCAGCCCCAGTGCGGCCTCGGCAAAGCGGTGCGGCGGCAGGTCGAGATCGCGGCGGCCTGCGAGCAGCGGGACGAGCCACTCGCCGGCCCGCGCGGACAGGGCATCGGACGAAAGCGCCTCCACCCCGGCGAAGCGGGCGCGGGCAAGAAAGCCTTCTGGAAGCAGTTCCCCCAGCTTTTCCAGCGCCTTCTCCACGAGGATATCCACAAGCAGCGCGGGATCGGGCGCTGGTTCGGGCACGCTCGCCAGCACGATCGCGCCGAGCCGCCGCTCACGCCGGGCCTCGACCCGGTTCCTTTTGCTGTTCCAGCGGGTTGTGACGCGTTCCTGAAGCTCTCGCGCAAACAGGGCAGCGATCCGTTCGGATGCCAGCTGCGCGCCCGCCGTGATACGCGCGCCCTTGGCCTGTCCCTGCGCATCGCCGATCACGATCCACTCGGCGCGGGCGAGTGGTGACGCCGCATCGAGGATGTAGCCCCGTCCCCCGGTGCTGACCCAGCTTTCGCCCGAGGGGTCGCGGCGGCGGGCGACGAAATCGGGACGGGCCAGGGCAAGGGCTTCGGCGGCATCTTGCGCGGGGCTGGTCCCGATGATGCCCGCAAGCTTGGCTGCCTGCCCTGCCCAGCCCCTTGCGATCCCCGCCGCCGCGCGCTCGCGCTGTGCGCCCTCGCCACGCCAGCGGGCAAGGCGCTGCATCAGATCCTCGCCCCGCCCGCCAAGCCCGCGCTCCTGCAACAGCATGACCAGCCGCGCGGCATCCTCGCCCACGCCGGCAGCCGTGCCATGGAGCACGGCGGCGGCCTGATCGGGGGCCATGGGCAGGCTCGCAATCGCCTCGCCCAGCGGCGTGATCCGGCCGCCTGCGCCGAGCGCGCCCAACGCCTCCAGCGCGCCCCGCGCAGCGGCGAGCGACGCCTCGGGCGGCGGATCCAGCCACGGCAGCGCGACCGGATCGGCCGTGCCCCATTTCGCCAGCCGCAAAAGCAGCGGCGCAAGATCGGCCTGCATGATCTCGGGCGGCGCGAATTCGGGCCGACCGGCGTGTCCAGCCTCTTCCCAAAGCCGATAGGCAACCCCCGGCCCCTGCCGCGCCGCACGCCCTGCCCGCTGCGCCGCAGACGCCTGCGAGGCGCGCCGCGTGACCAGATGCGTGGTACCTGCCGCCCGGTCGAATTCGGCAAGCCGCGCAAGTCCGCTGTCGACTACCACGCTCACACCCTCGAGGGTCAGCGAGGTTTCGGCGATGGCGGTGGCGAGGACGATGCGGCGCCGCCCGTCGGGATCGCGGCGGATCGCGGAGCGCTGGGCGGCGGGTTCGATCTGGCCGTGCAGGGCGTGGATCGGGACTTCGGCAAGGCGCGGCGCAAGCCGCTCGCGCACCCGCTCGATCTCGCGCACGCCGGGAAGGAAAGCGAGAATGTCGCCTGTCTCTGCGCGCCAAGCGGTGAGGATTGCGGCAGCCATGCGATCCTCGATCGGCTGCGAGGCGTCACCGCCAAGCCATTTTATCGTCAGCGGAAAACTGCGCCCCTCGCTTTCGATCACGGTCGCGCCTTCGCCCAGCAGCCGGGCAAAACGCGCACCGTCAATGGTCGCCGACATCACCAGCACCCTGAGGTCATCGCGCAGCACGGCGCGGGTTTCCAGCGCGAGCGCGAGGCCAAGGTCGCTGTCGAGCGCGCGTTCGTGCGCCTCGTCGAAGAGCAAGGCGCAGACGCCGGGAAGCTCCGGGTCATCGACCAGGCGGTTCACCAGGATCGCCTCGGTGACGACGAGAATGCGGGTGCGCGCGGAGACCTTGCTGTCGAGCCGCGTCATGAAACCGACCGTCTCGCCCGGCTTCTCCCCCAGCATCTCAGCCATGCGCTCGGCGGCGGCACGGGCGGCAACGCGGCGGGGCGAGGTAAGGATGATCTGGCCGGTGCACCACGCCTGCCTCAGCAAGTCGGGCGCGACCGCAGTGGTCTTCCCCGCCCCCGGCGGCGCGATCAGCACGGCGGCACCCGCGCCTGCCAACGCGGCGCGAATGTCGGGCAGGACAGCGTGGATCGGGAGGTCGGTCATCACATCATTCGTCATGCTGAACCTGTTTCAGCATCCATGCCAGACATCATGCCCGCAGCCTTCAGCCGGATGGACCCTGAAACAAGTTCAGGCAGACGGAAGGCGAAATCAGTGGCCCCGCGCGACCGCGAATTGCGCAGCCTCGGCCATCGCTGCGCGGGCCTTGCCGTCGGGAAAGATCGAGATCGCGTCGATGGCGCGGTGCGCGAAATGGCGCGCCCGTTCGCGCGTGTCTTCCAGCGCGTTGTGCCGACCGATCAGCCCGATCGCATGGGCCAGGTCCGCGTCGGAGGTGCGATGGCCGAGGATCGCATCCTTCCAGAACCTGCGCTCGTCCTCGTTGCCGCGGGCATAGGCGAGGATCACCGGCAGAGTCATCTTGCCCTCGCGGAAATCGTCGCCCTGATCCTTGCCCATCTCGGCGGCGTCGGAATCGTAGTCGATCGCATCGTCGACCAGCTGGAAGGCGACCCCAAGATTGCGGCCATAGGCCTCAAGCGCGCGCTCCTGCTCCTCTGAGCATTCCGCCACCACCGCGCTGATCTGGCTGGCGGCAGCGAACAGGGCGGCGGTCTTGGCACCGATGATGTGCAGGTATTGTTCTTCGCTGGTGGTGATCTGCCGCTGGGCGGAGAGCTGCGAGACCTCCCCTTCCGCGATCACCGCGCTGGCGCGGCTGAGGATCGAGAGGACGCGCAAGCTGCCGTCCTCGGTCATCAGCTCGAAGGCGCGGCTGAACAGAAAATCGCCGACCAGCACGGTCGCCGGGTTGCCGAAGATGATATTGGCCGTCGCCTTGCCGCGCCTGAGTTCGCTGCCGTCGACCACATCGTCGTGCAACAGGGTCGCGGTGTGGACAAACTCGACCGCAGCGGCAAGCTTGTGGTGGCGCGTGCCCTTGTAGCCGACCAGTTCAGCCCCCGCGAGGGTCAGCATCGGCCGCAGCCGCTTTCCGCCGCCCGAGATGAGGTGACCGGCCAGCCGCGGGATCAGCGGGATCTCGCTCTGCATCCGCTCGAGGATTACGGCATTGACCGAGTTCATGCCCGCTGCCGTAAGCGACAGCATGGGATCGAGTGTCGGTGCCTTGCGCGGCAGGGGAATGATGTCGGCACTCATGCTGACCAAGGCTCTAGGGCGGCCCGCGCGTGCTTGGCAAGCGCAGAATTGCTGCTAATCCTGCGTCCTATGTCGCACGATCCGCAACACTCCGGCGCGCCCGATCCGGTGCTCGCGGCCTTTCGCAAGAGCATCGACAATATCGATGCGGCGCTGATCCATATGCTCGCCGAACGGTTCCGGATCACGCAGGCCGTGGGCGAGTACAAGGCGAAGGCGACCCTCCCCCCCGCTGACCCGGACCGCGAGGCGCGCCAGATCGCGCGGCTCAGGAAACTGTCGGAAGAGGCCGATCTCGACCCTGAGTTTTCCGAGAAGTTCCTGCGCTTCATCATCGACGAGGTGATCCGCCACCATGAGCAGGCGCAGGCCGGCTGAGGCGCGTCAGGGCGTCTCGTCCTGCGGCGGCTCGTCGGGCGGAAACACGGGCGGCGGCGGCCGAGCCTGATCGCGCAGGCTCTCGAGCAGTTCCGCGCGTTCGCGCAGGATCCGGGCCTGGTTGCGCGTCAGGCGGCGGGTCTCGCCATTGCCGAGCAGGACGCCTCGCCCGCGCCCGTTATAGGCGAGTGCCGCGCCGAGGCAGGTCGCATCGCGGCCTAGTTCCTCATCGCATTGCGGGCCGATACCGGTGCGGTCGAGAACCGGCACCGCATAGGGGTTGTTGAAGACGGTGCGCTGGCCCGCTTGCGGATCGGGACTGGCGCAGCCGGTCATTGCGAGCGCCGCGATGATCATGCTGCACCTTGCCGTCGCCATGTCCCGGACCTCCCGCGTGCGATGCCTTTTCCATGGCTGGACAGCCTTGAACTGCGGGTGAACCGGAGATGCCGAGCGGGGGCACGCGGGCCCGATGCCGAGCCTGCGTGCCCCCGTGCAAGACACGAGGCGTTCCACCAGACCGCCACGCCCTTGCCGCCTGCGCGCACTCCATCGGGGTGGCAGGGCTGCGGGGCGGCAAGGCCTGCCGGACCGCGCGCAGAACCTGCCGTCAGCCGCGCGGGCGGCGGCCCCGCACCGGACGGGCCGCGCCCTCGGGGCGGCTGCGCGCGACATTGCGGTTCACCTGCCCGTTGCTGCGGGTGGTGGTGCGATCCCGCGAGCCGAGCACTTCGCCACGGGCATTGGTAAGGGTCTGGCTGGCTTGCGCATTGCCCTGCCCGTCGCGGCTGCGGCGGCCGGCAATCCCGAAGGTCTCGCCGCTGCGGCCAGTGGCTGTGCCGTTGAAGGTGGAGCCGTTCTCTGTGCGGGTGCGCTCGCCGGTGAAGCTGCGTGAATTGCCCTGCGGGCCGGTCTGGACGACGCTCAGCGTCGCGCCGCTGCCGGTGCGCTGGCGAACCGCGCTGCTGGTGCCGGTATTGCCGGTGTTGACGTTGGTGACCGCACGGTCGCGGATCGCGGTGCCGGCTTCGGGGTCGACCGTGGTCGTCCCGGTAGCGCTGACATTCGGGCCTTCAAAGGTCCGCATGCGGTTCTGCTCCTGCGCGGCGAGGGGCGCGGCGAGCGCCAGGGCGATCAGCGAAGCAAGCATCGGGCGCGCCATGATCATCGCAAGTTCCTCCTTGTAATCCCTTCTCGCGGCGGGGCTTTTGCCGCCGCCGGTGACAGTGAGGAAACGTCACCGCGTCGCCGACCCTTCGCCAATAAGCATGATTTGCCGCTATTCCTGCGGCGGAACGGCGGGTTCTGCGCCGACTGTGCCGGTCGGGGGCAGATCGGTCTGCGCGGGCGTGGCCGGGGCCGGGGCCGACCCGGGTGCCGTCCCGCCCAGCCGCCCGGCCCGGCGCTGCCGCCATTCCTCGATCAGGGCGCGGCGCTCCTCGGGCGGCATCCGGCGCAGGCGTTCGATCCGCTCGCGCGGTTCGGGCGTGCCGCTGTCCTCGCGCAGCGGGCGCAGGATGGTCTCGCGGGTCAGGGCCTCCCCGCTCTCGACCCTGCGCTCCAGTTCCTCGCGGCGCATCTTCACCCGCTCGTCAAGGAACTGCTCGCGGCGCGTGCGAGCCTCCTCGATCCGCTGGCGCAGGCGTGCCTCCTGCTCGGCGGTCGGCACGGGCAGGCCGGCGGCGCGGCGGCGCTCGATCTCGCTGGCAATGCGCTGGTCGATAAGCTGGCTGCGCTCATCGCGGCGCCCCTTGCGCACCGCGTCGACGCGGCGGAAGGCCTCGGCGAGTTCCTCGGGTGTGTCGATCGGCCCGGCGATCGCTACGGTGGCCGGAGCGGCGGGAGCGACTGGTGCAGGGCGCGGCACCGATGGCGTGGGGGCCGGAGCGGCAACGGCCGTGCCGCTCAGGCTCGCCCACACCGTCCCGGCCGAGGGCAACGGCAGATCGAGCCGCCCGAGCAGACCTGTCGCCGCCGCCGCCGTGGCGAGCGCGCCGATACTGGCGACGCCGATGGCGATGCGCCGGCCCATCCGCCAGCCCCGCCCGCCGCGAGCCGGGCGGCGCAGACCGGGCAGGGGTGCCGGACGGGACTCGGCAGCTGCCAGCACGCGCTCGGCAAAACCGGGCGGCAACGGCGGCGGCGTGTAATCGCCAAGCGCCCGTGCCAGCGGGCTGCCGGGACGGATCGGCGCACCCTGATCCTTATCGTTTACGCTCATGGTGTGCCTCCTTGGGCCGCGAAGGCCTGACGCAGCGCCGCCCGGGCGCGATGCAGCAGGGATTCGAAGGCCTTGATGTTCATTTTCATCGCCTCGGCCGCCTCGGCATTGGACAAGTCCTCGTAATAGGTCAGCACGATCGCCGCACGCTGGCGCTCGGGGAGCCCCAGCACGAGACGGCGGGCCAGCCCGTCGCGCTCATCCGCCTCGATCAGCGCGTCGGCGCGCGGTGCATCGTCCTCGCGGTCAGGCACCGCGCCGTCCGACAGCCGCCGCGCCCGGCGCAGGCGGTCGATCGCGAGATTGGTCACCACCCGCCTAAGCCACCCGCCAAGCCGCAGGGTATCCGCCGCCCGGCTGCCGACCGGATGGCGCGCGGCGATTGCCGGGGCCTGATCCCACAGCCGCAGGCAGGCCTCCTGCACGATGTCTTCCGCCTCATGCCCATCGCCCGTCATCCTGAAGGCGGTGCGGTGCAGCGCGCCTGCATGGCGCATGATGACGTCGCGCAGTGCTGCGGGATCGCGGGCTGCCAGCCGTGCCGCCAGCACTGCCTCATCATCGGGGCCGACGACGTGCGGTGCACGCAAGGGAGGCTCGTTGCCTGCGGTCATCTCGTCTCGTGCAAATGGGCCCGTTTGCGTAGGTTCACGCTGCCCTAACGCGGCGCGGTGCCCGACCCTTCGCGGCCCGCGCGCGAAAATCAGTCCGCGCGCGGCAGGCGCAGCTCGACCAGCAAGCCGCCGAGATCCTCGCTCTCGCGCAGCGCGACGCCGCCGCCGTAGATTTCCGCCACGTCGCGCACGATCGCAAGGCCAAGACCCGTTCCGGGCTTGTCGGTATCAAGCCGCACCCCGCGGTCGAAAATGCGGATGCGTTCGGCCTCGGGGATGCCGGGTCCATCATCCTCGACCCAGATAAGGCACATCTTCGGATCGCGCGGGCTCTCGTCCTCGTCAGGGTCGATGGTGACGAACACGCTGCCGCCGCCATACTTCGCGGCGTTCTCGATCAGGTTGCCGAGCAGCTCGTCGAGATCCTGCCGCTCCACGGCCACCGTCGCGGTCTTGTCCCCGGCGATGTCGAGGCGGCCTTGCGGATAGAGCCGCTCGACCGCGCGCCTCACCGCCTCGGCACTTGCCATGACATTGGTGCGTGCATGGCCCACCGCCCGGCGGCCCACGGCGCGGGCGCGGGCGAGGTGGTGGTCGACATGGCGCTGCATGGTGCGCGTCTCGCGCATCACCGCTTCGCCGAGGTCGGGCGCCTGCGCCGTCGCGGCGTTCGTCAGCACGGTCAGCGGGGTCTTGAGCGCATGGGCAAGGTTGCCCGCATGGCGGCGCGCTTCCTCGGCCTGCCTCTCGGAGTGTTCGAGCAGCGCGTTCAGTTCCTCCACCAGCGGCTGCACTTCCAGCGGCAAGGGGTCGGTGATGCGGTTCGCACCCGTGGTGCGCAGCTTCTGGATCGCTGCGCGCACCCGGCGCAGAGGCGAAAGACCGTAGCGCACCTGCATCACCGCCATCAGCAACAGGCCGAGGCCGAGAATGGCGAAGCTCCAGATCAGGATCAGCCGAACGCGCCTGATCTGCCGGTCCATCTGCTCGGTGGCGCTGGCAACCGCGAAGGTCCAGCGCGTCTCGCTGCCGGGCAGGATGATGGTCCGCTCCGCGATCCGCAGCGGCTCGCCGGGAAACTGGTCGGAGTTGTAGAAATGCACGTCGCTGTCGAAATGGTCGCCCTCGGCCTCGACACCCTGAAGGCGCAGCGTGCGGTCCCACAGGCTGCGCGAGGGCCACGGATCATGCGCGGCCCCGCTGACCTGCCAGTAAAGCCCGCTGCCCGGCTCGAGAAAACGCTGGTCGCCGAGCGTGCGGTAGAACTGCACCTCGCCGAAAGCGTCGATCTCGGCGGCGGAGATCATGGCGGTGAGGATGTAGTCGAGCTGATCGTCGAAATTGGCCTCGACCTGTGTCGTCAGGGTGCGTTCGAGCGCGATGCCGCCGCCGAGCAGGAGGACGGAGATCCACCCGGCCGCGATCAGCGTCATGCGCCGGGCAAGACTGGCGCGGGGCCTTGCGGCAGGCGGCGGCGGCTCCGTCACTTCCGGCATGGCCGCAGCCCCGCCCGCAGGCAAGGCTGGCGCAGCATCGCCGCCGGTCGCCGACGCGTCAGGCGCGCGGGGGCTCGGCGGGGTCGTCGAGGCTGTAACCAAGGCCACGGATCGTCGTTATCACGTCTGCGCCGAGCTTCTTGCGGATGCGGGTGACGAAGACTTCGATGGTGTTTGAATCCCGGTCGAAATCCTGGTCGTAGATATGCTCGATCAGTTCGGTGCGGCTCACCACCTTGCCCTTGTGGTGCATGAGGTAGGAGAGAAGCTTGTATTCCTGTGCGGTGAGTTTGACCGGCTCGCCAGCCAGCGTCACCCGGCCCGAACGCGTGTCGAGCCGCACGTCCCCGGCGGTAAGCTCGCTTGAGGTGTTGCCCGAAGCGCGGCGGATAAGCGCGCGCAGACGGGCGATCAGTTCCTCGGTCTGGAAGGGTTTGGCAAGATAATCATCGGCCCCCGCATCGAGCCCTGCGACCTTGTCAGACCAGCTATCGCGCGCGGTCAGCACCAGCACCGGGAAGGCGCGCCCTTCGCGCCGCCACATGCCGAGCACCGTCAGACCGTCGATCTCGGGCAGGCCGAGATCGAGCACCACCGCGTCGTAATCCTCGGTCGAGCCCATGAAATGCCCGTCCTCGCCATCGACCGAAAGATCCACGGCATAGCCCTGCCCTTCGAGAGTCGCCTTGAGCTGGGCGCCGAGAGTGGGTTCATCTTCGACGATCAGAATGCGCATGATCCACCAATTTCCTGCGTGATTATGGGGCGCGTGGTGCGCTTTTGGCGCAAGGGCGTCAAGCGAACCCCGCGCGCGCTCGGCCATGATGTCCCCCGCCAAATGCCCATGCGCTCGGCTGTCAGCGCGAACGCCCGATGATCCGCCCGGTGCGGGCATCAACATCGACATAGGTGACGCGGCCATCCCTGATGAACTTGAGGCGATAGGCCCGGGCGGTCGAATCATAGGCGAAACCAAGATATTCGGCATCGCGCATCATCGGCAGGATGCGCGCCTCGATCTCGCCCGAGCGCATGATCGTGCCTGCCTGCGCCTCGCGCCGCGCCTCGTTCTGGTCGCCGCGTGCCAGTTCCTGCGCGGACACGGGCGAACCGGCAATGCCGACAGCGGCACACAGGCCGAATATCAGGGCAGGTCGGAGTATCATGACAAAATCATGCCTAGGCCGTGTCCATTGAACAAGCCGTGAATGGTTCAGCGCACAGTTGCGGTGCCGCCCTTGCCGATCAGCTCGTAGGTGATGGCGATGCCGATCCCCGTCGCGACCATCCCGGGCCGCACCGGCGGCGGCGCGGCGGCGGCGGCGGCAAGCGGGCGCCGGGCCATCATCATCTCGGGCATCGGGCCGCTGCCTTCCATGCTCTCGCTGATCGCGAGCACCCTCACCCCTTCGTAGCCGAGCATCGCGGCGTAGGCCTCGGCCTGCGCAGCAGCGCGCGTCAAAGCCCGCTTGCGCGCCTCGGACCTGGCGGGTTCTTCGTTCTCGATGCCGAAGCTCGGGCCGCTGAGGTCGGTGGCGCCCGCCTCGACCAGCGCATCGAGCACCCGGCCGGTATCGTCGATCCTGCGCAGCACGACACTGACCCGGTTGGAGGCCTGATAGCCGCGAAACACCTGACGCTGGGCCTGCTGGTCGTAATCGTAGCGGGCATTGAGATTGATCCCGGTTGTCTGAATGTCGCGCTCGGGGATGCCCAGCGCCGCGATCCGCGCGACGACCTTCTGCATTTCTTCGGAATTCTGCCGCAGAGCTACACTCGCGGTGGGCGCCTCGGTGGTAACGCCTGCGCCGATCGTGGCGGTATCCGGCGCGACGTCGACGCTCTCGAACACGTTGAGTTCGACCACCGGCCCGCCGGGGGCGATGGTGATCTGCGGTGCGGCCACCGCCGCAGCGGACAGCGGCAGCGACGAGGCGGCGGCGAGAGCGAGGGCGGGCTTGATCATGGTGCGGCATCCTTGTCCGGTTCGGCGCGCCTTTGGACCAGACTGCCTTTCGCCCGACTGAACCGGATCGCGGCAGCGGGCTTGCCGCCGCCCTGCCCAGTCCCTAGGGGCTGCGCACCATGGCGCAACCACCCATCTTCTCGTTCGAGGGCCTCGCCTTGCAGCAGGGCGGGCGCTGGCTGTTCGGCGGCCCGACCCCGACGACAGGTGCCGCTCCGATCGACCTCCACGTTCTCCCGGGTGATCGGCTGGCGCTGATCGGAAGGAACGGGGCGGGCAAGACGACCCTGCTGCGGCTCGTCACCGGGCAGATCGAGGCGGATCGCGGGCAGCGCCGGGTAAAGCCGGGAACGCGGATCGTGTTCCTGGAACAGGAGCCTGATTTCACGTCCTTTTCGACCCTCATGGAGTTCGCCACAGGCGGCGAGAATGCGCCCGCGGCGCACGAGGTGGAGGCCATCGCCGGTCAGCTCGGCATCGACATGAGCCGGCCCGCCGCCACTGCCAGCGGCGGCGAGAAGCGCCGTGCCGCCATCGCCCGCGCGCTCGCGCAGGAGCCCGATCTGCTGCTGCTGGACGAGCCTACCAACCATCTCGATCTCGGCGCGATCGATTGGCTGGAGGACTGGCTCTCGCGTTATCGCGGGGCCTTCATCACCATCTCCCACGACCGCACCTTCCTTACCCGCCTGACGCGGGCGACCCTGTGGCTCGACCGGGGCACCCTGCGCCGCAAGGAGGTGGGCTTCGGCGGCTATGAGGCGTGGGAGGAAAGCGTCTATGCCGAGGAGGCCCGCGCGGCGGAACGCCTTGATGCGAAACTAAAAATCGAGGCGCACTGGCTGGAGCGCGGGGTAACTGCCCGGCGCAAGCGCAACCAGGGGCGGCTGGAGAAGCTCCACCAGATGCGCGCCGTCAGGGCAGCGATGATTTCGGGCTCGGGGACCGCCAAGCTCAAGCTTGCCTCGGATGACGAGTTCAAGTCGAAGTCCGTGATCGTTGCAGACAATATTTCAAAGACTTATGGGGAAAGGGCGATCATCAGGCCGTTCTCCCTCCGGATCCAGAACGGCGACCGCATCGGCATCGTCGGCGCGAACGGAGCCGGCAAGACCACCCTGCTGAAATTGCTAACGAAAGAGATCGAATCCGAGACCGGCAGCGTCACCCACGCCCGCACCCTTTCGGGCGTGATGATCGACCAGCAGCGCAAGATCCTCGAACCGCAGGCGACGGTGCGCCAGATCCTCGCTCAGGGGGGTGACTGGATCGACGTGCGGGGGGTCCGGAAACACGTTCAGGCCTATCTCAAGGACTTCCTGTTCGATCCCGGCCTTGTCGACACCAAGGTCGGCATCCTTTCGGGCGGCGAACGCTCGCGCCTGCTGCTCGCCCGTGAGTTCGCGCGCACCGCCAATCTCCTCGTGCTCGATGAGCCGACCAATGATCTCGACCTCGAAACGCTTGATCTGCTTCAGGAAGTCATCGCCGATTTCGAGGGCACCGTGATGATCGTCAGCCACGACCGCGACTTTCTCGACCGCACCGTGACCATCACCCTCGGCCTCGACGGATCGGGCAAGGTGGATATCGTGGCGGGCGGCTATGCCGACTGGGAAGCGAAACGCAAAACCGCACAAGGAATTGCGCGGACCCCGCAAAGACAGCGCGCAGACATGACAATGATTGTGCAACGGGACGGCCACGAAAAGCCAGCACCTTCCAGCGTGAAACTGTCCTACAAAGATCAGCGTGATTACGAAATCCTGCCCGCTCGCATCGCCGAACTCGAAGCCGCGATTGCCAAGGGCGAGGCGCTGCTCAGCGATCCCGATCTCTACGCCAAGGACCCCAAGCGCTTCGCTACGATCAGCGCCGGGATCGCCAACGCCCGCACCGAGAAGGACGCGGCCGAGGAACGCTGGCTGATGCTGGCGGAAATGGTCGAGGGGTGAGCGCCCCGGCGGCGGGAAAGCGCCGCAGCCGCACGATGCGCCGCACGGCCCGCCATGCTCGCGCCGGGGCTCACGTGATCCGGTAGAATTCCGCCACCCGTTCGAGCGCGATCCGCAAGACCAGCTTGCCGCTTCGCGCCGGCCAGCCGAGGCTCTTCTCGGCATCGGGCAAGGCCTCACCGGCGCAAACGACACGCCACAGGATGTCCTCAAGCCCCTTGCCCGCCGCCTTGATCGCGCCGTCGAACCGCTGGCGCGCGGCCATCTGTTTCTCGGATGGGGCCAGCCCACCCGCGCCGGTCGACTTCACCCGCACCGGATCCCAGCGCATCGTGACGCTGGCGGGCAACTGCGCGCGTTCGTAATCGGCGCGCAGGGCCTCGCCCGCGTCGTGGAGCCGGTCGGTGAGATGCCCGCGCGCATGCAGCCAGGCGAGCGGGCTTTCGGCGAGGTTGACCGTCACCGAACGCGATCGGCGCAGCCCGCCGGGCGCGGCGGGGCGGCGGCGCGGGCCTTCGGGGGTGAGTTCGCGTTCGACAAGATGGCGTGTCATGGCTATTCCTCCACTGGTGCGACACAGGGCTTGCCAATCTGGCGCATCTGTAGGAAAGACAAAACCAATACGGTTAAATGAGCCGCATGATGACCAACCGCATCCGCGACATCCGCAAGGCCAGGGGCCTCACCCTCGCCGATCTTGCCGCCGCCTGCACGCCGCCGACCACGGCGCAGACCATAGGGCGGCTCGAGACCGGGACGCGCCAGCTCTCGCTCCTATGGATGAACCGCATCGCCGCCGCACTCGAGGTCGAGCCTGCGAGCCTGATGCGCGCCGAGTCCGACGCGCCGCCCCGGGTCGTCGCCGAACTCGGCGCGGGCGGGCCGGAAGCCCTGGCCGCCCCGCGCGAGGCGCTGCTCCCCAGCGCGCTCGGGCCGCAGGATAGCCCCGCGCCGCTGGTGCTGGAAGTCACCGCCAACGTCGGGGAATACCGCCCCGGCGACCTCGTGTGGCTGCGGCGGCTCGATCCGGCGGACACCGCTGCCGCTCTCAACCGCGACTGCCTGGTGCCACGCCCCGGTGGGCGCTTCGCCTTCGGGCGGCTGATCGACCGCAAGGGCACGCTGGTGGGGCTGCTGCCGCCGGGCGCAGGTCAGAAGCAGGTGGTGGTCGACGATCCGGCATGGGTGGCGGTCGCCTTCATGCTGGTGAGGACGCTTTAAGGCGCGCGTGCTAGGACGAGCGCGGTGAAACACGTCCTTGCCATCTCGACGCTCTATCCGAACCCGGTTGCCCCGCGCTTCGGCACCTTTGTCGCGCGCTCGCTCGAGGCGCTGGCGAAGCGCGGCGACTGGCGGG
>Ga0208370_100131_pt1 | contig 24151 bp, 11 predicted proteins | sample Subbio12Jun_QV11_FD_184822 | JGI IMG/M metagenome (GOLD analysis project Ga0208370, IMG submission 184822) | Serpentinite rock and fluid subsurface biosphere microbial communities from McLaughlin Reserve, California, USA -CR12Jun_QV11 (SPAdes) | ecosystem: Environmental > Terrestrial > Deep...
ACGGGATTAGGCTAATGTCGGAGAATATCTGATTTTTTGCCGCCACCAACTGTGACGTAAATGGCTGGTTTTGCTGACAAATTGCTCGGCTGAAAACATCAAAGAGTACAGAAAACATTTATATAATTTAAAGCCAGGACAGAGCAATGAGCTAATAGTGGTAAAAAAGCAAATTGAGGACATGCTGCGACAGGTGATGGTTCGCACAGAAAGGTTATCTGTATCAACTGATCAAAATGGTATGGTGTCTGATATCACAGTAAAAAAGGCCCAAATCACAGCAAAAGATTTAACTTCGTTTGTCACTATTGATCAAATAGCACAGCTTTTGGATTTAGGTGATCAGACAGAATACTGGAAGTCTGCCCCTTATATTTTAAATTATATGGATAGCTATATTTTGAAAAAAAAGTTTAAGCAAAACTTCACAGCATGCAGCAATCTTGCTACCATTTTAGAACGAAATCGGAATGCATTAATAAGCTGGCAGCAAATAGAAAAATACAAGAAACTAGATCCCCAAAATTATAAGCTCCGCGATTTAATATCTAAGAATATAGATGCCGGCTGGCAGCTCTTATGGATTCCGCCTTCGCTGCCTTATTACCAAACAAACGGCATTTATGCTTGCAAAGAAGCGAGAAACTTTACCAAGAGTTTAGTGTTCTCTGCCTGGCAAGTTGTACCCAAAGTTGTTTCGGCTATTTGCAGTTATGAAACAGAAAGGCGTATGGTAAAAAAATACGATGAGAGTGTTCCAGTCCAAAGAAAGATCTATTCATATAAGGAACTAAATAAAAAACATGTTCAGTTATTGCGATTTTCCAATCAAGAAGGACGCCATACCGGAATGCCTGTCCTAACTTTGCTATACCCCAGCCTAACTTTAGGTAAAAAAGTAGACCTGTTATCAATAATAAAAGACCTATCTCATCTCGGGTCAATCCCAACCATCGAGGAAGTGTCCGTCGCAGTATCTTGTAAAATCCAATTACTCCTTGAACAAGCTAATATTTTTTCTTATTCCAACAGCAGTCAGGAAGACGAGAGATGGTACTGGGCGTCACTTGCTCTGTTAGAAAGGTTTTACTATCAAGATCAGGCAAGCCAATGGCAGACATATGGAGTGCAAAAAGATAATGAATACGGAGCCGAACCCTATTTATGGCGAACCATAATAAAAGGTAGAACTCAAGCGGACGAAGACTCCAGATTTGCAGAACATGTGGATCACTTTTACGAGGCTATAAACAATCCAGATCAGTTACAACTTGGCAGCCCACCAAAAGATCTAATAAATGTTTTAACTAAAATAGCAATTGCCTCACCTGCAGTTACTGCTCTAAGAAGTTTAAGCCGAGTTTTCGAAACTAACTCCACAGAAGATTTGTTTGTAATGATGTCAGCTGCAATTATAGCCACAGGGTTTAGAACACTGTTCAATCTTCCAGAAACAATTGCTCTCATACGTGGCTCAGATATAAAAGAACCATATTGGGAAAGAGTACTGGAATATTGTCAGGAAGGGAACCTTCAGGCTACTCTCGATGAGTACATTCATATACTCTACGAATCACTAGGCCTTATGGGAAAAGGCTCTCAGGCAGCAGCTATTCCCATCGCTGACGAGATCCATGCTGCAGTTTCAATAAGAACAACATCCCTAGATTTTGATGAAATAAAACTATCCTCAGATGATCCATTCAAAAAGCGTTCAATTCGCTGCCGCTATGCTATCCGCTACGGCGAAGGAAAAAATGAGGATGGCGAAATAACAAGAGAAGGCCAAGTCCGCACCGCATTTAACTCCCCGTTCCGGCCATTTATTTTAACCACAACCTCCGTCGGACAAGAGGGTCTTGACTTTCATCAGTATTGTCATGCCATTTTTCACTGGAATCTCCCTTCAAATCCTGTTGACCTTGAACAAAGAGAAGGGCGCATCCACCGCTACAAGAGCCATGTTATCCGAAAGAATCTTGCACGGCACTATGGTCTAACACCTGCTAATGTATCATTAAATGATGTCTGGAAAACACTTTTCGACCTTGCTGTCAAAGACAGACATTCTGATGCGAATGATTTAATCCCCTACTGGATATTCGAAACCAAAAACGGTTTTACAATTGAACGCCATATTCCTTTAATTCCTTTATGCCGAGAAGAAGGTCAGATCATGGACTTAAAAAAGACCCTAACATTATACCGAATGGTTTTTGGACAGCCCAGGCAGGAGGATTTAGCAAACTTCTTAAAAAGAGAAGTTTCAGGACAGGGATATGAGGATATTTTAAAATTCAGAATCAACTTATCACCTAAAGCTCTGGATGAGGTCCAAGCAGATAAGTTTGCCTTGTCTACTACAGCAGTTGGTGGGGTGGTAGATGAATGATCTTGTTGTCAAAGGATAGCTATGCCCTACTTCTTTTGTGCTCTGACTTGGCTATGTGAACATTTCGGTGCGTGAGTGCACTCTGACCGTTTGACGTTGCGCACTCTTTCTGCTTGAAACTGGGCATTGCTTATTCTCTACCCGTAAGCGCTGGTTTTCTTCCAACAGTCTCCGATACTTTTCATAAAGCTTATTGTATTCCATGCGCTATTCCCCCGGTAATTTTAATCCCGACCGGCTTACCCATACATTACATCAATATAGCCTTTTCCCGTAAGCGGTTACTCCAGCGGGAATTCGGTTCTGTAGTCGTCTTCTGTGCAGGGGAGGGTATGGTCGGCGGTAAATTTGCGGTAGGGTATCCGCATTAGCGTTCCGGCTTCGTTGTTGTAAATAATTTCGCCGTGGGGGTTGTTTGCCTGCAATGAAAGGCCCAGGATGCGGTTTAGCCAATCCATCCAGCTGGTTAGCTGATCGAGCGGGGAAAATTTAATGCGATCGCTGATTGTTTTGCTGGCAAGGTTGGTGTGGCCGATCAGCACCAAATGATCCATCGCTCTGGTAGCGGCTACATAAAAAAGCCTTTTTTTCTCGGCCGTCAGTTTATCGCGCAGACGCTTTTTAATAATCCTTTTAATCAAGATCGGCTCTGATTCCCAATCGTTGTCCGGGTTTGGCGCGTTGATCCCCATTTCCGGTCTTTCGCTGCGGTTGATGCCTGAGACGCTGATTGTCATGGCATACGGAACATGGCTCGCGTGCAGCGTCTCCCGTTCGCCAAGGTTAAAGACGGCTGCGAGGTCCGGGACAAAGACCATGGGAAACTCCAGTCCTTTGGACTGGTGCACAGTCATAATTTGCACCGCTCCTCCCAGGCTGATGTCAATGTCGGCTTCGCCTTCATCTTCAATAAAGTCGATACGGTTGTTGAGCCATTCACTGAAGTCTGTCAGGTCGCTGCCTTCCAGGCTCATCGCGCGGGCGTTGTCTAATAATTTTTCCACGTTTGACACCGCCTGCTCACCACGGGTGCCGCGCCCAAGGCTGACGTAATAACCGCTTTCCTCCAGTATAAGACGCACGAATTCTACCAGCGGCAGACGGCCGGCCAGACCGAGCCACTTTTCCAGCCGGGCGGCGGCGTTGATAACAGCCTGATAGTCCCTTTCGGAAAAGCTCTGCTCTGCCGGAGCTTTATTCGTTTTGGCAGCTGTTAACCTGGCAAACAGGCCTGATTCTCCTGGCAGCCCGTACAGCATAAAAATACCTTGATCAGAGAGGTGGCCTGCCGGTGAGCGCAGGTATGCTACCAAAGACAGGTCATCCGCCGGGTTAACTAAAAACCTGAGCAGATTGCCAAGGTCAACAATCTCCTGGCGCTGGAAAAAGCCGCGCCCCCGCACCACCGTAAAGTCAATGCGGTGTTGGCGCAGGGCTTCTTCGTAAGTTTTGAGCATCGTTCGCCGGTTTAGCAGGATGGCCACAGCAGGGCGGCCCTGTGCCGCGCATTCCCTGACCCGCCGGTATTTTTCCCCGTCTCCGAGGAAAACTTCTTTAATTTTGTTTGCTATCAGCAAAGCTTCTTTAAAGTGCTGGCTAAGGTCGGCTGCGGCCGGAGTTGCCAGCTGTTCTTCGGCGTCACTTGTTTCAGGCAAGGCATCATTGCTGCCGCTGTCAACCAGCAGGAGTTCCACACTGCCCGTGCTCCTGTTGCCTGAACAGACCAGCTTTTGCGGCCGGGCATCGTATTCTTCATAAACTTCCCGCGACAGCAAGTCATGAAAGAATATATTAAAAAAGTTGATAGGTGCCGCCGCGGAACGGAAATTATCGGCAAAGACAATTTCTCCGGCCCGCACCAAGCTGTCATCGCCAGCTTTCTCGCGGTATTCGGCCGCATAATCTTTGGGGCCGGTGGCCAGGTCGAACGGCAGCAGGTGATGGCCGCCTTCCCTGTTTGCTTTTATCAGCTCCTGTCTGACCCTGGAAAAAAGCCGGACGTCACCGCCACGAAAAGAATAGATGGCCTGCTTTTCATCGCCGACGATGAAAAGCTTGGGGTTGACGACTGTTTCTGTTTGGTCGGCGGCAATTTTCCTGATGATTTGCCACTGGATGTCATTGGTGTCCTGAAACTCGTCGACCATGATAAACAAGAAACGTTCCCTCAGCTCATCGAGAATATGGCGGTGCTTCTGTGTGTTGAAAAGATCGAGCACTTCAAGCTGCATATCCTGAAAATCCAGGTAGTTACCGGCTGCCTTATCCTGCCGGTAAGTGTCCAGACAGTTGCTGGCAAGACGGGCCAGCGCCTGCAGCAGTGTCAGGCCGTATTCTTCGTGGCTCTCAGTGACGGTAAAGTCTTCGATGGTAAAAGCGTTTAGCAGGTAGCGCAGAGAAACAAAAATTGACCGTAATATCTCATAAGCTTCGCCGGCCCAGATTTTGGCAGGCTTGGAGAGGGCAGTGTTTTTTAGGATTTGCGTTTTGAGCTCCGTGATTTTTTCAGCGTCAACGTTTTGACGGGCTGCCGCTTCAAGTTCGCCAGCAAGCTGCGGCAAAAGCAGCAGCAAGTTGTCCCTTTTTTGGCTGAGAACAGAGGTGTCGTGGGGAATTTGCACAGCTAATTCTGCCAGCATCTGGCGGCAAAGCTCCAGTTGCCTGCTTTGCTGCAGTTTGTAGGCCATCTCACGCAGGATGCAGCTGCGGTAGTCCTGCAGCCGCTGCAGGTAATCCTGCCGGCTAAGACCGCTGCAGCTTTCGAGCCAGTGGCCCAGATCTTCGCGTTTCTGAATTATTTCAAAGATGGCGCTGCCGATTGCTGCCCGCGATAACTCACCGCTTAGCAGATGGATATCCTGATGCTGCCGGTTGGCGGCCATTTCCCGCAAAGCACGGTTGATGCTTTTCCGCAGAAAGAATACTTTTTCTGTTTCATCGAGGACGCGGAAATATGGGTCGATGCCGGCTTCGATGGGATATTCACGCAGCAGCGCCGCGCAAAAGGCGTGAAAGGTGCTGATATAATTGTTAAAAAAAGTGTCCTTGAGCTTTTGAAAATGGGTCTCGCCCGTTTTTTGCAGTTCATGTTCAATGGAGGCATAAATACGCTCCTTCATCTCTATTGCCGCCTTGTCGGTGAAGGTAAGTACCAGCAGGCGATCAAGGAAGAGCTTTTCCTGCGACATAATTTTGATGATTCTGCGGGTCAGCACCTCGGTTTTTCCGGTGCCGGCACCGGCTGTTACGGCCAGATTGCGCTGGTAATCGGTTGCTAGGTGCTGGTGAAGGGTGGGATAAAATTTGGCTGCCATCAAGACGCTCTCCTTTTCTTAATCAAAAATTTCCCTGACAAAATTAAGTTTCTCTCGGCTTGATTCTTCACAGGCGACATTACGTCTGATTTTTTCCAGGCGAAGCTGGTCTTTGCGGCAAAGCCTGCCGAAGGAACAGTTATCGCAAGTCTGTTCCGCGGACAAGCACAGCGGCAGGTGAAATACCCCCTGGCACATCAGCCAGCAGAGCCGCAGGATGTGTTGCCGGCAGTTTTCCAGGGCTTGCAAAAATTTCTCCTGTGTCATAAAGCCTTCCCGCTGGCCGGAAAAAACGGGCAGTTGCGGGGACGTATAGAGCTGTCGTGACGCCCTGATCTCACTTGTGGCAAAGTAGCCGCTGCGCCTGATAGCTTTTGCCGTTTTTACCTGATAGAGCCCGGCGCCGGCCACAGACAGGTTAAGCTGATTTTCGGCAGTGTAGTTCATTGCGAGCAACACGGTCAGCGGCAGATCGAAGCGCAGCCCCCTGCGGATTCTGCCCGGTTCCCCCGTAGTGGCGCAGGTATAGGTATAGGCGAGCAGGTTGCCGGTTTCTCCGGCCAGATCGAGCCGGTCTGCCTCTACCCAAATATCTAGCCCGCCGATGGTGACCGTGCCTGTCAGTGCGGCCAGGTAGGGCGTCAAGCAGTCAGGACCGCTCTTTTCATACTCAAGAAAAGCGGCTAAGAGCCCGCGCGGCCGAGCCTCCTGACTGTCCAGGCCGGCGGTGAGCCCGTTGATGAAACGGGCGTGAAAGGCATCGGTGCCTGCCTGATCCTGCTGCTGAAGGTGCTCGGCAACGGCTTTGCGGAAAAGCAGCGGTGCAGCAGCGGGCACGCCTTTGTCTGCGCAGGACTGAGCCGTATATTTCCTGAGGAGGGAGCGGATCAAACGCCCTGTATCCGTGGTGTCAGCGTCATAGTCCGGCCTCTGTTTCAGGCCGAGGATATCATCCAGGAAAAAGCGCAGTGGGCAGGCGGCATAACGCTCAAGGATAATAGGAGTAAAGGTGATTTTGCTGATTGCATCGGCCAGCGTCGGCAGAGCAGAAGATGCAGTCGTGAGCGTCTGCTGATGGTCAAAGAGCCCGTCAAACTCGGAGAAACGTGCAGTGCTCAGTGTTAACCCGTCAAAGCGCAGGATTTCCACGATATTGACAAAAAAGGCCGGGTCTTCATTTTTTAATTCTCTGAGCAGCGGCCTGACGCTTTCATAGTCATAGTCAACGTTTTTGCTGATAAAGAGCAGCTTTTCGCGCTGGCTGTACAGTTTATTCGGACAGGGATTTATGGCTGCGTTTTCCGTGTCCTGCAGCTTATTCGGCAGTAATCCGGCCATTTCCAGCACAAAGGGAGATGGCGGCAGCCTCCTGCCGTTATCTGAGAGCGGGTGGCTCAAGAAAAGCGCGTTGCCCGTGGCACGCGTCAGGTGATAGAAATGGCTGCGGCCATGGTCGACACTGGTATAAGGTTGACCAAGGCCCAACCCTTCTTTTTTGGGCTGCAGGAAATTAAACTCCTCTGTGGCCGGAAATTCGCCGTCCACGAGGCCGCAGATAAAAGTATAGCGCCACTTTTGATATTGCCCCAGACCGACCGGCTGAACCGATACTCCGGTGTTCCCACCGGCCTCATATTCCTCCCTGCGGAGAGAAGCTTTGTCAAGCAGGCGTGAAAAAATCCGCGCCAGTTCGGTTAGGGCTAACTTATCTGCCGGTGATTTTGCTGTGGCTGCCAAAGAAGAGACCATATCGTCAAGAAGTTGATGTATCATTGTAAGAATTACCTGATCCCTTGGACCGGTGTCAACTTCTGAAAAGATAATGTTTTCGGCAACTTGAAAGCGCTGCAGCATATTACGCAGTGTTTCGGCGAATTCGCTGCCGCTCATTCTGGCCTGCCAGGCCGTCAATGCTTTCTCGGCCCGCGCCAGCAGATAAAACTGGATCAGGCAGTGGCTGAGCTGTTTTTCCGCCGTATTGGCGGTTTGTAAAAAACTGTCCTGGTAACGCCTGACAACTTCAAGCGGCAGAGCGCCGGGGGCGGGTTTTACAGTCCGGTAGGCCTCCTGCCGGAGATTTCTGGTATAATGGTAGTCGAGCCGGTAACTGCCGGGCTTAATACATAGATCCAGCTTCTCGCGGCTGAGCAGTTCGACACCGCACGTTTCCTGGTATGCCGCCAGGGCTTTGGCACTTATTTTATCACTGAAAGCGATGTAAGGTGAGGAAAGGATTTTTTCCCGTAGCGGGTATGGGTTGGAGCTTGCGCCCTGGTTTGCTAAATGCAAAATTAGTGCCGCCAGCGGGAAGCGTAGGAGGGGGACGCCCTGTTCGAGGGAAAAAGGCAGCCCGTAATCGGGGAAAACTTCCCCGATAATTGAACTGTAAAGGTCGTATGCCGGCGCGACTACCCTGATTTCACTTATAGACACGCCGTCATCCTTGGCCAGCTGCCTGATTTGACGCGCCACGGAAACGATTTCCTGAAAGCGGCTGTTTGCCCGTGAGATGGAAACCTGGCCCTGTGGCGCATCTGTCGGTGCACACGTTGCTGTTTGACCGCTTGCGGCCGATCCGTCCTTAAAGAGTTTTCTTGAAAGGCTGGTGAAAAAATCCTGCTGCGTTGGCGGCAAGCTTTTCTGCGCCATCCCCAATGGTTTTAAGCGTTCCAGCAGCGCAGCGGTTCTCTCCTCGATGCGCATTGACTGCTCGGCAGCTTCGGTATCAAAGCAGTAAAAAAAGCTTGTCCCTGGCAGGTGCTTACACACGGTATAGATGAATTCTTCCTCCAGCGGTGTGAGATAATTAAATCCGAAAAAAATAATGGCCTTGTTTTGCTGTATGCCAAGGTGGCGGTGAATATTGTCTGTACCGGTCTGTCGCAGGAACTCAAACAGTGCGCTCTTTGTGTCAAAACCGTAGTCCGGCAGTCGCCGTACATACTCACTGTAGATTTTAATTAAATCTTTTTCCTTAACAGAAAGGTTGCCCCCTCTGAAATCCGCCATGGCATCATCAAGATCAACAAGGGAGGAATTGCGGAAATTACAGATAAATTCGGCCAGCGCCCGGATATAACTTTGCCGGTTATTCTCGATTTTTAAGTAGGGAATAAAGCTTTCAGCGATAATTGAGGTGAGCATTGATTCAACCGTATGCGGCGAAACGAGCCGTCCGCCGTTGTTGTGGATAAAACGGGCAATTAGTTCAGGTATAGTAAATATAGAGTCCGTTTTTATACAGGTCACAGCTTTGGCAACATGTCGCTTGTCCTCATACTCAGGAATGACGACAACTGCAGATTCCGCACAGTTAATCTCACCGGGAAAGTCATGCCAGGCTCCTGACTGGTAAATAATATTCCGTGCCATAAGTTCCCTCCATTACATCTTTACACTAAATAAAATTATAACATAGATTCGGATATAGTTATTGCAGAAATATCTAAAACACGTGCAAAAAACAACCTAACCATACATTCAAAGTTAAAAAGAATAGTATAGGAAAAGGAAATAATTGGACATGTGTGGAATTAGAGTTAGATTAGTATAGATTAATTTGTAAAGAGGTGAGATTATGGTGCAAAAAGAGAGTTTTATGGGGGCTCGTTGGGTTAGGGTGGATTTTCACCTACATAGTCCTGGATCACATACATTTCGACTTCCTTCAGGGATGGATTCCGTTAGGGATAGAGAAAAGATAGTACAGCTATATGTACGGCAGTTAAAAGTGAACAATGTTGAAGTTGCTGCGATAACTGATTATAACTATGTTCATGCTGAATGGTATAATAGAATAAGGGAAGTTGCCGTCGAGCACGGTATCATTGTATATCCCGGAGTGGAACTATCTATAGACGACGGAAAAAGAGGAATTCATATTCTCGCGGTTTTCCCTTTAGATATGCATGTGGATAATATTAACCTTTTGATATGTTCTTTGGATAAAAAGCCAGATGTGCCTCTAATTAATGCTAAAGGTGAACATCGCGATATTGATCCTAAAGTGAGCGTAGAAGAAGCACTAGCTGAATTGCAAAAAAGAGGAGCTGTGCTGTTTGTTGCCCATCCAAACCAGGATAAGGGCTTGTTGACTGCATACGCGGTAATGCAGGCAGCACGTTTTTTAAATGAGGTCAGACCGGAGGGGATAGAGAGCTTATATGAAATTGACTTAAAGAGGCTTACCGGAACCGGTATTCTTGCGGAAGAAGCAGCTAAATGGATTGCTTCTGTAGAATTTTCCGATCCTAAGGCTATTGAAGAAATTGGCACTAAAACGAGACAGGATGGTAAGTTGCGTGCGACGTATTTAAAACTAAGTGTGCTTACCGATATAGAAGCTATTAATCTGGCTTTGCATGACCCTCAAATTCGTGTACAAGCAGGTGATGTGCCTACTTATAACTTTACACATTTGAATTCATTAGAGATAGATGGTAGTGGTTTCTTGGGAGGCTTAAAAATAGCTTTGAGTCCTGAATTAAACACTATAATTGGTGGGAGGGGTGTCGGTAAGTCGGCATTGCTGGAATTAATTAGATATACTCTTAATTTGCGTCCATATGCTCCAACGGAGTATCGTGATAGTTTAGTTAAGCATGCGCTGGGTAGCGGAGGAAAAGCAATTGTCTGCTTTAAGCAGATTCTGTCTCCAACAGTTAGCAGATCTTACCGTGTAGAGCGGGTTTTGAATGAAAACCCAACGGTTTTCGAATCTTCTACTGAACAGGAGATAGGATTGTCACCAAATGATATATGGAATGAAAGTTTATATCCTCTTTTCTTTGGACAGCGTGAAATATATGAGATTACCAGAAATGAGTCAGAGCGGCTGCGGTTTTTGGATGAAATAATTGGTCGTAACGCATGGCAAAAACTAAAAGAACTTAAGATAATAGAAGAAAAGCTGCGAAATAACGCGCAAGCATTGCTGACTTCAAAAAAGCAGCTTGTTGAAAAAGAAGATATCTCAAGAAGGCTAAAACAAATTGAACACGAAATTGAGCTTTTCCGTCAAGAGGGAATCGTTGATAAACTAAAAGAGGCAACACTTCTGGCACAGGATGAAGAGCGTCTTATGCAAACGATTAAAAACTTGGAAAATGTCCGTCAGCAATGGCATGATACGTCGGACAATGTCTCTACTGAGTTAAAAAGAATGTATAACTGGATGCATCAGTCAAAAAGTGGTGGTAAAGCTATCTTAGAGCAAATCGGAGGGGATATTTTATCACTCGATAAAGACTTGCAAACGTTATCAGGACAAGGGATCACTAAGATAGATTCGCTACGAAGCCGAATTAACGAGATGAAGCAGCAATGGTTAAATTTAAGAAAAACGTTTGATGAAGAAATTAGACGAATAAAGCAAGAATTGGGAACACAAACATTAGATCCTGATGATCTGGAAAAAATTACACGTGAGCAGACCAAGTTGCTGGACCAGGTAGAATACTATAGATTAATTGAACTAGAACTCGAACGCAAAGAAAATGATCGTAAGCAACTTATTAAAGATCTTTCTAATTTGAGACATGAGGTTTTTTCATTGCGGTTAAAACGAGCAGATGCATTATCGTTAAAGCTAAAGGGTAGAGTTAGAGTAGCTATTGAATATAGAGGCAATAAAGCTGCTTTCTGTAAAAGTCTTACTGCTGCATTACAGGGTTCAGGGGTCGATAGCCGAACAATTATTGCCATATGCGAACAGGATGGTATGGATGGTCTAAAACTCTCTAAAGTAATACTAGACGGTGTCGCCGGGCTCAGAACGACTCTAGGTATTTCAGAAGCGCGAGCACAGCAAATTACCTCCTGGTTCGTTCAACACCCAGAGAAATTATTTGATTTGGAGTTACTAACACCAACAGATCAGGTAAAAGTATACTTACAATTGGATAACAGAGAGCTTCCACTGGAAAAACTGTCGGATGGTCAAAGAGCTACTGCAATGCTACTAATTATCCTAAGCCTGGATGATCGCATTGTAATTATAGACCAACCTGAAGATGACCTTGATAATCGTTTTATATATGATGATATTGTTAAACTACTACGCAATCAGAAAGGCTTGAGGCAAATCATTACAGCTACGCACAACCCTAACCTGCCTGTACTTGGTGATGCAGAATTGGTTGTTTCTTTAGATGCAATGGAAGACAAGGCTTTAACTCCCGGATTAGGGTCAATAGATATGCAGTCGATTCGAGAAGCTATAAAAACTATTATGGAGGGCGGCGAAGACGCATTTCGTAGGCGTGCAGCCAAATACGGCTGGGTTCTTAACAAGTAATCGGAGGTGCATTAGATGGATTTTAGTGAACTTATAAATAGGATAAAAAATGGAGAAAATCTCCACACAGAATTTAAAGAATGGCCACTACATAATGATGACTTAGCGGCCGGGATTGTTGCATTTGCCAACACAGACGGCGGCTTGATTCTACTTGGCGTGAATAATTATGGTGAAATAACTGGTATAAATGAAGATACGGATCGAGTCAGTCAAAAAATAGATAATGTTGCCAATAATAACTGTGAACCGCCAGTGACTGTCATTCAAGAACGTTTTCTAACTCCAAGTAATAAAGCTGTGATAGTAATTAGTATTTCTAAAGGTGAGCAGCGACCTTACCGTACGAATAAAGGAGTATATTATATTCGTACATCCTCAGGAAGAAGACAAGCTTCACGTGAAGAACTTTTACGTCTTTTTCAGGCGACAGAAAGCCTTTACTATGACGAAACTCCTCTTTTTAGGAGTTCGTATGCCGATTTAGAGGAAAGATTGATCGAGGATTTGTTTAATACGGCTAGTGATCAAGGCATTGATACATCAACAATTACTCAAGAAAGATTATTAATGAATTGGAGACTTATTACAGAACGCTCAGGAAGTATGTTGCCTACAATTACAGGCAGCCTTTTCCTTAGTAAGAATCCCCAAATGTGGTTGCCTTATGCTTATATTTCCGTCTTGCGGATACCGGGCAACGATATTTCTGTAGAGCCTCAAGATCAAAAAAAGATAGATGGTAATATGAAAAGTATGCTTGAAGATGCTATGCGATTTCTAAAAATTCACCTTTTTTCTCCGCATAGTATCGAAGAGTTACAGCCTGAAGCTAAACCGGAGTTTCCTGTCGAAGCTCTAAGAGAAGTACTTGTAAATGCACTTGCTCATCGTGATTATACAATCTCGGCTCCAATTCGTTTAATTATTTACTCAACTTTCGCAGCTTAAAAATAGGCTCTGATGCCTGCAAATACTAGGTTTTTCTTCAAAAATATATCATTATAGACAACAAAAACACCTCTCCGTTTGATAAAATGGAAGTGACGAAACTTACCATCCAAACAGAAAGGTGTGTCTATCCCTATGATACTACACAACTCCCTGCATGAAAAGAACGAACAGCAATGTTTCTCCAGAAGTTTTTCGAACTTGAAGGTCAATCAACATCTACGGAATGCTGGGATCAAGAAGGCTTTTGGTTTCTCGGCAATATCAGTCTTTCAAATTATCTTTCAGTTGGTCTTTTTGGGAAAGAACTGGTACCGTCTATTAGACAGTGACCGAAAAAGTGATCTGCCTGGCAAAGATACCGTTTATCGGTTTCTGAACCAAGGGCGGTATGCCTGGAGAAAATTTTTGCATAACATCAGCCTATCGATCGTGCAATCATTTGATAAACTAACATCATCTTCAAGAGTGAAGGTTTTCATTGTAGATGATTCCTTCCTCCAACGCAATCGGAGCAAGAAGGCAGAGTTATTAGCACGTCTCTACGACCATGCATCCCATCGTTTTATGAGGGGATACAGCATGCTAACGTTAGGGTGGTCAGATGGTTACAGCTTTTTACCCGTTGATTTTACCATGTTGAGCTCTGCTAAACAGAGTAACCGGTTAGCCGAGATGAGTGAGGACCTAGACAAGCGAACCCATGGTTTTAAGCGACGGAAGGAAGCCTTGACAAGAAAACCAGATGCGTTAGTCCAGATGCTTACAAACGCCCTAAACACGGGATTCAGTGCAGACTATATCCTCATGGACAGTTGGTTTACGCAAGCGCCTCTCCTGCGAAAACTGGTAGAGAAAGAAATGCATGTCATTGGTATGGTAAAGGAGCTAAAACAGCGTTATCTCTACAAAGATTAGAAACTATCGCTCAAAGAGCTATTTGAAATAACCCCCAAAAACCGTAAAGCTGCTATCATGGGCTCGGTCGTTGTACAAACAGCTTGTGGAATGCCCTTAAAGATTGTATTTGTGCAGAATCGTAATAATCGTCGGGAGTGGCTAGCAATCCTAAGTACAGATATTGGTTTGGATAATGCTGAAATCGTCCGTATTTACGGCATGCGCTGGAGCATAGAGACTTTCTTTAAGTTTGCAAAATCTTATCTTAAGCTAGGCACAGAGTTTCAAGGCCGCTCGTTTGATATGCTTATTAGCCATACTACAATCGTATTTACACGATACCTCGTCCTGGAATGGGAGCGAAGAAACAATTGCGATGATCGCACGTTTGGCGGGTTATTTTACCTGTTTTGCGATGAAGTAAGAGATATGGATTTAAAGAGAGCCCTTCAACATCTCATGGTATTTATCCTTACCATTTTAGATAAAAAGCCCAAAGGCGAAAAAGCTTCTATTCTGTGTCAACTAAACAATTGGATTAGCGGTTTCCCCAATTACATCAAGGGTTTACTGGCTAATTTGAACTGCGAAAGTTGAGTTATTTACAATGATAGGATAGAGATTCGGACGCCTGGCATTCTCCCGAATACTGTTACTGTAGAGGCGTTGCCATATGGTGTACATGTATTACGTAATCCTACAATTTATAGTACATTTTTACGTTTAGGCCTAGTTACAGATGCTGGCAGCGGTATTCCCAGAGTTGTTCGTTTAGTTAAGGAGTATACAGGAAAAGATATTATAATGCGACTCGAAGCTAATGAATTTATTACTATCTTGATCCGTACTTAATTCTTTTTTTATTACTACCTACAAAGGGAAGGGAAAATATGAGAATCCTTCACACATCCGACTGGCATCTGGGCAGAAATCTTGAGCAGTTTAGTCGAATTGAAGAGCAGCGGGAGTTTATTGACTGCCTGTGCAAATTGGTGAAAGAAAGAAGTATTGATTTGGTGTTGGTTGCTGGAGATATTTATGATACGTATAATCCCTCTGCTGCGGCGGAGGAACTTTTTTATGATGCAATTGACAGGTTAAGCGGAAAGGGAAAAAGAGCTGTTATAGTTATTGCGGGTAATCATGATAGTCCGGAGCGTCTTTGTGCGGCAAGTCCATTGGCATATAAAAACGGTACGATATTGCTGGGTTATCCGAAGAGTGATGCGGGTGTATACAAGACTGATAGTGGAAGCATGAGTATTGTTGAGTCCGGACCGGGTTGGCTGGAGTTGTCTGTTCCGGGTTGTAAAGAACATGCTGTGATTATTACCCTTCCTTTTCCATCCGAAGCTCGTCTGGAGGAGGTATTGGCCAAAAACGCGGATGAGGGTGCTATTCAGAAAGCATATAGTGAAAAAATAGGAAGCATTTTTGCTTTACTAAGTCAGAAATTCAGAGATGATACTGTGAATATAGGAGTAGGGCACCTTTTCTTAAGGGGAGGAAAGGAGTCGGAATCCGAGAGGACGCTGCAGATAGGGGGGGCATTAACGGTTGATCCTAGTGTGCTGCCTGCTGGCGCTCACTATATTGCATTAGGGCATTTGCATCGGCCGCAGGAAGTAAAAAATGCGCCTTGTCCAGTGTTTTATTCCGGTTCACCGTTGGCTTACAGTTTTTCAGAAGCAGATTACAGTAAGGCTGTATTTATTATCGATGTTGTTCCAGGGAAAAAGGCAGAGATAGAACCAGTATATCTTGATTGCGGCAAGCCGCTTAGGAGGTGGGTTGCTGAGCAGGGAATCGGACAGGCTCTTGAGTGGTGTGAAGAAGGCAGGGATAAAAATGCCTGGATTGATCTGGAGATAGCTACCGACCGGGTTTTGACGCTGGAAGAACAGAAACGCCTTAAAACGTTGCATCCAGGCATTATTAATATTAGACCCAGGCTTAAAACTGATATTGTGGAAGTTCTTAGTCCTGGCAGCAGGGAAAACAGGAAGATTGACGAGTTATTTAGAGATTATTACAAGTATCGGATGGACCGAGAAATTTCTGATGAATTAATGAAAGCATTTATTGAGGTTATTAATGAGGAAGAAGAGGAACTGGATGATATTTTAGTGGAGGTGCTCTAGATGAGGCCGAAACTTCTTGAAATCGAAGGATTGCAAAGTTTTAGGGGAAGTCAGAAGATTAATTTTGATAGTTTGAGTGAAACCGGTCTATTTGGAATTTTTGGCCCTACTGGTAGTGGAAAATCAACCATACTCGATGCTATTACTTTTGTGTTATATGGCAAGGTTAAAAGAGCTGAGAGAGGTACAAAAGGCATTATTAATACAAACCATAATACCGTAAGGGTTTCTTTTACTTTTGAGCTTTTGAAAAACAACAGCAGAAAAACTTACAGAGTGGAGAGGACCTACCAACGGAAAAAAGATTCGCAGGGTTCATGCGAGCCTAAAATTGCCAGGCTTATAGAAATAACTGAGGTTGGCGAGATCCCTGTATGTGACAAGGCAACTGAGGTTAGCAACAGTATTGAAGAGTTATTGGGGTTGAACCATGATGACTTTACACGGGCAGTGGTTCTCCCTCAGAATAGTTTTCAGGAATTTTTAATGCTTGACAACGCGAAGAAACGTGAGATGCTGGAAAGAATTTTTTACCTTGAAGAGTATGGGAATAATCTGAACGAGAAGCTGTCAAGGAAGATTTCCATGTTAAAAAGCAGATTGGACAAGGTAAGCGGAGCTCTGTTGGCTTACGAGGATGCTTCAGCTGAAGCCCTTGAGGAGGCACATCAGGCCTTTGAAGATGCGATAGTTAAGAAAAAACAGGTAGAAAAAGATTTTAAACAATTGGAAGCTCAGTATAATGAAGCAAACGAAGTTTGGCAACTGGTGCAAAACCTCAAACTAGTTAATGAACGTGAAGAGCAACACCTGGCAAATAAAGAAGACATTAATGACAAAAGAAGTAAGCTTGAGAAAGCCTTGAAGGCAGATGGTCTGTTGGATTTAATAAACAGAGTATTAGAGTTGTCCAAAAAGTTGTCCGAGACAGAAAGACAGTTAGACGACATTGTTAACCAGCTGCCTGCCGTCGAGGCTAGCTTGGATGAAAGCCGCAATTCTTTTAATAGGCTTAAGAATGAGTCGGAGTTGGAAAAACCAAAACTTATAGAGTTCAGAGCAAGGTTAATGGACGCGCTTGATCTGAGTGGAGAACTTAGTAATCTGGATATTGCTCTTAATCGACTGCTTACAGAGACAGCTGAGTTGAAAGGAAGTATTGAGGATAAGAAAAAAACAATATCTGAAGAGACTGGCCAAGTTCAAGCTGTAGAGCAAAAAATTCAATTGTTGAAATGTGATATCGGATCGTTAAAAACCGATCCTGAGTATAGAGATAGAATTCAGGAAGGTGTAAAGCTAGAGAATGATGTAGAGTCAATACGCAGCAATTTGTCTGAATTAAACAAAAGAGCGGAGTTATTGAACAAAGATATTAGTAGTCATGAAGAAAGATCTGCGGAGATTGCAAAAAAAGTTGAAAGTACGAAACAGGCTGCTGGGATTTTAGACATACAAAGGAAAGAGTATGAAGACCTGAAGCCGGAAGATCGAAATGCAGTTATGAAGTATCAAGAAGAGCTTCATAAGTGGCTGACAATCTTTGATATTCTTCAATTTAAACAAGCTGAAGTAGATAGTGTGCGAACAAAGCTTCTTAAGATGGAAGCATTATTGACGAACAATAAAGGACAATTAGAAGGAGAGGAACGTACTAAGCTTAAGGTTGTAGCTCTGTACGAAGAATGCTTATCCAACAGGGAATCTGCTGTTAGGGTGATGGAGACATATACCGCGTACACACTGGCTAAAGATTTAAAAGAGGGTGAGCCCTGCCCGGTGTGTGGATCTGAGCATCATCCCCAACCTGCACTTTTAACTGAAGGAACCGAGTTAGCTCTGCTGAAACAGCAATTGGAAAATGCTGATAAAGAATTAAAGACGGCCGAGAGTGTTTTAAGAGATGCGGAAAGAAAATGCTTGGTTACATCAGAGCAAATACGAAATGTGGATGAACAAGTCAGGCAGTTTTCGAAAGAACTCATAGAAAAGGCGAATGATTTTAGTGATACGGGCAGTAAACTTCCAGAAGAGTTAAGAGGTTTGGAATTAAACGAGTTAAGCACTAAATTTAAGCAGATGCAAAAGGCTTGTGAAGAAAAGCTCCAAGCAATTAATGATTGGGAGCAGAAGCTGGAAGATGTTAGACGTAGTATTGAGCACAATAATAAACAACTGTCAGCATTGCAAATAGAAGAAAACGGCGTATTAACCGAGCTTAACGTTAACCGGGTAAACAGGAACCAGCTTGAGAACAGCATAAATGAGGCAACTAAGTCATTTGAGCAAATGTTGGAAGAATATCAGCTGTTTTTGAATAATTACCAAATTAACAGTGCAAGTGAGGAATTAATAAGGCTTGCGGAAAATGACCGAAAAGTAAACCAACTACAAAAAGAAATAGAGCAGGCTGAGTTGCTGCTTATCCAAAAGCGGATATATCTTGAACAGCTGAAAACAGAGCTGGGGGAGTTAGCTAATAAAAATACTAATGTGGAAGCTGAAGCAAGAAATATTAATAACAAAAAAGGTGAAAAAGCACTAAAAATAAAAGCATTGGTAGGTACTACGAACATAGAAGACGAACTTGTACGCATCGACAATAAGCTTACTGAATATTCGGTTCAAGAGGAGCAATATCTGAGTGCCCTAAAACACTTGGAAAATCAACATAACGAGCTAATCACGCAAAAAACTTCTCTAGAAAATCAAAGGAGTATATACGCTGACAACCTCTCAAAAGAGCGAGAAATATTAGACGATGCAATATTTGCAAAAGGGTTTGCAGACAGTGAAGAGGTTAAAAAAGCTATTCTTCAAAAGGACGAGCAGCAAGCCCTTAGTTCAGAAATCAGTGAATACGATAGGATCGAAAGAGTAATCTTGGCAGAAAAAGAAATGGTAGAAAAAAAGCTGAGTTCCAGGATGATTGAAGAAGAAGAATGGAACCTAATTAGCAGTTCTTTTAAAGAAAAAACTATATGTAAAGAAGAGTGCGCATCGAAGGTGGAAGTAGCAAAGAATTCCTACAACACACTAAAGAGTAAACACGATAAATGGTTAAAACTGAATGAAAAATATAAAGAGCTGAGCCACAAACACGGGTTGTTTGATCAGATTAATAAGCTGTTACGAGCCGAGCGAGGAAAAGATAACAGTTTTATTGATTACATTGCAGAGGAAAGGCTGCGGTATGTTGCAATAAAGGCATCAGATACACTTGGGATGATCACAAAGCACAAATACGCTCTGGAGTTAGATTCAGACATTGGATTCATAATAAGGGATAATGCAAACGGTGGGGTGCATAGAATGGTTAATTCATTGTCAGGGGGAGAAACTTTCCTGACATCATTGTCTCTTGCACTGGCTTTAACGGAACAGATACAGCTAAAAGGCCAGAGTCCTTTGGAATTCTTCTTTCTTGATGAGGGGTTTGGCACATTGGATAATAGCCTGCTGGATACTGTTATAGAATCCCTTGAACGTTTGAGTAAGAAGGAAAGAGTGATAGGATTAATAAGTCATGTGCCTGAACTTAGAAATAGGATTGAGAGAAGACTCATCGTTGAACCACCTTCATACCATGGTGAGGGCAGTAGAGTTAGGATTGAAAAGGCATAAAGGAGGGTAGGATTTCTTGATAAAAAATATAGCAAGAATTAAGGGTTGCGGAATATTTAACGACTATAAGCGAGATGCAGAGCTTAGTAATTTTCAGAGATATAACATTATTTATGGCTGGAACGGCAGTGGCAAAAGCACACTAGCGAAGATTTTTAGAGCAATGGAAAAGCAAACAATGCCGAATAGACTTGAAGCAGCACAATTTGAGATTAATTTGAATGATAATCAGGTTATTAATAACAGCAATCTCAGTCAGTTTCCCTATAAAATCTTTGTTTTTAACCAAGACTTTGTTCAGGAAAATATAAACTGGGATGAAACTGTCAAAAGCATACTTCTGATTTCAGAAGAAAAAATTGAAGAACGCAAAAAGTTGGATTTCTTAAAACTAGAGAAACATGAGACAATTGAAAAAATCGCAAAGCTGAATGAGAAAACCAGAAGAAATCTTGATGAACAAAGTAAGTTTCTAACTGATGCAGCTAAGAGAATTAAAGAAAACTTCAGGCTTTTGGATCCCACGGATAGAGAATATACAAGCTATAACAAGGTAAAGCTGGAGAATTATATTAAGAAAAATAATACTAAACTTAGACAGGAAGGCAGTCAGTTAAGTGAAATCAAACTTAAGCAATTAACGCAATCTGTGCAGTCAGATATTAAAGCTAAAGTTGAATTAATGTTTCAGCCAATTGATTATGATAAAATTATGGGGATAAGGCAAAGGGTATTGAAGCTGTTGTCAACCGATGTTATTACAAAAAGCATAGAGAGATTAAAGGATAATCCAGATATATCCAAATGGGTTGAAGACGGGCTAGAAATTAGGATTAAGCACAAATCTGATACCTGTGAGTTCTGTGGCAGTAAAATAACTGAGAAAAGGTTAGAACAACTAAAGGATCATTTTAATGATAGCTATAAGGAGCTAAAGCAGAAATTAAACACTGCAAAAGAGTGGTTACAAGCGAACTTTGTATTTTCTATTGACCTGCCTGAAAAAAATCACCTATATGAAGAGTTTTACGAAAAGTATGTTGAATACTCAACAAGTTTAAAAGGTATTGTTGCTGAGATTAATGCGACAATAGCTGAGAACTGGATTCCTGCAATTGAAATGAAACAACAAAACCCCTTTGGTAAAATTGACGAAATTCATGTTATCGACAAGAGCATTGTTAATGCTTTTAATGAGCAATTATCCAAACTAGTTTTGGTAGTTAATGACAATAATGAGAAAAGCGTAAACTTTGATAAAGAAGTAAAAAACGCGAAGAAAAAGCTTGAGTTGCATTATTGTTGTGAAGCAGTTAATGACTTCAATTATTTCAACAAAATAAGTGAAAATGAGCAGATAGAACTAAACAAAAAAAGACTGATTCAAGACGAGAAAAAATTGGCTGGAGAACTTCTAGACCTAGAAAAAAAACTTTCAAACGAAATTCTTGGTGCAACACAGTTTAATGATAATTTGAGCAAATTTTTAGGTCATAGAGAGATAGCCCTTGAATTTGATGAGGTTCACAAAGGGTATAAGATTATACGGAATTCTTCCAAGCAAAAAGCTTTTAATTTAAGTGAGGGAGAGAAAACAGCGATAGCTTTTGTCTATTTTATAACCAAGTTAAAGGAGCACGACAATTCAATTGAAGATTCTATTATAGTTATTGATGATCCGGTATCTAGTCTTGATGCAAATCATTTGTATCACGCGTATTCGTATTTAAAGTGTGAGTGTGAAAGTCCATATCAAATGTTTATTCTCACACATAACTTTGGATTTTTTAGTTTGGTCAGAGATTGGTTGCTTAGAAAAAATAAAAAAAATGTAAATACTCATATATATTCAATTGAAGTTATTCCAGGTGAGATACGAATGGCTGAAATCAGAAATGCCAGCGCTGCATTAACTAATTATCAATCCGAATATCATTATCTATTTCATAAGCTGTACAAATATCGGGAACAAAGCAGGTTGAACTTAGATGAGGCCTTTCTTGTTGCTAACTTGTCAAGGAAGCTATTAGAAGGTTTCCTAGGTTTTAAATTTCCAAAACACAGGAATGACTTTGGCCAGCTTTTTGATGTGGCAATAAAAGATAAAACTAAAAGGGAAAAACTATACAGATTTATTAACAAATACTCTCACGGAAAAGCTGCCGGAATTGAAGATAATTCTATCGATAACCTGCTAGGCGAAAGTCAAAATGTTGTTCAAGAAATATTAAAGGTTATTGAAGAACTTGATGAAATACATTATCAAGAGATGGAAGATTTAATAGTTTCCTTATGATATGTAAAGGACTCTGCTCTTTAAACATCTATTCAGTAGGTTAGGGATGGCATACAAAGCGGATTGCAGCAGATTCGGGCATATGCCACAACTATTTTTGAGATGACTTGTTGTGACAAGGTATTCGTTGAAAGTGAAGATGATTGAGGGTGCAAAATATATTTTTGCAGGGGAGGGAGGAGATTGCGGAAAAGAGGAGAAGAATTACTGAAACGTATGTTCGGGCCTGATGCTGTATTCCGGGATGGGCAGTGGGAGGCTATTGAGTGTGTGTTAAAGAGGGAGCGTACGCTGGTGGTGCAGCGGACGGGGTGGGGGAAGAGTGTTGTTTACTTTCTGGCCACCAAGCTTTTAAGTGAACAGGGTGCGGGAGTAACGGTACTTATCAGTCCGTTGCTGTCTTTGATGAGGAACCAGATTGAAGCCGCCAGCAGAATTGATATTAAGGCTGAATCGATAAACAGTACGAATGAAGACGAGTGGGATCGGGTAGAAATTATGCTGAGGCGCGGGGAATGCGATGTGTTGCTGGTTTCCCCGGAGCGGCTTGCCAATCAGCGTTTTCTGTCAGGAGTATTGCCAGCGATCAGGGACGGTATCGGCTTGTTTGTAGTGGATGAAGCTCATTGCATATCGGACTGGGGGCATGACTTCAGGCCGGATTACAGAAGGATTGTAAGGATCATCAATAGTATGCCGCCGAATATGCCGGTAATGGCCACAACTGCTACGGCGAATGACCGTGTTGTTCAGGATGTGGAGGAGCAGCTTGGAAGGAATATAAGGGTTTTAAGAGGGCCTCTTACACGAGAGTCGTTGCAGTTGCAGGTGATTAAGCTCGCCGACCAGGCGGAGAGGTTGGCCTGGCTTGCTGAGAATATTCCTAAGATGGATGGTTCGGGGATCATTTACTGTCTTACTGTTGCTGATTGCGGCAGGGTTGCGCAATGGTTAAGGCAGAACGGGATAGATGCGTTAGAATATAACGGTAAACTTGACAAAGAGTTGCGGCCTGTGCGGGAACAGATGCTTTTACATAATCAGGTTAAGGTATTGGTTGCGACGGTTGCTCTGGGTATGGGGTTTGACAAACCTGACCTGGGATTTGTCATTCATTATCAACGGCCGGGTTCGCTTGTAGAATATTATCAGCAGATAGGACGGGCAGGACGGGCTCTGGAGAATGCCTACGCTATTCTTCTAAACGGCAGGGAAGATGATGAAATTCAGGAGTATTTCATTACATCTGCATTTCCCGGTACGAATGAGATGAGAAGAGTTTTGTCTTTGATTGAAGACTCGGATAGGGGTTTAAACAAGACCCAGATACAGCAAAGGTATAATATTTCGAACGGCAGACGGGACAATTGCCTGAAGATGCTGGAAATAGACGGGGCTATTGTTAATCATGGCGGGATGTTTACCCGTACAGTTAACCCGTGGAAGCCTGATACAGCGCGCAGTGAAGGTGTAACGGCCTTGAGAAGGCATGAGTTGAAGAATATTCAGGAGTATGTGGAAACAAAACAATGCCTGATGAAGTATATCTCACTGGAATTAAGCGATCCTTTTGCGGCTGAATGCGGACGGTGCGCAAACTGTAACGGACGGGAATTTTTCCCTGTTGAAGTTGGCAGGGAGAAAGTCCTGGCGGCTATTGAATATCTTTGGGGAGATTACTTAACTGTTGAGCCATGGAAACAATGGCCGAACGGTTGGACCGGCAGTGAAAAAGGGCGTATCAAAGAAGGTTTGTTAAACCAGGAGGGCAGAGTGCTCTGCGCGTATGGGGATGCAGGGTGGGGAAGGACAGTAATTAGGGGTAAGTATGAGGATGGGTATTTCAGTGAGGAATTAGTTGAAGCATCGGTTAACTTAATTCGCGACAAATGGAGAACGGAGCCTGCCCTGAAGTGGGTAACGGCAGTACCTTCACTACGGCGCCCGGATCTTGTACCGGACTTTGCCAGACGTCTGGCCAGAGGCCTTGGCCTTGAATACCGTCAGGTGTTATACAAGATTAAAGATAACCCTGAGCAAAAAACAATGAGGAACAGCTTTCAGCAGGCGAGCAATATTCATGATGCTTTTGAGGTGAGGGGAGAGTGCTTGCCCGAGCCGGTGTTGCTTGTTGAGAGAGCGTAAATAATTTTGTGTAAATGGGAAATACTACCATAAAAGGAGTTGACCATTTATGCAAAATGAAAGACAAAAATTGATCCGTGAGTTAGCCAAAGA
>Ga0208370_100132_pt1 | contig 24053 bp, 15 predicted proteins | sample Subbio12Jun_QV11_FD_184822 | JGI IMG/M metagenome (GOLD analysis project Ga0208370, IMG submission 184822) | Serpentinite rock and fluid subsurface biosphere microbial communities from McLaughlin Reserve, California, USA -CR12Jun_QV11 (SPAdes) | ecosystem: Environmental > Terrestrial > Deep...
CCCGCCGATATCGCTCGCTCGACGTTACAGAGCCAGGACAAGTCCGAACGCATCGTTGCCGCCACCATTCACGGGGCGCGGCGCACCCTGCGCGTCTCCGATCTCCCGCTCGGGCAGGAGGGTGTGGCAGGCTATGCCATCGACATCGAGGAGCAGCAGCAGGTCGCCCGCGAGTTCCGGGCCTTCCGCGACGCCCAGCGCGCGCTGCTGGACCAGCTGTCGGTGGGTGTTGCGCTGTTCGATGCGGAGGAGCGGCTGATCTTTGCCAACCGTCCGTTCCGGCGGCTGTTCAGCCTGACTGATGAGGCGATCGAGGCGCTCACACCCTTTGACCGCTTCCTTGCCGAGGCGCGCGAGCGCGGGCGCACGCCTGAAGTGCGCGATTTCCCCGAATGGCGGCGCGAGCGCGGCGGATGGTTCGGGATGCAGGCGAGCATCGAGGAGGCCTGGCCCCTGCCCGGTGGCACTCATCTGCGGGTCGTTGCGCAGCCGATGCCCGATGGAGGGCTGGTGCTTATCACCGAAGACCGCACCGAGAGCCTCGCGCTTTCCGCCGTGCGCGACACCTTGCTGCGCACCCGCACGGCGACGCTCGACAGCCTGTTCGAGGCGCTCGCCATCTTCGCGCCCGATGGCTCGGTGCAGCTCTGGAACCGCAGCTTTGCGGGCACATGGGGTCTGGCCGCCGATCTGCTCGACCGGCATCCCAGCGCCGATGAACTGCTGAGCGCGATCGGGCGCAACCTGGTGCGGCCCGAGGAAGCGGGGCTGATCGGCGCTGCGGTGCGAGCGGCAACGCTCGACCGGCGCGAGAAGGAGGGCCGGGTGGATCTGGCCGACGGCCGCACCCTGCGCTTTGCCGGCATCCCGCTGCCCGACGGCAACGTGCTGCTGACGGTGCTCGACATCACCGCGTCGCAAAAGGCCGAGCAGGCCCTGCGCGAACGCGCCGAGGCGCTCGAGGAGGCCGACGCGGTCAAGGCGCGCTTCCTTGCAAATATGAGCTACGAATTCCGCACCCCGCTCACCACTATCGGCGGCTATGCCGAGCTGCTCAAGAGCGGTGTGGCGCGCGACCCTGCGCAAACGGGCGAATTTGTCGATGCGATCCTTGCCGCCGTCGAACGCCTGACCGAGCAGGTCGAAAACGTGCTCGACCTGTCGCAGAGCGAAGCCGGCCTGCTGCCGATCCGCAAGGAACGGGTGGATGTGCTCGATTTCCTCACCACGCTGGTGCGCGAGCGCGAGGCGGCGATCATCGCGGCTGGCCTCAGCCTCGATCTCAAGGGCCGGCGAGGCCGCATCGTCGCTGCCGATCCGCGCCAGCTCGCCCGTGCGATGGGCAATCTGATCGACAACGCCATCGCGCACACGCCGGAAGGCGGGCGGATCGTGATCGAGATCAGGAAGGCGCCCGAAGGCGTCGACTATGCCGTCGAAATCGGCATCGCCGACAATGGCCGCGGCATGACCGCGCAGGAACTCGCCCGCGCCGCCGGCGGCACTTTCGCGCGCGGCGAGGCGGCACCGGAGCGTCGCACCGGGCTCGGCATCCCGCTCGCACGCCAGCTTATCGCGGCGCATGACGGAACGCTCGACATCACCAGCCGCAAGGGCGCGGGCACGACCGCGACAATCAGGCTGCCGTGACGGCGACCCGCGAAATGCTCCCCGATCTGGCGGCGATGGCTGCCTATGGCGCGCGCATCGCCGCAGGCCTGCGGGCGGGCGATGTTGTCGCGCTGGAGGGCGGACTGGGCGCGGGCAAGACAACCCTCGCCCGCGCGATCCTCGCCGCTCTGGGCCATGACGGCGAGGTGCCTTCGCCGACCTTCACCATAATCGAAACCTACGCCGCCCCGCCGCTGCGCCTGCCCGTGGTGCACGCCGATTTCTACCGCCTCGAACACCCTGACGAACTCGCCGAGATCGGTCTCGACGATTACCGCGAGGGCGCGGTGCTGATTGCCGAATGGCCCGGAAACGCGGGCGGTTTCGCTCATGAGCCGGGATGCCTCGCGATCACGCTCGCGCCTGCCGGACAAAACGGCGAAGGCGGACGGATTGCGATTGCCCGGGGCGGGGCGGATTGGGTAGGGCGCTTGCCATGAACGCGCTTCCCGAAGGTCTTGCCGAATTTGCCGCTCGCGCCGGGTGGGGCGACGCGATGATCGCGCCGTTGCCGGGCGATGCCTCGTTCCGGCGCTATTTTCGCCTGCGGCGCGGGGGCGATACCGCGATGCTGATGCACGCGCCGCCACCGCACGAGGATCCGGCCCCCTTCCTCCATGTCGCGCACTGGCTGAACGCTGGCGGGATGCGCGCGCCTACGATCCTCGCCGCCGAACCGGAGGCAGGCTGGGTGCTGACCGAGGATTTCGGTAACGACCGGATGCGCGACTGGCTCGATGTCCACCCGGGCGAGGAGCGCGCGGCCTACGAAGCGGCGGTCGAGGCGCTGGCGGCGCTCCACCGCCTGCCGCCGGGGCCTTTCGCGCCATACGACCTCGCGGTGTACCAGCGCGAGGCGGCCCTGCTGACCGAATGGTGGTGCCCGGCGCAGGGGCTTTGCGTCGATACCGATGGCTATGCGGCGGCGTGGGAGGCGGTGCTGGCCCCTGTCCTCGCGCGCCAGAACCCGGGCGTGACGGTGCTGCGCGACTATCATGCCGAGAATATCATGCTGCTCGGCGGTCGGCCCGGCGCGCCGCAGGGGCTGATCGACTTTCAGGACGCGCTGGTGGGCCACCCGGCCTATGATCTCGTCTCGTTGCTTCAGGATGCGCGGCGCGATGTCGCTGCCGATCTCGAGACCGCGATGCTGCGCCACTATGCCCGCCATGCGGGCGGCGCGGACGAGGACTTCCTTGCCGACTACGCCACCCTTGGCGCGCAGCGCAACGCCAAGATCGTGGGCATCTTCACCCGGCTTGACCGGAGGGACGGCAAGCCGCGTTATCTCGCCATGATCCCGCGGGTCTGGGCGGCGCTCGAACGCGATCTGACCCACCCGGTGCTGCGACCGGTCGCGGCGTGGTTCGATGCGAACATCCCGGCCGAACTGCGCAAGGCGAAAGGGGCTTTCTTGGCATGACTAGGCTCGCCTCGGACACCGCGATGATCCTTGCCGCCGGGCTCGGCAAGCGGATGCGGCCGCTGACCGCCAGCCAGCCCAAGCCGCTGGTGCGAGTGGCGGGCAAGGCGCTGATCGACCATGCGCTTGACCGCCTCGCCGAGGCGGGGATCGCGCGGGCAGTGGTCAATGTCCACTACCTCGCCGACGCGCTCGAAGCCCACGTGCTCGCCCGCGAGCTACCGCAGGTCAGCGTTTCGGACGAGCGCGCGCTGCTGCTCGAGACGGGCGGGGGCATGGCGAAGGCGCTGGCACGGCTGCCCGATCCCTTCTTCGCGCTCAATGCCGACAACATCTGGCTCGACGGACCCAAGAGCGCCTTCCACGATCTTTCGCGCCGCTGGGATCCGGTCGCGATGGACGCGCTGCTGCTGGTGGTGCCCCACGCGCGGGCCTGCAATTTCGCGGGGCCGGGCGATTTCCACATGGACCCGCTGGGCCGCCTCTCGCGCCGCCGCGACGGGCGGATCGCGCCCTTCATCTACACCGGCATCCAGTTGGTCAGCCATCGCCTGCTGCGCGATGCGCCGGAGGGGCCCTTTTCGACCAACGTCCTTTGGGACCGTGCGATCGCCGAGAGGCGGCTTTACGGCATCAGCTTCACCGGTCTGTGGTTCGAGGTCGGCACGCCGCAGGCGATCCGCCCGACCGAGGAGGCGCTGACGGGTGGCTGAGCCGCGCCGCTCGGGTCCGCGTGTCCGCTCGATCGCCGCGCATCGCGGCTTTGCCGATGCGCTGGTCGCCGGGCTGGTGCCGCGTTATCGTGAGGACGGCTTCGGCCTTGCCCGCCTGACGCTGCTGGTGCCCTCGAGCCGTGCTGCTCGGACCCTGTCCGAGGCCTTCATCCGCCATGCGGGCGAGAGCGGCACGGGCGGGCTGCTGATGCCGCGCATGATCGCGGTGGGTGATCTCGACCTTGACGAGAAGCTTGGGCCTGCACTCGATCCGCTGGGGGCGACAGACATCCCGCCGGCTTGTGATCCGGTGCGCCGCTGGCTGACGCTTGATCGTCTGATCGCCGAGGAGCGCGCTGGTGAGGGGCTCGATGCGCTCCCGGGGCGCGCGCGGCTCAATCTCGCGCGCGAGATGGCGCGCACCATTGATCGCCTGCTGGTCGAGGAAAAAACGGTTGCCGACCTGCTAGGCGATGCGGTGCTTGACAGCGTGGCCGAACTCGCAGGGCACTGGAAGCGCTCGATCCGCCTGTTTGCGCGGGTCGCCGCTCGCTGGCAGGCCGAACTGGCGCAGCGCGGCGAGGTCGATACCGCAACGCGCCGCAACCTGCTGTTCGATCACGCCGCCCGCCGCTGGAAGGCGGTGCCGCCGCCCCATCCGGTGATTGCCGCGGGCGTGACCAGCGCCGCCCCCGCGCTCGCGCGGCTGCTGCGGGTCGTGGCCGAGCTGCCCGAGGGCGCCGTGGTGCTCCCCGACTGCGATCTTGCGATGGATGACGCCGCGTGGGAGGAACTGGGCCTTGCCGGTGCCTCGACCGACCCGGGGGGGGCGGTGTTCGGTTCCGGGGACGCGGTGACCCATCCCCAGTATCACCTCAAGCTGCTGCTGGGCCGGATGGGCGTGAACCGCGCCGAGGTGCAGCCCTGGCACCGGCGCGGCCTTACCGCCTCCGAACCCGCGCGCAGCCGGGCGATCTCCTCGCTATTCCTTCCCCCGCAGGCGAGCCGCGCATGGGTCGGGCTTGATGCGGCCAAGCGGCGGCTCGATGGGGTGCGGCTGATGACCTGCGCCGTGATCGAGGAGGAGGCACAGGCGATCGCCCTGCTGGTGCGGCAGGCGCTCGAACAGCCGGAGAAACGGATCGCCGTGGTCGCGGCAGATCGGGGGCTTGCGCGCCGGGTGGTGCAACATCTGGAACGCTGGAACATCGCCGCCGACGATTCCGCCGGACGCCCGCTGTCGCTGACCCCGGCGGGGCGGCTGTTCGGCCTCATCGCCGAGATCGCCGCCAAGGGCCCCGATCCCGCCAGTCTGGTCGCCGCTTTCGGTCACCCGCTGGTGCGCGCGTGGGACGATGGCGCGCGGCGCGAATGGCTCGTGGGCCTGCGGGTCTTCGACCGGGCCCTGCGCGGGCCATCGCCATCCCCGGGGCTGGAGGCGCTGCGCGAAGTCGCTGGCAAGGCGAAGATCGGTGCCTGGTGGGAGGAGGCTGAGGCGTTGATCGCTCCGCTTGCCGACTGGCCGCAGGACATCGCCCTCGCCGAGGCGCTGGGGCGGCTTTCGGCCACCGCCGAGGCCTTTGCCCGCACCGCGATCTGGGAGCGCGAGGATGGCCGCGCGCTCGGCCAGATGGTCGAGGAACTGCGCGGGTCGGCGGCCAGCCTCGGCACGATGATCGAGACCGCCGACCTTGGCGGCGTGCTGCGCGATGGCATGGATACCGTGGCGGTGCGCCCCGGCTATGGCGGGCATCCGCGCGTCGCCATCTACGGGCTGCTCGAGTCGCGCATGGCACGCGCCGATCTCGTGATCTGTGCCGGGCTCAACGAGGGCTCCTGGCCGCAGGCCCCGGGTGCCGACGCGCTGCTGGCGCCGGCGATCCTGCGGGCGCTGGGCGTGCCGGGGGCAGAGTTCCGGATCGGTTTGGCCGCGCATGACCTTGCAGGGGCGATGGGCGCGCCGCAGGTGGTGCTGACCCGCTCCTTGCGCGATGCCGAGGGGCCGACGCTACCCTCGCGTTTCCTGCTCAGGGTCGAAGCGCTGCTGGGCGATGATCTCGAACGCGAGCACCTTGAGTTGACGGTCCCGGCGCTGCTCCCGCATCTCGATCGCCAGCGGCCTCCCGCCGATGAATATCCGCGTCCTGCTCCCGATCCTTCGCCCGCGCAGCGCGACGTGCCGATCCGGGTGACCGCGCTCGATCGGCTGCTGGGTGATCCTTACCAGTTTTATGCGCAGGCGATCCTCGGCTTGCGTCGGCTCGACCCGCTCGCCGCCGATCCCTTCAGCGATCCCGCGCTGCGCGGCACGCTGGTGCACGACATCCTCGATGCATGGCACAAGGCCAAGGCGAAGGATCCCGGCCTCGCGCTTGCGCCCTTTGCTGCGGCGCATTTTCAAACGAAGCGCGTCCACCCGCTGTTTCGCGCGCTGTGGCAGCCGCGCCTGATCGCGGCGATGGAACGCTTCGAGGGGTGGATCGCCGAGAATGCCGCCGCAGGCCGCACGGTGCTCGCGAGCGAGATTGACGGGGAGATGACGGTCGGCGGGGTGAGGGTGCTCGGCCGCGCCGACCGGATCGACCGGCTCGCCGACGGGAGCCTTGCGATCATCGACTACAAGACCGGCCGCGTGCCCAGCAAGCGGGAAGTCGAGGCGGGTTATGCGCTGCAACTGGGCCTGCTCGGTCTGATCGCCGCGCGGGGACGGTTCACGGGCAAGACGGGCGAAGTGGTGACCGGCGATGCGAGCGCCTTCGAATACTGGTCCTTCGGCAAGAAAGACGAGGGCTTTGGCAAGTGCGAGAGCCCGGTGAAGCTCTCCTCGCGCCAGGGCGGCCTGACGCCGGATGAGTTCCTCCCCCACCATGCCGCGAAGCTGGAGTTTGCGATCCGTGAATACATCAAGGGCCGCAAGCCCTTCACCGCGCGGGAAAACCCCGATTACAAGGGCTACACCGATTACGATCAGCTGATGCGGCTTGAGGAATGGCTGGTGCGCATGGGCGGGCCTGATGCGGACAAGGCAGGTTCGCCATGAGCGGGGGGGGCGGCCTTGTCTTTCCGCTGGCGGGCAATCAGCTGCTGGCGGCGGACCCGGAAGAGAACGTCTGGCTCTCGGCCTCGGCGGGGACGGGCAAGACGCAGGTGCTCTCCGCCCGCGTGCTGCGACTGCTCCTGCGTGAGGACGTGGCGCCCTCGCAAATCCTGTGCCTGACCTTTACCAAGGCCGGTGCGGCCGAGATGGCGAACCGCATCAACGCGGTGCTCGCCCGCTGGGTCCGGCTGCCCGAGACGAAGCTGTTCGAGGAGCTCGGCCATCTCGGCGCGCCGAACGATCCGGCCACCCGCGAGCGCGCCCGCAGCCTGTTTGCAAGCGTGCTCGACTGCCCCGGCGGGGGGCTCCGGATCGACACCATCCACGCCTTCGCACAGTTCCTGATCGGCAATTTCCCCGAGGAGGCGGGCCTTGCCCCCGGGACGAGGGTGATGGATGATCGCAGCCGCGAACTGCTCGCCCGCGAGGTGCTGACCGCCCTCGTCGAGGAGGCGGAGCGGACGCAGGATGTGGTCGTGCTGGACGGGATCGAGCGATTCATTGTCCGCAAGGATCCGGCGGCTCTGCACGGCTGGCTGATGCGCGCCGCCGATGCGAACGAGATGTGGGAGGGGCCCGGAAGCTGGCAGTCGCCGATGATTGCGCGGGTGCGCCAGACGCTCGGGATGCCGGCGGATGCCGACCATGCATGGGCGGCCGAGGTGCTCCATCCCGATCTGTTCCCCGACGATATCCTGCGGGCACTGCTCCCCGCGCTCGAGGGATGGAAGGCCAAGACCGGGCAGGAAGCCGCCGCCTTTGTGCGCCACTGGCTGACGCTCGATCTCCCGGCGCGGGTGGGCGCGGCGGCGCGTTTTCGCGAAACGCTCCTCAAGAAGGACGGCGAGCCGCGCAAGATGGAGGGAGCGGCCAAGCTCGACCCGTTCTTCACCCGCCGTCAGGAGGACATTGCCGAGGCGCTGCGCGAACACGAGGAACGCCGCTCTCTTCTCGCCTGCGCCGAGATCGTCGCCTCCGCGCTCGAGATCGGCCGTGCCTTCGCGCTCCGCTGGCAGGCCCGCAAGGCCCGCGAAGGCTTGCTCGATTTCGGCGACCTGATCCGCAAGGCCGCCAGCCTGCTCGGCGAGGCCGAGGCCGCCGACTGGATCCGTTACAAGCTCGACCGCCATTTCGACCACATCCTGATCGACGAGGCGCAGGATACCAACCGCAGCCAGTGGGACATCGTCGAGGCGCTGATCGACGATTTCTTCTCGGGCGAGGGCGCGCGCGGGGACAAGCTGCGCACCATCTTCACGGTGGGCGATTACAAGCAGGCGATCTTCGGCTTCCAGGGCACCAGCCCGGAGAACTTTGCCCGCGCCAAGCGCCGCGTCCATGCCCGCATCACCGCCGCGCGCGAAGGCATCGCGGCGGGTCGGGTCAACCGCCGCGCGCCCGGCTGGCAGGATCTCGATCTCGGCCGGTCGTTCCGCACCGCCGATGTCGTTCTCGGCTTCGTCAACAAGATGATCGAGCTGCTGGGCTTTCCCGCCTTCGGGCTTGACCGCGCGCCTGCGGCCCATGTCGGTGCCGAGCGCCCAGGCCTTGTCACCCTTTGGCCGCCGGTCTTGCCCGAGCAAGCCGACAGCGAGGCGGGCGAGGATGATGGCGAGGCGTGGGGCGAGGCTGGAGGCGAGGCCGAGGGCGAAGAGGGCGGCGAGCGCGACTGGCTGCCGCGCCATGACACCCTTCTTGCCGAACGTATCGCCGAACAGGTGCGCCGCTGGGTCAGCCTCGAAGAACCTTTCGTGCTGGCCAAGGGGGCGAACCGCCATGCCCGCGCCGGAGATATCATGGTGCTGGTCCGCCAGAGGAAGGATCTCGCCGCGCAGATCGTCGCGAAGCTCTATGCCAGGGGGGTGCCGGTCGCGGGGGTGGACCGGCTGCGACTGGGCGCGCCGCTGGCGGTGCGTGACATGCTTGCTGCGCTGCGCTTTGCCGTGCAGCCGCAGGACGATCTCAGCCTTGCCTCGCTGCTCGCCTCGCCGCTTATCGGGTGGAGCCAGGACGATATCCTGGCCCATGTCCCGCGTCCGGAGACGGTGCGGCTATGGGATCACCTGCGCCGCAAGGATGCGCCCGCGCAAGTCGCCGCGACGGCGGAAAAGCTGCGCGATCTGCTGCGCCGCGCCGATTACCAGACCCCGCAGGCGCTGATCGCCTGGCTGCTGACCGGACCGTGGCAGGGCCGCGCGCGGCTGGTTGAGCGGCTGGGGGCCGAAGCCAATGATCCGCTCGACGAGCTCATCAACGCCGCTTTCGCCTTCGAGGCCGAAAACTGGGCGAGTCTCGCCGGCTTCATCGCCTGGTTCGATGCCGGGACGGGCGATATCAAGCGCGATCCCGGCGGCGGGGGCGGGCAGGTGCGGGTGATGACGGTGCATGGCTCCAAGGGCCTTCAGGCACCACTCGTGATCCTCGCCGATGCGACCGGCGCTCCCGGCGATCCGGGCGATCTGGCGCTGGAGGACGATGCCTTCGGCCTTGCAGGGGATCGCAAGCGCCTGGTGCCGCTCCCGCCGCTCGGCAAGGACGAACGCAAGGGCCGCATCGCCGAGGCCGAAGAAGCGAAGAAGGCCGCCGCGTTGCAGGAACACTGGCGGCTGCTCTATGTCGCCCTGACCCGCGCCGAGGAAGCGCTGTTCATCGGCGGATCGCTCAACAAGAACGAGGCGAAGAAGGGCGTCCCCCACGAGGCCAGCTGGTATGCCCGCCTTGCGCCGCTGTTCGAGGGCGCGGAACTATCCGATCCGGTCTGGAACTGGCGCAAGGAATGGGGCGAGCGCGCCGACCCGCTGGTGCCCGAGGCGGACACCGCCCCGCTGCCCGCCGAGGCGATCGCGCTTCCCCCCTGGGTCGTCACCCCGGTTGGTCCCGAACCGCGTCCCCCGCGTCCGCTCGCGCCGTCATCCGCGGGCGAGGACAGTGCCGCCGCCCCGCCGCTCCCGCCCGAGGCCGCGCGCGATGCCGCAAGGCGCGGGAGCCTGATCCACGCGCTGCTCGAACGCCTGCCCGATGTGCCGGCGGCCGAGCGCGCGGCGGCGGCGCGCGGCTGGCTCGCGCGGCAGGCGCGTGACCTTGACGAAGCTGCGCGCGAGGAAATGCTGGCCGCCGCGCTCGGCGTGCTCAATCATCCCGATTTCGCCGCGCTGTTTTCGCCCCGGGCGCTTGCAGAGGTGCCGCTGGCCGCCACGGTCGACGGGGTGGTGGTCGCCGGCACCGCCGACCGCTTGCTGATCGGGGCGACATCCGTCACGGTGGTCGATTTCAAGACCACCCGCCGCCCGCCAGCCCGCGCCGAAGAAATCCCCCTTTCGACCCTGCGGCAGATGGCCGCCTATGTCGCCGCGCTAGAGGCGATTTATCCCGGACGCACGGTTCGGGCAGGGGTGCTCTACACGCACGCCCCGGTGCTGTTCGACATCGCGCCTGCGGTGATCGCGGTGCACAAGTTTGCCTTGCAGCGACCGCAGCAAACCTTGCCGCTCCCCGTTATTGAGTGAAAAGCCGCGCGCACCAGATTGCAATTGCGTGACCGGCGCTCCAATGCTCCGGCAAAAGGAGACTGGATAATGGCGACCGTCAACGTGACCGATGCAAGCTTCAAGGCCGAGGTGCTGGACAGCGACACCCCCGTGCTGGTGGATTTCTGGGCGGACTGGTGCGGCCCCTGCAAGATGATCGCCCCCGCGCTGGAAGAGATCAGTGAGGAACTGGCCGGCAAGGTCGTGATCGCCGAGATGGACATCATGGAGAACACCGACACGCCCGCCGCCATCGGCGTGCAGTCGATCCCGCTGATGGTGCTCTACAAGAACGGCCAGCCGGTCGCGCAAAAGCTCGGCGCCGCGCCCAAGGGGGCGCTCAAGGCCTGGCTCGAAAGCGAACTCTGAGGCTCAGCCGCGCACCCGCGCGACGAATTCGTCCCAGATTGCCGGGTGTGACGCGCCCACCAATCCGGGTGCATCGTGCTGGTCGACCCGGTAGGCGCTGCCGTCGATCCGCGCCGCCTTGCCGCCTGCTTCGTTGAGCCACAGCACGCCCGCCGCGTGATCCCAGGCAAGGGTGCGCTTGAAGCTGGAGATGTCGTTCTGTCCCAGCGCAAGGCGCGGATATTGCTCGGCGGCGCAGCGGGGAATGTCGACAAGGGTGTAGTGGGGGGCGAGTTTCGCGTCGACCTCGGCGCATTCTGCGGGCGTAAGGAAGATGCGGCTGACGGCGGTGACCGGCGGTTGCAGGCCGGTGGTGCGCGCCGCGATGCGCTCGCCGTTCACGAAGGCCCCGTCGCCCCGGCGTGCGCGGCAAAAGCGGTCCTTGAGCGGATCGTAGATCCACCCCGCGACCGCCTCGCCGCCATCGGCGAGCGCGATGATGATACCGAAAGGCTCCCTGCCTTCGGCGAAGTTGGCGGTGCCATCGAGCGGGTCAATGATCCAGCACTGGCCCGAAAGATGCTCCAAAACTGTTCCGTCGGCGTGTACCGCTTCCTCGCCGACCACCGCGACGCCGGGCGCGAGCCGGGTAAGCGCCTCGGTGAGGAAGGCCTCCACCTCGCGGTCGACGATGGTGACGGGATCGTCCGCCGCCTTCATCTCGACTTCGCCCGCCGCCAGATTGCGGAAGCGCGGCGGCATCGAACGCTGCGCGGCAAAGCGCATCAGATCGCGGATTTCGTCGTCCAGCGCGCTCAAGCCCAGCCCCTCACGAGCGGTAATCCGCGTTGATCGCGATGTAGCCGTGGGTGAGGTCGCAGGTCCACACGGTGGCGCGGCCCCCCTCTTGTCCATCGGCGCCAAGGCCGAGGTCGACCGCGATGTCGATCTCCTCGCCCTTCAGGTGTGCGGCCACGGGGGCTTCGTCATAGCCCTCGACCGGCAGGCCATTGCGTGCTGTCCACACCCCGCCGAACGCGATCGACAGCCGGTCGCGGTCGGCCGGTTCGCCTGCCTTGCCCACCGCCATGACCACGCGGCCCCAATTGGCATCCTCTCCCGCAATCGCGGTCTTGACCAGCGGCGAGTTGGCGATGCTGAGGCCGATGGTCCGCGCGCTTGCATCGCTCACCGCGCCGGAGACCCGGATGGTGACGAACTTGCGCGCGCCCTCGCCGTCGCGCACCACCAGTTGCGCAAGCTCGCGGCATATGTCAGCCAGTGCGGCGGCAAAGGCATCCGCGCCCGGGCTGTCCCATCCTTCGATCCGCAGGTTCCCGGCCTTGCCGGTGGCAAAGACCATCACCGTGTCGCTGGTTGATGTGTCGCCGTCGACGGTGATGCAGGAGAAGGTCTGCGCATTGGCACGCTCCAGCACCTCCTGAAGGAAGGCCGGGGCGACGTCGGCATCGGTGAAGACATAGCCGAGCATCGTCGCCATGTCGGGGGCGATCATGCCGGAACCCTTGATGATCCCGGCAAGCTCCACGCGGACGGGGCCGATCATCGCGCTGGCACCTGCGCCCTTGGCGAAGGTGTCGGTCGTGCCGATCGCGTTTGCTGCATCCTCCCACCCGCAGGGTTGCGCCTCGAGCGCGGCGGCAATCCCCGCCTGCGCCTTGTCGACCGGCAGCGGCACGCCGATCACGCCGGTAGAGGAAACGAACACCTCGTCGAGCGTGCAGCCCAGCGCTGCGGCGACCTGCGCGCGGATTGCCTCGACAGCGGCGCGACCGCGCCAGCCGGTGAAGGCGTTGGAATTGCCGGCATTGACGATCAGCGCCCGTGCGCGGCCCAGTTTCACCGCCTCACGCCCGAGTTCCACCTCGGAAGAAGCGCAGGCACTTCTGGTGAACACGCCTGCGGCGCTCGTGCCCTCGGCAAGTTCGATGAGGGTCAGGTCGCAGCGGTCCCACGTCTTGTAGCGCGCCCGGGCCACACGCAGCGTCACACCGGCAATCGCGGGCAGGGCGGGGAAGGGGCGGGCGAGCGGGGAACGGTCGATCTGCATCAGTGAGGCCTCTAGGCCGGGGACGCGGCGCAGTAAATCCGCGAAACCCGGTGGACGAAACGTGACCGATTCTCTATCTGTATAAAATCATGACCCGGCGTTTTCTCGCTTTGCTGGCCCTGCTTACCGGCCTTGTCGCCTTCGGCGGCACGGCGCAGGCGTCGCTGGCCGAGGCGCTGGCGTGCTCTTCCAGCGTTGCCGCCGCCAGCGGTGCCGAGCACATGGCGGGCGAAAGCGTCGCCGTTCAACCCGCACCCGCGACCATCATCGCCAGCCGCGCGGCAGAGGTGGCCTGCCCGCCGCCGACCAGGCCCGAGGCGCTGCGCCTGCCGGTGCTGATGGGGATCGAACGCGCCTACGAATAGGCGCGCCTGAGCTTTCCCCCGTGCTTTTCGCGCGCGCCGGAACCGTCGGGGCCGCGCGCGCCCTCCTCCATCACCCGCTTCAGGCCCGCCCGTCGGGCCGCCGTGCGCATCAAAGGTTTGCCTGCATGTTCAACACCATCGTCAAATCGGTCTTTGGTTCGTCCAATGATCGCTACATCAAGTCCGCGCGCAAGATCGTTACCGAGATCAACGCGCTGGAACCCCGGATCCAGACGCTTTCCGACGAGGAGCTGCAAGGCCAGACGGCCAAGCTGCGCGGCCTTATCGACGGCGGCACCAAGCTCGACGACATCCTGCCCGAAGCCTTTGCGACAGTGCGCGAGGCTTCGGTGCGCGTCTTCGGGATGCGCCATTTCGATGTGCAGCTGATCGGCGGCATCGTGCTCCACCGCGGCGAGATCGCGGAAATGCGCACGGGCGAGGGCAAGACCCTGATGGCGACGCTGGCGGTCTATCTCAACGCGCTGGAGGGCAAGGGCGTCCATGTCGTCACGGTCAACGATTATCTCGCCCGCCGTGACGCGGCCGAGATGGGGCGTCTCTACAGCTGGCTCGGCCTGACGGTCGGTGTGATCGTTCCCGGTATGCCCGAGGAAATGAAGCGCGACGCCTATAACGCCGATATCACTTACGGCACGAACAACGAATTCGGCTTCGATTACCTGCGCGACAACATGAAGCATGAACGCGCGGCGATGGCGCAGCGACCCTTCAACTTCGCGATCGTCGACGAGGTGGACTCGATCCTGATCGACGAGGCGCGCACCCCGCTGATTATCTCGGGCCCCACCGAGGACAAGTCGGAGCTCTACGTCGCGCTCGATCAGGTCGCGCGCGAGATTCCCGTCGAATGGCTCGACATCGACGAGAAGGTGAAGCGGGTCCAGCTCACCGAGGAAGGCATGGAGGAGGTCGAGAAGCTCTTGTTCGAGAAGGGCCTGCTTGCGACCGAAAACCTGTTCGATGTCGAAAACACTCAAGTCGTCCACCACCTCGATCAGGCGCTGGTCGCCAATTTCGCGCGGCGGCGCGACACGGATTACATCGTCAAGGATGGCAAGGTCGTCATCATCGACGAGTTCACCGGCCGCATGATGGACGGTCGCCGTTGGTCGAACGGGCTGCATCAGGCGGTCGAGGCCAAGGAGGGCGTGCGCATCGAGCCGGAGAACCAGACGCTCGCCTCGATCACCTTCCAGAACTATTTCCGCATGTATCCCAAGCTCTCCGGCATGACCGGCACGGCTGCCACAGAAGCGGCGGAGTTCTGGGATATTTACAAGGTCGGCGTGGTCGAAATCCCGACCAACCTGCCCGTGGCGCGCATCGACGAAGAGGATGAGTTCTACAAGAACACGGCCGACAAGTTCGGTGCCATCGCCAAGGCGATCAAGGAAAAGCAGGAGATCGGCCAGCCGGTGCTGGTGGGCACGGTCTCTATCGAGAAGTCCGAATTGCTGAGCCAGTATCTCGACAAGGAGGGGGTCCGGCACGCCGTCCTCAACGCCCGCTTCCACGAGCAGGAGGCGCATATCGTGGCGCAGGCGGGCCGTTTCGGGGCGGTGACCATCGCCACCAACATGGCCGGGCGCGGGACCGACATCCAGCTTGGCGGCAATGTCGAATTCCGCATCAACGACGAACTCGCCGACATGCCGGAGGGGCCTGACCGCGAAGCGGCGATTGCCCGCATCCGCGCCGAGGTCGCCGAGGAGAAGGAGCGCGTGAAGGCGGCCGGCGGCCTGTTCGTGCTCGGCACCGAACGCCACGAAAGCCGCCGCATCGACAACCAGTTGCGCGGCCGTTCGGGCCGTCAGGGAGACCCGGGCCTGTCGCGCTTCTACCTGTGCCTCGAGGATGATCTGCTGCGCATCTTCGGCCCCGATACACTGTTCGCCAAGATGATGAACTCGAACCTCGCCGATGGTGAGGCGATCGGTTCCAAGTGGCTGTCGAAGGCCATCGAGACCGCGCAGAAGAAGGTCGAGGCGCGCAATTACGACATGCGCAAGCAGGTTGTGCAATATGACGACGTGATGAACGACCAGCGCAAGGTGGTCTACGAACAGCGCGCCGAAATCATGGATTCGGAGGCCGTGGACGATGTTGTGGTCGATATGCGCCACGACACGATCAACGCGATTGTCGGCGCCGCCTGCCCGCCGGGTTCCTATCCCGAGCAGTGGGACATCGAGAAGCTCAAGGCGCGCAGCGAGGAGATCTTCGGCTTTGAGCCGCCCTACGACGAATGGCTCGCCGAGGACGAGGTGGAGCCGGAGCTGCTCGAGGAAAAGCTGCGCGCGCTCACCGACGGGATGATGGAGGAAAAGATCGCCAAGTCCGATCCCTCCATCTGGCGGATCGTCGAAAAGGATGTGCTGCTGCGCCAGCTCGACCACCATTGGAAGGAACACCTCGCGACGCTCGATGCGCTGCGCCAGGTGATCTGGATGCGTGGCATCGCGCAGAAGCAGCCGATCAACGAATACAAGCAGGAAGCCTTCGGCCTGTTCGAGACGATGCTCGACACGCTGCGCGAGGAGGTCACCAAGATCCTGTTCCGCGCCGAACTGCGGATCGAACAGCCCGCGCCGCAGGCCCTGCCGGAACTGCCCGATTTCCTTACCGGCCATATCGACCCGCTGACCGGCCTCGACAATTCGGCCGATGGCGACGGTTCGGAACTGCGCCCCGAACTGTTCGGCTCGCTGGCCGGAAGCCCGCGTGCGGCGTTCGGGCCGGGCGGGGTCAATCCGGAAAACCCCTGGGCCAATCTCGACATCAGCCGCAACGCGCCGTGTCCGTGCGGCTCGGGCAGCAAGTACAAGCATTGCCACGGTGCGGTGAGCGCCTCCCAGAGCGCCTGACACCCGGCGTTAGGGGGCGATGATGATGATCGGAGCGGTCCCGCTGCTGCTGGCGCTCGCCTTCGGGGTGACAGCGCTGCTCTATGCCAGCGTCGGCTTCGGCGGCGGATCGACCTATTCGGCGCTGCTGGCGCTGTCGGGGCTCGATTACCGGCTGCTGCCGCTGGTCAGCCTTGCCTGCAATATCGTGGTGGTGATGGGCGGGAGCATCCGCTTCGCCCGCGTCGGCCTCACCCCGTGGAAGCAGGCAATGGTGATCGTCGCTCTCGGCGCTCCGGCAAGTTTCCTCGGAGGGCTGACCCCGATCAAGGAGGCGGCCTTCCTGACCCTGCTCGGCGGCAGCCTTGTCCTGACCGCGCTCACCATGCTGATCCCGGTGCCCGAAGGCGACGGCGGCGCCCCCACGCGGGCCGCCCGCTTCATGCCGCTCGCCGCCGCGCCGCTCGGCTATTTCGCGGGGCTGGTGGGGATCGGCGGGGGCATCTTCCTTGCCCCCCTGCTGCATCTCGCGCGCTGGCACGAGGCGCGCCGGATCGCGGCGACTGCGAGCCTGTTCATCCTTGTCAATTCGCTGTTCGGTCTGGCCGGGCAGATGGTCAAGAATGGCCCCGCGTTGCTGGGACAGGCAATCGGGGCAGCGCTGCCGCTGCTCATCGCGGTGGTGATCGGCGGGCAGATCGGCAGCCTGATGGCCTCCCGCCTGCTCCCGCCGCAATGGATCCGCTGGCTCACCGCGATGCTGGTGCTGGTGGTGGGCGTGCGCCTGCTGGTCGGGGTATAGGCGTCCATCGGCACGGCCCGCCTGCGGGTCATAAGCACGGCGAACAGCGTCGCAGCGCAGGCCGCATGCAGATTGGACCGCCGCCCGAACCGCACGCCCGCCGCAGCCAATGCAGGGAGCCGACGGCGAGAAGGGTTATGCAAGAAAATGGCTCCCCGAGTAGGATTCGAACCTACGGCCATTCGATTAACAGTCGAATGCTCTACCGCTGAGCTATCGGGGAGCAACCGGCAGACAAGTCCGCTGGCAGAGGCGCGCCTATATGGGGCGGGCTGGGGGATTGCAAGAGGCTTTTGGCCCGCCCGCAGTCGACCGTCAGGCGGTCACGAACTGTTCCGCCACGATCCGCTCTTCAAGGCTCTGGCCCGGGTCGAACAGCAAAGTGAGGTCGCAGTCGCGCGCAATTTCCAGCCGCACCTCGGCGATGTCGCGCAGTTCCTTCTGGTCGGCCACCGCTGCGACGGGGCGCTTGGCGGGGTCGAGCACCCTCAGGATGATCTTCATCCGATCAGGCAGGATCGCCCCCCGCCAGCGGCGCGGGCGAAAGGGGCTGATCGGGGTGAGGGCGAGCATCTTGCTGTCGAGCGGCAGGATCGGCCCCTGCGCCGAGAGGTTGTAGGCGGTCGATCCGGCCGGCGTCGCCACCAGCACCCCGTCGCACACCAACTCGCGGATACGCACGCGGTCGCCCACGGTGACTTCGATCTTGGCGGTCTGGCGGGTCTCGCGCAGCAGCGAAATCTCGTTGATCGCGCTCATCACGTGGGTCTCGCCGTCCTGCGTCACCGCCTCGACCCTGAGGGGCGAGATCGTCCAGTGGCGCGCCTTGTTGACCTTGGCGGCGATTGCGGCGCGCCGGTCGTAACGGTTCATCAGGAAGCCGACCGTGCCTAGGTTCATCCCGTAGGCCGGGATCACCCGCCCCGCATCGAGCATGGCGTGGAGCGTCTGGAGCATGAACCCGTCGCCGCCCAGCACCACCACCGCATCCGCCTCGGCGAGCGGCACCCAGTCGCCCTGGGCGCGCAGCGCGTCATGGGCCTCGGCCGCGCGCGGGGTGTCGGACGCCAGCAACGCCAGCCGCTGATAGGTCATGCCGTTGCTCGCCATTCTTACCCCTCCGGCAGACAAGCGGCGCGGGGGCGGTTATCCCCGACGCCGTGCCAGGCGGTTGCCCTGATGTGCCATATCGGCTCGGATTGCAATTGATGCGAGGCAGGCGCAACATCAAGGGTTAAGGACACCAAGGGGCAAAGAGGAGCGTGATGGAACAGGGTCGGACATCCTTGCGTGCACCGGCAACGCGCGGGCACCTGCCCGGCGTGCGTCCCGGCGTGCTTGAGGCCGATTTGCTGCGCGCGCTCGACCGGCGCGAGATCGAGGTGCTGTTCCAGCCGCAGTTTTCCTGCGTCACGGGTGCGGTGACAGGGGCCGAGGCGCTGGCCCGCTGGCGGCACCCGACGCTGGGGCCGATCGGGGCGCGCGATCTGTTCGCCGTCGCCGAACGCGCGGCATTGGTCGCGCCGCTGTCGCGCCATGTGGTTGCCCGCGCGCTGGAGGATGCAGGCACCTGGCCCGAGGCGCTCACCCTGTCGCTCAACATCACGCCCGAGGAACTGGGCGACCTGCGGTTCGCTGCCGATTTCGCGGCGCTGATCGGGCAATCGGACATTGCCCCGCAGCGGCTGATGCTCGAAATCACCGAGGACTTGCTGCTGCGCAACCTCACTCACGCGGCGAGCGCATTGAAGGCGCTGCGCGGGCTCGGCTTCCGCACCGCGCTCGACGATTTCGGCGCAGGCTTCTGCAATTTCCGCTACCTGCGCGAACTGCCTCTGGATGTGCTGAAGCTCGACAAGGTGATGGTTGAAGGGGTGCCGGGCGATCCCACCGCGCTGGCGGTGTTCCGGGCAATTGTGCAGCTTGGCAAGGCGCTCGGGCTTGCGATCTACGCCGAGGGGATCGAAACCGAGATCCAGCGCGCCGCAGTCACCGCCGAAGGTTGCGACTTCTGGCAGGGCTTCCTGCGCGCCCAGCCGATGCCGAGCGAAAGCGTGCTGGCGCTGGCGCGGACGGCGCGGGGCATGGGGCACGGGTAGGGCGGCCAGGAGGCCGACCGGCGACAGCCGCCTGGTCGGCGCTGCCATGATCCCCTGTGAAACTTCCCGGACGTGCCGGCCATGAGGCGGGATAAGATCGCGGGTCAGGCCGCCCGCCCGGCAAGGCCAGGATCACGCGGCCTTCTTCGCCTTGCCGGCCTTTTTCACGATCCCGCTCAGCCCCTTGGTGAGCTGGAACAGGCCATTGAGGCGGCTCAGCGGATCACCCCAGGCGCGGTTGATGACCAGCTTCATGTCGGGGCGCAGCTTGGCGGTCTCCGGCGCGCTCGCGTTCAGCCGCTCGACATAGGCGATGAGGCCGCCCGGATCGGGGAAATCGTCCTTGTGGAAGGCGACCAGCGTGCCGCGCGCGCCGACATCGATCTTTGCGATGTTGGCGGCGATGGCCTGATGCTTGATCTCGATCAGGCGGATCAGGTTCTTCGTGGGCTGCGGCAAGTCGCCGAAGCGGTCGATCATTTCGGCGGCCAGGCTCTCGATTTCGTTCTGTCCCTCGGCCTGGTTGAGACGGCGGTAAAGCGCCATGCGCACCGCAAGGTCGGGGACATAGTCCTCCGGGATCATGATCGGGGCATCGACCGTGATCTGAGGCGTGATTGTGTCGCGAGGCCGCTCCAGACCCATCTCGCCTGCCTTGGCGGCGAGGATCGCTTCCTCGAGCATTGCCTGATAGAGTTCGAAACCGACCTCGCGGATGTGGCCCGACTGTTCATCGCCCAGCAGGTTGCCCGCGCCGCGGATGTCGAGATCGTGACTGGCGAGCTGGAATCCCGCACCGAGGCTGTCGAGATCGCCGAGCACCTTCAACCGCTTCTGCGCGACCTCCGACAGGGCCACGCCCGCTTCGTGCGTCAGATAGGCATAGGCCCGCAGCTTCGCCCGGCCGACGCGGCCGCGCAGCTGATAAAGCTGGGCGAGGCCGAAGCGGTCCGCGCGGTGGATGATGATGGTGTTGGCGCTGGGGATGTCGAGCCCGCTCTCGACGATGGTGGTCGATAGCAGCACGTCATACTTGCGATCATAGAAGGCACCCATCCGCTCCTCGACCTCGCCGGGGGCCATCTGGCCGTGCGCAGAGACGGCCTTTACCTCGGGCACGTGTTCGCGCAGCCATGCCTCGATGTCGGCCATGTCGGAGATGCGGGGGACGACGATAAAGGACTGCCCGCCCCGGTGGTGTTCGCGCAGCAGCGCCTCGCGGATCACCATGTCGTCCCACTCCATCACGTAGGTGCGCACCGCGAGGCGATCGACCGGCGGGGTCTGGATGGTCGAAAGCTCGCGCAGGCCGCTCATCGCCATCTGGAGAGTGCGCGGGATCGGGGTGGCGGTGAGGGTAAGGACATGGACATCGGCGCGCAGCTGCTTCAGCTTCTCCTTGTGGGTGACGCCAAAGCGCTGCTCTTCGTCCACGATGACGAGGCCGAGGTTCTTGAACCTGGTCGACTTCGACAGGATCGCATGGGTGCCGACGACAAGGTCGATATCGCCCTTCGCCAGTCCCTCGCGCGTCTCGGCGGCTTCCTTGGACGTGACGAGGCGCGAGAGGCGACCGACCTTGAGCGGGAAGCCGGCGAAGCGTTCGGCGAAGTTCTGGTAATGCTGCCGCGCCAGCAAGGTCGTTGGCGCAACGATGGCCACTTGTTGACCATTCATTGCCGCAACGAAGGCGGCTCGTTGCGCGACCTCGGTCTTGCCGAAGCCGACATCGCCGCACACCAGCCGGTCCATCGGGCGTCCGCTTTCGAGGTCACTGAGCACATCGGCGATGGCGCGTTCCTGATCCTCGGTCTCGGCCCAGGGGAAGCGGTCGGTGAACTGGCCGAGGCTGGCAGGATCGGCGGGCAGGGCGGGGGCCTGCCGCAGGGCGCGGGCGGCGGCGACCTGCATCAGCTCGCCCGCGATGGCAGTGATGCGCTCCTTGAGCTTCGCGCGGCGGCGCTGCCACGCCTCGCCCCCGAGCCTGTCGAGCGCGACGGCCTGTTCGGACGATCCGTAGCGGGTCAGGACATCGAGATTCTCGACCGGGATGAACAGCTTGTCCCCGCCCGCATATTCGAGCGCGACACAATCATGCTGGCTCTTGTCGACAGGAATTGCCTCAAGACCGAGATAGCGCCCGATGCCATGCTCGACATGGACGACCAGGTCGCCTTGCGACAAAGCCTGAAGTTCGGCGAGGAAAGCATCGGAATCCTTGCGCTTCTTCTTGCGCCGCACCAGCCGGTCGCCGAGGATGTCGGCCTCGGTCAGGATCTCCAGCGTGTCTGAGGCAAAGCCGGTCTCGAGCGGCAGGACAACCACTGCGGTGCGCGCCTTGGCCGCTAGTCCCAGCGCCTGCTGCCAGCTTTCGGCGATCGCGGTGGGAGCGCCTGCTTCCTCGAGGATCGCGGCCATCCGCCGCGCGCTGCCGGCAGAATAGGCGGCGACCAGCGACTTGCGCTGCGACTTGCCTACGGGCTTCAAATGCGCGGCAGCGGCCTCGTAGACATTCTCGCCGCGCCCGCGTTCGGGGGCGAAGTCGCGGGCCGATCGGAAGCCGAAGTCGATCGCGTTGGCGCTGTCCCCGGCGACGAAGGCCGAGGCGCGGTGAGCGGGAAATGCGGTCAGCGCGGCGTCGAACTCCGCGCGCGCAAGGTAAAGCGCGTCGGGCTTCAGGGGGCGGTAGCTGCCCTTCCTCTCGCCCGCGATCCGCCCGCGCTGTTCGTGGTAATCGGCGATGTCGGCCAGCCGCTCCTCCGCTGCCCCCAGCGCGTTCTGGTCGATCACCACCACATCGTCCTTGGCGAGGTGATCGAACAGGCTAGCGAGGCGGTCCTCGAACAGCGGGAGCCAGTGCTCCATGCCCGCCAGCCGCCGCCCTTCGCTGACCGCCTCGTAGAGCGGATCCTGCGTCGCCCCGGCGCCGAACAGCTCGCGGTAGCGGGTGCGGAAGCGCTTGATGCTGTCCTCGTCGAGCAAGGCTTCCGATGCGGGGAGCAGCAGGTGCTCGTCGATCCGCTCGACCGTCAGCTGGGTCGCGGGATCGAAAAGGCGCAAGGATTCCAGTTCGTCGCCGAAGAAGTCGAGCCTGAGGCCGCTCTCGAGCGATGAGGGGAAGATGTCGACGATCGAACCGCGCATCGCGAACTCGCCGTGGTCGATCACCGTGTCGGTGCGCGAATAACCCTGACGTGTCAGCAGCGCCGCCAGGCTTTCGTGCCCGATTGTCGTGCCGACCCTGAATGCGCGCACGCTCTCGCGCACCCGGAAGGGGGTGAGCACGCGCTGAAGCACGGCGTTGACGGTGGTGACCAGCAGTTGCTGCGCGGCCCCCGGCTGCTGGAGCCGGTGGAGCGCGGCGAGCCTTTCGGCGCTTACCGACAGGGCAGGGCTGGCGCGGTCATAGGGCAGGCAGTCCCAGGCGGGAAAAGCGATGACCTCGATTTCGGGCGCGAAGAACCGCGCGGCCTCGGCGGCGGCGCGCATCGCGGCATCGTCGGTTGCGATGAACACCGCCCGGCGTTTTGCCGCGCGCGCGAGATCGGCAAGCACCAGCGGCACGCTTCCGCGCGGGAGCGAAGCGAGGATCAGCGGATCACGGGCCGAAAGGATGCGGTTCAAATCGGGCATCGGGTCACTTCACAAGGATCACGGGCGAAACACACGTGCCCCCGGCTGGGAACAAAGGGGGTATCGGTTTGGGCGGCACGTCCCCCGCAGCCGGAGCGCACGCGATATGCTCGGGCCATTAGCGCCGCATCGGCGGATTGTCGAACGGCGCTGCGGATCAGCGCGGAATGTCGACGTAATCGAGCTTCTGCATGGTTTCGAGCAGATCGCCCGCAAGGTGCTCGGGCGGGGGCTGCGTGCCCAGTGCCCAGGCCATCACGTCGACATCGTCCTCGTCGAGCAGCGCCTCGAACCACGCCAGTTCCGCCGCGCCCCAGGCGGCGTGGTAGCGATCGTAGAAGCCGCCGATCATGTAATCGGCCTCGCGCGTGCCGCGATGCCAGGCGCGAAACTTCGCGCGGGCGAGACGTTGGTCGAAGGAGGGCGTGTCGGTCATCACGACGCACCTAGCCACAGCCTTGCGCGCCTTCAACTCGCAAAGACGCAAGTCAGGTGTTAGCCATGCTGCTCATGCGCCCCGAGGCTCTCAATCCGCTTTTTGCCGAAGTGACGACACTCGACGGGGTCGGGCCGAAGCTGATGAAACCGCTCGAACGGCTCGGCCTGACGCGGGTGAAGGACCTAGCCTACCACCTGCCCGAACGCTTCGTCAGCCGCCGGGCGGTGGCCGATCTCGATTCGGCGAGCGAGGGCGAGCAGGTGATCATCCCGCTTACCCCGGTCGAGCATCGCAGCCCCCGCGCGGGCAGTCGCGGGCCGTATCGCGTGCTGGCGCAGGACGACAGGGGTAATGTCTGCTCGCTCACCTGGTTCGGCAAGGCTGCCTACAGTGCAAAGAAGCTGGTGCCCGTGGGCGAGAAGCGTTGGGTCGCCGGGCGGCTCGACCGCTATGGCGACATGCTCCAGATCGTCCATCCCGAGCATATCGAGGCCGAGAGCGCCGCCAACATGGGGCGTTTGAGCGAGCCGGTCTACCGCCTGTCGGAAGGGCTGGTGCAGCCGCGCATCGCCGATTTCGTGCGGCAGGCGCTGGCACGGTTGCCTCAGCTGCCAGAGTGGATCGAGCCGGGCCAAAGGGAACGCGCAGGCTGGCCTGCGTGGCGCGATGCGCTGCGGCTCGCGCACGAATGCACCGATGCGAGGGCGCGCGACCGGCTGGCCTATGACGAACTGCTGGCGAACAGCCTCGCGCTGTTGCTGGTTAAGGCAGACGGTCGGCGCAGGCGCGGGCAGGCGCTGGTCGGCAACGGCGCGTTGCGGGCAAAGCTGCAACTTTCCTTCAGCCTCACCGGCGCGCAGACCCGCGCGATTGCCGAGATCGAGGGCGACATGGCGCAAGAGGCGCCCATGCTGCGCCTGCTTCAGGGCGATGTCGGCGCGGGCAAGACCGTGGTGGCGCTCAAGGCCATGCTGATCGCGGTCGAGCCGGGCAGGCAG
>Ga0208370_100133_pt1 | contig 23511 bp, 20 predicted proteins | sample Subbio12Jun_QV11_FD_184822 | JGI IMG/M metagenome (GOLD analysis project Ga0208370, IMG submission 184822) | Serpentinite rock and fluid subsurface biosphere microbial communities from McLaughlin Reserve, California, USA -CR12Jun_QV11 (SPAdes) | ecosystem: Environmental > Terrestrial > Deep...
ATCGGGCGTCCTGCCCTCACGCGCGGCGCTCGGCTCCTGCCTCGCTGCCGCAGGTCGGCCCTCACCGCCGCGGCTCGCCCGCCAGGCACCGCGCTTCGTCGCAGCGGTGCCTCGTGACGCCGATTTGCTCCGGCAGCGACTCGTGCAACCGACCCGCCGGGTGCTTCGTCCCACGGCCCACCGGGAACGATCCGCGCCGCGCCCGTGGGCCATGGGGATCGCAGGAGGCGCACATGACGTGCGCCGTCCGGCGACTGCGGAGCGGGACGCGTAGCCGTCGCCGGCCGTGATCCCATGGGCCACGAAGGCAGGCGCGCCAGATGCGTTGGACCTGCTGGCCGGTCGAAGCGATGTGCTCGGCAAGGCGAGCCTGTCTCAATCGGCCCGCTCCACCGCGACCGGCAGGCCGATCTGCTTGTTGCGCGCCTGCAACGACAACCGTGCCGCCGTCCTCCGCGCCAGCAACCGGTAGGCCGCCGCGTTGGCGCCGCCCGGTTCGGCGAGCACCGTGGGCGTGCCACCGTCGGCCTGCTCGCGGATGCGGATGTCGAGCGGCAGGGTCCCGAGCAGCGGCACACCGTGGCGCTCGGCCATGGCCTTCCCCCCGCCTTCGCCGAAGATGTGTTCGACGTGCCCGCAGCGCGAGCAGCAGTGCAGCGCCATGTTCTCGACGATGCCGAGCACCGGCACGCCGACCTTCTCGAACATCCGGACTGCGCGCTGCGCATCGAGCAGGGCGATGTCCTGCGGCGTGGTCACGATCACCGCACCCGCCACCGGGATGCGCTGCGAGAGCGTGAGCTGGATATCGCCGGTGCCGGGCGGCAGGTCGACGACGAGGTAATCGAGTGCCTCCCAGAGCGTGGTGCTGAACAACTGCTGGAGGTACTGCGAGGCCATCGGCCCGCGCCAGATGGTCGGCTGGTCGGCGTCGAGGAAGAAGCCGATCGACATGGCCTGCAGGCCGTGCGCCTGCTTCGGCGCGATGGCTTTCCCGTCGGGACTGTCCGGCTTGCCGGAGAGGCCGAGCATCATCGGGATCGAGGGGCCGTGGAGGTCGGCGTCCAGCACGCCCACCCGCGCGCCCTCGGCGGCGAGCCCGAGCGCCAGGTTCACCGCCGTGGTCGACTTGCCGACCCCGCCCTTGCCCGAGGCCACGGCGATGACGTTCTTGACTTCCGGCAGCGGCGCCAGGTCCTTCTGCACCTGGTGGGCGAAGATGCGCTGGCCGACCTCGACCACCGCCGCCACGACCCCGGGGACGGCGCGCAGGGCCGCCTCGGCACGCCCGGCAAGTTCCTCGTGCCAGCCGGCCGAGGCATAGGGCAGTTGCAGGCTGGCCGCCACCCGCCCCTGCTCGATGCCGATGCCGCGGATGGCCGCGGCCGCCAGGGGCGCGTCGGTGTGGGGGTCGTGGAGGGCCGCCAGGGCGGCGCGGAGCTGGATCTCGTCGGGCATGGCTTGACACAACTCCGTTACTTCTCTGTTAAGGTCCGGTTCAAGGCCGATGACAAGGCCGGGCACCACCGCCTCATGGCGCACATTCTCTCAGGGGAGACACCACCATGCGAAACACCCGCCCACGGCCCGCCTACACCGCACTGGCACAGGCCACCGCCACCGCCCTGGCCCTCCTGCTGGCCGTGCCGGCCCTCGCGCAGCAGCAGGAGGCCGACGAGGACGCCGACCAGCCCGAGGAAGAAGCCCGGGTCCTGGACACGATCCAGGTCACCGGCTCGCGCATCTTCCGCGCCGGCTTCGACACCCTCGAACCCGCCACCGTGGTCACCCGCGAACGCATCGAGGCGCGCGGCATCACCAACATCGCCGATGCGCTGAACGAGCTGCCGGGCTTCGGCACCGCGGTCACCCCGGAAGGCGGCCAGAGCACCTTCGGCGTCGGCGTCAACTTCGTCAACCGCTTCGGCCTCGGCACCAACCGCACGCTGGCCCTGATCAACGGCCGCCGCGTGGTCAATTCCAACCCCGGCACCATCTTCGGCCCAGCTGCACCCGGCGTGCAGGTCGACCTCAACGCCATCCCGGCGCAGCTGGTCGAGCGCATCGAAAACATCGCCATCGGCGGCGCGCCGACCTACGGTTCGGACGCCATCGCCGGCGTGGTCAACGTCATCACCCGCCGTGATTTCGAGGGTGCCGAAGTGTCGCTCACCTACGGCATCACCGACCGCGGCGACAACGAGCGCCAGGGCCTCTCGGCGATCTTCGGCCGGAACATCGGCGACGGCCTCGGCAACCTCACCCTCGCCGTCACCCGCGATACCTCCGACGGCGTGCTGGGCAACGAGCGCGAGCGCATCCGCAGTGCCTTTGGCTTCTTTCCGAACCCCTGCACCACCGGCCCGACGAGCATCACCGCGACGCAGCCGGGCCGCACCCCGGCCAACGACGGCCGGGTCAACCCGAACACGCCGTTCCAGACCTGCACGCCGACCGCCGCCGCCGACGGCCTGCCCAACAACGTGCTGATCCGCGACCGCCGGCTGTTCACCCTGACTTTCGGCGGCCTGCTGCTGCCGGCCACCGGACCCTTCAACCTGGCCGACGGCCGCCTGCGCGGCTTCGGCGCCGCCCAGACCACCTATCTGCAGTTCGCGCCGAACGGCGACATCATCCCCTTTAACCCTGGCATCAACTTCGGCACCACCAGCGCTTTCGGCGGTGATGGCCTCAACCTGCAGGAGAGCGTCCAATTGCTTTCCGACCTCGACCGCCAGACCGTCAACCTGATGGGTTCGATGAATGTCGGCGACAGCATGCGGCTGTTCTTCGAAGGCTTCGAGTACCGCGCCGATTCGCTGGAACTGGTCGACCAGTACAACTGGAATGCCAACCTGTTCGGCGGCCTCTCCGGCCCGATCACCTTCCGCAACGACTACCCGCTGCTCTCGCCGCAGAACCAGGCCGTGCTGGCGGCCAACGGCATCACCAGCTTCCGCATCAGCCGCGCCCACCGCGACCTGGTCGAGAACAACGCCTCCAGCAACGTGCTGACCCGCCGCGCGGTGTTCGGTGCCGACGGCATCATTTCGGTCGGCGACCGCGACTTCAACTGGGAAGCGAGCTACACCTGGGGCCGCAACTCGGCCGAGTTCTTCAGCCGCCAGATCGACAACCAGCGCTTCACCAACGCCCTGCACGTCACCCGCAACGCCGCCGGCGCGGTGGTCTGCTCGCCCACGCCCACGCCCGGCCTGATCGTGCCCGGCGGCTTCCTGCCGGTGGCCGACCCCAACTGCGTGCCGCTCAACCTGTTCGGCGAAGGCCGGCCGAGCCGCGAGGCGCGCAACTACGTCACCGTCGACCTGGTGGCCCGCGCCGCGCAGGAGCAGGAGGTGTTCAATGCCAACCTTGGCGGTTCGCTGTTCGAGATGTGGGGCGGGCCGTTCAGCTTCAACGGCGGCTTCGAGCGCCGCATCGAGCGCGCCGACTTCCAGCCGGACGCCTTCCAGCGCGCCGGCCGCGGCCGTTCCGTGGCCATCCTGCCGCTTACCGGCTCGTTCTCGACCAAGGAGGCCTTCGTCGAGTTCATCGCGCCCTTCGTCGACAGCAATGCCAACATCCCCGGCCTCAACCGCCTCGACTTCACCGGCAAGTTCCGCCGTGTCGACAACACCGTGAACGGTGTCTTCGATGCCTTCACCTACGGCCTGCAGTGGCGGCCGATCGAGGACATCGAGTTGCGCGGCAACTTCACCCGCTCGCTGCGGGCGCCCTCGCTGGTCGAGCTGTTCACGCCGGTGTCCAGCGCCTTCTCGTTCGTGCCCGACCCCTGCCACGCGCCGAACCAGGCCGGCGGCACCCGCCCGGCGGTCCGCCAGGCCAACTGCAACGCCATGTTCCAGGCGCTCGGCATCAACGGGGCCACCTTCCTGTCCAACGCCGTCACCGCCTCCATCCCGATCACCAGCCAGGGCGATACCGGCCTGCTCAACGAGTCCTCGGACGCCTGGACCTACGGCATCGTCCTGCAGCCGCGCTGGGTGGAGGGCCTGCGCCTCCAGGCCGACTACTACAAGATCGAGATCACCGACGTCATCGGCAACCTCGGCACCGCCGCCATCGCCACCGGCTGCTTCGACAACCTCGACTTCAACCGCAACGACCCGCTGAACGGCAACGCCTTCTGCCGGCGCATCCAGCGCGACGCCGCCGGCCAGATCACCTTCGTCCAGACCGGCTTCGTCAACGGCGGCTACCTCAACTTCCGCGGCTTCTCCGGCGAGATCAGCTACGCCCGGGACCTCGCCGACTGGGGCTTCGACTTCGGCGGCGTGCTGAGCTTCACCGGCACCGCCTTCCGTCGCGTGGCGGTGGACAGCTCGATCAACAACGTGGTCAACGACAACACCCTGGGCCTCATCGGCACGCCGCTGCGCGAATATCAGTTCGGCATCAACTACGAGCAGCCGCGCTGGGGCATCGGCGTGCAGGGCAACTACACCGGGCCGGTGCGCGTTGGCAACGACATCTCGCCGGAGTTGCAGGACATCATGGCGTATGAAAGCTCCACCATCTACAACGCCAACGCCTTCGTGAACTTCCTCGACGGCAACCTGCGCCTGCGCTTCGCGGTGACCAACTTCACCGACGAGGAGCCGCCGTTCCCGCTGGCGGGCCTGGCCACCTACGACACCCTGGGCCGCCGCTATGCCCTGACCGCGATCTACCGCTTCTGACCGCAGCCCACCCCGCGTCGAGCGAAGCCCGGCCCCGCGCCGGGCTTCGTCTTTCCGGCATCTGCGATAATCGCGGCCTGCCTTCGCCCCGAACCCGATGACCCCCACGAACGCCCCTCCGGCGCCCCTCGCGCCCGCCCTCGTCACCACCGCCCTGCCCTACGCCAACGGCGAGATCCACCTCGGGCACCTGGTCGGCTACATCCAGGCCGACATCTGGGTGCGGGCCCGGCGCATGGCCGGCGGCGCCACGCACTTCGTCTGCGCCGACGACACCCACGGCACGCCGATCATGCTGGCCGCGGAGAAGGCCGGCAACACACCCGAGGCCTTCGTGGCCGGCGTGCAGGCCCGCCACGAACGCGACTTCGCCGACTTCCTGGTCGGCTTCGACCACTACGACTCGACGAACAGCGATGGGAACCGGGCGCTGACCGAGGCGATCTACGCGGCGCTGAAGGGCAATGGCCACATCAGCACGCGGCCGATCCAGCAGCTCTACGATCCGGTGCGCGGGATGTTCCTGCCCGACCGCTACATCCAGGGCGAGTGCCCGAACTGTGGCGCGGCCGACCAGTACGGCGACAACTGCGAAGCCTGCGGCGCGACCTATTCGCCCACCGAGCTCAAGAACCCGCGCTCGGTCGTCTCCGGCGCCACGCCCGAGCTGCGCTTGAGCGAACACCACTTCTTCGAACTGGGCCATTTCGAGGCTTTCCTGCGCGAGTGGCTGGCCAGCGACGTCGCCCATCCCGGCGTGCGCGCCAAGCTGATGGAGTGGGTGGATTCCGGCTTGCGCGCCTGGGACATCTCGCGCGATGCGCCCTACTTCGGCTTCGGGATCCCCGGTGCACCGGGCAAGTATTTCTACGTCTGGCTGGATGCGCCGATCGGGTATCTCTCCAGCTTCAAGGCCCTGTGCGAGGCCCGTGGCCTCGACTTCGGCGCCTTCCTCGACGCCGCCCGCAACGCCCGGGGCGAGACCGAGCTGCACCACTTCCTCGGCAAGGACATCGTCAACTTCCACGGCCTGTTCTGGCCGGCGGTGCTGCACGGCTCCGGCCACCGCCCGCCGACGCGCCTGCACGTCAACGGTTATTTGACGGTGAACGGCGACAAGATGAGCAAGTCGCGCGGCACCTTCATCCAGGCCCGCACCTACCTCGAGGCCGGCCTGCCGCCGGAGGCGCTGCGCTACTACTACGCGCTGAAGAGCTCGGGCGGCGTCACCGACCTCGACCTGAATCTCTCCGACTTCATGGCGCGGGTGAACGCCGACCTGGTCGGCAAGTTCGTCAACATCGCCAGCCGCTGCGCCGGCTTCATCGAGAAGCGCTTCGACGGCCGGCTCGCCGCCGAACTCGACGACCCGGCCATGGTGGCGCGCTTCGTCGAGGCGCTCGATGCGGTGCGCGGCCACTACCTCGACGACGATGCCGCCGCTGCGGTGCGCACGGTGATGGCACTGGCCGATGAGGCCAACCGCTACGTCGACGAGAAGAAGCCTTGGGTCATCGCCAAGGAGGCCGGGCGCGAGGCCGAGCTGCAGCGGGTCTGCACGCAGGGGCTCAATCTGTTCCGCCTGCTGGCGATTGGTTTGAAACCCATCCTGCCGGCGCTGTGCGCGCGGGCGGAAGGCTTCCTCGACGCCCCCGTGACCGGCTGGGCCGATGCCGCCACGCCGCTGCTCGGCCGCACCATCCGCCCCTACGAGCCCCTGCTCACCCGCATCGAACAAAAGCAGATCGACACCATGATCGACGCCTCGAAAGACTCCCTCGCGGCCGCCGAAGCAGCCAAGGCCGCTGCCGCCACGGCCGAAAAGCCGGCGAGGGCCGTCTCCGCCAAAGTCGAGGCGCCGAAGCTGACCGTCCCCGCACCCGCCGACGCGGGTGCCCCGGCCCTCATCGGCATCGAGGACTTCGCCAAGCTCGACCTGCGCATCGGGCGGGTGCTGGAGTGCGGCTTCGTCGAAGGCTCGGACAAGCTGCTGCGCTTCAAGCTCGATGCCGGCAAACTCGGCGAGCGGCAGATCTTCTCCGGCATCCGCGCCAGCTACGGGGAACCGGAGAAGCTGGTCGGCCGCCACGTGGTGTTCATCGCCAATCTGGCACCGCGGAAGATGCGCTTCGGCACAAGCGAGGGGATGATCCTCTCCGCCGGCTTCGACGATGGTGCGCTGGCCCTGCTCGACGTGGACAGTGGTGCCCTGCCCGGCATGCCGGTGCGCTGAGCCGACGGCGGGCCCTCCAGCCCATGCGCACCCTGCTGCCCGCCGTGTTCACCCTGCTCGGCCTGGCGCTGGCCAACCGCCTGCTGCTGCGCCGGCGCGGGCTGCTGCCACCTCCGTGCGGGACGCTGCGCGAAGCGCTGGTGGTGGCCCTGGCCTCGGCCTTCGTCCTGCTGCTGGCCTTGGGTCTCGCGGCCCTGCTCGGCCCGCCCCTGTGGGCGCTGGGCCTGCCCTGGCCGGGCGTGCTGCCCTGGTTGCTGGCCGTCCTGCTGGCCCTGCCGGCCGGCGGAATGCTGCTGCACCGCGCCTTGGCCGGGAGCGCGCCGGCGCGACCGCTGCTGGCCGTGGCGGGTGGCAATGCCCTGGCGATGGGCCTCGTCGTGCACGGGGCGACGATGCCGGCGGGCGCCGTCGGGATCCTGTGGCTCGGCTTCGCCCTCGGCCTCGGTTTTGGCCTGTGGCTGCTGCTGCTCAGCGCGCTGGATTTGCGCCTCGCCGAGAGCGAGGTGCCGGCCCCGCTGCGCGGCGTGCCGGTGCTGCTGCTCGCCGCCGCCACGCTGGCGCTCGCGGCATGGACCGGTCTCGGCGGGACGGGGCGGCCATGATCGCAGCGGACGGTCCCGTGCCCGGACTGCGGCCATGATCGCACCGGACGGCCCCGTGACCGGGCTGCCGCCGCTCGCCGCCCTGCTGCTCTGGCTGCTGGGGGTGCTGGGCCTCGGGGCCGCCTTGTGGGCGCTGCTGCGCCACCACCGACCCGATCCGCGGCCGCTCGCCGAACGCATCGACGCGCTGCTGCCGCAGACCCAGTGCGGCCAGTGCCACTACCCGGGCTGCCGCCCCTACGCCGAGGCCATCGCCCGCGGCGAGGCCGACATCAACCAGTGCCCGCCCGGCGGCGAGGCCGGCATCCGGGCGCTCGCCGCCCTGCTCGGCCGCCCGGCCAAGCCGCTCTCGGCCGCGCACGGCGTGGAGAAACCGCCACAGGTCGCACGCATCCGCGAGGCGGAGTGCATCGGCTGCTTCAAGTGCATCGCCGCCTGCCCGGTCGATGCCATCGTCGGTGCGCCGAAGTTCCTGCACGTGGTCGTCGAGGACCTCTGCACCGGCTGCGAACTCTGCATCGCGCCCTGCCCGGTCGATTGCATCGACCTGCTGCCGGTGCCTTCGCCGCTGCCGACGCCACCGCGAACGCCGCCCTGAGCGGCGGGCCTGCTCAGGGCGCGCGCGGCGAATCGCCGGCGATCCGCTCCACCCGGTAGCCCAGTTCGGCGAGCCGCTGCACCAGCCCGTCGGCGCCGACCAGGTGCAGGCTGCCGACCGCGACCAGGGTGTCGTCGCTGCCGGCCCCGGCGAGGCGGTCGCGGATCAGCGGCAGCCAGGCCTCGTTGCGGTCGCGGTTGAGCCGGGCGTAGAGCGCCGGCTCGCGCGCCTTCAAGTTGGCGGCCATGCCCCAGTAGAGCGCGTCGGCGTCGCCGTCGCGCCATTGCGCGTGCAGCCAGGCGATCTCGGCGCGCAGTTCGCGGCTGCGCGTCACCACGTCGGCCAGTTGCCGGCGTTGCAATTCGGGCGGCAGGCCGGCGAACAGGGCGATCTGCTGCTCCTTGGTCTCCAGCCCCGCGATCGGCTTGCCGGCGCGGGCGGCGCGCCCGGCGATGTGGCGGTCGAGGCCGAGCGCCGGGTCGAGGCCGGCGGCGCGCATATGGGCGATGCTCAGGGTCAGGGCCGCGAGCCAGGCCTGCATCGGTTCCAGGCTGCGCGGGTCGATGCCGACCGCACGCGCCGCGGCCCCCAGCCTCGCCCATTCGGTGCTGCCGAGTTCCTCGCGCAGGCTGCTGCCGTCGGTACGCCGGCCGGCCTCGGCCAGACGCTGGCCGAGCGCGGGGTCGAACAGGGTCTCGCCCGGCAGTTCGAACCATACTTCCTCGGCGTCGTCGAGCGCCGCGTACACCGCCGGATGCAGCGGGTAGTCGTCGGCCCGCAGCAGGTGGAAGGTGCCGAGCAGGTAGACCGTGCGCGGGCCTTCGCCGACCCGCCACAGCAGCGGGATCGGCGGCGGCAGACGGATCGGTGCGTGCAGGGCCTCCGCTTGCCGGGCCGGCAATGGCGAGGCCGCCAGCAGGACCAGCAGCGCCAGCAGGGCCAGCGCCAGCTGCGGCCGGAGCCGGCTCATGCCGCCGGACCGGGCGGGCGCGGCTTCTTCTCGCCGGCCTCGACGCGCAGGTCGAGGCGGTTGCCCGGCGGCGGCAGTGGGCAGGTCGAGTACGGGGTGAAGGCGCAGGGCGGGTTGTAGGCCAGGTTGAAGTCGAGCACCACCCGGCCCTCGGCGTCGGCCGGGTCGGCGTAGAGGAAGCGTGCCGCCGCGTAGGTCTCGTGGCCGCTGGTGCGGTCGGCGAAGACGAAGAACAGCCGGCCGTCGCCCTCGTCCACCGCCTCCAGCCGGAACGGGCGGCCGTCCTTCTCGAACACCACGGCACCGGGATTGGCCCGGTTTTCCTCCTGCCCCTGCATGTTGACGATGGCGAGGGTCTGGCCGGGCGGGTGTGGCTCGAAGCGACCGACGAGGCGCCAGCCGGGATCGACCGGGAAATGGTCGATGCCGCTGAAGCCGGTGCGGGTCGGGGCCAGCGCGTCGCGCACGCGCAGGGCATGGCGGCCGCCGCGTTCGATCACGATGAAACTGGCATCGCCGCGGTTGAAGCCGACCACGGTGGGACCGGCGGGATCGGCATCGGTGCGCAGGCGCTGGGTGGTGGCCGGGGCCGGCCGGCCGTCCAGGGTGACCCCCGCGCCGCGGGTGGCGCGGAAGTGGACGCGGCCATCGCGTTCCAGCGTGATCACGCCGAGTTCCTCGGGGCCGACCGCCAGCCTGACCCCGCGCGCCGGGCCGCTGCCGACGATGGCGTGGCCCGGCTCCAGCCAGTGCAGGCCGACCAGGGCCAGCCAGCCGTCCGGCTGTTGCAGTCGGGCGAGCCGCTCGGCGCGCCAGGCCGCCACCGCCTCGGCATGGCGACGCTGTGCCTCGGCCTCGGCCGCGGCACGGGCGGCCGCGGCGGCCTGCTCGGCGGCGCTCGGGGCTTCGGGCGCGGCACCGCAGCCGGCCAGTGCGGCGGCGGCGATCATCGCCAGCAAGCCGTGGCGGCGGGACCTGGGCAGGGTCGTGGGCATGGGCGGGATTGGGGGCATGGGAATTGTCCTCATCGTCCGCGGAGAAACAGCCGGTCCAGTTCGGCCAGCGACCACTGTACGTGGGTGGGGCGACCGTGGTTGCACTGGCCGCTGCGTTCTGTGGCCTCCATCTCGCGCAGCAAGGCGTCCATCTCCGGCAGGCTGAGCCGGCGATGGGCGCGCACCGAGGCACGGCAGGCCCAGCCGGCCAGCAGCGCATGGATCGCCTCCTCGATCTTGCGGGTGTGGCCGTGCTCACCGAGTTCGGCCAAGGCATCGAGCACCAGCGGTCGCGGATCGAGGTCGGCGAGCAGGGCCGGCACGCTGCGCAGCGAAAGCGATTGCGGGCCGCTGCGGCGCAGCTCGAAGCCCAGTTCGGCCAGCAGCCCGGCATGCTGCTCGGCGATGTCGGCCTCACGCTCGCCGAGCGCCAGCGCGAGCGGCACCAGCAGCGGCTGGGTGCTCAGCTCGCGGGCGGCGTGGGCGGCCTTCATGCGTTCGTAGGTGATGCGCTCGTGGGCGGCGTGCATGTCGACCAGCACCAGCCCCTGCGCGTTCTGCGCCAGCACGTAGATGCCGTGCAACTGGGCGATGGCGAAGCCGAGCGGCGGCAGGTCGGTGGCGGGCGCGGTGCTGTCGCCGGGACGATAGAGCGCGGCGTAGCCGGCCAGCGCCTCGGCGACCGGCAGCCCGAGCCGGGACTGGGAAGGCGACCAGGCCGGGATCGTCGTGGCGGCGGCATCCGCCAGCGCCGCCGCGGCCATGCCGGCCGGCTGCGTCGCACCGGCGCGGGCTTCGGCCAGCGCCACGTGCAGGCTGCGGTAGATCAGGTCGTGGACGAGGCGGCCGTCGCGGAAGCGTACCTCGTGCTTGGCCGGATGGACGTTGACGTCGACCCTTCGCGGATCGAGTTCGAGGAACAGCACGAAGGCCGGATGGCGGCCGTGGTGCAGCACGTCGGCGTAGGCTTGGCGCACCGCGTGCGCCACCGTGCGGTCGCGCACCGCGCGGCCGTTGACGTAGAAGAACTGCTGGTCGGTGCCGCTGCGCGCCGCGGTCGGCAGGCCGATCCAGCCGTGCAGGCGCAATCCGGCCTGGGCCTCGTCGAGGCGCAGGGCCTGCGGCAGGAATTCCGCACCCAGCACCTCGTCCAGGCGTCGCCCGGAGCCCTCGGCATCCGGCCGGTACTGGCGCAGCAGGCGGCCGTTGTGCAGCAGCCGCAGCCCGATCCCCGGGTGGGCCAGGGCGAGCTGGCGCAGCCAGTCCTCGACATGGCCCAGCTCGGTGCGTTCCGCCTTCAGGAACCGGCGCCGCGCCGGCACGTTGTAGAACAGGTCGCGCACCTCGACCGTGCTGCCCGGCGGGTGCGGGTGCGGCAGCGGCATGCCGAGCCGTCCACCCTCGACCTCCAGCCGGCTGCCGTGTTCGGCCGCGGCGCAGCGCGAGGCCAGCGCGAAGCGGCTGACCGAGGCGATCGAGGGCAGCGCCTCGCCGCGGAACCCCAGCGTGGCGACCGCCTCGAGGTCGTCGAGGCTGGCGATCTTGCTGGTGGCATGGCGCGAGACCGCGAGCACCAGCTCGTCGGCGGCGATGCCGCAACCGTCGTCGCGCACCCGCACCAGCCGGGCACCGCCCTCCTCCAGTTCGACCTCGATGCGGGTGGCGCCGGCATCGAGGGCGTTCTCGACCAGTTCCTTGACCACCGAGGCCGGGCGCTCGACCACCTCGCCGGCGGCGATCTGGTTGACCAGCACTTCGGGCAGCAACTGAATCGGCATGGCGACGGACCGCGACGGGGCCGCCGATGATAGCCGAGCGGCCGCGCCGCCCGTGGCGGCTTCAGCGCGGCGCGGCGGGGATGCGCAGGCGCTCGCCGGCGCGCACGGTATCGCCGCGCAGCGCGTTGGCGCGGCGCAACTCGGACACCGAGACGCCGTGGCGGGCGGCGATCAGGCCGAGCGTCTCGCCGCGGGCGACGACGTGCTGGCGGTTGGGGTCGAGCCGGTCCTGGTTCACCGCGAACCAGGTGCCGGGCGGCGGCTGGGAAGCGAAATGGTCGGCCACGCCACGCGCCACCACCTCGGCCAGGCGTTGGCGGAAGGTCGGGTCGTTGAGCCGGCGCTCGTCCTCGGCATTGGTCAGGAAGCCGGTCTCCAGCAGCATCGAGGGCACGTCGGGCGAGCGCAGTACCCAGAAGTTGGCACGCTCGACGTCGGGCTTGCGGGTCTTGCCGACCTCGCGAAGAGCGTTTAGCACCTGTCCGGCGGCCTCGTCGGAGGCACGCAGGGTGGCGTTCTGCGAGAGATCGAGCAGCACCGCGGCGAGGTTGCGGTCCTTGTCGTCGAGCGAGACGCCGCCGACCAGGTCGGCGTTGTTCTCGCGGTCGGCGAGGAAGCGCGCCGCCTCGCTGGAGGCGCCACGGGTGGACAGCACGAACACCGAGGCGCCGCGCGCGGCGCGGTTGGCGGCAGCGTCGGCGTGGACCGAGATGAACAGGTCGGCCTGCGCCTCGCGGGCCTCGCGGAAGCGCTCGCCGAGCGGGATGAAGTAGTCGCCGTTACGGATCATCAGGGCGCGCATGCCCGGATGGCGGTCGATGGCCGCGGCCAGGGCGCGCGAGACCTTCAGGGTGACGGTCTTCTCGTAGGTGCCGGCGGCACCGATGGCACCGGGGTCGCGGCCACCATGGCCGGCGTCGATGGCGATCAGCACCTCGCGCTCGCCGCCCTCGCCGTCTTGGGCCGGTGCAGCCGCAGCGGAACGCCCCTGGGAGGCCGCCGCGGCGGAGCGCCCAGCGGCGGGGGAGGATGCGACCGCGCCCTCGGTCGCCGTTTCGGGGCGCAGCAGTTCGAGCACCAGCCGGGTGTCGCGGCCCTCGCCCTCGACGCGGCTGCGCGGCTTGACCGGGCCGCCCAGGTCGAACACGACGCGCAGCTTGCCGGGTTCCGGCGTGCCGGTGCGTACGCCGATGACGCGACCGTTCGGGGCCGGCGGGCGGAAGCCTTCGGCCAGGGTGGTGCCGGGCAGGTCGAGGACCAGCCGCTGCGGGTTGTCGAGGCTGAACACCCGGTATTCGCCGGGCGCGGCGCTGAGCCGCAGTTCGGCGCGCGTGTTGCCCTCGACGGCGCTCAGGCGCAACTGGCCGAGCTGCCCGCCCGCCTGCGCCAACGCGGCGTAGGCCACCGCGCCCACGATCAGGGCGAGATGCAGCCAGCGGGTCAACGACAGGGCGGGGAATCGCGGCATGGCCGGGATTCAATCACCGCCGGCGCGGGTTTGCAAGCGTCTTTTCCTTTCGAATCCGGGGCCTGCGCCATCTTCCTCGGGTGCCGCCTGATGAATGGTTCCTAACCCGGCCTCTGCAAGCCCGCGATCCAGCCGGCGCCGGCCGGGCTCAGGGCCTCGAGGCGCGCCTCGCGGCCCTCCGGGAGCACGGCCAGTTGCAGCCGGAGATCGGCCGCCGGGAGCCGCCCGCCGCCCCGGCATGGCCACTCCACCAGCCACAGCGTCGCCGCCTGTTCCAGTTCGTCGAGGCCGAGGAAATCCAGTTCGGCGGCATCGCCCAGCCGGTAGAGGTCGAGGTGGGCGGCCTCGCCGCCGTCGGCCAGCGGGTAGCGCTCGATCAGGGTGTAGGTGGGGCTGCGGATGCTGCCGCGCACGCCCAGGGCGCGCAGCAGGGCGCGGGCCAGGGTGGATTTCCCGGCCCCGAGCTCACCCTCCAGCAGCAGGCGGCCACGTGCCGGTCGCGCCGCGGCCAGCGCCCGCCCCAGGGCCTCGGTGGCGGCCGTGTCGGGCAGCAGCAGGGCGCGGCCCGTGCTCATGGGGCCCGTGCTCATGGGGCGAGGACCCGCCGCAAGGGTTCGAGCAGGTCGCCGGCCAGCAGACCCCGCGGGGCTGCGGCCACGGCACGGTCGGCGGCGACGGCATGCGCCAGCGCCCCGGCCCAGGCTGCCTCGAAGGGCGGCAGGCCCTGGGCCCGCAGGGCGGCCACCACGCCGGTGAGCAGGTCGCCCATGCCGGCGCTGGCCATGCCGGGGTTGCCGGCATCGACCAGCCGCGGGGTCGCGCCCGCCGCCGCGACCAGGCTGCCGGCCCCCTTCAGCACCACCACGGCCGCGAAGCGCTCCGCCAGTGCCGCGGCGGCGGCGAAGCGGTCGGCCTGCACGTCGACGCGGGAGACCCCGAGCAGGCGGGCGGCCTCGCCCGGGTGCGGGGTGAGGATGGCCGCGGGCAGCGGCCGGGGCGATTCGGCCAGCAGGTTCAGCGCATCGGCATCGAGCACCAGCGGCAAGTCGCTGGCGAGCGTGGTTTCGAACAAGGCCCGCCCCCACCGCCCCTGCCCGAGCCCGGGGCCGAGTGCCACGACATCGACGCGAGCCGCCTCCAGCGCATCGCGAAGCCGATGCCCATCCTGCGCCGCATCCTCGCCGGCCTCGACGACCCGGACCATCACTTCCGGCCGCCGTGCCAGCAGGGCCGCGGCGGCCGCAGGGCGGGACCATGCCAGCACGGCACCGGCTCCGGCGCGGGCGGCGGCCTCGGCGCACAGCAGCAACGCGCCCCCCATGCCCTCGTCACCGCCGATGCAGAGCACGCGGCCATGCCGACCCTTGTGGCTGTCGATGCGGCGGTGCGGCAGCACGCCGCGCAGGGACGGGGCGGCGATGGCCGAGGCCGCCACCGGCACTTCGGCGAAGGCCTCCGGCGGCAGGTCGAGCGGGTCGAGGCGCAGTTCGCCGGCGGCTTCGCGGCCGGTGGCCGTGAACAACCCGCGCTTGGCGGCGACGAAGCAGAGCGTCAGGCTGGCCGGCAGGAAGGCACCGGGTGCCGAGCCGGTGTCGGCGTCGATGCCGGAAGGCAGGTCGAGGGCCAGCACTGGACGGCCCTGTTCCCGGACCGCGGCCAGCAGCGCCGCCACGCCGGCCTCCGGCGGACGCGACAGGCCGGTGCCGAACAGCGCGTCGACCCAGAGGTTCAGCGGCGGCAAGGGTGCGGCCAGCGCGGCCGCGAGATCGATGACACCTTGCCCGGTTTCGCGCCATCGCGCGGCGGCGGCGCGGGCTTCCGGCGTCGCCGGGTCGGCCACCGCGACCACCCGCACGTCGAGGCCGACGCGATGCAGGGCGAGTGCCGCCACGTAGCCGTCGCCGCCGTTGTTGCCGGCACCGCAGAGCAGGCCGACGCGACGCGCCCACGGCCAGCGCGCGCGCAGCAGGGCGGCGGCCGATCCGCCGGCACGCCGCATCAGGGCATGGCTGTCGATCCCGGCCTGCGCGGCGGCGCGTTCGATCGCGCGCACCTGCTCGGCGCGGTACAGCGGAAGGGCGTCGGACATGCCCGGATTCTATACTCGCGGCCATGCACGACTGGGCTGCGCTCGCCGAGGACATCAAGCGCTGGGCGCAGGACCTCGGCTTCCAGCAGGCCGGCATCAGCGCCGGCACGCTCGACGGTGACGAGGCGCACCTGCAACGCTGGCTGGCCGAGGGCCGCCACGGCTCGATGGCCTACATGGCCACGCACGGCAGCAAGCGCAGCCGGCCGGCCGAACTGGTGCCCGGTACGCTGCGTGTCATCAGCGTGCGCATGGACTACGGCGTCGACGACGACGAGGGCTGCTGGCGAACCCTGGCCGACGGGCAGCGCGCCTACGTGGCGCGCTACGCGCTGGGCCGCGACTACCACAAGGTGCTGCGCGGCCGCCTGCAGAAGCTCGCCGATCGCATCGCCGGGGTGGTCGGGCCGTTCGGCTACCGCGCCTTCGTCGATTCCGCCCCCGTGCTGGAACGCGCGCTGGCGAGGGATGCCGGCCTCGGCTGGATCGGCAAGAACACCTGCGTGATCAACACCCAAGCCGGCAGCTGGTTCTTCCTCGGCGAGCTCTACACCGACCTGCCGCTGCCCGTCGATCAACCCGCCAGCGAACACTGCGGCACCTGCACGCGTTGCATCGAGGTCTGCCCGACGCAGGCCATCGTCGCGCCGAACCTGCTCGATGCGCGGCGCTGCATCAGCTACCTCACCATCGAGAACGCCGGCGCGATCCCGGTCGAGTTCCGGCGGGCGATGGGCAATCGCGTCTTCGGCTGCGACGACTGCCAGCTCGTCTGCCCGTGGAACAAGTTCGCCAAGCGCCACGCCCTGCCCGACTTCGAGCCCCGCCACGACCTTGACCGGGCCACGCTGCTCGAACTGTTCGCCTGGGACGAGGAGGAATTCCTGCGGCGGACCGAAGGCTCGGCGATCCGCCGCACCGGGCACGAGGGCTGGCTGCGCAACCTCGCCGTCGCGCTGGGCAATGCGCCGCACTCGGCGGCCATCGTCGCGGCGCTGCGCGCCCGCGCCACGCATCCGTCGGCGCTGGTGCGCGAGCATGTGGAATGGGCGCTGGCCGAGCAGGCGGCCAAGGCGCCGGCTTCAGCCTCGCTGCTCAGCCGCGAGCGCGAATCTCCGCCACCAGCGCGGCGCTGACCGGGTCCTGCGCCTCCGCCCTGCCCTCCAGCACCGGCAGCAAGCCGCCGGCGAGACGCTTGCCGAGCTCCACGCCGAACTGGTCGAAGGCGTTGATGCCCCAGAGCACCGACTGCGCGTAGACACTGTGCTCGTAGAAGGCGAGCAGGCTGCCGAAGCTGCACGGGTCGAGCCGGTCGAGCAGGAGCAGGGTGCTCGGCCGGTTGCCGGGCGAATGCTGGGCCGGCGTGGCACCCACATCGCCGTTGGCCAGACCTTCCATCTGTGCCAGCAGGTGCGAGAGCAGCACGCGGTGCTGTTCGGCGTGCGCGTGGTCGGGACGGACCACGCCGACGAACTCGGCCGGAACGACCTGGGTGCCCTGGTGCAGGGCCTGGAAGAAGCTGTGCTGGCAATCGGTGCCGGCCCCGCCCCAGAGCACCGGCACGGTGTCGTGGTCGATCGCCCTGCCCTCGTGGTCGACGCGCTTGCCCAAGGATTCCATCACCAGCTGCTGCAGGTAGGCCGGCAGCAGGCGCAGGCGCTCGTCGTAGGGCAGCACGGCCTGCGTGGCATGGCCTTCGACGTTGCGGTTCCAGACCGCGATCAGCGCATGCAGCAACGGCAGGTTGGCGTCGGCCGGTGCCTCGAGGAAGTGCCGGTCCATCGCCTCGGCACCGGCCAGCATCCGCGCGAAGCCCTCCTCGCCCAGCGCCAGCAGCACCGGGAAGCCCACCGCCGACCACAGCGAGTAGCGGCCGCCCACCCAGTCCCACATCGGCAGCACGCGCGCCGGGTCGATGCCGAAGGCTTCCGCCCTGGACGGGTTCGCGCTCACCGCGTACAGGCGCTCGCCGCCCCCCAGCCACTCGCAGACGAGTTGGCCGTTGAGCAGGGTCTCCTGGGTGCCGAAGCTCTTCGAGACGAGGACGGCGGCGGTCCGCGCAGGGTCCAGCCCGGCCAGCAGGCGGGTCGCCGCGTGGGCGTCGACATTGCTCAGGAAATGGATGCGGAAGCGGCCGTCGCCGAAGTCGCGCAGGGCATCGAGCGCCAGCCGCGGGCCGAGGTCGGAGCCGCCGATGCCGACATGCACGAGGTCGGTGACGCTGCTGCCGCGCAGGGTCGCGGCGAGGCCGGCCATGCGCTGGCGAGCCGCCGTGGCGGCTTCGGTGGCGTGGACGACGGTCGGAGTCGCAAGCGTGCTGCACGGAGCGCTGCGCAGGGCGCTGTGCAGGGCCGGGCGGCCTTCCGAACGGTTGACCGGCTCGCCCTGCAGCAGGCTGTGGATCGCCTTGTCCATGCCGCTTGCCTGCGCCACCGCGTGCAGGGCGTGCAGGGCGTCGTCGTCGACGTGCTGGCGGGCGAAGTTGGCGTACAGGGGGCCGACCCGCAGGGCCATGCGGTGGGCCCGCCCCGGGTCGGCGGCCAGCAGGTCACGGAGCGGCATGGCGGCGAGGCGCCCGCCTTCGGCCTTGAGGCGGGCGAGGCGGCTCGCGGTCGAATCCATTCGACGGCCCGCTCAGGCGGCCTGGGCCGGGATGCTGTGGTTGGTGTGGGTGAGCCGGTTCTGGCGGTCGACGTAGACCAGCGTCGGCTTGAATTTCGCCACCTCGGCCTCGTCGAGCTGGCCGTAGGCGCAGATGATGACGAGGTCGCCCGGGCCGGCCAGGTGCGCGGCGGCGCCGTTCACCGAGATCACGCCGCTGCCTTCCTCGCCGCGGATGGCGTAGGTGACGAAGCGCGCGCCGTTGTTGATGTTGAAGATGTGCACCTGCTCGTACTCGCGGATGCCGGAGACGTCCAGTAGGCGGCCGTCGATGGCGCAGGAGCCCTCGTAGTGCAGCTCGGCGTGGGTGACCGAGGCACGGTGGATCTTGGCTTTGAGCAGGGTGAGCTGCATGGCGGGGTCCGTGGGCGTCAGGCGGCGGAGTGTAGGCGCGGCGGCGTAGAGCCTGCAATCGAAGCGCGGCATGCTTTCCAGTTTGCCACCGGGGCCGTTCAGCAGGCGTGTTCAAGCACCCGTGCCGGGGTCGTCGAACTCCAGGTTGTCGATCAACCGGGTGCGGCCGAGCCGGGCCGCCACCAGCCCGATCAGCCCGGCCTCGTTGCCGGATTCCGGGCGGGTCAGGTCGGCGCGCCGCACCACCGCGTAATCGACCACGAAGCCGGCGGCGGCGAGGCGTTCGGTCGCCTCCTGCTCGATGCCGTCGATCGGCAGGCCCTGCGCCGCCTGCTCGCGCATGGTGCGGAGGTTGCGGATGAGTTCGACCGCGGTCGCCCGCTCCTCCGGCGTGAGGTACTGGTTGCGCGAGCTCAAGGCCAGGCCGTCCGGCTCGCGCACCGTCGGACCCGGCACGATGTCGATGGCGAAGGCGAGGTCGCGCACCAGGTGGCGGATCACCTGCAGCTGCTGGTAGTCCTTGCGGCCGAAGATGGCGACGTCCGGGTCCGCCATGTTGAACAGCCGCGCCACCACGCTCGCCACGCCGTCGAAGTGGCCGGGGCGGGCGGCCCCCTCCAGCACCTCGGCGAGGCCGGGCAGGCGGATGCGCGCCGCCGCCGCCGCCCCGAGCGGGTACATCGTCTCGACGGTGGGCAGGAACAGCAGGTCGCAACCGGCCCGTGCCAGGCCCTCGGCGTCGGCCTCCGGCGTGCGCGGGTAGCGCGCGAAGTCCTCGTCGGGGCCGAACTGGGTCGGGTTGACGAAGATGCTGGCTACCACCCGGTCGGCGTTCTGCCGCGCCAGGCCCACCAGCGAGAAGTGGCCGGCGTGCAGGTTGCCCATGGTCGGCACCAGGGCCACCCGCTGGCCGCGGTCGCGCCAGCCGGCGAGGTGGGCGCGCAGCTCGGCGACGGTGTGGACGATGCGGATCATGCGTAGGCGTGCTCGGGGCCGGGGAAGCGGCGGGAACGGACCGCCTCGGCGTAGGCGCGCACGGCACCCTCCACCGAGCCGCCACCGGCGAGGAAATCCTTGACGAAACGCGGCCGCTGGCCGCCGCCGATGCCCAGCAGGTCGTGCAGCACCAGGACCTGGCCGTCGCAGGCGGAACCGGCACCGATGCCGATGGTGGGGATGGCGAGGCTGCGGGTGATGGCCTCGGCCAGGGCCGAGGGCACGCACTCCAGCACCAACGCGCTGGCGCCGGCGGCCTCGACCGCCAGCGCATCGCGCTTCAACTGCTCGGCGGCGGCGGCCTCGCGGCCCTGCACCTTGTAACCGCCGAGCCGGTGCACCGACTGCGGGGTGAGGCCGAGGTGGGCGCAGACCGGGATCTCGCGCTCGACGAGGAAGCGGAGGGTCTCGAGCTTGGGCCCCGCCCCCTCGATCTTCACCATCGCCGCCGCGCCCTCCTTGAGCATGCGCAGCGAAGCCTCGAGGGCATGCAGCGGCGTGGCGTCGGCGCCGAAGGGCATGTCGGCCACCAGCAGGGCCGAGCGCAGCCCGCGGGCCACCGCGCGGCAGTGGTAGACGATGTCGTCGACCGTCACCGGCAGGGTGCTGGCATGGCCCTGCACCACCATGCCGAGCGAATCGCCGACCAGCACGAGGTCGACGCCGGCCGCCTCGAGCACCGCGGCGAAGCTGGCGTCGTAGGCGGTCAGGGCGACGATCGGCTGGCCCTCGCGCTTGAGGCGCGCAAGCCCGGGCACGGTGGTCGCCGGGCGCGGCGGCGGGGCTTCGGCGGCGTACATCGGGATCGGAGGGCCTGGCAGCGGGCGGGCGACTAAGGTATCGCCTCGATGCCCGAACGATCCAGCGCATCGCGCAGGTCGGCGAGCCGGCCGTGCCCGGGCAGCAGGAAATCCGGGGCGATCTCGGCCCAGGGCACCAGCACGAAGGCGCGCTCGTGCGCACGCGGGTGCGGCAGCAGCAGCCGCGGATGCTGCAACACCACGCCATCGATGGCGAGCAGGTCGAGGTCGAGTCGGCGCGGGCCCCAACGCCGTTCCCGGGTGCGGTCGCGGCCATGCTGGCGCTCCACCGCCATCAAGCGGTCGAGCAGTTCGATCGGCCCCAGCCGGCTCTCGAGGGCGACGGCGGCGTTGAGGAAGGACGGCTGTTCGAGCACGCCCCAGGCCGGGGTGCGGTACAGCGCCGAGCGCGCCAGCACGGCGAGGCCGGGCGTCGCGGCCAGCGCCTCGAGCGCGCTGTCGAAGGCCCGGGAAACCTCGCCGAGGTTGCCACCCAGGCCGATCCAGGCGCGCCTTGCTTCCGCCATCCGCGGCCTCAGTCGACCACGGCCGCCGTGGATTGCGCCTCGCGCCAGAAGCGCAGCTCCGCGGCCAGCTCCGGCGCCATGCCGGCGCGCAGTTCGAGGAAGTCGTAGGCGGCGCGGAAGCGCGGATGCGCGAGCAGGCGCTGGACCCGCTTCTTCTGGCGCAGGCCGAAGCGCGGTTGCAGCATCCAGATCTCCTGCATCGGCAGCGAGAAGCGGCGCGGCAGGGCGATGCGCTGGGCCTGGTGCAGGACGACGCGGTCGGCGGCGCGCTGTTGCGCCACCACCGGGTCCGCGCCCTGCGCCTGCAAGCGCGCCAGTTCGCGGCAGTAGGCCGGCCACAGCAGCACGGCGTAGAGGAAGGCCGGCGTCACCGGCTTGCCGGCGGCGATGCGGGCATCGGTGTTGCGCAGGCCCTCGAGGACCATCGCCCGCAGGCTGCCGTTGCGGTGGGCACGGAGGGCCGCGGCGGCTTCCGGCAGCAGGGCCGGCAACAGATGGTGGCGCTCCAGGCCGAGGAAGCTGCGCTCGGCATGGCCGGCGAGGAAGAGCTTGAGCGATTCGTCGAACAGCCGGGCCGGGGCGGCGCCGGCCAGCAGGGGCGCCATCGCGGCCATCGGCGCGGCGGTGGCGGGGTCGATCTCGAAACCGAGCTTGGCCGCCAGCCGCACCGCGCGCAGCAGGCGCACCGGGTCCTCGCGGTAGCGCCGTTCCGGCTCGCCGATCAGGCGCAGCCGCCGCGCCTGCACGTCGGCATGGCCGCCGACGTAGTCGCGCACCGAGAAATCCCCGATCGCGTAGTACAGCGCGTTGACGGTGAAGTCGCGGCGCACGGCGTCGTCCTCGATCGTGCCGTAGACGTTGTCGCGCAGCAGGCGGCCGTCGTCCTCGGTCTCGCGGCCCTCGCCCTCGCCGCCATCGTTGGCGCGGAAGGTGGCGACCTCGATGATCTCGCGGCCGAACACCACGTGGGCGAGGCGGAAGCGGCGGCCGATCAGGCGGCAGTTGCGGAACACCGCGCGCACCTGTTCCGGGGTGGCGTCGGTGGCGACGTCGAAATCCTTGGGTTGCAGGCCGGCCAGCAGGTCGCGCACCGCGCCGCCGACCAGGAAGCCCTGGTAGCCGGCGTCGCGCAGTCCGTAGAGCACCTTCAGGGCCGCCGGGCTGATGTTCCGCCGCGAAATCGGGTGCGACTCGCGCGGGATCACCAGGGGTTGGACGGCGGCGGTTTCGGACATGGGTGTTGCGGTTCCCTGCTGCGGTGCCGGTGCCCGTGGGCTTGTGCCGGAGGAGTCGAATCCGCTATCGTACTGGACTCGCAGGACGCGACCAACCTCCGCTCCCTTCGTCTAGAGGCCTAGGACGTGGCCCTCTCAAGGCTAAAACACGGGTTCGAATCCCGTAGGGAGCGCCAATTCCCGACCAAGCCCGGCCCGCCGGGCTTTGTCGTATGGGACGCCCGCCCATGCCCTTCGTCGTCACCGAGAACTGCATCCGCTGCAAGTACACCGACTGCGTCGAGGTCTGCCCGGTGGACTGCTTCCACGAGGGCCCGAACTTCCTGGTCATCGACCCGGACGAGTGCATCGACTGCACGCTGTGCGAACCGGAGTGCCCGGCCAAGGCGATCTACCCCGAGGACGACGTGCCGGCCGGGCAGGAGGGCATGATCGCCCTCAACCGCGAACTGGCGGCGCAATGGCCGGTGATCACCACCCGCAAGGACCCCCTGCCCGACGCCGCCGAATGGGACGGCAAGCCGGGCAAGCTCGGCGAACTGCTGCGCTGAGAGCCTTACAGCAGGCGCTGGCGCAGGGCCTCCAGCAGGCCACGGGCCGCCGGCGTGTCCAGCGGACGGCCGTCGGCGCCGATGGCATCGACCTGCACCCGTCCGTCCTGCGGCCGCAGCCGCAGCAGCATCTCCTCGCCGCGGTAGCGCACCTCGTAGGCGTTCAGCGCCGGCACCGCGGTGCTGGAATCCACGCCCTCGACCCGGCCCAGCGCGATGCCGACGCGGCGGAACGCGCCTTCGCTGCTGTCGTCGAGGTGGAAGCCGCCGACGGCGCCATCGACGACCCGCGGCGGGAGCTCGCCGGGCGATGCGGCGACCGCCGCGGTCGGCGGGATCTGCAGGGCCCCCGCCGAGGACGGCAGCACCAGGTCCGGCGGCACTTCGAGCGGACGGCCTTCGACGGCGGCGAGGTAGGCCGGCTCGCCGCGGAACCAGGCGCAACCGCCCAGCGAGGCGGCGAGCAGGGCGAGCGCCAGGCCGCGGACGGCGGGGCGGAGCAGCGGGGGGTGCGGGTGCATGGGCATCTCCAGAGGGGGTCAGGCCGCGGCCGGGGCTTCGGCCTCGGCGCGGGCGATCCGTTCGAGCAAAGCCGGCAGGCCGGCGGCCAGGGCCGGCTCCAGTGGCAGCAGCGGCAGGCGCAGCCCATGGCCGAACCCGAGCGCGGCCAGCGCGGCCTTGAGCGGGATCGGGTTGGGGGCGGCGCCGAGGAAATCGAAGAGCGGGGCGAGCTCCGCGGCCCGGGCGGCGGCGGCCTCCCAGCGGCCGGCGCCGGCATCGGCGCAGAAGGCGGCGAAGGCGCGCGGCACCAGGTTCGAGGCGACCGAAACCACGCCCACCGCGCCCTGCCGGAAGGCGGCGAGCGCGCTCGGGTCGTCGCCCGAGAGCAGGGCGAATCCCGGCGCCGAGAGCGCTGCCAGCGCCCGCCAGCGGGCCGGGGCGGCGACCGCCTCC
>Ga0208370_100134_pt1 | contig 23363 bp, 31 predicted proteins | sample Subbio12Jun_QV11_FD_184822 | JGI IMG/M metagenome (GOLD analysis project Ga0208370, IMG submission 184822) | Serpentinite rock and fluid subsurface biosphere microbial communities from McLaughlin Reserve, California, USA -CR12Jun_QV11 (SPAdes) | ecosystem: Environmental > Terrestrial > Deep...
CGGCCGCCGCCGTGGACAACCCTGCACCGTGTGCTGCCTCCGGTCATGGCAGAAGGGAAGGTAGTCCAGTGAGCCTGCTCGCCACCATCGACCCGCTGCAGCTCCAGGCCGTCGAGCGCCACCTTGCTCGCGGCCTGCAGGCCTGGGGCGTGCCGGAGCCCTTGACCCTCGAGGGTTGGGCGCGCGAGCACTTCTACCTCTCCGGCGAGTCGAGCTACGTCGAGCAGCGCTGGACGCCGTGGCCGTTCCAGCGGGCGCTGATGGCGTGCATCTCGAACGACGACATCGCCGAGATCAACCTCGTGAAGTCGGCCCGCGTGGGCTACACCAAGATGCTGCTCGCGGCCATCGGCTACTTCGCCGAGCACAAGCGCCGCAACCAGGCGCTGTGGCAGCCCACCGACGACGACGCCGAGGACTTCGTGAAGTCGGAGCTCGACCCGATGCTGCGCGACGTCGCGGTGATGCGCACGGTGCTGCCGGCCTACATGGCGCGCCACCGGGACAACACGCTGCAGCAGAAGCGCTTCATCGGCTCGATCCTGCGGGTGAAGGGCGGCAAGGCGGCCAAGAACTACCGCCGCATCTCGATCGACGTGGCCTACCTTGACGAGATCGATGCCTTCGACGCCGACGTCGAGAAGGAAGGCGACCCGATCACGCTGGCGGCCAAGCGCCTGGAGGGTGCCACCTTCCCGAAGCTGGTGCTCGGCAGCACTCCGAAGCTCAAGGGCTTCTCGCTGGTCGACGGCCGCGCCCAGCTCGCCGACATGCGGTTCACCTACCACGTGCGCTGCCCGCAATGCGGGGGCTGGCACGCTCTCACCTGGGGCGGAAAGGACGAGCCGCACGGCCTGAAATGGAGGCCAGGAGAGCCGGAATCGGCCTACCACCTCTGCCCACACTGCGCCGCGACGATGACGCAGGCCGAGTACCTGGCCGCGGCCGAGCATGGCCGCTACATCAACGACGCCGGCACGGTGCACCTGCTGCACGACGGGCGGTTCGTCGACCCCGAGGGCGCGCCGTTGCCGGCGCCGCGCCACGTCGCGTTCCACGTCTGGACGGCGTACAGCCCGGTGGTGGCGTGGTCGCAGATCGTGCGCGAGTTCCTGGCCGCCTACGCGAAGAAGCAGGAGGGCGACGACACCAAGCTCAAGGCCTTCTTCAACACCACCCGCGGCGAGGCGTGGGAGGGCGAGATCGAGCGCACCGATGCCGAGGACCTGAAAGCCCGCGCCGAGCCCTACGCCTGGCGCGTGATGCCCCGAGGCTGCCTGCTGCTGCTGTGTGGCATGGACACGCAGGACAACCGCATCGAGGCCGGCGTATGGGGGCTGGGCCGAGGCGGCGAGATGTGGCCCATCGATCACCAGGTGTTCTTCGGCAATCCGGCCCTGAACGACGTGTGGGAGCAAGCCGAGCAGTTCGTGCGCCACGCCGAGTACCCGCACGCCTGCGGTCTGCCGCAGCGGATCCACGCGTTCGCCATCGACTCCGGCGGCCACCACACCGATGCGGTGTACGCCTTCGCGCACTCGTTGCGCCGCTACCGCGTGCACGCCATCAAGGGTGCCAGCCAGCGCGAGCGCTCGATCGACAACGGCAACACCCGTGTCGGCTACCGGTGGAACGGCCGCGTCGAGAAGCACGGCCCGATGCTCTGGATCGTCGGCACCAACCTGGCCAAGGATCGCTTCGCGGCCCGGCTCACCGTGTCCTCGCCCGGGCCGGGGTACGTCCACCTGTGCCGGGATGCCTCGGACGAATGGTTCAAGCAGCTCGCCGGCGAGGTGCGCGCCGTGCGCCGCCAGGCGGGCGGTACGGAAACGCGCTGGACGCCCGCGCGGAAGCGCACCGAGGTCAAGGACTGCGTGACCTACGCCATCTGGCTGGAGGAACGCCTCGACCTGTGGGCGCCGGGCAAGCACCGCTGGTGGGATGCCCTCGAGCGCGCCGTGCAGCCGGAAGACGACCTGTTCACGCAGCCGCCGCAGGCCGCTCCCGGCGAGGTGGGGGCGGAAGACGCGGCGGAAGTTCCGCCTGCCGTTCCGCCCGCGGTGGTGACCGCGCACAGCCGCCGCCGTCGCCAGATCACGGGCGGCCGCTTCGACGTCAACAACTGGTAGCCCAAGGGGAACGGATGAGCGGACGCATGGGAGAAGTGGCGACGGACCTGATCCGGCTGATCGGCCGGCCGGCCACGCTGCGGCTGATCACGGTGGCCACGCGCCAGCTCAACCGCGGTCAGAGGGTGCGTGCGATCCTGTACGTGCCCGGCACACCGCAGCCGGACCACAACTTCGCCAAGCTCATCGGGTGGCCGGCCTTCGTGAAGCTGTGCGAGGCCTACGGCGGCCAGATCATCGAACCCTGCCTGCCCGAGGTGCTGTACCGCGCCGAGCGCAACCAGGTGATCCGGCGCCTGGCGCGGCAGGGCGTCGAGCTGGCGAAGATCGCCAGCGCGCACGGCGTGACGGAGCGCACGGTGCGCTACGTGCTGGCCGCGAACGACCCGCTCGACGCCGCCCTCGATGGCGACACCCGCACCCGCACGGGCTGAGCTACGCGGCCTGTTGCGCGGCCCAGCCTAGGCAGGCCAGCCACACCGTCTTCGGAATCGGCTTCGCCGCGCTGAGGTAGTAGTTCAGCATCCGGCGCGAGACCCCGATGGCGTCCGCTGCGGCCTGCTGGGTGAGGCCGTGCTGGTACATCCATTCGATGATGCGCTCGTGGCCGATGCCGCCGGACTGTTCGACGGCGAGGTTGCGCAGGTTGTCGGCGGCGAGATCGGCACCGCCGGGCCATTCGATAGCGCAGCCGTGCGGCTCGCGGGAGAGCTTCGCTTTCGCGAACACCGCGGGGTCGCGCAGCGAGGCGAGGGCCTTGATGCGCAGCAGGTCGGCGATGCTCACGGTGGCCTCGAAGCCATCGGCGAAGCGCAGCGCGAGGCGGTGCTGGGGCAGGGGAGTGGCGGCGGCGAGCCGCAGGGCGGTGGTCATCGTTGCAGCTCCTGAAAGCGCGCCAGCAGTATAGTGCAACTATTGCACAATGTCAAGCCCTCCGAGGCCTCGGAAGGCCTGCCAATGTGCGGCCAAGGCGATCGCTTCCAGCATTCGCGGCAGTTCCCACCGGAGGGTGCCCATGCCGCGCACCACCATCGTCGACGCTGGCCTGCAGCTGCTCATCGAATTCGAGGGCTTCCGCGCTGACGCCTACCAGTGCCCGGCGGGGGTCTGGACGATCGGCTACGGGTTCACGAAGGGTGTCCGCCCGGGAGACACGATCACTCGCGCCGCGGCCGACGAGCGCCTGCGCCAGGAGGTCGCCGAGTTCGCCGAGGGCGTGTCCCGCCTGCTGAAGCGCGAAGCGAACGACCACGAGTTCGCCGCCATGGTGGTGTTGGCGTTCAACATCGGCCTCGCGGGTTTCGCGCGCTCCACGGTGCTGCGCGCCCACAACGCCGGCAACCCCGAGGCCGCCGCGCGCGCCTTCGCGCTGTGGAACAAGGCGGGCGGCAAGGTACTGCGCGGCCTGACGCGTCGCCGTGCGGCCGAGGCCGCGCTGTACCTGAAGCCGGTTCGCCCGCAGATCCCGCTGGCCGTCGTCGAGCGCGACACCCTCCGCGTGCCCGAGATCGAGCCCGAGCTTGACCTCGCCGACGCCATGCCGCAGCGCATCGACCCCGAGCGCTCGCTCCACCAGTCCAACATCCTGCGCGGCGGCGCCGTCGCGGGCGGCGTGTCGGGCCTGACGCTGGCAGCGGAAGGCGCGCGCGCTGTGGGCGACATCCGCTTCAGCCTCGGCGACTGGCTGCCCTACGTGGCGCTGGGCATCGTCGTCGTCGCCGCCGGCTGGATCATCTTCGAGCGCTGGGAGCAGCGCCGTGGGGGCTGGGCGTGATCGGCGCGTGGGTGGGGCGCGCCGTCACGCCCAAGCTCATCGGCGGCCTGCTGCTCGCCTGGGCGGCCTCCCTCGCGCTGCTGTGGGCCTTCATGGCCGGGCAGGCCCGGACGGCGGCGGCAGAGGCCAGGGGCGAAGCCGAGAGCGCCTGCGCCGCCGTGCGTGCCGCCGCCGCCGATGCCGCGACGGCGGCCCTGGTCAGGGCGGTGGCTGAGGCCCGGAGCGAATGGGAGGCCGCCCAGGCCGCCGCCGACGAACAGGCCGCGGTCGATCGGGCCGCCGCCGCCGCCGAACTCCGCCGCGCCCGAATGCGTGCCGAATCCCTCTCCCGACAGCTGCTGGCCCATATCCATGCGAAACCTCTGCCTGCTGATTGCCGCCTGGACGCTGAGCGCCTGCGCCTCTACGCCGAATCCCGTCGTGGCGCCGCTGCCGCCGCGCCCCGCGATTGACCTCTCGTGCGACCGCTGCGACGCCGCGCTCTGCCCCGACTTGCCCGAAGTGGTGGCCGACCCCGACGGTACCGCCTCCCCCGACACCATCCTGGCTCTCGGCCCGGAAGATGGCCGCGTGCATGCGGCCTGCCGCGCCGTCATCCTGGATTGCGTGCGTTGCATCGAGCGTGGGCGCAGGGCAGGGGTCATCCGGTGAGCGCGCCCGGCGACGCGCCCGAAAGCCACGTGCTGGTCAACTACCGGCTCGCGCGCGTCGAAGAAGCCATCATCAAGCTGTCGGAGACCACGGAGCAGCTCGTGCGGTTGGAAGAAAAGCACCTGGAGACACGTGCCGCCCTCAACCGGGCGTTCGAGTCGATCCGCGACTTGCAGGGTCGCGTCGCCGCGGTCGAGCACCAGATGCCGAAACTGACGCTGGCGATGGGCTGGGTCTTCGCCGGGGTCATCGCGATCGTCGCGCTGGCCGGCGGCCTGGTGTGGAAGGTCAGCGCTCTGCCGATCCCCGCGCCGTTGCACCAGACCGCACCGGTGCTGCCTCCGCGCGGCTGAGGAAGGCCTGCCAATGGTCGCGCCGCTGCCCCGCGGCGAGCCTTCCGGCCTATGCCCCGCATCCTCCCCGTCGAAATCAAGGCCGGCATCAGCTTCGAGCTGACGGTCGAGCACGCCGCCTATCCGGCGCCCGACTGGACCTTGCGCCTGCTGTTGCGCGGGCCCGGCTCGATCGACCTGACCAGCGTCGACGCCGGCACAGTGCACAGGCTTTCCGCGACGGCGGCGGTGTCGAGCGGCTGGCTGCCCGGAGAGTACGCCTACAGCCTGCGTGCCAGCCGCGGCGCGGAGGTCGTCGAGCTGGAATCCGGTGCCGTGCCGGTCCGCCCCGACCTGGCTGCGGCCGCGCCGGGGGCCGACCAGCGCGTGCATGCCCGCAAGGTGCTCGCCGCAATCGAAGCGGTGATCGAGGGCCGCGCTACCCTTGACCAGGAGCGCTACCGCATCGGCGAGCGCGAGCTGTACCGCACGCCCATCGCCGACCTGCTGAAGCTCCGCTCGCACTACCGCGCCGAACTGGCACGGGAGACCGCCGCGGTGCAGGGCTACTCGGGCCTGCTGGGCCGCGAAGTGCAGGTGCGCTGCTGATGGGGCTGCTCGACGTCTTCCGCCGCAGCCCCCCTGCACCCGATCCGCCGCCGGCCTCTGCCGACGGCCCCGCCGAGGCCCTGGGCCGGCCGCGGCGCGGCATGTTGCGCATGTTCACGGCGGCGAAGCTCGACCGCCTCACTGCCAGCTGGACGGCCACGCCGCAGCCGACGGATGGGCTGATCCGCCGCCACCAGCGTGTGCTGGTCGCCCGGTCCCGGGAGCAGGCGGCGAACAACGACTACATGAAGGCCTTCCTGCGGATGTGCGGGGCCAACATCGTCGGTCCGAACGGGATCATCCTGCAGGCACAGTCGCGCGATCCGAACGGCGCGCTGGACGTCGTTGCCAACGACGCCCTCGAATCGGCCTGGTGGGAGTGGGGCAAGCCGGCGAACGCCAGTGTCACCGGGCAGGAGTCGTGGCGTGCCATCCAGCGCATGGCCATCATCACCGCGGCGCAGGACGGGGAGTTCTTCGCGCGCATCGTGCGCGGCGCCGACGCCGGCCCGTGGCGCTTTGCCATCCAGCTCATCGACCCGGTGCGCTGCCCGATCGACCATGACGTCGAGCGCCTCGACAACGGCAACTTCGTGCGCGCCGGCATCGAGATGAACCGGTACGGCCGTCCGGTGGCCTACCACTTCACCACCACCGACGAGCGCGAAGAGCAGTACCGCTATGGTGGGCGCGCCTTCGTGCGCGTGCCCGCCGGCGAGGTGCTGCACGGCTTCGTGCCGTGGCTGTCCGGCCAGAAGCGCGGCCTGCCCTGGGCGTGCACCGCGCTCGATCGCCTGCACCACATCGAGGGCTGGGAGAAAGCCGCCGTCATCAACGCGCGCGTGTCGGCCGCGAAGATGGGCTTCTTCGAGTGGGCCGACGAGCATGGCCCGTCGCCGGAGGACTCGCCGGAGCCGATCACCATTGACGCCGAACCCGGAAAGTTCCACGAGCTGCCGCCCGGGGTGAAGTTCAGCCCGTTCCTGCCGCAGTACCCGCAGGGTGAGTTCCCTGGGTTCCTCAAGGCCATGCTGCGCGGGGTTTCCGCCGGCATGGGCGTCAGCTACAACGCGCTCGCGCAGGACCTCGAGGGCGTCAGCTTCAGCAGCATCCGCTCGGGCACGCTCGAAGAGCGCGAGCACTGGAAAGAGCTGCAGCAGTGGCTGATCGAGTCCCTCGTGCAGCCGGTGTTCGATGCGTGGCTGGAGGTCGCGCTGCTCGCCGGCCGAGTGAAGACCGCCAGCGGCGGCACGCTGAAGGCGGAGCGGCTGGAGAAATACCGCAGCGTCGAGTGGCAGCCCCGACGCTGGGCGTGGGTCGACCCGCGTGCCGACGTGGAGGCCGCCGTCGCGAGCAAGAACAACCTGCTGGTGCCGCCCTCGACGCTCATCCGCGAGCAGGGCCGCGACCCGAGCACCGTCTACCGCGAGATCGCCGCCGACATCGAGGCCATGAAGGCCGCCGGCATCCCGCCCGAAATGATCGCGCTGTCGATGGGCCAAGCCCTCGTGCAGCCGCAGGCCCCGAACAACCCGGAGGACGCGCCGTGAAGGTGACGCCGCAGCAGATCAACGAACGCGGCTTGCAGTGCCGCCTGATGGAGGTGAAGACCGCCGACGCTGAGGCGCGCACCGTCGAGCTGGCATTCAGCTCGGAGATCGAGTGCGAGCGCTGGTGGGGCGTCGAGGTGCTCTCGCACGAGCCCGGTGCCATCCGCATGGAGCGCATGAAGAACGGCGCCGCGCTGCTGGTCGACCACAACTGGCGCGACCAGGTGGGCGTCGTGGAATCCGTGACCGTTGGCGCCGACCGGGTGGGCCGGGCGGTGGTGCGCTTTGGCAAGAGCGCGCGGGCCAGCGAGATCCTGCAGGACGTGGTCGACGGCATCCGCCGCCACGTGTCGGTCGGCTACATGGTGCACGCCACCAAGCTGATCGAAGAGCGGAAGGACGGCACGGACGTCTACCGCGTCACCGACTGGGAGCCCTACGAAATCAGCATCGTCGCCGTCCCGGCCGACCCCACGGTGGGCGTTGGCCGTGCGCAGGAAGTGCTGCCAATGGCGGCCGCCCCCGTCGAGAAGAAGACTGCCCCCAATCCCGAGGAGACCCGCTCCATGAGCGACACCACCACCCCGGCCGTTGCGACGGCCACCCCGGCCCCGGCCCACGTCGAGCTGGTCAATGCCGAGCGCAGCCGCGCCCGCGCCATCGTCGAGATGGGCGAGAAGTACAAGGCCAGCGACCTCGCCGCCCGCTACGTCGCCGAGGGCAAGTCCGTCGAGGACTTCCAGCGCGCCGTGCTCGACAAGCTGGAAGAGCGCAGCACCAAGCCGCTCACCGACCAGGTGCGTGCGGCCGGCGGCCAGATCGGCCTCACCGACGTGGAGGCACGCGACTTCAGCTTCACCCGCCTCATCCGCGCCGCGCTCGATCCGTCCGACAAGGCTGCGCAGCGCGAAGCCGGCTTCGAGCTCGAGGCCTGCGCCGCCGCGGCCGAGAAGTCGGGCAAGCAGACGCGCGGCATGGTCATCCCCATCGACGTGCTCACCGCGCCGATGGTCCGCAACGTGATGACCAGCGGCACCACCGGCACTCCGGCCGGCGCCACCGGCGGCTTCACCATCGCCAAGGAGCTGCAGGCGCAGTCCTTCGTCGAACTGCTGCGCAACCGCGCGGTGCTGATGCGTCGCGCCCGCACCCTGGGTGGCCTGGTCGGCAACATCGACATCCCGCGCCAGACCGCCGGCGCCACGGCCGCGTGGATCGGTGAGGATGCCGAAGCGCCGGTGCGCACGCAGACGATCGACCAGATCGCGCTGTCGCCGAAGACGCTGGCCGCCCACACCGAAATCACCCGCCGCTTGATCATGCAGAGCTCGATCGACGTCGAGGCGATGGTGCGCGCCGACCTGGCGACCGCGGTGGCGCTCGAAATCGACCGCGCCGGCTTCTACGGCACCGGCACCTCGAACCAGCCGCGCGGCATCGCGAACTACGTCGGCATCAACGCCGTCGACTTCGGCGGCACCGGCGCCGGCGACCCCCTCGGCCCGGGCAACAGCATGCCGACCTTCGCCGAGCTGGTGCAGATGGAGACCGAGATCGCCGCCGACAACGCGGCCGTGGACTCGATGGCCTACATCTTCAACGCGGCGCTTCGCGGCCACCTGAAGACCACGACCAAGTTCGGCACGAGCACCGAGACGACCATCTGGGAGCCGGGCAACACGGTGAACGGCTACGCCACCGAGGTGACCAACCAGATCGCGGCCCGTGAGGTGTTCTTCGGCAACTTCGCCGACCTGCTCGTGGGCCTGTGGGGCGGCATCGAGATCAACGTCGATCCCTACACGCACTCGACGCGGGGCCGCATCCGCATCGTCACCTTCCAGGACGTCGACTTCGTGCTGCGCCGCGTCGAGTCGTTCTGCTACGGCCGCGACAGCGGCTGATGAGGGAGCCTCCCATGTCCGATTCCAAGATCCAGGTGCGCTGCACGTCGTCGTTCACCTTCGGCGGCACCATCGTCCGCCCGGGCGATATCGTCGAGCTGAGCCGCGCCGAGGCGGCGAACCTCCTGCACCGGGGCCGCGTCGAGCTGGTCGACGCCGCCGACGCGCCGGACGTGAGCGACGCGGCCGAGGCGGCCGAGACGGTCGAGGCGACCGCAGCTCCGGCCGCCCCTGCGACTTCGGCGAGCCGCTCGGGTCGCAGGCGTGCCGGCAACCCCTGATGCCCGCGCCGGCCTGGGAAGACCTCGGCGCGTTCCTGCGGCTGCAGGACTTCGCCGTGTCGGCCCAGCACCGGCCAGGCGGCAATGGACTGCCGCGCAGCGTCGTCGGCATCTTCGATGATCCCGTCGACTCGTCTTCCTTGGTCGGCCGTGGTTCGCGCCGCCGAAGCGAATTCGAGATCGAGACCGCGGTGCCTACGTTCCGCCTGAGGGCGACGGACGCCGCCGGCATCCAGCGGCTCGACACGCTCACCGTCGATGGCCGGGTGTGGGACGTTGTGGCGGTCGACACCGACGGTGCCGGCATGGCCACTGTGCAGCTCGGCGCCCGGCATGATTGAGCTGCGGCCCGCGCTGGTCGGTCTGGACCGCATCGCCGGCCAGCTCGACGTCACGCCGATGCAGGTCGATCGTGCGCTGCGCATCACCGTCAACCGCATGGCGGCATGGGTGCGAAGGAAGTCGGCCCGTGCCCTGTCGAGCGAGCTGAAGGTGGCACTGGATGTCCTGCGTTACCGCATGAGGACCCTGCGTGGGGGCGGGGCTGGCAGCCGCAAGTCCACCCTGTGGTTCGGCCTGAACCCGCTGGCGCTCAAGTACCTCGATCCACGCGCCGTGGGCAGGGGCGTCAAGGCTGGCCCGCTGTACGTCAAGGGCGCTTTCCTGGCCAAGGGCCAAGTGTTCAAGCGCCGCGGCGCCGCCCGGCTCCCCATCGACCAGGTCGTCTACCCGATCCAGCAGAAAGCCGATCGCGCCCTCGAGGGCGTCATTGACTCGGGCGAATTCGAGCGGCGCTTCCTCGACACCTTCGAACGCGAGCTATACCGCATATGGAACCGGGCGTCGACCTGAAGGTGCTCCACGAGGCCATCGTCTCGGCCATTGCTGCGCAGTTCCCGGCGCTGCAGACGGTCGAGGCCTACCGCGAGGAAACCGAGCGCACGCAGCTCCCCACGCCGGCCTGCCTGGTCGAGCTGTTCGAGCTCGATGCCTCGGCCGAAGATGACCCCGGAACCGGCCAGCTCGCGCTGATGGCACGCTTCGAGGCGCGGCTGGTGCTGGGCTATCGCGAGGTGTCCGCCAAGATCGAGGTGCGCAGGTTGGCCGCCGCGCTCGCTCAGTTCGTGCTCCGCAAGCGCTGGGGCCTCGGGCCCGGCGTCGGCCCTGCGGAGGTCATCGGCTGCTACCCGGACGACTTCGACCCGCGCCTCGACCAGTACGAAGTGATGCGCGTCGAGTGGCAGCAGCTGGTTCGCATCGGCACCGACGTGTGGAGTGGCGAGGGTGTTCCGGTCGAGGACGTCCGCTATGCCTGGTCGCCGCGCATCGGCCCGCCGTTCGCCGACGAATACCGGCCGCTGGTCGGCCGGCCGCCCATCCCCGAATGAGCGCGTTCTGGCCCGCCGAGTTCGCCCGGCAGATGGGCAACATCGTGCAGCTCGGCACCGTCGCGCAGCTCGATGCCGCCGCCGCGCGCGTGCGTGTCGACATCGGCGGCAACCGCACCGGCTGGATCCCGTGGTTGACGGGTGCGGCTGGCGACGATTCGCGCTGGTCCGCGCCCGAGCCCGGCGAGCAGGTGGTGGTGCTGGCGCCCACCGGCGATACGGCGCAGGGCGTGGTGCTGCGCGGCATCTACTCGACGGCGCGCCCGGCCCCGGCCGCTACGGCGGAGAAGACCCGCCTGACGTGGAAGGGTGGGGCGTGGATCGAGCTGGACCGCGAGGCCCAGGTGCTGGAAGTCAACCTGCCGCCCGGGGGGCCGGGCATCCGCCTGGTCTGCGGCAGCAGCATCCTCGAGGTGAAGGGCGGCGAGGTGGTGATCACCGCCGACCTGCTGCGCATCGTGGCGGCCAACACCACCAGCACCGGCCAGATCGATGCCGCGGGCGAGGTGTTCGCCGGCGGTGCCCATATCGGCTTGGCGAGCCACCGGCATACCGGCGTCGCCTCCGGCCCCTCGCAGACCGGCGGGCCGGTGCAGTAACTCGGGAAGCCCTGCCAATGGGCGCGCGGCCGGCACCCCGCGAGCATCGCCGCATGATCGGCATTGCGGCCAACACGGGGAAGCGGCTGGGTGGGCTGGACCACCTCCGGCAGTCCGTCCGCGACATCCTGACGACGCCGATCGGCTCGCGGGTGATGCGTCGCGAATACGGCTCGCGGCTCTTCGACCTGATCGACGCGCCGATGAACCGCGCCACCATCCTCGACATCTACGCCGCCGTGGCCGACGCCCTCGAGCGCTGGGAGCCGCGGTTCCGGCTGCGCGAAGTGGTCGCCACCGATGCCAGGCCCGGGCACGTCACCCTGACGCTGACCGGCGAGCTGCTGATCGACGGACGCGAAGTGACGCTGGACGGCATCGTGGTGGCGGGCGCCTGATGGCCGGCGCTTTCACCGCCGTCGATCTCTCCCGCCTGCCGTTCCCGGCCGTCGTCGAGACCATCGACTTCGAGGTCGCCTTGGCGGCGATGCTGGCCGACCTGCGCCAGCGCGATCCCGCATTCACCGCACTGGTCGAGTCCGATCCGGCCTACAAGGTGCTCGAGGCCTGCGCCTACCGCGAACTGCTGCTGCGCCAGCGCGTCAACGAGGCAGCGAAGGCGGTGCTGCTGGCCTATTCCGCCGGCGCTGACCTCGACCAGATCGCGGCGAACTTCAACGTCCAGCGCCTGGTGCTGGTACCGGCGAACCCGAACACGATTCCGCCGACCCCCGCGGTGCTGGAGCCCGATGACGACCTTCGGCGCCGCGTGCAGCTCGCCTTCGAGGGCCTGTCGACAGCCGGGCCGGAGGGCGCCTACGTGTTCCATGCGCTCGGCGCGCATCCCGACGTACTCGACGCGAGTGCCACCAGCCCCACGCCCGGCGTGGTCACGGTCTCGGTGCTCTCTCGCGTCGGCAATGGTGCACCGGCCGCGCCCGTGCTGGCCGCCGTCGCCGCCACCCTCGCTGACGACGACGTGCGCCCGCTCACCGATCAGGTGAGCGTGGTGGCGGCCGAGATCGTGGACTTCACCGTGGCGGCCTCGCTGACCCTCTACCCGGGCCCGGATTCGGCGGTGGTGCTCGCCGAAGCCAACGCCCGGCTGACCGACTACCTCGCGCGTTCGCGTCGCCTCGGGCGCGACGTGACCCGCTCCGGCGTGTTCGCGGCCTTGCACGGCGAGGGCGTGCAGAACGTGGTGCTGACGCAGCCCGCCGCCGACGTGGTGGTCACGCCCACGCAGGCGGCGTTCTGCACCGCCCGCACCGTCACCGTCGCCGGGACCGGCGTATGACCGCGCCTGTGAGCCTGCTGCCGTGGAACGCCAGCCCGCAGGAACGGGCGCTGGAGGCGGCGACCGCGCGCGCGGCCGCGATCCCGGTGCCGCTGCGTGCCATCTGGAACCCCGACACGTGCCCGGCCGCGCAGCTCCCTTGGCTCGCCTGGGCCCTCAGCGTCGACGTGTGGGACGCCGACTGGACCGACGCGCAGAAGCGCGCCGCCGTTCGCGCGAGCTTCGCGGTGCATCGGCGCAAGGGCACCGTCGGCGCCGTGCTCACCAGCCTGGCGTCGCTCGGCTGGGCCACCGATGTCGTCGAGTGGTTCGAAGACTCGCCCGCCGCGGCGCCGTACACCTTCCGCGTCGAAGCGGAGCTCGACGCGCGCGGCATCGCGCCCGGCCTGTATGAAGAGATCGAGCGCCTCGCCCTCGCGGCGAAGAACGTGCGTAGCCATCTCACGCGCATCAGCCTGCTCAGCCGGCTTCCATGCGATGTCGTCGTGGGCGGCGCGGTGATCGCCGGCGAGGTGGTCGAGGTCCAGCCCTACCAGATCGGCCTGATCGAGAACACGGGAGTCGTCGGCATCGCGCTCGGCCTCGTGGCCCACGAGACGGTCACCCTCTCCCCGCCCCAGGTGCCCTGATGAGCTACTACTGCCTGCTGACCACCGCCGGACAAGCCCAGGTGGCCGCGGCCATCGCCTCCGGAACGCCGGTCGCGATCACCCAGATGGCGCTCGGCGACGGCGGCGGTGCACCGGTGACGCCGGTCGAGAACCGCTCCGCCCTGGTCAACGAGGTCAATCGCGGCCCGGTCGAAAGCATCGCCGTGCACCCGACGAACCCGAACTGGCTGACGGTGCAGCGGATCATCGGTCCCGCCGTCGGCGGCTGGACGGTCCGGGAGGTCGGCCTGTTCGATGCATCGAACACCCTGATCGCCTACGGCAACTTCCCGCCGAGCTACAAGCCGGTGCTCGCCGAGGGCTCGGGCAAGGAACTGATCGTGCGCGTGCAGTTCGAGGTCGCGAGCACGGCCGCCATCGCCATCAGCATCGATCCGTCGGTGGTGCTCGCCACCCAAGCGTGGGTGCTGCAGCAGCTCGACACCCGCGGCCGCGCACGCCGCTTCTTCCACACCCAGTCGTGAGGTCTCCATGAGCTCCGGTCGCTTGGGCAAGGCCGACCTTGCCGCCAACACCGACACCGACCTGTACACCGTGCCTGCCGGCACCGTGGCCACGGCGAACGTGTCCTTCTGCAACCGCACGAACGCAGCGATCCGCGTGAGGCTCGCCGTGCGCGCCGGTGCACTGACGAACGCCGACTACCTCGAGTTCGATGCCGAGGTGCCCGCGAACGGCGTGCTCGAGCGCACCGCCATCGCCTGCGAAGCCGGCGAGATCATCACCGTCCGCGCAGCCGCAGTCGGCGTATCGGCCGTCGCGCGCGGCTGGGAAGAGGTGGCGTAATGGGCCGGTTCCTGAGTGGCGGAGACGGGAGCGTGCCGCGCGCTCTTCGCACCTTCCTCGCCGCATCGAACCCGTCGATCGCGATTCCTTCGTGGGCTCGCATGATCCGTATCGACGGCTGCGGCGGCGGGGGCGGCGGCGCGACCCGGAACAGTTCGTGGGCCTGCGGTGGCGGCGGCGCGGGGTTTGTGCGCGGCCTGCTGCTGGCACTTCCCACCGGCGTGACGACGGCAGCCGCGACGATTGGCGCCGGCGGCACCTGCCCGCTGAACAGTGGCGCCGCCCCCGACCAGACCGGCACCAATGGCGGAAACACCGTCCTGACGATCGGCTCGCTGACCTTGACCATTCCGGGCGGCGGTGGTGCGACGCCGACCGTCGCCGGAGCCCGCGGCGGGATGCCGTTCTTCGGCACGATCCCCTTCGACAACTTGCTCATCATTCAGGGCGTCTACAACGAAAACCCGGCGATCGGCACCGGGCCGGGAATCTTCGCGCAGTCGCCTATGGGCTTCGGAATTACTGGCGAAGGAAGCACCGGCAGCGTTGGCGGTGGCGGCGGCCACGGGCCGTTCGGCGTCGGCGGAGCGCGCGGCCTAGCGAATCCGGGCGCAAACGCTAGCGGTCAGAACGCGGTCGGCTACGGCGCCGGCGGCAGCGGTGGTTATTGGTTCAGCAGCGGCGGCCCGGGCCCGTCGCAGATCAAGGGCGGCGACGGTTCGCTGGGCTTCCTTTCGCTCGAGTTCTTGGAGGGCATCTAATGCTCCGTGTTTTGGCACTCATGATCGGCACTCGCGTCGATAACGTGGTTATCGGCGAGCCCGCCAACTACCCCGGCGCCCTCGACGTCACCGACGCGAACCCTCGCCCCTCCCCGGGTTGGATTCGGCAGGGGCAGACCTTCGTCGCCCCGCCACCCCCGGCACCTCAATCGCTTGGCACGCGGATCACCAAGCTCGCCTTCCGCCAGCGCGTAGGCCCGCAGGCGCTTGCCGCGATCGAGCTGGCGTCCGTGCACGACGCCGCGGCTCCCGTGCAGGCGCAGCAGCTCGCGGCCACGCTGCGCGTGATGCTGGCCGATGTCCAGGCGGCGACCTTCATCGATCTCGCCCGGCCCGACACGCGAGCTGGCGTGCAGAGCCTCGAGGCCGCCGGCCTTCTGCCCGCCGGCAAGGCCGCGGAGATCCTCGACACGCCCGTCCAGGCACACGAAGTCCCGGTCGGCGTATGAACAGCGCCGTCCGCCTCGTGTTCACCCGTCGCCGGCATCCGGGCAGCCTGCTGCTGCGCACGTTCCTGTGGTCGGCGTGGTCGCACTGCGCCATCGTCGACGGGCTGGACATCATCGAGGCGACGGCGAATGGCGGTGTGCGCATCCGCGAGCTTGGCGAGCTGCTGCGGGAATCCAGCGAGCACACCTTCCTCGACCTGCCGGCCACCGACCCGCGGGCGGTCATCGCCGCGGCGCGTAGCCAGGTCGGCAAGCCCTATGATTGGCTGGGTGTGCTCGGCATCGGCCTGCGCCGGCGCTGGCAGGACGCCGACCGCTGGTTTTGCTCCGAGTTGATCGCCTGGGCGTTCGAAGCCGGGGGCTCGCCGCTGTTCCGCGGCCAGCCCTGGCGAATCACCCCGCGCGACCTGTACCTGCCGATCTTCGCCGAGCGGCGCGCCCTGCGCGTGGCGCGGTGAAGGGCTGCCAATGGCCGCCGCAGCACCCTGCGCCGAGCATCCACCCGTCCACCTGAATCCATCGCCCGAGGGCACCCCATGAGCGACAAGTTCCTGCACGGCGCCGAGGTCATCGAGATCGATGCTGGCCCCCGGCCGATCCAGACGGTGCGCAGCTCCGTCATCGGCATCATCGGCACCGCTCCGAACGCGCAGGCCGAGGTCAAGGCCAGGCTGCTGACCGGCGTCGTCGCCAACAACAACGCGCTGACGTTCACCAGCAAGCTGCTGGGCGCGCTCGGCAACCAGATCACCGTCAACCTGCGGGCCCCGGTCGGGAACAACCTGCCGCTGGCGATCACCGTCGCCGGCCAGGCGATCACCGTCGACCTGGCGACCGGCGCTGGCGGCGCGGTCAGCACCACCGCCACGCAGCTGACCACGGCCATCGCCGGGCACGCCGCCGCGAACGCCCTGATCGGCGTCACGAATACCGGCACCAGCACGGGCGTCGGCATCGTGGCCGCGACCCCCGGCGCGCAGTTCCTCGCGGGAGGCATCGATGAGGCGTTCCCGCTGAACACCCCGGTGCTCATCGCCGGAAGTCGCGCCGAGGCGGCCAAGCTCGGCACCGCCGGCACGCTGCCGGATGCGATCGAGAGCATCTTCGACCAGGCGGGCGCCGTCGTCGTGGTGGTCCGCGTCGCCGACGGTGGCACGGAACCGCTGACCACCGCCAACGTCATCGGCGGCACGAACGCCACCACCGGCCAGTTCGAGGGCGTGCACGCCTTCCGTGCGGCCGAGTCCGTCGTGGGCTTCAGCCCGCGCATCCTGATCGCGCCGGGCTTCACGCACCAGCGCGCCGGAAGCGCGAATGCCGTGGTGGCCGAGCTGATCGGCATCGCCGAGCGCCTGCGCGCAGTGATCATCGCCGATGGCCCGAACAGCACCGACGCCGCCGCCATCACCTACGCCGGCGACTTCGGCAGCTCGCGCGTCTTCGTGGTCGACCCGTGGGTGACCAAGCTCGACGCCAACGGCCAGCCGGTGAACGTGCCGGTCTCGCCGCACGTGGCCGGCGTGATCGCGAAGTCGGACAACGACCGCGGCTTCTGGTGGAGCCCGTCGAACACCACGATCAACGGCATCATCGGCACCGCGCGCGGCGTCGACATGGTGCTGGGCGACGCGCACAGCCGCGCGAACCTGCTGAACGAGCGCAAGGTCGCCACCATCATCCGGCAGGAAGGCTTCCGCCTCTGGGGCAACCGCTCGCTGGCGTCGGACCCGAAGTGGGCGTTCCTGTCGGTGCGCCGCACGGCCGACATCATCAACGACAGCATCCTGCGCGCCCACCTGTGGGCGGTCGACCGCAACATCACCAAGACCTACCTCGAGGACGTCACCGAGTCGGTGAACGCCTACCTGCGCGACCTGACGAGCCTCGGCGCCATCCTCGGCGGCCGCTGCTGGGCCGACCCGGACCTCAACACGCCGGCGCAGATCGCCCAGGGCAACGTGTTCTTCAATTTTTCGTTTACCCCTCCGTACCCGGCGGAGCACATCACCTTCCGGTCGCACCTGGTGAACGACTACCTCACCGAGCTGCTCGACTGAACCCTGAAACCCGACCTACCGGAGCCCGTGCATGGCCGCCCGTGACATTCGCAAGAACCTGAACCTGTTCGTCGACGGCCGCGGTTACGCCGGGCAGGTGCTGGAATTCACCCCGCCCGTGCTCGCCCTGCAGGTCGAGGACTTCCGTGCCGGCGGCATGGACGCCTCGATCGAGATCGAGCTCGGCATGGAGAAGCTGGAGTCCAGCTTCGTGCTCTCGGCCTACGATCGCAACGTGCTGGGCCTATGGGGCGTCGCACGTGGCTCGGAGGTGCAGTTCACCCTGCGCGAAGCGATCGAGAGCTACGACGGCACCGTCAAGGCCGTGGTGCACAACCTGCGCGGCAGGCTCCGCAAGCTCGATCCGGGCACCAGCAAGCCGGGCGAGATGGCGAACCTGACCTGCGAGGTCGCGCTGTCGTTCTACAAGCAGACGCACGACGGCCGCGTGGTGCACGAGATCGACGTGATCAACATGGTCCGCGTGATCGATGGCGTCGACCGCCTGGCCGCGCAGCGCGCGGCGCTCGGGCTCTGAGGGCTGGCCGATGACCGACAAGACCCCCGACTTCATCACCGAGGGCGATGGCTTCGCGACGGTGGCCCTGGTGCGCGGCTTGAAGCTCGACGGCGCGACGGTGAAATCCGTGCGCATGCGCGAGCCCACGGTCGCCGACCAGTTGGCCATCGACAACGTGGCCGGCCAGGCCGCGAAGGAAATCGCCCTGCTGGCGAACCTCTGCGAGGTCAAGCCCGCCGACCTGCAGGCGCTCACCCTGAAAGACTACGGCCGCCTGCAGGTGGCGTTCTCTCGTTTCATCGCCTGAGCGCGGCGTACATCCGCCAAGCCGCGCTCGCACTCGCCAGCCACACCGGCTGGTCGCAGGCGGAAATTCTAGGGATGCCCGTCGGGCGTTTCGTGTGGTGGATCGAAGGACTCCCTCGCCCCGATGGCCGACCGTAAGCTCGCTACCACCATCGTCATCGGCGGCGCCGTCTCCGGTGGCCTCGGTGCCGCCCTGGGCCGGGCGCAGTCGCAGCTGCGCGACCTCGGCAGCAACATCCGGCAGCTCACCGCGCGGCAGCGCGAGATGGCCTCGAGCACCGGCAGGAACACCGTCGAGTACCGTTCGCTGACGGCGCAGGTCGACCGTCTGCGTGCCGCGCAGTCGCGCCTCGCGCAGGTCGAGCGGCAGCGCCAGGCGAACCTCGACCGCCGCGAGAAGCTGCAAGGCGAGATCGGCCAAGCCGCCGGCACGGCGGCGGCAGTGACCCTGCCGATCATCGGCAGCGTCATGCAGGCTGCCGAATTCGGGCACTCGCTGCAGCTGATCGGCAACACCGCCGACATGACCAGCGCGCAGGTGCGCCAGCTTGGCGCGTCGATCATGCAGATCAGTCGCGAGACGGCCACCTCGGCCCCGGACGTGCAGCGTGCACTCGGCTTCCTGATCGCCGCAGGTCTCGATGCCGGAAAGGCCCAGACGCAATTGCAGACCATCGCCATGACGGCGAAGGCCACCGGTTCCGACGTCGAGGATGTCGCTCGATCAGCATTCACCCTCGGTGATGCGCTGAAGATCGAGCCCGGCAACATGAAGGCCGCCCTCGAAGCGCTGGTACAGGCCGGCAAAGAGGGCAACTTCGAGTTCCGCGACATGGCAGCGGAGTTGCCGAGCCTGGGCGCCGGTTTCGCTGCCCTCAAGATGACCGGCCAGGATGCCGTCGCCACGATGGGTGCGGCTTTGCAGATCGCCCGAAAGGGCACGGGCACCAGCGCCGAGGCTGCCACCAACCTGTCGAACTTCATGGCCAAGCTGCTCTCCCCGGACACGCTTCGGAAAGCCGAGCGGCTCGGCAGCGATCTCTTCGGGGTCGTCTCGGGCGCGCAGACTCGAGGTGAGAATCCCTTCGACGCTGCCATCGCCGAGATTGCCCGCATCACCGAGGGCGGTGACCAGAAGCTGCTGGGCGAGCTGTTCGCCGACATGCAGGTGCAGGGCTTCCTGCGCCCGATGCTCCAGAACCTAGAAGAATTCGAGCGCGTTCGCAGCCGCTCGCTCTCGTCGTCCGGCGTCATCGATGCCGATTTCGAGAGGATGAGGGCCACCTTGAAATCGCAGCTCGGCGAGATCGGCAGCGCGATCCAGCGTTTCGCCATCAAGGTGGGTGATGCGGTGGGCCCGATCGTCAGTCAGATCGGTGCCATCCTCGTGCCCCTGATCGACCAGGCGGCCGCCTTCGTCAGCGAGAACCCGCGGCTGGTCGGTGGCGTGCTGGCGGCGGCCTCGGCGCTGTCGGTGCTGGGCGTGGCCGTGAAGGTCGGTGCGTTCGCCTTCACCTACCTCAAGGGCGCATGGCTGGCCGTGCAGAGTGCGTTGGCCGGAGCGCAGGCCGGCGCCGTGCTGACGAAGCTCGGCACGGTAGGCTCGACGCTCGGCATGGTCGGCACCACCATTGCGAGCCTCGGTGCGGGGCCGCTGATCGCCATCGGCGCAGCCATCGCGGGCATCGTCGCCGGCATCGTGAAGTTCTGGCCGTACATCCAGGCCTTCGGGTCGGGCTATTTCCAGGGCCTCGGCGAGGCGTTGGCCGGCCCGTGGGAGCGCCTGAAGACCGCCCTCGGCCCGGTCGGCAACGCGCTCGGCACGCTGTGGGGCTGGTTCACTCGGCTGTTCACCCCGATCCAGGCGACGGCCGCCGAACTCGAGGGCGCTACCGGCGCCGGCCGGACCTTCGGGGCGGTGGCGGGCACCGTGCTGGGCGGCATCATCGACACCGTGGCGCTGGCTGTTCGCGCCTTCGTGGGCCTCGGCGAAGCGATCGGCACCGCCGCCGGCTGGATCACCGTCAAGCTCGGCGCGGCGATCGACTGGCTGATGCCGAAGATCCAGCCCCTGCTGACGGGCGTGGGTTTCCTCGCCAGCAAGGCCGGCGCCATGATCGGGTTCGGCAACAGCGCGCCGGCCGACCCCTCGACCCTGCCGCAGCCGGCCATGCGCGGTGCCGCCGCGGTGAACAGCAACAACACCAACACCACGGTCGGCACCATCACCGTGCAGGCCGCGCCGGGGCAGAGCCCGCGCGAGGTGGCGGCCGAAGTGGACAGGCGCCTGCGCGAACGCGAGCGCGCCACCAGCCGCGGCGCCATGTTCGATCCGGTGGCCGCATGAGCCTGCGCAGCACGAGCGGCGGCGACGTGATGATGTCCCTGGGCGGCTTCCGCTTCGGGCTCAACACCGCCGCCTACCAGGAGCTGAGCCGCACCACCGAAGAGCGCTGGGCCGCGCAGGACCGCTTCGGCCAGCTCGCCGCCCTGCAGCACACCGGGCCCGGGCCGGACACCATCACGCTGCCGGGGGTGGTCTTCCCGGAGTTCCGCGGCGGGCTTGGCCAAGTCGACCGCATGCGCGAGCTCGCCGGCCGCGGCCAGCCGTTGTCGCTGATCACCGGCACCGGCCGGGTGCTGGGGCGCTACGTGATCGAGCGCGTCGAGGAACGGCAGAGCGTGTTCGCCGCGCGCGGCATGGCCCGTAGGGTCGAGTTCACCCTGAACCTGCGTCGCTACGATGGCCCTTGAGTACCGCACCCGCGCCGGCGATACCGTCGACCTGATCGTCTGGCGCCAGTACGGCCGCACCGACGGCGGCATCGTCGAGCGGGTGCTGGCCGCCAACCCGGGCTTGGCCGAGCATGGCCCGCGGCTGCCCGGCGGCTTGCGGCTCATCCTGCCCAGCGTCGCGGCGGTGCAGGCCAGCGTCGAGCCCGGCGTGAAGCTTTGGGCGTGACACCGCAGTACCGCATCACCGCCAACGGCGGCGACATCACCGCGGTCATCGCCGAGCGGCTGGTGTCCTTGCGCCTCACCGATGAGGCCGGCGTCGAGTCGGACATGCTGGAGATCGTGCTGGCCGACCACCTCGCGCCGATCCAGCTGCCGGCCACGGGCGCCGAGCTCGAGGTGGCGCTGGGCTATGACGGGCGGCTCACCGCGATGGGCCTGTTCGTGGTCGACGAGCTCGAGCTCTCCGGCTGGCCGTCGACCATGACGGTCCGGGCGCGCGGCGCGCCCTTCGAGAAATCGAAGGGCGGGAAGAACCTGCAGGCGCAGAAGACCCGCAGCTGGGAGGCCGGCACCACCCTGCGCACCCTGGTCGACAAGATCGCCGGCGAGCACGGGCTGCGGGCGGCCGTCGCCGCGTCGCTGGCGGCCGTCGAGCTGCCGCACACCGACCAGACGCGCGAGAGTGACCTGCACCTGCTGCAGCGCGTGGCCAAGCGCCACGACGCGGTGTTGAAGGCGGCCGGCGGCACGCTGGCGCTGACCAAGCGCGGCGAGGGCAAGACGGCCGGCGGGCAGGCCCTGCCGACCGTCGAGGTGCGCGCCGAGGCGTGTACCGCCTATCGCGCCACGCTGGCGAAGCGCGACGCGCCCGGCACCGTCAAGGCGTTCTGGCATGACACCAACGCCGCGCGGCGCGAGACCGCCGTGTACGGCGAAGGCGACCCGGTGCGCGAGCTGCGCCAGGTGTTCCCGACGCCGGCCGCCGCCGAGGAAGCCGCCCGGGCCGAATGGGGCCGGCGCGCCCGCGGCGAGGCCACCGCATCGTTCACGCTCCCGGGCGATCCGGCCGTTGTCGCCGAAGCCCCACTGAAGGCGTCCGGGTTTCGTGCCGGCGTCGATGGCGAGTGGATCGTCGCTCGTGTCGAGCACGCGCTCGATGCGTCGGGCGGTTACGCGATGACGATCGAGGTCGAGTCGAAACCGGCGGCCTGAAGGCCTGCCAATGTCGCGCCGAAGCCGTAGTGGCGAGAGTTCCGGGCATCGCCGCGGGGAGCGCCCATGTCCAGCCTGACCGACCACTTCGAGAACCAGCTGATCGACTTCATCTTCCGCGGGCAGGCGCTGACCCTGCCGGGATCGCTGCACATCGGCCTGTTCACCGTTGCAGCCGGCGAGGGCGGCGGGCAGACGGAAGTGGCTGGCGGAAGCTACGCCCGGGCGGCCGTGACGCGCAGCCTGACCGCCTTCGCCGGCACCCAGGCAGCGGGCAGTACCGTCGCCTCGACCGGCACCGGTGGCGCCACGTCCAACAACGCCACGATCACCTTCCCGGCGCCCACGGCGAACTGGGGCAGCATCGTCGGCTTCGGGGTCTTCGATGCGGCCACGGCAGGCAACCTCCTGATCTACGCGCCGCTCGCCCAGGCCAAGACGGTGAACGCCGGCGACGCTGCGCCGACCTTCGCGCCCGGCCAGCTCGGTTTCACCCTCAGCTGATGGCCGTGTCCCTGCAGATCGGCCAGCGGGTGGCCATCAGGCCGCCCTTCGGCGACGGCACCACGCCGCGCCTCATCGAGGACGCGATGGCCATCAACGCCGAAGGCGAGCCCGCCATCGGCGCTCAGATCGCTGCTGGCCGGCGGCGAGCTCGCGACCATCGTCCGAATCATCCGGCCGCCGACCGGCCGCACGCTGATCGTCGACCCTGACCGCCGCCTCGCCGTGATCGAGGCAGACCACCGCCGCCTGGTCGCGGCGCGCGAACACCGCACCTTCGAGGCCTGATCCATGATGCGAACCGTCAACGGAGCGCCGCAAGCGCTGAAGACCCCCGGCAGCGTCGTCGACTTCGGTGTCGACTGGCGCCAGTGGCTTGCCCTGGGCGAGACGATCACCAGCAGCACGTGGGCGTGCGAGCCGGCGCTGTCACTGACCAACCCGGGCGAGGCCGAGGGCGTCGCCGTGGTGTGGGTGGGGGGCGGCGTCGAGGGCACCACCTACCGGCTGCGGAACTCGATCGTCACCACGGCCGGGCGCATCGACAGCCGCGAGATCGTGCTGACTTGCACCGCTCGGCGCGGCTGAACTTGTGGGAAAACGCTCGCGCAGAGGCTTCAACGGCGCGGCTTGGAGGCGCGTCCGTTGGGGATTGAAATCGCTCCAAGCCGCTGACTGCCCGGCTAAACTGCGCTGCCTTTTAACCAGTTGGTCGATGGTTCGAATCCATCACGGCCCACCATTTGTATCAAACACTTACGCCGTTTCCGCGTCTTCGTTGGGAAAACGCTTGGGAAATCACGGCCTATTCGATCGGCTTCGC
>Ga0208370_100135_pt1 | contig 23153 bp, 20 predicted proteins | sample Subbio12Jun_QV11_FD_184822 | JGI IMG/M metagenome (GOLD analysis project Ga0208370, IMG submission 184822) | Serpentinite rock and fluid subsurface biosphere microbial communities from McLaughlin Reserve, California, USA -CR12Jun_QV11 (SPAdes) | ecosystem: Environmental > Terrestrial > Deep...
TCGGCATCGCTCATCCCAAGTGGGACGAGCGACCGGTGCTGTTCGTGGTGAAGAAGGCCGGGGCCACGTGCTGCGCCGAGGACATCATCGAGCACCTCAGGCCGATTGTCGCCAAGTGGTGGCTGCCCGATGCGGTCGAGTTCGTCGATGACATACCCCACACCGCGACCGGGAAAATCAGCAAGAAAGACCTGCGCGATCGGTTCCGCGATTACACGCTGGAGGGCTGAGAGGCGTCGGGCTTGAGTGCCTGCGCAGGCGGGCACCTCCGGCGTGTGGCTCCGCTCGGCCCGAGGTCCCCGGTTGCGCGGGGCCGGGATGACATGAGGGGGCGGTTCAGATCAGGCGCAGTTGCCCGCCCGGTTCCGGTGCCCGGAACTGCGAGCAATCGAGTTCGAACCGACCCTTGCCGATCCCCGCCTTACGGCACGCCACCCTGAACCGCGACCGGATCAGGTCGGCCCATACCCCTTGCGGGTTCATGCGGCTGTGGAAGTTCGGATCATTGTCGCGCCCCCCTCGCATCTCCCTGACAATGCTCATCACTTTCCCGGCGCGCTCGGGATAGTGGACCGCCAGCCACTCGCGGAACAGCGGGGCGACCTCGTGGGGGAGGCGCAGCGGAATCCAGCCGACGCTCTGCACCCCCAGCTCCGCCACACGGGCGATGATCGCTTCCATGAACGCGTCGGTGATCGCCGGGATGACGGGCGAAAGCGAGCAATGGACCGGCACCCCCAACTCCACCAGTTTTCCCAGCGCTGCCAACCGCTTGGCAGGCGCAGCACAGCGTGGCTCGAGCTTTGCGGAGAGCACCGGATCAAGGCTCGTCACTGAAATCGACACCGCCACGAGCTGCTTGCGGGCCATTTGCTCCAGCAGGTCGGCATCGGCCAGCACGCGGTCGGATTTGGTGGTGATCGTCACCGGATGGCGCGTTTCCAGACACACTTCGAGGATCTGGCGGGTCAGGTGCCAGTCGCGTTCTATCGGCTGATAGGGATCGGTATTGGTGCCGAGCGCGATCGGCTTCGGGGAATACCCCTTTTTCGCCAGCGTCTTGCGCAACAAAGCTGCCGCTTCGGGCTTGGCGAAGAGCTTCGTTTCAAAGTCGAGGCCGGGGGAAAGATCGTGAAAGGCATGGGTGGGCCGGGCAAAGCAGTAGACGCAGCCGTGCTCGCACCCGCGATAGGCGTTGATCGAGCGATCGAAGGGCACATCGGGGGATTGATTGAAGGTCAGGATCGTCTTCGGGCGTTCCTCGGTCACGGTGGTGCGCAGCTTGACGGGCGGGCCGTCGAGCGCCTCGACATGATCGCGCCAGTCGCCGTCCGCCTCCCGCTTCGCAAGCCCGAAGCGGGTGGAGACGGCTCCCGATTGCGCGCCGCGACCTTTGAGCGGGGAATGTTTCACGTGAAACATTTAGAGAACAAAATCCGGTCTGCCAAGCCTGTCCGGGGCCGTTTCAGGGCGGCAACCGCCCGCCGATGGCCGCAAACAGCCCCGCAACCACAACGCCACGACCCCGCTACGACCGGGCAACGACCCCGCAACGACCGCGCGGGGCCGGTGGCGATCAGACTTCCCGCAGCCGCGGCATCAGTTCGACGAAATTGCAGGGCCGGTTGCGGCTGTCGAGTTGCTCGGCAAGGATCCCGTCCCAGCCGTCCTTCACCGCGCCGTTCGATCCGGGCAGCGCGAAGATGTAGGTTCCCCGCGCCACCACGGCCATCGCGCGCGATTGGACCGTGCTCGTTCCGATGCTCCTGAAGCTCAGCCAGCGGAAGAGTTCGCCGAAGCCGGGGATCTCGCGCGCACCCCTGATCCGGCCGAGCGCCTCGGGGGTCACGTCGCGTCCCGTGAGGCCGGTTCCGCCGGTGCTGACCACGGCGTCGATGGCCGGATCATCGATCCACGCCTCGAACTGCGCGGCGAGGCTTGGCGCATCGTCCTTCACGATCGCGCGTGCGGCGAGGCGGTGCCCCGCGCCCGTCACCCGGCCGGCCAGAATGTCGCCCGAGGTATCGGTTTCGGGCGTGCGAGTATCAGAAACGGTGAGAACAGCGATGTTTATCGGTTTGAATTCACGCGTTTCGTCAATCGCCACTGCGCCGCCCCCTTACCGCTGCAAACTTGCCGAACGGGTTGTGGCAGCCTGCGGAAATTCCGGCCAGCGCCCTTGCGCGAGCGCACGGCGGCTCGGCGAGGGGACCCCGGCGGCACGCTCATACATCCAGTAATTGCGCATCACGATCGCGACATAGCCGCGGGTTTCCCAATAGGGGATCGATTCCATCCACAGCAGCGGATCGCCCTGATCGTTGATCTCGGCATTCCAGCGCCCGACCGGGGTGAGACCGGCATTATAGGCGGCCATGATCTTGGGAAGCGCGCCGCCGGTGGCGGGCGAATTGCGCAGCATTTCGAGGTGGTGCTGGCCATAGGCGAGGTTGACCTGCGGGTCGTTGAGGTCCGCGTAGGACGCGCCGAGGCTGAGCCGGCCCGCATGATCGCGCGCGGTGCCGGGCATGATCTGCATCAGCCCGCGCGCATTGGCCGGGCTGACGGCGGCGGCACGGAAGTTCGATTCCTGCAAGGCATGGGCGAAGGCCAGCGCCGGATCGACCTGCCATCCGCCGACCGGTTGCCAATAGGCGACCGGAAAGCGCAAGCTGGGATCGCTCGTGGCCCCGTAGGGGGCGTTATGCGCCATGAAGAGCTGGGTTTGCGGCAGGCCGAGTTCGCGCGCCAGCCGCGCGAGCGCCGCATACTGGTAGGCCGGACCGATCTTCGCTTCGTGCCGCAGCACCTCGTCGGCAAGGGCCGGACGCCCGATCTCGATCAGCGCGGCGGCGACGCGGACATTGGGGCGTGCCGCAAGCTGGGTCCAGTCCTCGCGGCTCATCGGCGCGGGCGCGGCATGGGCGGGCAGCTCGATCCCGAGCTGGTCGGCTGCGAGCATCCCGTAAAGCGTTTCGTCCATCCGCGCGGCGGCGGACAGGTGCTGCCGCGCCTGCCCCGGTTCGCGGCAGCGCACCGCCGCGCGTGCGGCCCAATAGTGCCCGGCGGCGGCGAGTTCGACGTTGGAGGCAACCCTAGCAACCCGCGCGAAGGCCTCGCCCGCGAGCGAGCAATGGCCCATGCGCCACGCGGCGAGGCCCTCGACCCAGGCACCCTCGGCGACCCAGGCTCCGGTGCCCTCGGCCACAGTGCGCGCGAGTTCGAGCGCGGCGTTATCATTATTCTCGATATAGTGGCCCCACGCGACCCGCTGGCGCCATTCGGCGCGGGCATCGCCCGAAAGCTGCCAGTCGATCTCGGCCAGCAGGCGCTGGGCCTCGCCCGGGTTGTCGGCCTTGATCGCCCCGAGGATCGCGCTCGCGACGGCGGGCGGCATCGTGCCGTCGTTCACGGGGCGCGGCAGGATGCGCTTGGGGGCATAGGGCTGGCGCGCGAAGCCCTGCTCGCCCGGAAGCGGGGGGAGGGCGGTCAGACCGCGCTTGGCCCCCATGCGGGCGAGCTGTTCGGCCTGCGGCAGATCGGTGCCCGCGTTGAACCAGGCGGCGATCTGCTCTGGGGCGATTCTGGGGCTGTTGGCGTGGGTGAAGTATGCAGCGCGGGCGACCTGCGTCAGCACCCCGTCGGGCCGCTGGGCCAGCAGGGTTTCGACCAGGCCCCACTGTTCGGTGTCGATCGCGGCGAAGACCTGGCGGTAATGCTCGCGCTCTGCGGGCGCGAGAACGGCGGAGAGCGCACGCTCGCCCGGCACCGCGCCGTTCCAGCGCGCCACCAGATCGCCCGATTGCGCCGCAGCCGGTGCCGTCCCCGCCGCCGCCAGCGCCAGACCTGCCAGCAGCATTGCCTTGCGCATCGCTGTGTTGGCCTTGCGCGTCAATGTGTGGCCGACCATTCAATCCATCTCCGCCAGAACCGGGCCTTGAGCCTCGGGCTTTCCATCAGGGCTTCGAGCGTTTCGCTCATGATGACCGGGCGGTTAACACAGCCATGGTTATTCCTGCTTAAATCATCAAGGTTAACAAGTGTCAGCAGCGGCGCGAGGCCGGTGCCGAAGGCGAGCACGCGGGCCGGGGCGACAAGACCGACATGATGCGCGGTGACCATGTCCATCCCGCCTGCTGCCAGCGCGGCGAAATCGGCCATCGGCATGACCGAGGGCAGGGCCGAGGCAATATAGACCGCGTTTTCCGCAAGGCCCATCGCCGCGAGGATATTGGCAAGCAGCCGCCCTTGCGGCCCGCTCAGCAGCATCTCGCGGTCGCCCTGTTCGGGCTGGGGGACGATCACCATCAGCGCCGCGCCCGCATGGCCGCGCGGCGGAACGCGGGGGGTGTCATGGGCAGTTCCGGCCTCGGGCGCCTCCAGCCACCACTGGCGGAAGGCGGCAAGATCGGCCGGGGGCGAATCGCCGAGGGGGTTGCGGCGCAGGCGGGCGGGGGCGGAGGCGGAGGCGGGGAGCGTTTCCGGCACGGGGGAAGGACGGCGACCGGGCCTCACCGCAGCCGCCGCGTGATCGCCCGCTGCGCCCCGCGCCCCGGAGACCGGGCCCGTGCCTGCGGCCTGATCGGGCACGGCTGCGGCGGCCTCGCTCAACCACGCCGTAGCGTCATCGGTGAAGTCGAGATCGACCCCGGCCATCCGCCACCAGGCGAGCGCCGCTTCGCATTCGCGCGCTGGGGAGAGGTCGGGCCGGGTCATCGGGGGTCTTGCTATCCAATGCAGGTCTTGACTGTGCCTTTCCCCGTTAGCAAGTGCACGGGGAAGGCATATCGCCAGACTGTGCGGCCCGCGCGCCAAAAGCCAACAAGGATCAGGAAAGCCCCATGAGCGAACGTGAATCGATGCCCTGCGATGTGGTGATCGTCGGCGGCGGTCCGGCGGGGCTCGCGGCGGCGATCAGGCTGAAGCAGATCAATGCCGAACTGGAAGTGATCGTGCTCGAAAAGGGCTCGGAGATCGGCGCGCATATCCTGTCGGGCGCGGTGGTCGATCCCAAAGCGCTGGACGAGCTGCTGCCCGAATGGCGGACCCAGGGCTGCCCGATGGCCGAGACCCCGGTGACCGACAACTGGCACTGGGTGCTCTCGAAGCGGGGCAAGACCGCGATCCCGCACCTGCTGATGCCGCCCTTCCTCAGCAACCATGGCTGCTACACCGGCAGCCTCGGCAACATGACCCGCTGGCTCGCCGAACAGGCCGAAGGGCTGGGGGTGATGGTGTTCCCCGGCTTCCCGGCGGCCGAGGTGATGATCGACGAAGGGGGCCGCGTGGCGGGCGTCATCACGCAGGACATGGGCATCGCGGCGGACGGCAGCCACAAGGGCGATTACACGCCCGGCATGGAGATCCACGCCAAATACACCCTCTTCGCAGAGGGCGCGCGCGGCCACCTGACCAAGCGGATGAAGGCGCGCTATGATCTGGAGGCCAATTGCCAGCCGCAGGTCTATGGTCTCGGCATCAAGGAGCTGTGGGACATTGATCCCAAGAAGCACAAGCCCGGCCGCGTGATCCACACGCAGGGCTGGCCCTTGAGCGAAAGCGAAAGCTGGGGCGGGGGCTTCCTTTACCACCAGGCGAACGGACAGGTCGCGCTCGGCTTCGTCACTGCGCTCGATTACAAGAACCCCTGGGTTTCGCCCTATCAGGAGTTCCAGCGCTGGAAGACGCATCCGGCGATCCGCGACTATCTCGAGGGCGGCAAGCGGGTGAGCTACGGCGCGCGCGCGATCAACGAGGGCGGCTGGCAATCGGTGCCCAAGCTCGCCTTCCCCGGCGGCGCGCTGATCGGCTGCGCGGCGGGTTTTGTGAACGTCCCCCGGATCAAGGGCAGCCACACCGCGATGAAGAGCGGAATGCTGGCGGCCGAGAGCATCGCAGGCGCGATCGCGGCGGGCCTTGAGAAGACCGAGCTTGCCGATTACGACGCGGCGGTGCGCGGCAGCTGGATCGCGGACGAGCTGAAGCTGGTGCAGAATGCCGAGCCTGCGGTCGCCAAGTTCGGCGGCGAAATCGGCACGGTCCTCGCCGGCATCGACATGTGGATGCGCACGCTCAAGATCGGCCTGCCGATCACGATGAAGCATCACGCCGACTACACCATGACGCAGCGCGCCGATCTCTATCCCCGGATCGACTACCCCAAGCCCGATGGCGTCCTCACCTTCGACCGCCTTACCAACGTCGCCTACAGCTACACCAACCACGCCGAGGACCAGCCGGTGCATCTGCAAGTCAAGGATTTGGAGCTGCAACGTGAGAGCGAGCTTGAAGTCTATGGCGGGCCATCCGCGCGCTATTGCCCGGCCGGGGTCTATGAATGGCTGACCGACGAGGCCACGGGCGCGGCCCGGTTCCAGATCAACTCGCAGAATTGCGTCCACTGCAAGACCTGCGACATCAAGGACCCCAACCAGAACATCAACTGGGTGACGCCCGAAGGCGGCGGCGGGCCGAACTATCCGAATATGTAATCGATGATCCTCCCCGCCCGCGGGGAGGGGGACCGCCGCTGGCGGTGGAGGGGATTTGGCCGCAAGCGCCGTCCCCGACGGAGAGCCCCCTCCGTCAGTCGCGTGCCGCGACTGCCACCTCCCCGGTGCGGGGAGGATGTGAAATGCGCGAAACCGCTTATGCCAAGATCAACCTCGCGCTCCATGTCCGCGGGCGGCGGGAAGACGGCTATCACGAGCTTGAGACGCTGTTCGCCTTTGTCGATGCGGGCGATGTGCTGACGGCTGAGCCCGCCGCGCAGGACAGCGTCACCACGCTGGGCGAGTTTGCGGGGGTGCTCGACAATCCCTTCGACAATCTGGTGGCCCGCGCCCTCAATGCCCTCACCCGCCTGCAGGGGCTGGCGGTCACGCTGGAGAAGAATTTGCCGGTAGCGGCTGGCCTTGGCGGTGGGTCAGCGGATGCGGGAGCGGTGTTCCGGATCATTGAGGCGCTCCACGGCCTGCCGCATGACTGGCCCGTGCGCGCGGCAAAGCTCGGCGCGGATGTGCCGGCCTGCGTCCTCAGCCGCACCCATATCGGCACCGGCACCGGCACCGATCAGCACGACGTGGACGACGACCTCGCCGGAACCCCCGTGCTGCTGGTCAACCCCCGCGTGCCGCTCTCGACCGGGCCGGTGTTCAAGGCATGGGATGGGATCGACAGGGGCGCGCTTCCCGCAGGCCCTGCCAGCCGCATCGCGCGCGATGGGCGCAACGACCTCGAAGCGCCCGCCATCCAGCTGTGCCCGGTGATCGCCGAAGTGCTCGCCGCCCTGCGTGCCACCGCCCCCTGGCTCGCCCGCATGTCCGGCTCGGGCGCGACCTGCTTTGCGCTTTACGAGACCCCCGAGGCGCGCGATGCGGCGCAGGCGGCGATGCCCGCTGCGTGGTGGACCATGGCCGGGCGGCTACGGTGAGCGAAGCCTTCCGCCAACTCGGCACGCCCGTGCGCGGCGGCATCGTGTGCGTCGCGGACCACGCCTCGAACCACGTGCCCGCCGACATTGCGCTCGGCATCCCTGAGCCACTGATCCACGAACACATCGCGCTCGACATCGGCACCGCAGCCATCGCCGAGCTTCTGGCGAACAACCACGCCATCCCCGCCCACATCGCCGCCGTCAGCCGCCTGGTGTGCGATCTCAATCGCGAGGAGGACGCCCCCGGCCTCGTTCCCGAGGCGAGCGACGGGCATCCGATCCCCGGCAATGTCGGGGCGGACCGCGAGGCGCGCCTTGCCCGCTTTCACCGGCCCTATCACACCGCGCTTGACCAGTGGCTGGCGGCGGGTGAACCCGCGCTGATCCTCTCGCTCCATTCCTTCACCCCCCGCCTTGCGAGCCGCGACGAACCGCGCCCGTGGCAGGTCGGCGTGCTCTACAACACCGATGACCGCGCCGCCCGCCTCGCCATCCCGCTGCTGGCGGCGGAAGGTCTGATAGTGGGCGACAACCGCCCCTATTCAGGGCGCGATCTCAACTACACCATGAACCGCCATGCCGAATTGGCGCAGCGGAACTATCTCGGGATCGAGCTGCGGCAGGACCTTACCGCCACCTTGGCGGACCAATCTCGCTGGGCCGCGATATTGGCAGATATTGCGCAAAGGGTTGCGTCCGCGCTCCGCTGAAGGCAGGGGACGTTTCGCAAAAGCATCGCATCGGGAAATCTTATGTCGCACACCTTTGACAAGTCCAAGCTCCCCAGCCGCCACGTCTCCGTCGGCCCGGAGCGCGCGCCGCACCGCTCCTATTACTACGCCATGGGCATGACCGAGGAGGAGATCGCCGCGCCCTTCGTCGGCGTGGTCAGCGCGGGCAACGATTCCGCGCCCTGCAACACCACCCTCAATGCCCAGGCCGATATCTGCCGCGAGGGCGTGATCGCGGGCGGCGGCACGCCCCGCAGGTTCAACACCATCACCGTCACCGATGGCATCGCGATGGGCCATCAGGGGATGAAATCCTCGTTGATCAGCCGCGAGATTATCGCCGATTCGATCGAGGTTTCGGTCAGAGGCCATTGTTATGACGCGCTGGTGGGCTTTGCCGGGTGCGACAAGAGCTTGCCCGGCATGATGATGGCGATGCTGCGGCTCAATGTGCCCGCGATCTTCGTCTATGGCGGCTCGATCCTTCCCGGCACGCACCGGGGCGCGGACGTGACCGTGGTCGACGTGTTCGAGGCGGTCGGGCAATATGCCGCCGGCAAGTGCCCCCTGAGCGAGCTGATCGCGCTCGAAAAGGTCGCCTGCCCCGGCCACGGCGCGTGCGGCGGGCAGTTCACCGCCAACACCATGGCCTGCGTCGGCGAGGCCATCGGCTTGTCTTTGCCAAACAGCAACATGGCGCCTGCTCCTTACAAGTCGCGTGATGATATCGCGGTCGCCGCAGGCCGTCAGGTGATGGCGCTGGTCGAGCGCCAGCTGCGCCCGCGCGACATCTGCACCCGCGCCGCCTTCATGAACGCCGCGCGCGTGGTCGCGGCCACAGGCGGCTCGACCAATGCGGCGCTGCATCTGCCCGCCATGGCCAATGAGGCGGGGATCGACTTTGACCTGTTCGATGTCGCCGAAGTCTTCAAATCAACCCCTTACATCGCGGACTTGAAGCCCGGCGGCAAGTATGTCGCCAAGGACATGCACGAGGCGGGCGGGGTCTACATGGCGATGAAGACGCTGCTCGACGGCGGCTTTATTGATCCCAATCCGATCACCGTCACCGGCAAGACCATCGGCGAAAACCTCGAAGAGATCACCTGGAACCCCGATCAGAAGGTGTTCTATGACGTCAAGACGCCGATCACCCCCACCGGCGGCGTCGTCGGCCTCAGGGGCAGCCTTGCCCCCGATGGCGCGATCGTGAAGGTCGCGGGCATGGCGCGGCTGCAATTCTCCGGCCCCGCGCGCGTGTTCGATTGCGAGGAGGACGCCTTTGCTGCGGTGGAAAGCCGCGACATCGCCGAGGGCTGCGTCATCGTCATCCGCTACGAAGGCCCCAAGGGCGGCCCCGGGATGCGCGAGATGCTCTCCACCACCGCCGCGCTCTACGGGCAGGGCATGGGCGAGAAGGTGGCGCTCATCACCGACGGGCGCTTTTCGGGCGCGACGCGCGGCTTTTGCATCGGTCATGTCTGCCCCGAGGCCGCCGACGGCGGCCCCATCGCGCTGGTCGAGGATGGCGACATCATCACCATCGACGCCGAAACCGGCAGCATCGAACTCGCGGTGCCCGCAGAGGTGCTCGCCAGACGTCTCGAATCGTGGCAGCCCCGCACCAACGACTATCAATCGGGCGCGCTTTGGCGTTATCAACAGGTCGTCGGAAAGGCGCGCTACGGGGCGATTACCCATCCCGGCGCGAAGGCGGAGACCCATGTGTTTGCGGATATCTAGCGCGATTGTCCTGCCGCTGGCGGCGGCCCTCGTTGTGGCCTGCGGGTCCGACAGCGCTGCGCCGCCTTCGCCGACGGCCTCGGCCTCGGCTTCGCCTTCGGGGGCGGTGATGACCTGCGCGATTGGGGCGGGGGCCGCGCTTGCGCCGGGCTGCTTCGTCGAGCGGATCGCGGGGACGGGCGAGATCATCCTCTACCATCCCGATGGCGGCTTTCGGCGGCTGATCCGCGATCCCGCCACCGGCGCGCTCGCCACCCGCGACGGGGCCGAGCCGGTGGTGCTGGAGCAGGGCGGGCAGGACGCGGTGCAGTTCAGCATCGCAGGGGATCGTTACCGAATCCCGCTCGCGCTCCTCAACCCCGCCTCGTGAGCGCCTGCCAGGTCCTCACGGCCTCCCGGATGCGCGCCGCCGAACAGGCGCTGTTCGATGCCGGCACCGGCGTCTCCGCGCTGATGGAAATCGCCGCCGGGGGCGCAGCCGATTGGATCCGCCGCGTCGCCGCAGGCCGGAGCGTCACGGTGCTGTGCGGCCCCGGCAACAATGGCGGCGACGGTTATGTCATCGCCCGCCGCCTGCGCGAAAGCGGGAATGCCGTCACCGTCATCGCCCCGCTCGATCCTGCCACCGATGCCGCGCGCGAGGCCCGGCACCGCTGGGACGGGCCGGTTGCCAGCGGGGCGTCGGAGGGTCGGGGCGAGGTCTTCGTCGATTGCCTGTTCGGCTCCGGGCTCGCCCGCCCCCTGAGCGCCGGGCACGCGCTGCTGCTGCGCGACCTTGCCGCGCGCCACCGTACCCGCGTCGCGGTGGACGTGCCATCGGGCATCGCCAGCGATAACGGCGCGGTGCTGGGCGAAGGGCTGCCGACCTTCGATCTGACCCTGGCCCTTGGCGCATGGAAGTTCGCGCACTGGAGCCTGCCGGGCCGCGCGCTGATGGGGCAACTGCGGCTTGTCCCCATCGGCATCGCGCCGGTCGAGGGGGCGGCGCAGCTAATCGGGCGGCCACGCCTCGCCGCGCCTGCCGCCGACAGTCACAAATACGCCCGCGGCCTGCTCGGCATCGTGGGCGGCGCCATGCCCGGGGCAAGCCTGCTCGCGGCGGCGGCGGCGCAGCGGGCGGGGGCGGGTTACGTGAAGCTCCTCGCGCGCGAGGCCGACCCGCGCACGCCGCCCGACGTGGTGACCGACACCGCCCCGCTCGCCGAGGCGCTGGCCGACCCGCGCATGGCTGCGGTGCTGGTCGGGCCGGGGCTGGGGCGGGAGGCGGCGGCGGCCGATGCGCTGGCGGCGGCGCTCGGGTCGGCGCGGGCGCTGGTGCTCGATGCCGATGCGCTGCACCTCCTCGCGCCCCCCATGATCCCGCCGGGCAAGCCGATCCTCGTCACCCCCCACGATGGCGAGCTTGAGGCCCTGTGCAAGAGTTTCGGGGTGATCGGCGAGGGGCGGCGCGAAAGGGCGCTGGCGCTGGCGCGGGCCAGTGGCATGGTGGTGCTGGCGAAAGGCCCCGACAGCTGCGTCGCCACGCCCGATGGCCGCCTTGCGCTCGGCCCGCCCGCGCCGAGCTGGCTGTCGGTCGCGGGCACCGGGGACGTGCTTGCCGGGATCGCCGCGAGCCGCATGGCAACCGGCCGCGATCCCTTCGCCGCCGCCTGCGAAGCTGTCTGGCTCCACGGCGAGGCGGCACGGCGGGCGGGCGCGGGTTTCACGCCCTCCCAGCTTGCCGAAAGGGTGGCGGACGCGCTAGCGGCCTCGCTGTGAGCAGCACCGAAGAGATCGTCCGCCTCGCCGCCAAGGGCGACGGCGTCACCCCCTCCGGCCGCCATGTCGCAGGCGCGGTGCCGGGCGATGTGGTGGACGGGGCGGGCGAGGTCACGCCCGGGCCGCACCGCATTGCCCCCGCCTGTCGCCATTTCGCCCTTCGACCGGTTCAGGATTGTGGCGGATGCCAGTTGCAGCACGCCGACGATGCCGCGCTCGGCGATTTCGTCACCGACCGGGTGGTCAACGCTGCGCGCGGACAGGGTATCGCGGCGGGCGAGGTGCTGCCCGTCCACCTCTCGCCGCCGCACGCGCGCCGCCGCGCCGGTCTCCACGCCCTGCGCACGGCGAAGGGGGCGGTGCTCGGCTATCGCGAGGGCGGGGCGCACCGCATCGTCGATCTGGCCGAGTGTCCGGTGCTGCACCCGCAGCTTGCCGCCCTGATCGCGCCGCTGCGCGGCTTCGTTGCCGCGCATGGCCCCAAGGCGATGGTGGGGATCGCTCTGACGCTGGCCGATCAGGGTGTCGAGGCGAACTTCGCGCACTTTCCGCTGGAGGGCCTCGGGCCGACCGAGGCGGCGCTGGATTTCGCGCGTGAACAGGGGCTTGCGCGGCTTTCTTTCGATCAGGGCTATGGTCCCGAAACGGTCTGGGAGCCCGAACCGGTGACGGTGACGCTCGGCGGCGTGGCTGTCGGCCTGCCGCCCGGTGCCTTCCTCCAGGCGACACAGGATGCCGAAAGCCGCATGGTCGCCGATGCCGCCGACTGGCTGGGCGATGCGCGGATGCTGGCCGATCTGTTTGCGGGCCTTGGCACCTTTGCCTTCGGCCTGAGGGCCGGGGCAGAGGAAACCCGCAAGGTGCTGGCGGTCGAGGCCGATCAGGCCGCGCACCGCGCGTGCAAGGCTGCGGGCGCGCGCAGCGGGGGCCAGGTGCTCGCGCTCCACCGCGACCTGTTCCGCGCGCCGCTCCAGCCGGATGAGCTGAACCGTTTCGATGCTGTGCTGCTCGATCCCCCGCGGGCCGGGGCGCGCGCGCAAGTGGCGGAAATCGCGGCCAGCACGCTTTCGCGCGTGGTCTATGTCAGTTGCAACCCGTCAAGCTGGGCGCGCGATGCGGCGGTGCTGGCTGGAGCCGGTTTCCGGCTCGCGAAGCTGCGCCCGGTCGGCCAGTTCCGCTGGTCGACCCATGTCGAACTGGTGAGCCTGTTCGCACGCTAGCTGCGAAGCATTTCGAGGAGTTGCGCCTCGAGCCATGCGCGGTGTTCCGGCTCGACATAGGCATGGCCTGCGCCCTCGCAGCGGCGGATGCGCGGATCGCTGCGGTCCCACGCGGTCTCGAACACTTGCGCGGTCCGATCGGCGGTGGCGATGAGGATGCGCACCGGGCCGCCAAAGCCTGCCAGTCCGGCTGCCATGTCCTGCGCGAGGCTGGAGGGCGGCGGAGGCGGACGGACAGCGTGGATAAGCCCGCGCGCGAGTTTGCGCAGATTCACACCTCCGCCGATCAAGCGCATGATTTCGCGCGGGTTCGTCAGCTTTTCGAGATAGCGCGCGCGGATCGCGGCCGGGGGCGGGGCGGGGTTGTCTGCGGCTGCGCCGTCGCCGCTGCTCTCGATGGTCCAGGGGTTCGACAGCACCAGCGCATCGCACCCCGCACCCCCGGTCAGCATCAGCGCCGAGGCGGCATCGCAATTGCCGAAAGCCACCACCCGGGAGAGCTGCGGTGCCATCGCCCGGAAGGCGTCAAGTGCGGCGCTTATGTCTCTGGCGGAATGCCGGAAACCGCGATTCTCGCCCTCGCTGTCACCAATCCCGCGGCGGTCGAAGCGGAACGTCGGGAAGCCCGCAGCGGCGATCCGCGCGGCCATGTCGGCCTGCCCGCCGAAAGCCCCGCTGCGGATCTCGTTGCCGCCGCTGACGATCAACAGGCCGGTGGTCCCCGGTGCGGTATCGAGCGTGCCGGCAAGCATCAGCCTGCCGCAACCGAAGGTGTGGGCAAGACGGGTCATGAACCTGAATTCCCAAGGGATTGCACGATCAGGGCGGCAAGGCGGTCGGCTTGGCCGGCGTCCTCGTCCGGCTCGGCGCGCAGCCACAGTCCGGGGCCGCCGACCTGCGACTGGGCAATATCGCACAGGCCGGGGGCGAGCGCGGCTTCGGCGCTTTCCAGCGCGGCGAACATTGTCGGCCCGATCGCCCAGCCGCCGAGCATCAGCCCGCGCGTGCGGCCCTCGGTCATGAGGCTATCGGATGTTTCGGCAATCCCGGCCTCGCGCGCGGCGATGGTCCGGGCGCGGATCATGCCGCGCAGCAGCTTGGGGCCGGACTGCGCGGCATAATGCCATCCGGGCAGGCCCGCAGGGGCCACCAGCGCGCCTGCGCGGATCGCCAGCACATGGGTTGCACCAAGGCTCTGCCCGGCTGCCGCCATTGCCTTGCTCCAGCCCTCAAGGGTCTGATCGTCGAGCCGGGCCGTGCTTTCGTTGCAGCCCGGCAGGTCGGGCAAGAGGCTGTCGATCCCGGCCGCATCGAGCCGCCGCATCACCTCGACGGTGAAGCGCCGCAGCTTGTTCGCCTCGTCAAACCAGGCGGGGCAAACCAGCACCCGCTGTGCGCGCCGACGGTCGAAGGCGAGGAGCATTTCCTCGCTCGCAGCAGCCCCGCCGATGGCCGGGATGGTCCACGAGGATATCACGCCGGGCATCTCGGGGAGAGCCTGCCGACCGGTTAGCGCGCTTCGAGCTTCGCGCGGGCGAAGGCGAGGAGGCCGCCATAGGTCTCGAGCATCTCGCCGTCGACGTCGTCATCCTCGATTACGATGCCGAGCCGGTCCTCCATCTCGGTGAGCAGGCCGGCGACCGCCATCGAATCCAGTTCGGGCAGGTGGCCGAACAGCCCCGATTCCGGACCGAAGCCGCTCGCCTGCACCGGATCGAGGCCCAGCACATCGGCGATCAGACCCTTGAGTTCGCGGTCGAGCGCACCGGCGGCGGTGTGGCTGTCGAGGTTTGAAGAGGTGGTCATCAGTGCCCAAATCCCTGTTGCAGGCCGTGGCGGCGGGGCTTAGCCATGCGCAGGGCCGCGTGCAAGCATTGCCCGCGCAGGGGGGCAGGCCTCAGCCCTGCGTTCGCCGCAGCATCCGCTTGGCAAGCGGGGGCCAGCTTTGCGGGCGTGCCGGAGCGAGACAATCGATCCGGAACCGTTCCCGCACCTCCTCCATCCAGTCGGCCTTGTAGCTCTGGTCGCCGGTGCCGAAATCGACCAGCGCGACCCGATCAGTGTCGATCACATGCTCGAACAGCGCGGCCGTAAGCGTGGTGCCGGCCGACAGGTTCTTGTGGCTTTCGAGATGCGCAAGCTTGTGGATGTAGGCGATGGCATTCTCGACCGTCCAGACCTGCGCTGCGACCGCCACGCCCCCGGCGCGCGCCACTCCGAGCCGCAGCCGTCCGGCCGCGCCCTCGGCCTCGGCGAAAGCGCGCAGCATTGCGGGCTGGTCCTCGGCCGGTTTCCAGCTGGCGGCGTAGATCGCCTCGTAATCGGCCCAGACCTGCGGATCGAAGCGGGTCAGCACCTCGGTCTCGACCTTTTTTGCCTTGCGCTTCAGGGTGGTGCGCAGGGGGCCGGGGCGGCTTTCCCAGTATTGGGCAAAGCTGCGCCCCTTGACAGGGAGGATATGGTTGATGTCGCACGGTTCGACCGCGACCTGCCAGCCCGCCGCACGGAAAGCGCGCGCGAGGCGGATTGCCGATCCGTCCTCGCCCGGCACCGGTTCAAGCGTGACCCGCCACCCGCGCCGCTTCAATTGCCGGGCGATGGCGACCAGCAGGCGATCGCCCGCCGCGCCCGCCGGGGCGAGTTCACGCCAGGTGAAGCTGTACCAGTTGCGCAAGGGCGTGATTCGTCCGCGCGTCTCGGTCAGGGCGAGGGCGGCGGTATCTGCCCCGTCGCCCGCCATCGCGATCAGCGGCACCAGGCCGGTCTCGGCGAGCAGCCCGAACCACTCCGCCCGGTCGAAGGGCGCAGCCACGCCTTGCGCAGTCAGTGCTTGCAAGACGTTAACGCTATCGTGATACCGCGCTTCGATCACCTGAAAGAACACTCCCGATCATGCCGCAGCTTCCCGATCCTCTCCCGCGTCCGCTCGACAGTCTCGCCGAACTGGCGGTGGCGGCGGGGCGCGGCGAGGCACCGGCACTGGTGCTGCGCGAAGGCACGCTTAACCACAACCGGTTAAGACAGCGTGTCGCGCGCCTCGCCGGGTGGCTGGCGCGGATGGTGCCGGAACAGGGCGCGCGGGTGGCGAGCTGGGCGGCCAAGGGCGAACTCACCTGCCTCCTGCCGCTTGCCGCGGCGCGGGCGGGGCTGGTGCATGTGCCGGTCAATCCGCTGCTGAAGCGCGCGCAGGTGGCCCACATCCTTGCCGACAGCGGCGCGAAGCTCTTGATCGGCACGGGCTCGCGGCTTGCCGGGCTTGAGCCGGGCGATCTGCCCCCGGGCTGCGCGGCGCTGGGCGAGGCCGAGGCGCTGGCGGCGGCCGAGGCGGCGGGGCTGGAACTGCCGCCGTCGGATGCCGACCCGTCCGGGCTTGCCGCAATTCTCTACACCAGCGGATCGACCGGCCGCCCCAAGGGGGTGATGCTGAGCCATGCCAACATGTGGCTGGGCGCGGTCAGTGTGGCGCATTACCTCGGCCTTGCCGAAGACGATGTGACGCTGGCCGTGCTGCCGCTGTCCTTCGATTACGGGCAGAACCAGCTTTTGAGCACGTGGTATGCGGGCGGGTGCGCGGTGCCGCTCGACTTCCTCTTTCCCAAGGACGTCGCCAAGGCCTGCGCAAAACACCGCGTGACGACGCTCGCGGCAGTGCCGCCGCTGTGGGTCCAGCTGACCGAGACCGATTGGCCCGAAGACGCGCGCAGCTCGCTCAGGCGGCTGACCAACAGCGGCGGGGCGCTGACGGCCGATCTTGTGCGAAGCTTGCGCACCATGTTCCCGCAGGCGCGGCTGTTCCCGATGTATGGCCTCACCGAAGCCTTCCGCTCGACCTATCTCGATCCCGCGCTGGTCGATAGCCATCCGACCTCGATGGGCAAGGCGATCCCCTTTGCCGAGATCCTGGTGGTCAAGGATACGGGCGATATCGCCGCCGATGGCGAGGAAGGCGAGCTGGTCCATTGCGGGCCGCTGGTGGCGCAGGGGTATTGGCAGGACCCGGAGCGCACGGCGGAACGCTTCAAGCCCGCGCCCGCCGCCTCAACTTACGGCGGGATGGCGGTGTTCTCGGGCGACAGGGTCAGGCGCGACGCACAAGGCTTGCTCTACTTCGCCGGGCGGCGCGACGCGATGATCAAGAGCGCGGGCAACCGCATCAGCCCGCAGGAGGTGGAGGAAGCGGCGCTCGCCACGGGGCTCGTCGCGGAGGCGGTGGCGCTCGGCGTGCCCCATGCGCGCTTGGGGCAGGCGGTGCATCTGGTGGTGCGCGGCGATGCCGCCAACGCCGGGGAGCTGGCGAAGCGGCTCCAGCGCGACCTGCCCAATTTCATGCAGCCCCAGCATATCCACTGGCGCGCGGCCCTGCCGCTCAACCCCAACGGCAAGATCGACCGCGCCGCCTTGCAAGGTGCACTCAACGAGGAATTCGGCGAATGAAGCCCGTCGGCCCGATCCCTGCCGGTTACGAGACCATCGCGGGCGAGCTCGCCATCGGCGGGCACCGCGCAAGCGCGCTTGTGGCCGAGGCCGGGCGCACCCCGCTGTTCGTCTATTCGCGCGAGCACCTCGATACCCGGGTCGCGGCGCTGCGTGCGGCTCTGCCGGCGCGGGTCGGGGTCAATTTCGCGGTCAAGGCCAACCCGCATCTCGCGGTGATCGGCCACATGGCGCCGCTGGTCGACGGTTTCGACATCGCCTCGGCGGGGGAACTGGCGCTGTGCAGCGCGGTGGGCATCGACCCGCGCCGGATCAGCTTCGCCGGCCCGGGCAAGCGCGACGACGAGCTTGAAGCCGCGATCCGCGCGGGCGTGACCCTCAATTGCGAGAGCGAGGGCGAGGGCGCGCGGGCGCTGGCGATCGGCGAGCGCCTCGGCGTGCGCCCGCGCATCGCGATCCGGGTCAATCCATCCTTCGTGATGACCGGATCGGGGATGAAGATGGGCGGCGGGGCCAAGCCTTTCGGTGTCGATGCCGATCGCGTCCCGGCGCTCGCCCGCCAGCTCATTGCCAAAGGGGCCGAATGGCGGGGCCTGCATATCTTCACCGGCAGCCAGACCCTTTCGGCCGAAGCCATCATCGAGGCGCAGGCGAACGTCCTCGCGCTCGCCGCCGAGCTTACTCGCGCGATCGGCCATGCCTGTCCCAAGCTCAACATGGGCGGGGGGCTGGGCATTCCCTATTTTCCGGGCGACACGCCGGTCGATCTGCCCCAAGTCGGCGCGGCGCTGGCGGAGCGGGTGGCGGACCTGCCGGGCGAGCTGGCCGACACCGAGCTGTGCCTGGAGCTTGGCCGCTATCTGGTGGGCGAGGCCGGGGTCTATCTCTGCCGCGTGATCGACCGCAAGGAGAGCCACGGAACCACGTTCCTCGTCACCGATGGCGGCCTGCATCACCAACTGGCCGCTTCGGGCAATTTCGGCACGGTGGTGCGCCGCAACTATCCTTCTGCGATTGCAACGCGTTACGGGGCGCAAGCGACAGAAGAAGTCAATATCGTCGGCTGCCTGTGCACCCCGCTAGACCGGCTTGCCGACAATGCCATGATGCCGCGGGCCGAGGTCGGCGATCTGGTCGCGGTGTTCTGCGCCGGGGCCTATGGCGCGAGCGCCTCCCCGAGCGCCTTCCTCGGCCACGGCCCGGCGGCCGAAATGCTGGTCTGATCCTCCCTTAGCGGGGCACGCCTTAACCCTGATCCGGGCACTGTCCCGTTTCGGGATAGGGCCGGTTTTATCGCTGTATGACTAACCAGATGTTCACCATTTCCGGGCACAAGAGCCCCGATATCCGGGCGCGTTCGGGCCGCAGGTCGCTCCTGCGGGTTAACGGCGCGCCCTTACGAACGGCCAAGGATCCCTAACCGATGTTGCATCGTCCGCTCTTCAGGCACCTCGCGGCTCTCGGCCTCGCTTCGGCCCTGCTGGGGGCCTGCGCGGGCGGAGGCGCGCAGCTGCCCCCGGCGAGCTACGGCGATGGTTCGGTCTCGCCGTCCGAGGAATACACCATCGGGCCGCTGGACGAGATCACCATCCACGTCTGGCGCAACCCCGAACTCAGCGCCGACAAGGTGCGCGTGCGCCCCGACGGGCGCCTCACCATCCCGCTGGTGCAGGACATTCCGGCGGTGGGCAAGACCGCGACCCAGCTTCAGGACTACATCGCGGGCGAGTTGTCGAAATATATCGAGCAGCCGATCGTCTCGGTGATCGTCAACACGCCGGAAGGCAATTTCACCCAGCAGGTGCGCGTGATCGGCGCGACCCCGCAGCCCGCCTCGCTGCCGTTCCGCGCCAACATGACCGCGCTTGATGCGATGATCGCGGTCGGCGGTCTGGGCGAATTCGCCGCCGGCAACCGCGCCAAGCTGATCCGTCTCGATCGGGAGAAGGGCACCCAGGTCGAATACCGCCTGCGCCTGTCCGATCTGATCCGCCGGGGGGATTCGAGCGCCAACGTGATGCTCAAGCCCGGCGACACCATCATCATCCCCGAGAGCCGGTTCTAAGGGGGCGCGGGGGGCATGAGCGAGATATTCGACGAACTGCGCGCCGCGCTCTGGTCGGTCTGGCACCGGCGCTGGATCGCGATCGCGACCGCGTGGGGCGTGTGCCTGCTGGGCTGGCTGGTGATCGCGATGATCCCCAACACATACGAATCCAAGGCGCGGGTCTATGTCGATGTGCAGGACGTGCTCTCCAAGCAGCTCGGCATCGCCGGGGATGGCAAGGAAGAGATCATGCGCGTGCGACAGACGCTCTCCAGCGCCAAGAACCTCGAGAAAGTCATCACCTCGACCCGTCTTGGCGAAGGCATCACCGCGCGCGGCGCGCTCGATGCGGCGATCGCCGAGCTGGAAAAGAAGGTGAAGGTGACCAGCGAGCAGGACAACCTGTTCGAGATCACCGCCGAGATCGGCCGCAGCGACCTTGGCGATGCGGAGAACGCGGTGCTGGCGCGCGATGTGGTGCAAAAGCTGCTCGACATCCTGCGCGAGGAGCACGTGATCGGCAACCGCACCGGCATCAGCACGGCGATCGGAGATCTTGACCGCCAGCTCGACGAGCGCAAGCACGAGCTGGAACAGGCCGAACAGCGCCGCCTCGCCTTCGAGGCGCAATATCCCGATCTCGTCGGCGGTTCGGAAAGCCTGTCGAACAAGGTCCAGCAGGCACGCACCGAACTGCGCAATGTCGATGCCGATCTGGCGGCGGCGGAAAGCGGGCTCGCGGCGATCTCGGCGCAGCTCGCCAGCACCCCGCGCACGCTGCCCGGCGGCCCCCAGGCGAGCGGCCCGCGCGCCGCGCTGCTCCAGGCCCAGACCCAGCTCGCCGAACTGCGCGCGCGCGGGCTGACCGATAGCCACCCCGATATCGTCGCGACGACGCGGCAGGTCGTGCTGCTCGCCAGGCAGGCGGCAGGGGCGGGCGAGGATGTGGGCGGCACGCCCAACCCCGCCCACGCCTCGCTGGTCGCGGTCCGCTCCGAGCGGCAGGCGACGGTCGAGGCGCTCCAGGCCCGCCGCGCCGCCCTCCAGAGCAATTTCGCCGCGCTGATGGCGAGCCAGGCAAGCGAGCCCGCCGTGGCAGCCGAGGCCAACCGCATCAGCCGCGACTACGACGTGCTGCGCCAGAATTACGAAAAGCTGCTCCAGGACCGCGAGGCGCTGCGCACGCGCGGCAAGGTCGAGGACAAGGCCAGCCAGTTCCGCTTCGACATCATCCAGCAGCCCACCGTGCCGCAGAAGCCCGCCGCGCCCAACCGACCGCTGCTGCTGCTCGGCGTGCTGGTGGTCGGGCTCGGCGCGGGGGTGGCGGCGGCCTATGCGATGGGCCAGCTCCGGTCGAGCTTCGCCACGCCGCAAAAGCTCGAACGCGCCTTCGACCTGCCGGTGATCGGGGCGATCTCGCTGACCATTTCCGATGCCGCACGGGTGATCGAGCGGCGCCGGCTCAAGCAGTTCGCCGGGGCCTGCGGCGGTCTTGGCGCGATGTTCGTGATCCTGCTCGCGATCGAGATCGTCTCGGTCGGGGCGATGGCCTGAGGACGGGAAGAGACGATGACCGATCAGGGCAAGATCAACCGCGAGGGCGCAAGGCCGGCATCGCTGTTCGAGCGCGCGGATGCAGCCTACGGCCTCGATCCGCGCGCATCGGGGGTGAAACTGCCGCCCGTGCCGCTGGATGTGCCGCCCGTGCCGCAAGCCCTGCGCCGCCCCCCTGCGCCTGCGCCGCAGCCTGCCGACGCCCCTGCGCCCGCGCGGGAAGCAGCGCCGACCCGGCCGGCCGTGCCGGCGGTAGCCTTCTGCGGCCCCCACGCCGCCATCGACCGCGATCACCTGCGCGACGGCGGGCTGATCGTGCCCGAGGATCCGGTGAGCGGGCTGCTCGAGGAGTTCCGCATCGTCAAGCGCGAGCTTCTGGCCGATGCCCGCGCCGACCAGAGCACGCGATCGCACCGCATCCTCGTGTGTTCGCCCCATCCGGGCGAGGGCAAGACCTATTGCGCCACCAACCTCGCCATCGCGCTGGCTGCCGAGCGCGGGATCGAGGTGCTGCTGGTCGATGCCGACGTGGTCAAGCCGAGCGTCACCGCACGGCTCGGCATCGCAGCCGAGCAGGGCCTGATGGACGCGCTCGCCGATCCGGCGATCCGGCCGGAAAGCCTCGTCATCCGCACCGATATCGAGGGCCTGTTCGTGCTTCCGGCGGGCACTGCCAGCGCGCGCGATGCCGAATGGCTCGCAAGCACCCGCACCGCCGAGGTGCTGGACCGCCTCACCGCCGGGGCGGGGGAACGGATCGTGATCTTCGACACGCCGCCCGCGCTCGCCGCATCGCCCGCTGCCGAACTAGGCCAGCATGTCGGGCAGGCCCTGCTGGTGGTGCGCGCCGACGAGACCAGCCGCGCCGCGCTTGAGGATGCGCAGCAGCTGCTTTCGGCCTGCGCCGACATCAAACTGCTTCTCAACGCCGCGCGCTACAGCCCCTCGGGCCGTCGTTTCGGCTCCTACGGATCGAAGGGGAAATGAAGATGCGCCCCCGCTTCTTTGCAGCCGGTTTGATCGCCGCAGCGCTCGCCGCACTCGGGAGCGCACCCGCCATCGCTCAGGATCAGGGGCAGGGGCAGGGGCAGGGGGACATGCCCCCCGGCCAACGGTCGAACCGCCTTGTCCAGCCCTATATCGAAGTCGGCCAGGTCGTCTCGGCCGAACTCAGCCCCGGCAATGATGTCGTCACCTTCACCCAGGTCGCGGTGGGGGTGGACCTCAATGTCCAGGGTCGCAACAGCGGCGCAGCGGTGTCGCTGCGCTACGAGCGCAACATCGGCTACGGCGATGACAGCATCGATGCCGACACCATCAGCGGCATCGCCCGCACGACGCTCGCGCTGGTCCCCAACGCGCTGACCTTCGAGGCGGGTGGGCTCGCCTCGCGCACCCGGATCGACGCAGGCGGCGGCACCAGCGCCAACCCGCTGGTGCGCGAGGATGCCGAAAGCCGCATCTATTCCGGCTTTGCCGGACCGAGCCTCAACACCCGCGTTGGCGATGTCGACGTGCAGGGCGTGGGCCGGATCGGCTACAACCGCTTCGAGGCCGACAACGCCTTCATCACGCAGGCGGGCAACAGCGTCGACGTGTTTGATGACAGCATGACCTATCTCGGGCAGTTGCGCGCCGGGGTGCGCCCCGACGTCGTGCTTCCGGTCGGCCTTGCGGTGACGGCGGGGGGCTTTCAGGAGGACATCGGCAATCTCGACCAGCGCGTGCGCGACCTCTTCGTGCGCGGCGATGTGACCGTGCCGCTTACGCGCAGCCTCGCGCTGGTGGCGGGCGCGGGCTACGAGGATGTCGAGATCTCCAGCCGCGATGCGGTGCGCGATGCGAACGGCAATCCGGTGATCGGCGCCGATGGCCGCTTCGTCACCGATCCGACCGCGCCGCGCCGGATCGCCTTCGATGTCGACGGGCTCTTGTGGGACGTGGGCGTGCTGTGGCGCCCCTCGTCGCGCACCAACCTCCAGGCGGCAGTCGGGCGGCGTTACGATTCGACGACCTTTTACGGCAACTTCACCTATACCCCCAGCCAGCGCAGCGCCTTTGCCGTCCAGGTCTATGACGGGGTGACAGGCTTCGGCGGCGTGCTGAACAACGCGCTCGCGGGGCTTGACAGCGACTTCGAGGCGATCCGCAACCCCGTCACCGGCGATTTCGGCGGCCTAGTAACCGGCACCGAGGGCCAAGCGGTGATCGGCGGGCTCGGCTCGACCCGT
>Ga0208370_100136_pt1 | contig 23101 bp, 17 predicted proteins | sample Subbio12Jun_QV11_FD_184822 | JGI IMG/M metagenome (GOLD analysis project Ga0208370, IMG submission 184822) | Serpentinite rock and fluid subsurface biosphere microbial communities from McLaughlin Reserve, California, USA -CR12Jun_QV11 (SPAdes) | ecosystem: Environmental > Terrestrial > Deep...
GGCCCGGGCCTGGCTGCGCGTCATCTGGCGTGCATGGACTGACCGCCAACCCTACGACCCCGCTCGCCACGGCGGACTGCAAATCCTGCTCAAAACCACGGGGGGTTGACACAGGGTGTCTCATGCGTGGACCTGTGGGTTGAGGGCAAAGGTCAGCAAGCGGCCGATCTGCTCGGGCTCCTTCAGGAAGGCGTCGTGGCCGTAGATCGAACGGATCACCTCGAACCGAGTCGGGCCGGCGAGCTGGCGGGACAGGCGGCGCAGGTCCTCGAGCGGGACCAGCCGGTCCTGCTCGACGGCGATGACGGTGGTCGGTGTGTGGATGCGCGAAGGATCGACGCGGTGCTGGTCGATGGACTCCGACAGCCGGCGCAAGGCGATCGGACTGAACACCGCGGCGAAGCGCGAGCCGGCGGCGTCCAGGTAATCCTCGGCGGCGCAGCGCAGGCGGTCGCCGTCCCAGGTCGGCTCGGCATCGAAGCGCTGCGCGAATTCCTCCGGCGTGCGGTAGCTCAGCATCGCGAACTGGCGGGCGAGGGCGACGGCTTCCGGCCGGTCGCGGCCGAGTTCGAGCACACGCCGCTGCAGGGCGCGCCAGGCCGAGGCGTAGGGATCGGCGCGGTCGGCGCCGCTGATGGCGACGAGGCGCTCGACGAGGTGGGGATGGCGTTCGGCGAAGGCCAGCCCGACCATCGCGCCGTAGCTCGCGCCGACGATGGAGGCGAGCCTTGCGATGCCGAGGTGGTCGAGCAGCACGGCCAACGCATCGGCCTGGTCGGCGCTGCCGATCGGCGCGTCGAGGCTGCCGTCGCGGCCGACCCAGTCGAAGCCGAGCACCCGGCAGTGGGCGAGGTCGAGGCTGCGGCCCGGGCCCACCTGCGCCTGCCACCAGCCCTCGGGTTCGCCCTCTTCGACGGCCGCGACGTGGCGGGTGGCGGAAATGCCGCCGAGCACGGCATGCACGGGTGCCGCGGAGGCACCGACCAGGCGCCAGCGCAGGTTGACGCGCTGGACTCCGGCGCGTCGCAGGGCGAGGGTGGCACCGAGGACGCCCTCGGCGAGCGGGATGCGGGCGGTGGCGCTGCGCCGGGGGGGCGGGCAGACCGGCTCGTCGAGGCGTTCGGGGGCGGCGGCGAGGGGCATGGTGGGCTCCGGTGGACCACCCGGCCTGTGCGGCGGCCGGCGATGGTGTGGGCTGCACTCTAGGCCGGCGTCGCCGCCATGTCATCCTTTCATCGCGATGAAGCGATATGATTTTTCGGCATCACGTCCCGGGCGCGATGCCGGGGTCCTCAGGCGGCCTTGCCGGTGGCCACCGGCGCCTCCAGCGAGGCCAGCCACTCGTCGTCCGAGCCTTCGTTGACGCCCTCGAACAGGATGGTGCTGAGGTAGCGCTCGCCGGTGTCCGGCAGCATGGCGAGGATCACCGAGCCCGCGGCTGCGTCCTCGGCGACCTTCAGCGCCGCCGCCAGCGTCGCGCCGGCGGAGATCCCGACGAAAATGCCTTCTTCCGCGGCGAGCCGGCGCGCGGTGTCGCGGGCGGTGAGGTCGTCGATCGGGATATTGCGGTCGACCACCGAGCGGTCGAGCACCGCCGGCACGAAGTCCGGCGTCCAACCCTGGATCTTGTGCGGCTGCCACTCCTTGCCGGCCAGCAGCTGCGCCACCGCCGGTTCGGAGGTGACGATCTCGACGTTCGGCCGCGCCAGCTTGAGCGTCTGGCCCACGCCCGTCAGGGTGCCGCCGGTGCCCCAGCCGGAAACGAAGTAGTCGAGTCGCCTGCCGACGAAGTCCTGCAGGATCTCCGGGCCGGTGGTGTTGCGGTGCCAGGCCGGGTTGGCCTCGTTCTCGAACTGGCGGGCGAGGAACCAGCCGTGCTTCTCGGCCAGTTCCCGCGCTTTCCGCACCATGCCGCTGCCGCGCTCGGCGGCCGGGGTCAGGATCACCTTGGCGCCGTAGGCGCGCATCAGCTTGCGGCGCTCGACCGAGAAGGTCTCCGTCATCACCGCGACGAACCGGTAGCCGCGCGCCGCGGCGACCATCGCCAGGGCCACGCCGGTGTTGCCGGAGGTGGCTTCGACGATGGTGTCGCCGGGCTTCAGCAGGCCCTTCTGCTCGGCGTCGAGCACGATGGCGATGGCGAGACGGTCCTTCACCGAACCGCCGGGGTTGAAGGCTTCGATCTTGACGTGGAGATCGACGTGCTTCGGCGCGATGCGCTGCAGCTTGACGATGGGCGTGCGGCCGATGGTGTCGAGGATGGAGTCGTGGAGGGCCATGGCGGGTCTCGCTGGACGAGGAAAGAGTGGAGGGGAAAGAGGAAAGAGTGGAGGGGAAAGAGGAACGAGTGCGTCGTCACGCGGCAAGCGTGAGCGTCGCGGCGGTGGGTGCAGGTGGGGAGAGCATTACGGGCGGCGAACTCGGCGGCGCGCCGAACCAGTGCAGGTCCTTCGCCAGTGCGGCCACCTCGCCGAGGATCAGCAGGGCCGGCGAACGCACCTGCTCGGCGGCGGCGCGTTCGGGGAGTGCGGCCAAGGTGCCGAGCACCACGCGCTGGTTCGCGCGGCTGCCGTTCTCGACCAGGGCGAAGGGCGTGGTGGGCGAACGGCCATGTTCGAGCAGGCGGTCGCGGATCGTGTCGAGGCCCTGCACGCCCATGTACACCGCGAGGGTCTGCCGCTCCTGCGCGAGCGCGATCCAGTCCAGGGTGTCGATGGAATTGCGGCAGTGGGCCGTGACGAGGCGGACGGACTGCGCGTGCTCGCGGTGCGTCAGCGGGATGCCGGCGTAGGCGCCGCAGGCGAGGGCGGCGGTGATGCCGGGCACGACTTCGTAGGGGATGCCGGCCGCGCGAAGGGCCTGGAGTTCCTCGCCGCCGCGGCCGAACACGAAGGGATCGCCGCCCTTCAGCCGCACGACGGTTTTCCCGGCCCGGGCATGTTCGATCAGCAGTTCGTGGATGCGCTGCTGGGTGGTGTGGTGGGTGCCGGCCTCCTTGGCGACTTCGATCTTCTCGGCGTCGCGGCGGGCGAGGGCCAGCACCTCGCGGCTCACGAGGCGGTCGTGCAGCACCACGTCGGCCTGGTTCAACGCCCGCAGGCCACGCAGGGTGAGCAGGCCGGGGTCGCCGGGGCCGGCGCCGACGAGGATGACGCGGCCGCGCGGCGTGGCGTCCTCGGCGAGGGCCGCCTCGAACGCGTGCTCGGCGCCGTCGATGTCGCCGCTGCGCAGCGCATCGGCGGCCGGCCCGCGGATCAGGGCTTCGATCACCTGCCGCCGGCGCGTGGCGTCGGGGAAACGCTGGCGCAGCGCCTCGCGCTTGCCGCCCAGCCAGGCCGCCAACGCGCCGAGCGTGGGATCGAGTTCGGTTTCGAGCTGCTCGCGCAGCCAGCGGGCGAGCATCGGCGCCTCGCCACGGCTGCTGATCGCGACCTGGAGCGGGCCGCGCTCGACGCGCGCCGGCACCTGGAAGGTGCAGCGCGGCGTGTCGTCGACGACGTTGGCCCAGATGCGCCGGGCCTCCGCCTCGCGGGCGACGCGGGCGTTGACCGCGGCGTCGTCGGTGGCGGCGATCACCAGCCAGGCACCGTCCAGCCAGTCGGGGCTGAAAGGGCCGGCGCGATGGGTGAGGCGTCCCTCGGCCACCGCGCGGGCGAGTTCCGGCACCAGGGCCGGGGCACCGACCACCACCTCGGCGCCCGATTCCAGCAGAGCCTCGGCCTTCCTCCGCGCCACCACGCCGCCGCCCACCAGCAGCACGCGGCGGCCGGCAAGGTCGAGGAAGGCGGGGAACAGCGGAGCGGACATGGGCGGGCGGGGACGGGCGGGCGGGCGGCGAGCGGGGACGGGACGGAGGGTTGGACAGGCCACGCTAGGCCGGGCGCTCGCGGGACGGGAAATGCCGGTTGGGCGGGTGCTCATGAACTCCGGTGATCAGGAGGCACTGGACGGCCCGACGGATTTATCGTTTCATCGCGATGAATGTATCCAAGTTTGCCGGCCCGCGTCGCCGCCTTCCAGCGGTGCCTCCGTTCCCGGCTCCCCGCCCATGACCCTGACCCAGCTCCGCTACCTGATCGCCATCGTCGATGCCGGCCTGAACATCACCCAGGCCGCCGAGAAGGTGCACGCCACCCAGCCCGGCATTTCCAAGCAGCTGAAGGCGCTGGAGGATGAGCTCGGCTTCCTGCTGTTCCAGCGCAAGGGGCGCAGCCTGGAGGCGCTGACCGAGGCCGGCGAGGTGGTCCTCGCCCATGCCCGCCGGGCGCTGGCCGAGGCCGCCAACATCCGCGCCTACGCCGCCAACCGGCGCGGCGACCGGGCCGGGCAGCTGCACCTCGCCACCACCCACACCCAGGCGCGCTTCGTGCTGCCGGCGGCGATCGGCGCCTTGAGCCGCGAGTACCCGCAGGTCGGCGTGCAGTTGCAGTCGCTGGCCGACAACGACGTGCTGCCGCACCTGGCCAAGGGCAATGCCGATGTGGCCATCGTCAGCAGCGTCGGCGCTGCCCCCGCCGGCGGCCACGCGATCCCGCTGTACCGCTGGCGGCGGGTGGTGGTGGTGCGGAAAGGGCATCCGCTGGCGTCCCTGGGTCGCGCGCCGACGCTGGAGGAGCTCAGCCAGCATCCGCTGGTCAGCTACCACAGCAGCAGCCAGCCGGAGAGCTCGCTGCGCCGCGCCTTCAGCGATGCCGGCCTGGGCCCGACCGTGGCGATGACCGCGCACGACGCCGACCTGATCAAGACCTATGTCCGCGCCGGCCTCGGCGTCGGCATCCTCGCCGAGATGGCGGTGAGCGCGGTGGCCGACGCCGACCTGGTGGTGCTGCCGGCCCCCGCGGTGCTGCCCGAATGCACGACCTGGGCGGTGGTGCCGAAGGAGCGCGTGCTGCGCCGCTACGCCCTCGAACTGTTCCACCACCTCGCCCCGCAACTCGACCGCCACGACCTGCAGCGCGTGCTGGCCGGCCACCAGGAAGCGGCCTGGCCCACGCCACCGGCCTGGGCCGATCTGGGCCAGGCGATCACGAGCTGAGGCCGCGCCGCGCGCGATCAGGGCAGCGGTTCGTGCAGCCCGCACTCGCGCTTCAGCCCGGCGAAGCGGGTGGATTCCGCATCCCCGGCGGCCCACAGCGGGCGCGTGCTGTGGGTGTCGCCGATCGAGATGTAGCCCTGCGCCCACAGCGGATGGAAGGGCAGGGCATGGGTCTTGAGGTAGAGGCCGACGTCGCGATCGCTCCAGTCGACGACCGGATGCAGCTTCCAGCGCGGGCCGGCGCGCTCCAGCACCCGGCGCCGCAGGCGGCCGCGGGATTGCTCGCGGCGCAGGCCGGCGATCCACAGCCCGGCACCGAGCCGTTCGAGCATGGCCTGCATCGGCTCGACCTTGCGCAGGCGGTTGTAGCGCTCGATGCCCTCGATGCCCTGCTCCCAGAGCTTGCCGTGGCGGGCCTCGAACCATGCCGGGGAGTCCTCGGCGCGGGCGACGTGCAGGTTCAGCGCCAGGCGTCGGGTGAGTTCATCGGCGAAGCGGTAGGTCTCGGGGAACAGGTAGCCGGTATCGACCAGCACCACCGGCAGCTCCGGCGCCTGCCGCGTGACGAGGTGCAGCACGGCGGCCGACTGCGCGCCGAAGCTGGTCGAGAGCACCGCGCGACCCGGCGTGTTCGCCAGCGCCCAGGCGATGCGGGCCTCGGCGTCCTGGGATTCCAGCCAGGCGTCCAGGGCGTCGAGCGCGGCATCGTCGGCCCAGGCCTCGGCCAGCGTGACCTCCGCACTCATGCCAGCACCAGCGGGATCGGGCCCGGCTTCGGCGCGACGACGCCGCTGCGCACGAGGAAGTCGCCGAAGCGCTCGTCCTCGCCGCGCCGTGCGGCATAGTCGGCCAGCAGGGGATCGAGTGCTTCGAGGATCTGCGCCTCGTCGACGTTCTCGCGGTACAGCGCGTTCAGTCGCGCGCCGCGATGGTCGGCACCGAGCATCAGGTTGTAGCGGCCGGGTGCCTTGCCCACCAGGGCGATCTCGCCGAGGAAGGGTCGCGAGCAGCCGTTCGGGCAGCCGCTGATGCGCAAGTGGATCGGGCTTGTGCGCAGGCCGTGGCGGTCGAGCAGGTGTTCGACCCGTTCCAGCAGCCGCGGCAGGTAGCGCTCGGCCTCGGCCATGGCGAGGCCGCAGGTCGGCAGGGCGACGCAGGCCAGCGCGTTCAAGGCCAAGGGTGTGCTGCGGCGGAAGTGGTCGAGGCCCCAGGTGGTGACGAGGGCATCGACCCTCGCTCGCCCGGCCGGCGAGAGCCCGGCGATGACCAGGTTCTGGTTCGGTGTCAGGCGGAATTCGCCTTCCCCGGCTTCGAGCAGGGTCTGGGCGATGGCGCGCAGGCCGCTCTGCCATGGCCCGGCGTCGCCGTCCTGCACGCGGCCGGCGGTGATGCGCAAGGTGAGATGCGCGCGGCCGTCCTCGCCCTCGACCCAGCCGAAGCGGTCGCCGTTGTGGGTGAAGGCCAGGGGCTTCGGTGGTGCAAGTTGGACGCCGCTGCGTTCCTCCACTTCACGGCGGAAAGCGTCGAGGCCGACGCGGTCGATGGTGTACTTCAGCCTCGCATGCTTGCGCACCGTGCGGTTGCCGAGGTCGCGCTGGGCGGTGACGACGGCGGTGGCGACCGGGATCAGCTGTTCGGGCGTGATGAAGCCCAGCGGATCGGCGAGGCGCGGGTAGGTCTCGGCGTCGCCGTGCGTGCTGCCCATGCCGCCGCCCACCAGCACGGTGTAGCCGGTGAGCACGTCGCCGTCCAAGTGGGCGACGAAGCCGAGGTCCTGGGCGAACACATCGACGTCGTTGGTCGGTGGGATGGCGAAGCCGATCTTGAACTTGCGCGGCAGGTAGGTGCTGCCATAGATCGGCTCGGCCGCCGGGTCGCCGCCGGCCACGCGCTCCTCGTCCAGCCAGATCTCGTAGTAGGCGCGGGTGTTCGGCAGCAGGTGTTCGGAGAGCGCCGCCGCCTGCGCGTAGACCGTGGCGTGCACGGCGGACAAAAGCGGGTTGGCCGCGACCGCGACGTTGCGGTTGACGTCGCCGCAGGCGGCGAGGGTGTCGATCAGCGCGGCATTGATGGCCTGCATCGTGCGTTTGAGCTCGCGCTTGATGACGCCGTGGAACTGCAAGGCCTGGCGGGTGGTGATGCGCAGGCCGCGCTCGGCGAAGTCGTTCGCCACGCCGTCGAGCTGCAACCACTGCTTCGGCGTCAGCACGCCGCCGGGCGTGCGGGTGCGGATCATGAAGCTGTAGGCCGGCTCCAGTTTGGCGACGCGGCGCTCCTCGCGCAGGTCGCGGTCGTCCTGCTGGTAGCTGCCGTGGTACTTGATGAGGATCTGGTCGTCGTCGCGCAGCGCGCCGGTGACCGGATCGGCGAGGCTGGCCTCGAGCGTGCCGCGCAGGCCGGCGCTCCGGCGTTTGATGTCTTCGACGGAATGCGTGGCCATCAGTAGACGTCCCGGGCGTAGCGGGCCTCGCGTTCCAGCCCGCTGAAGTAGTCGGCGGCGGCATCCGGATCGAGGCCGCCGTGCTGCTGCGCGATCGCCAGCAGGGTGGCGTGCACGTCCTTGGCCATGCGCGTGGCGTCGCCGCAGACGTAGAGGTGGGCGCCGTCCTGCAGCCAGCGCCAGAGCTCGGCGCCCTGCTCTTGGATCCGGTGCTGCACGTAGACCTTGTGTGAGCCCCCTCCAGGAGCCCGCACTCCCCCGTGCGGACTTTCCCGGAGAGCATCGCGCGAGAAGGCGAGGTCGAGGCGGTGCAGCTGCCCCGCCTTCAGCGCCTTCTGCCATTCCACCTGGTAGAGGAAGTCGCTGCGGAAGTGCGGGTTGCCGAAGAACAGCCAGTTCCGGCCGCTCGCGCCCGTCGCCGCACGGTGTTGCACGAAGCCGCGGAAGGGCGCCACGCCGGTGCCGGGGCCGATCATGATCACGTCGCGCGAGGCATCAGGCGGCAGGCGGAAGCGCTCGTTGCGCTCGATGAACAGCCGCGCCGTGTCGCCTTCCTTCAACGTGGCGAGGTAGTGCGAAGCCACGCCGTGGCGCAGCCCGTCGCGGCCTTGGAAGACCTCGTGGCCGACGGTGAGGTGCAGCTCGTCGCCGACCGCCTCGCGACTGGAGGCGATGGAGTAGAGCCGTGGCGCCAGGGGGCGCAGCGCGGCCACCAGATCGGTGGCCATCCACGCGGCCGGATGCTCGGCCAGCAGGTCGAGCAGCGGCGTGGTTTGCAGCAGTGCGGTGGTGGCAGCGGCATCGGCCAGCGTCGCGGCGAGCCGCGCGCTGTCGCCGCGTCCGGCGTGCGCCTTCAGGAAGGGGCGGTGGAGGCGGGTGAGCTCGCGGCGCTCGGCCAGCCACTGGCGCAGCGGCAGGGTGTCGGCGCCTTGCGTCACCGGAGTGTCGCCGTCGAGGCCGGCGGCCCCGAGGATCGCCTCGACCAGCGCCGGGTCCTGCACCGGCCACACGCCCGCGGCGTCGCCCGGCGTGTAGTCGAGCGCGGCGGGGGCGATGGCGAATTCGAGATGGCGGATGTCGCGGTCGCTGCCGCGGCCGGTGAGGCGGAGGTTCGCCAGCAGCTCCGCGACCACCGGGGCCTCGCGCGTCGCGGCGGTGGGCATGGTCGCGGCGGCGGCCACCGGGCCGATGATCGCGGCGCGAGGAAGGGCGGCATTCGAAGGATCGCCAATGGCGCCTGTATCGGCGGGCCTCAGGGCCTCGAGCGTGCGCAGCACCTCGGCGCGCCAGGGCACGGCCACGGTCTCGACATCGACATCGGCCTCGCCGAAGGCCGTGATGCGCGTGCCGCCCAGTTCGGCGAGGCGCGCATCGAGCACGCGGCCGATCTCGCAGAACTTCGCGTAACTCGAATCGCCGAGCCCGAGCACGGCGAAGCGCAGGCCCTCGAGCTTCGGCGCGCGGCGGCCGAGCAGGTGCTCGACGAAGCCGCGGGCGTCGTCCGGCGGATCGCCGTCGCCCTGCGTGCTGATCACGAGGGCGAGCCGTGTCTCGCGCTTCAGCTCGGCCAGCGGGTAGGCGTCGGCACGCAGCAGGCGCGCCTTCAGGCCGCGGTCGGTGGCCTCGGCGAGCAGGGTCTCCGCCACCCGCCTGGCGTTGCCGGTCTGGCTGCCGTAGACGATGGTCAGGGTGTCGGCCGCGGTCTCGGGGCGTGCAGGGGAGTGTGTGGCCCCGGCCGCGCTGGCGAGGCTTAGGCTGACTGTAGCGGCACCGGGCGTCGCGAGACCGGCGAGGAAACCCGAGAGCCACCACAGGGTGGCCGAATCGAGGTTGCGGGTGAGCTGCTCGAGCAGGGCGCGCTGCTCGGCGTCGAGCGGCAGCGGGGAAGCGGACGGGGGCGGGGACAGCGGGAGCGACATGGGCACGCCGGGGGCGGGGCGAACCGGCAGTCTCGAGGCCCGGCCCCGGCACCGGAAAGCGAAAGCCGGCATAGGGAGATAACCGCGACGCATGTGCCTGCCGCGCACCGGGCATCCTGCATAGACCGAGCATCCTGCATAGCAAGATGCCCGCCGGGCATTTCCGGGCGGCCCGGGGCGGTTCCGATACTTCCCGGCAACGGGGTCCCGCCCCTGCCGCGCCCGATGCCGCCATGGCCCTGTCCCACCTCGACCACCTCGAAGCGGAAAGCCTGTACCTCCTCCGCGAGGTCGCCGCGCAGTTCCGCAACCCGGTCCTGCTGTACTCGATCGGCAAGGACAGCACGGTGCTGCTGCACCTGCTGAAGAAGGCTTTCCACCCGGCGCGGCCGCCGATCCCGCTGCTGCACATCGACAGCACCTTCGAGTTCCGCCAGACCTACGAATTCCGCGACCGGGTGCCCGGTCGCCTCGACGTCGAGCTGCGCGTGCACGTCAACGAGGACGGGCTGAGGGCCGGCATCAATCCCTTCGTCCACGGCGCGGCGGTGCACACCGACGTGATGCGCACCCAGGGCCTGCGCCAGGCGCTGGCGCGCGGCGGCTACGACTGCGCGATCGGCGGTGCCCGCCGCGACGAGGAGAAGTCGCGGGCCAAGGAGCGCCTGTTCTCCTTCCGCGACGTCCACCAGCGCTGGGACCCGAAGCGGCAGCGCCCCGAGTTCTGGGATCTCTACAACGGCCGCATCCATCCGGGCGAGAGCGTGCGCGTCTTCCCGCTCTCGAACTGGACCGAGCTGGACGTATGGCTGTACATCCTGCGCGAGAGCATCGAACTGCCACCGCTCTACTTCGCCGACGTGCGGCCGGTCGTGGAGCGCGACGGCACGCTGATCATGGTCGACGACGAGCGCCTGCCCCTGCGCGCCGGCGAGCGGCCCGTCGAGAAGAAGGTGCGCTTCCGTACGCTCGGCTGCTACCCGCTCACCGGCGGCATCGAGTCGGAGGCCGATTCGGTCGCGGCCATCGTCGAGGAACTGCAGGCGGCGACGACCTCCGAGCGGCAGGGGCGGGTGATCGACCGTGATCCCGGCAGCTCGATGGAACGGAAGAAGCGCGAGGGCTATTTCTGATGGCGGACGGGAGTTCGGTTCCGCTGCTGCGCTTCATCACCTGCGGCAGCGTGGATGACGGCAAGAGCACCCTGATCGGGCGCCTGCTGCACGACAGCGGCAGCCTGCCCGGCGACCAGCTCGCCGCACTGGCCGGCACCGCCGCGCGCCCGGGGACCCCGCAAGGAATTCCGGATTTTGCTTCGCTGGTCGATGGCCTCGATGCCGAGCGCGAGCAGGGCATCACCATCGACGTCGCCTACCGCTTCTTCAGCAGCGGGATGCGGCGTTTCATCGTCGCCGACTGCCCGGGCCACGAGCAGTACACCCGCAACATGGCCACCGGTGCCTCCACCGCCGATGCCGCCGTGGTGCTGGTCGATGCGCGCAAGGGCCTGCTGCCGCAGACGCGCCGTCACAGCACCATCGTCCGGTTGCTGGGCCTCGGGCACATCGTGCTGGCGGTGAACAAGATGGACCTGGTCGGCTGGGACGAGGCGCGCTTCCGCGGCATCGTCGCCGACTACCGTGCACTGGCCGACGAACTCGGCATCGAGGCCGTGCATGCCATCCCGCTTTCCGCGCTGTACGGCGACAACATCCTTTCGCCTTCGGCGAACACGCCGTGGTTCGAGGGCCGCCCGCTGCTGGCGACGCTGGAGGCCCTGCCGGCCCGTGCGCCCGCCAGGGCCGCGCCCTTCCGCCTCGCCGTGCAGTGGGTGAACCGCCCGCACCAGGATTTCCGCGGTGTCGTCGGCACCGTGTCCGCCGGCAGCGTCCGCCCCGGCGATGCCGTGCAGGTGCTGCCCGCCGGGACCCGTGCCACGGTGGCGCGGGTGATCGGGCCGGGGCGCGATCTCGAACAGGCGGATGCCGGGCAGCCGGTCACCCTGGTGTTCCGCGAGCATGTCGATGCCTCGCGCGGCGATCTGGTCGTCGCGCCCGACGCCCTGCCGGTGCTGGCCGCGCGCCTGCGTGCCGACCTGGTGTGGCTGGACGAGACGCCGCTCCTCCCCGGGAATCGCTACCTGCTGCGCGTCGGGCCGCGGCAGGTGGACGCCCGCGTGGCGCGGGTCGAGCACGTCCGCGATGTCCATGCCGGCGGCACCCGGGGTGCCGACCAGCTGGCGCTGAACGCCATCGGGCGGGTCGAACTGGTGCTCGAGGAGCCGGTGCCGATGGCACGCTTCGACGAGGACCGCGCCCTGGGTGCCTTCATCCTGATCGACCGGGCGACCCATGCCACCGCGGGGGCCGGCGTCGTGGTCGAGACCATCGTCCGCGGGGCCGAGCGACCCTGCGTCGAGGCCTCCAGCGTCGGTCCGGCGGAGCGCGCCGCGGCCAAGAACCAGCAGGCCCGCTGCGTGTGGTTCACCGGCCTCTCGGGCGCCGGCAAGAGCACCCTGGCCAACGCATTGGAGCGGCACCTCGCCAACGCGGGGCGGCACACCATGCTGCTGGACGGCGACCAGGTCCGCAGCGGCCTTTCGAAGGACCTCGGTTTCACTGCCGGGGACCGCAGCGAGCAGGTGCGCCGGCTCGGCGAGGTGGCGAAGCTGATGGTCGATGCCGGCTTGATCGTCATCGTCAGCGCCATCTCGCCCCGGCGCGCCGACCGCGAGGCCGTGCGCGCGCGCTTCGCGGCGGGGCAGTTCATCGAGGTGTTCGTCGATGCGTCCCCGGAAACCTGCGCCGCCCGCGATCCCAAGGGCCTGTACGCGCAGGCGCAGGCCGGCCGCCTCGGCAGCACCCTCGGCATCGGTGGCGGCCACGAGGCCCCGGAGCATCCCGAACTGCATCTGGTGACCGATGCCGCCACGCCCGGGGCGCTGGTGGAACAGGTCTTGGCGCTGCTCCGGGCCGGGCCGGGGCCTGCTCGCGAGGGGATGGTGGGTGCCCCAACATCTTGGGTTGACGTAGGCCATCAACCCCCATAGGCTGGGGTCGTCGGTTCCCGGGCCTGCCCGGGATGAAAAGGGAACCCGGTGCGATTCCGGGGCTGCCCCGCAGCGGTAAGCGGAAACGACCGCCGTCAACGCACTGGGACTCATCGCCCGGGAAGCGACGGCCAGTAGGAGGACGGTGCGCCGTCCGCGTCCGCGAGCCCGAAGACCTGCCGACCCGCCGCGCGACGCACAACGCGCGGCGTCGCCCGTCGCCCCCGAGGGAGGGGTGGCGGCCCGTGCCCCACCACGGAGAAGCACCGATGAGCACCATCCCCGCGACGGCCGCCGCCGTCGATGGCGCGCCCCCGCGCGCCGCCGTCCCCTCGCCCGATGCCGGCCGTGACGCGCCCGGCTTCGACCTGCGTCCGCCGCACCATGCGCCGTCGATGACCGTGACCAAGCGCGACGGCCGCCGCGAGCCGGTCGATCTCAACAAGATCGTCCGCGCGGTGCTGCGCTGCGCCGACGGCCTGCACGCCGTCGACCCGATGCGGGTGGCCACGCGCACCATCTCCGGCCTCTACGACGGGGCCAGCACCCGCGAGCTCGACGAGCTCTCGATCCGCACCGCCGCCCTGCTGACCGCCGAGGAGCCGGAGTACGGCCGCCTCGCCGCCCGCCTGCTCGCCGGCGTCATCGAAAAAGAGGTCGCCGGGCAGGGCATCCACGCCTTCTCGCAGAGCGTGCAGCGCGGGGCCGAACTGGGCCTCGTCAACGAGCGCCTGCTGGCCTTCGTGCAGCAGCATGCGCGCAAGTTGAACGACGCCCTCGACCGCGAGCACGACCGCCGCTTCGACTACTTCGGCCTGCGCACCGTCTACGACCGCTACCTGTTGCGGCATCCGCAGACCCGCCTGGTCATCGAGACCCCGCAGCAGTTCTTCCTGCGCATCGCCTCGGCGCTCGCCACCTCGGTGGCCGAGGCGGTCGAACTCTACGGCCGCATGGCGCGGCTGGAGTACCTGCCGAGCTCGCCCACCCTGTTCAATGCCGGCACCCGCCACGAACAGCTGTCGAGCTGCTTCCTGCTCGACTCGCCGGAGGATTCGCTGGAGGGCATCTACAAGGCCTACACCGACGTGGCGCGGCTCTCCAAGTTCGCCGGCGGCATCGGCCTGTCGTTCACCCGCATCCGCTCGCGCGGCGCGTTGATCCGCGGCACGAACGGGCTGTCGAACGGCATCGTGCCCTGGCTGAAGACGCTGGACGCCTCGGTGGCGGCGGTGAACCAGGGCGGCCGGCGCAAGGGCGCGGCCTGCGTGTACCTCGAGACCTGGCACGCCGACATCGAGGCCTTCCTCGAACTGCGCGACAACACCGGCGACGAGGCGCGGCGCACGCACAACCTCAACCTCGCGCACTGGGTGCCCGACCTGTTCATGCGCCGGGTCGAGGCCGACGCGGAATGGTCGCTGTTCAACCCGGGCGACGTGCCCGAGCTCACCGACCTCCACGGCGAGGACTTCGAGCGCGCCTACGCGAGCGCGGAGGCCCGCGGCCTCGCCCGCAGGCAGGTGCGCGCCCGTGATCTGTACGCGCGGATGATGCGCACGCTGGCGCAGACCGGCAACGGCTGGATGAACTTCAAGGACCGCGCCAACGCCACCTGCAACCAGGCGGCGCGTCCCGGCAACGTGGTGCACCTGTCGAACCTCTGCACCGAGATCCTGGAAGTGACGTCCGCGCAGCACACGGCGGTGTGCAACCTCGGCTCGGTGAACCTCGCCCAGCACCTCGGCGGGGACGGCGTGGACTTCGAGCGCCTCGGCGAGACCGTGCGCGCGGCGGTGCGCCAGCTCGATCGCGTCATCGACCTCAACTTCTACCCGATCCCGGAAGCCACCGCCTCGAACGCGCAATGGCGGCCGGTGGGCTTGGGCCTGATGGGCCTGCAGGACGTGTTCTTCGCCCTGCGCCTGCCCTTCGATTCCGAGGAGGCGAAGGCGCTGTCGACGCGGATCAGCGCCGAGATCTACTTCCACGCCCTGTCGGCGAGCTGCGAGCTCGCCGAGGCGCACGGCCCGCACCCGGCTTTCGCCGACACCCACGCGGCGCAGGGCCGCCTGCAGTTCGACCTCTGGGGCGTGACGCCGCCCGACGGGCCGCGCTGGGAGGCCTTGAAGGCGCGGATCGCCCGCCACGGCCTGCGCAACTCGCTGCTGGTGGCGATCGCACCGACGGCGACGATCGCCTCGATCGCCGGCTGCTACGAGTGCATCGAACCGCAGGTCAGCAACCTGTTCAAGCGCGAGACGCTCTCCGGCGATTTCCTGCAGGTGAACCGCCATCTCGTCGAGGAGCTGAAGCGCCTCGGCCTGTGGACGCCCGAAGTGCGCGACCGCATCAAGCAGGCGGAGGGCTCGATCGCCGGCATCGCCGAGATCCCCGAGGCGCTGCGCCGCGTCTACCGCACCGCCTGGGAGCTGCCGATGCGCGCCCTGATCGACCTGCAGGCCGCGCGCGGCCCCTATATCGACCAGAGCGCCTCTCTGAACCTGTTCATGGAGAACCCGGGCATCGGCGCCTTGAGCTCGATGTACATGTACGCGTGGAAGCAGGGCCTGAAGACCACCTACTACCTGCGCTCGCGCCCGGCCACGAAGATCGCCAAGACCACCGTCGCCGCGGGTGCCACCGCGGCTCCGCCGCCTCCCGCGGGCGCCTCGTCCTCGGCCGACGACACCGCGGCCGTCGTCTGCTCGCTCGAGAACCCCGGAAGCTGCGAGGCATGCCAGTGAGTGAGTAGAGAGTGGTGGAGCGGGGAGAGAGGAGAGAGTGGTGCGAGGCAACGTTCAACTGCTTGCCCCTTCCTATGGCGAAGGGCGGAATCGGCGGCGGAGCGTGGTGAGCATCCGACTGATTTCATCCGATCCTGCCATGAGCGGTTCGAGGCGAGTTTCGTCGATCCATGCCATGCGCTGCACGAGTAACAACAGAGTTTCGGCTTCGGCGAGCGAGCCCTGGGCGATGGCAAGGAACTGCGCTTTCTCCCTCCGGCTTTCCCGCGCCCAGCCTTCGGCGATGTTCGAGGGCACCGACACCGCCGCTCGTCTCAGCTGACTCACCACGCCGAACCGCTCCTCACGCGGCAGCGTTCCACTCACCCGATAGACCGTCTCTGCCCAATCCATCGCCTTCTGCCACAGCACCGAACTCTTGAAGTGCACCGGAGCCCTCCATGGACGCGACCCTCGTTCCTCTTTCCTTCCCACTCTCTTCTCCGCCGCAGGCGAAAGCCATCGGAAAACTCCTCGACCCCGGCTTCGACCTCACCCTGCGGCCGATGCGCTACCCGCAGTTCTACGCCATGTATCGCGACGCCATCCGCAACACCTGGACGGTGGAGGAGGTCGATTTCGCGCCCGACGTGCAGGATCTCGCCTTGAAGCTCGGCCCGGCCGAGCGGCATCTGGTGCAGCGGCTGGTGGCCTTCTTCGCCACCGGTGATTCGATCGTGGCGAACAACCTCGTGCTGAACCTCTACCGGCACATCAACGCGCCGGAGGCGCGCATGTACCTGTCGCGGCAGCTCTACGAGGAGGCGCTGCACGTGCAGTTCTACCTCACCCTGCTCGATGCCTACCTGCCCGACCCGGCGGAGCGCGCCAAGGCCTTCGCCGCCGTGGAGAACATCCCCAGCATCCGCGCCAAGGCCGCGTTCTGCTTCCGCTGGATCGACTCGATCCAGTCGCTGGAGCGCCTCGACACGCCGGCCGACCGCCGCCGCTTCCTGCTCAACCTCGCCTGCTTCGCCACCTGCATCGAAGGGCTGTTCTTCTTCGCCGCCTTCGCCTACGTCTACTACCTGCGCTCGCGCGGCCTGCTGCACGGCCTCGCCTCGGGCACCAACTGGGTGTTCCGCGACGAGAGCGCACACATGGCCTTCGCGATGGAGGTGCTGCGCACCGCCCGCGAGGAGGAGCCGGAGCTGTGCGACGCCGCCTGGGCCGACGACGTCGACCGCATGCTCGACGAGGCGGTCGCGGTCGAACTCGCCTTCGCCGAGGACGTGCTGGCCGGCGGCATGGCCGGGCTCTCGCTGAAGGACATGCGCGAGTACCTCGACTTTGTTGCCGACCAGCGCCGCGTGCAGCTCGGCTTGAAGGCCAAGACCGGTGCAAAAAACCCCTTCCCCTTCATGGACCTGCAGGACGTGCAGGAGCTGACCAACTTCTTCGAGCGGCGGGTCAGCGCCTATCAGGTCGGTGTGGAGGGCGAGGTCGCGTTCGACGAGGCGTTCTGAACGGCTTCCGGCATGGTGCGCGGTGCGGCAACCGCCGCGACACGCACGAGGGGATTCCCTCAGAGCTCGACGTCGCGACGCGGCCCCGGGCGCGGCGGCTCCTCGTCGGCCAGCAGCCGTCCACGCCGGAAGCCGCGCGCCAGCCAGATCATCGTGATGATCCACGCCAGCACGATCAGCGCGCTGAAGGCGACCAGGAACCAGGGCATACGCGGGACTCGGTGGGCAGGATCTCGAAGCGTCGCGAGCCCGCCGTGGGGGCCACGTGAGCCCGGCGGGAGCGCCTTGCGCCGAAGGGCTTCAGCGCTTGAGCGCCTTCAGTGCGTCGGCCATGGCGGTGTTCGCCGGCGCGGCGGAGGGTTTGGGCGGCGTCGGGCGCGCCGCCTCTCCGCGTCCGCGGCCGGCCGTGCGCGGCCCACCGTCGCCGCGGCCGGCCTGGGCCGGAGGTTCTGCGCGCTTGCCGCCGCGGGCCTCGCCCGGCACGTCCTCGAGGCGGCGGGTGAGGGCGATGCGCTTGCGCGCCACGTCCACCTCCAGCACCTTCACCTTGACCACGTCGCCGACCTTCACCACCTCGCGCGGGTCCTTGACGAACTTGTCCGACAATGCGGAGATGTGCACCAACCCATCCTGATGCACACCGATGTCGACGAAGGCGCCGAAGGCCGCGACGTTGGTGACGACACCCTCCAGCACCATGCCGGGGCGCAGGTCCTTCAGGTCCTCGATGCCGTCGGCGAAGCGCGCGGCCTTGAACTCCGGGCGCGGGTCGCGGCCGGGTTTTTCCAACTCGCGCACGATGTCACGCACGGTGGGCAGGCCGAAGCGCGCGTCGGTGAAGGCCTCCAGCTTCAGGCCACGCAGCGTGGCGGCATCACCGATCAGCTGGCCGATCGGGCGGCCGCAGGCCTTCACGATCTTCTCGACGATGGGATAAGCCTCGGGGTGCACGGCCGAGGCGTCGAGCGGCTCCTTGCCACCGGCGATGCGCAGGAAGCCGGCGCACTGCTCGAAGGTCTTCTCGCCGAGGCGCGGCACCTTGAGCAGCTCGCGACGCGAGCGGAAGGCGCCGTGTTCATCGCGATAACGAACAATATTTTCCGCCACCGTCGTGCTCAAGCCCGAGACCCGCGCCAGCAGCGGTGCGGAGGCGGTGTTGACATGGACGCCGACGGCGTTGACGCAGTCCTCGACGCGGGCGTCGAGCGCGCGCGCCAGCGCGTACTGGTTGACGTCGTGCTGGTACTGGCCGACGCCGATCGCCTTCGGTTCGATCTTCACCAGCTCCGCCAGCGGGTCCTGCAGGCGGCGGGCGATGGAGACCGCACCGCGCAGGCTCACATCGAGGTCGGGGAACTCGCGGGCGGCAAGCTCGGACGCCGAGTACACCGACGCACCGGCCTCGCTGACGACGATCTTGGTGAGTTTCAGCTCGGGGTGCTTGGCCATCAACTCGCCGGCCAGCTTGTCGGTCTCGCGGCTCGCCGTGCCGTTGCCGATGGCGATGAGTTCGACGGCATGGGCCGCGCAAAGCTGCTTGAGGCGCTCGATGGAGGAATCCCACTGCCGCTTCGGTTCGTGCGGGTAGATGGTGTCGGTGGCGACGAGCTTGCCGGTGGCGTCGACCACGGCCACCTTGACGCCGGTGCGCAGGCCGGGGTCGAGGCCTAGCACCGGGCGCATGCCGGCGGGCGCGGCGAGCAGCAGGTCCTTCAGGTTGTCGCCGAACACGGCAATGGCATCGGCCTCGGCCTTCTCGCGCGCGGCGCTCACCAGATCCACCGAGAGGTGCATCAGCAGGCGCGCGCGCCAGGCGAGGCGGGCGGTGGCCAGCAGCCAGGCGTCGGCCGCGCGGCCCTTGGGCGCGATGCCGGCGGCCAGGGCGACACGCCCTTCCGCATAGGCATGGCCGGCTTCGAGATCGGCGGTCGGTTCGAGCTCGACGCTCAGGATCTCCTCGCGGCGGCCGCGCAGCAGGGCCAGCATGCGGTGCGAAGGGATCGTGGCGATCGGCTCGACGTGCTCGAAGTAGTCGCGATACTTCGCGCCTTCGGTCTCCTTGCCGGGCATCACCTTGGAACGCAGCACGCCCTTGGCCTGCAGCCACTCGCGGAGTTCACCGACCAGGCCGGCGTTCTCGCCGATGCGTTCGATCAGGATGGCGCGCGCGCCGTCCAGCGCGGCGGCGGCGTCGGCCACGCCCTTGTCCGCATCGATGAACGCCTTGGCGCGCTCCTCGGGCGCGACCGCCGGGTCGGCGAGGATCGCGTCGGCCAGCGGTTCGAGGCCCGCCTCGCGGGCGATCTGCGCCTTGCTGCGGCGCTTCGGCTTGTAGGGCAGGTAGAGGTCTTCGAGCCGCGACTTGCTGTCGGCGGCGAGCACATCGTCGAGCAGCGGCTTCGTCAGCTTTCCCTGTTCCGCGATGGACGCGAGGATGGCGTCGCGGCGCGCTTCCATCTCGCGCAGGTAGCCGAGCTGCTGCTCGAGGTGGCGCAGCTGGGTGTCGTCGAGGCCGCCGGTCACTTCCTTGCGGTAGCGGGCGATGAAGGGCACGGTCGCGCCCTCGTCCAGCAGTTCGACCGCGGCACGGACCTGCGCCGGCTGCGCGGCGATCTCGGCGGCAATCCGCTGCGCGATGGTGGCCGCGATGGCGGCAGCGGGACGGACGGGGGCGGCGAGGTCGGCACTGGCGGGCGCGGCTGCGGCGGAATCGGACATGGGACGCGGGATCGATCGGAGCGGACCCGGATTGTCCTCCCGGAGATGGGCGCCGCACAGGCTGGCGCGGTCCGGGCCGCTGTGTCAGGGCGCTGCGGCCGGCTCCGGCAGGGCGAGGTCCGCGGCCTGCAGCGGGGCCGCTCCGCTCGCCGGCGATGCAGCGCGTGGCCGGCCTTCGATGCGCTGGTCGACCAGCGCCGCACCGCCGTCGAGCCGACGCAGCAAGGCATCGGCGGCCGCCCAGGTGTAGGGCAGCAGGGGCAGGTAGCGGGTCGCGAACAGGGGCAGGGCGAGGAAGGCGTCGAAGTGCTGCACGTGGGCGAGCGACCAGTACGCCAGTTCCGCGCCGTGCCGGCGCGCCCAAGCGACGTAGGGCGTGCTGCTGAAGGCCTGGGGGATCAGGCCGTCGGCCTCGCCGTGCAGCACCACGACCGGCAGGCCGGGCCGTGGCGGGAGCGGCCGGGTTTCCGCGACGGCGGCGCGCAGGGCCAAGGCCTCCGCGCTGTCGCCGGTCCAGAGCGTGCGCAGGGCCTCGAGGCCGTACCGGCGGCCGTCGGCACCCTCCGGGTCGAGCAGGACCACGCCCTGGCCCGGCGGGATGCCGGCGCTGTCGCTCCACCACAGCGCGGCCTCGGCCGGCGTCGGTGGCGGGATCGAGCCGTCCGCCGCCCGCACCGCGTAGCGGTAGCCGGCCGGCATCGTCGTCGGGCCGCGCCGCAGGTAGGCCGAGGCGTAGCCGGCGGCGATGCTGCGCCAGAGGTCGAGCGGCGCGGCGAGCAGGGCGGCGTCGAGCGCGGCCTCCGTCCAGCCGCCAGCGCGCAGGGCCTCGCGGCCGGCGGGCGTGGCGAAATCGGCGAGTGCGGCCTCGGTGGCGTAGTCGTAGAGCGGGCGGGCGCCTTCGACGTGGACGTTGGGCGAGGCCGCCACCACGCCGGCGATCGGCGGCGCGAGCCAGGACCGGCCTTCGTCGTCGTGGCCGAGGTCGAGCACGGCCTCGCCGGCGAGGCCGGCGGCCTGCAGCACCGCGGTGCCGCCGTTGGAGACGCCGAGCAGCAGCACCTGCAGGCGTTCGGGGACGATGCCGTGCTCGCGTTCGATGCGCCGCGCCGCGAAGGCGGCGGCCTGCAGCACGTGGCGGCCCCAGTCGGCCTCGGGGTGGTCGCCGGAATGCGCATGCGGCACGGCGACGGTGTCGCCGCCCTCGACCCGCTGCCAGTCGGTGCCGGCGCCCTTGTCGGTGGCCGCCACGGCGCAGCCGCGCGGCAGGCCCCAGCCACCGGCCGGGGCGATCGCCCCGTAGACGCCGCGCGAGCCGGAGGCGGCGCTGACCACGAGGCAGGGTCGGCGGGCATCGAAGCCGTCGGGCAGCAGCAAGATCATGCGGTGCGGGTGCCGGGCGCCGGGCAGGCGGGCTTCGGCATGGAACTCGCGGCCGGGGACCGCCACCAACTCGCCGTAGACGCTGCCGAGGCCGCCACCCGGGCTGACGTCGGCCAGCCCGCGCCAGTTGGTCCAGAGCGCGCGCCGGCGCAGTTCGTCGAAGCTGGGCGCGGCGGGGTCGGCCAGTGCCGGGATCGGGTTGCGCAGGCCGTCGAGGCCGAGGCCGCCGGTGAGCAGGTCGGGGTGGTGGCGCTCGGCGGGCGTGGCGATACGGGCCTCGCCGGGGGCAGCCAGGGCCAGGCCGAGCAGCAAGGGGAGCAGCAGGGTGGGGGATGGACGCGGCATGGCGGCAGTCTGCGCGAGGCCCCGGGTGGTGGCATCGTACTTTCGTCCATCCTCGGCGCGGCGCGGGCTTGGCAGGCTGGGCTTCCCGCGCCCCGAATCCCGCCCCATGACCGACCGCTTCCTCGAAGGCCGCCGCGCCCTGGTGACCGGCGCCACCTCCGGCATCGGCCTCGCGGTGGCCCGCGCCCTCGCCGCCGCCGGTGCCCACGTGCAGATCAACGGCCTCGGCGATGCCGGCCAGGTCGAAGCGGCGCTCGCCGCCGTCCGCGCCGCCGGCGACCCCGGCGCACTGCACCACGGCGCCGACCTGCGCGACCCCGCCGCCATCCGCGCCATGATGGCCCTGGCCGGGCCGCTCGACGTCCTCGTCAACAACGCCGGCGTGCAGTTCACCTCGCCGCTCGGCAGCCTGCCCGACGAACGCTGGGACCAGATCCTCGCCATCAACCTCTCGGCCTGCTTCCACACCCTGAAGGCGGTGCTGCCGGGCATGCAGGCGCGCGGTTTCGGCCGCGTCGTCAACATCGCCTCGGTGCACGGGCTGGTGGCCTCGGTGGCGAAGGCGCCCTACGTCGCGGCCAAGCACGGCCTCGTCGGGCTTTCGAAGGTGGCGGCACTCGAGGCGGCGGCGGCTGGCTCGCGCGAGAGCGGCGGCGTCACCGTCAATTGCGTTTGCCCCGGCTGGGTCGAGACGGCGCTGATCGAGCCGCAGATCGCGGCCCGCGCGGCGCAGGCCGGCGGCGACCGCGAGGCCGGCATTCGCGCCCTGCTGGCCGAGAAGCAGCCGAGCGGGCGGATGGCCCTGCCCGAGGAGATCGCTGCGCTGGTGCTGTTCCTGTGCCGACGCGCGGCGCACAACATCAACGGCGCCGCCCTGCCGGTGGACGGCGGCTGGACCGCCCAGTGACCGCGCCTGCTAGCCTCGCGGCATGCACCGCCTGCTGATCGTCGACGACCACCCGCTCTACCGGCTGGCCCTGCGCCAGACCGTCGAGGCCGCCCTGCCCGGTGCCCGCGTCGACGAGGCCGGGGCGCTCGAACCGGCCCTCGCCGCGTTGGCGGCGGCGCCGGACACCGACCTCGTGCTGCTCGACCTGCAACTGCCCGGCACCCACGGCCTGCTGGCGCTCGGCGAACTGCGCGCCGCCCACCCCGGCGTGGCGGTCGCCATCCTCTCCGCCCGCGACGACGCGCCGACCATCCGCCAGGCCCTGGCGATGGGCGCCTGCGGCTACATCACCAAGCACGCCGCCACCGCCGAGCTGCACGAGGGCCTGCGCGCCCTGCTCGACGGCGAGGCCTGGCTGCCGGCTGCCCTGCGCGAGCGGCTGGCGCGCACGCCACGCGACAACGCCGCGGAGTCGATGGCAGCACGGCTCGCCAGCCTTTCACCGCAGCAGCTGCGGGTCCTCCAGCGCGTCGCCGAGGGGCGGCTCAACAAGCAGATCGCCGACGAGCTCGGCATCCAGGAGCGCACCGTCAAGGCCCACCTCACGGTGGTGTTCGAGAAGCTCGGCGTGCGCAACCGCACCCAGGCCGGCGTGCTGCTGCAGGCGCTGGTGGGAGAGGCCTGAGCAAAGGCCGCGGTCCAATCGCTGCGTCGGGCGCGCCTGCCTGCGAGGCCCGCTCGGTCCATCGTCCCGGGCGCGCCTGCCCTCGTGGGCCACGGGGTCGCGTCCGGCGACGGCTACGCGTCCCGCTCCGCAGTCGCCGGACGGCGCACATCCATGTGCGCCTCCTGCGATCCCCATGGCCCACGGGCGCGGCGCGGATCGCGTTCGGTGGACCGCAAAGCAAAGCATCCGGCCAGCCGGTTGAGCGAGTCGCTGCCGGAGCAAATCGGTGTCACGAGGCACCGCTGCGCCGGAGCGCGCTGCCTGGCGGGCGAGCCGCGGCGGTGAGGGCCGTCCTGCGGCAGCGAGGCAGGAGCCGAGCGCCGCGCGTGAGGGCAGGACGCCCGATC
>Ga0208370_100138_pt1 | contig 22728 bp, 14 predicted proteins | sample Subbio12Jun_QV11_FD_184822 | JGI IMG/M metagenome (GOLD analysis project Ga0208370, IMG submission 184822) | Serpentinite rock and fluid subsurface biosphere microbial communities from McLaughlin Reserve, California, USA -CR12Jun_QV11 (SPAdes) | ecosystem: Environmental > Terrestrial > Deep...
AAACGGGGGACAAGCCTCCGCACGACGATGAGGATCGCGCCAGCACCAGTCTCAGGAGCGGGTTTTTCAACACAATCGGGTGGTTATCTGCCACGTCTCCTCATCGTCTCCCCGGACTTGATCCGGGGTCCCGCTGCCTATTTCCCAGTCTGCAAGCGAGGAAAGCGGGGTCCCGGGTCAAGCCCGGGAAGACGGAAGAGAGATGGCCGCTTCGAGGTCGCTGACCGAACGGCGGCTTCCGTCCGAGAGCAGGCGAAAGCCGCCGGGCCGGTGGGGCCCGTCTCACCCCGCCGGAACAAACCGCACTGCAAACCCGCCGCCCGGTGCCAGCCGCACCGCGAATATGTCGCCCCCGGTCACGACCTTCTCCTCGATCACCATCGCGTAGGGGTTTGTCTTCCAGTCCGCATCCGGCCCATCCCGGTAGATCTGCGCGCGGTATCTGCGGCCCTTGTCGAGGAAGGAAAGCGGCAGCGAAAGGTCGCGCGGGTTTTCGTCCGTCACCGCGCCGAGGAACCATTCCTTCGATTTGCGCCCCTGTCGCGCGAAGGCCACGTAATCGCCGATTTCTCCGGCGAGCGCGATGCTCTCCTCCCAGTCAGCCTCGACATCCTTGATGAACTGGAAAGCCTCAGGGCGCGCCTCATAATTCTCGGGCAGGTCGGCGGCCATCTGCACCGGGGAATAGAGCACCACATAGAGCGCGAGCTGCTTGGCCAGCGTCGTCTCCGGGCGGTTGGACGGATCGCCGCGCGGCATGTCCTCGCGCAAGGGCGGGCGCGCATTGGGGTGGAGGTCGAAGATGCCGGGAGTGAAGTCCATCGGTCCGGCCAGCATCCGGGTGAAGGCCAGCATCGCCTCGTGCTCGGGCGGATTGGGGGGCGTGCCCCAGGCGTTGTACTCCATCCCCCGCGCGCCTTCACGCGCAAGCCAGTTGGGGTAGGTGCGCCTGAGGCCGGTGTCCTTGACTGGCTCATGCGCGTTGATCGAGATTCTGCGCTTGGCCGCCTCGGTCACGACCTTGAGATGGTGGCGGACCATGAACTGGCTGTCGTGCCATTCGTAACGACGGATGCCGTTTTCGTCGATCCGCACCACATCGCCCGCATCGGCGACGTAGCCGGTCTTGACCTGCCTGACGCCGACCTGCTCGTAGAGGTCGAAGGCGGCTTCCATCTGGTTTTCGTAATTGGTGATGTTGGCGGAAGTCTCGTGGTGCCCGATCAGCCGCACGCCCTTGGACTGGGCATAGCGACCAAGCTCGGCAAGGTCGAAATCGGGCATCGGCTCGGTAAAGCGGAACAGGTCGCCATTGTTGTACCAGTCGCCGTCCCAACCGATGTTCCAGCCTTCAACCAGCACGCCCGAAAAGCCGTGCTTGGCGGCGAAGTCGATATAGCGCTTGGTCTCTTGCGTGGTTGCGCCGTGGATACCGTCGCGGCCCCACGTGCGGTCACGGATATGCATCGCCCACCAGATGCCGACATATTTACCGGGCTCCACCCACGACACGTCGCCCAGCTTATTGGGTTCGTTCAGGTTGAGGATGATGTCGGAATTGATGAGGCCAACGGCGGTGGGCGCGACCTGGATGGTGCGCCAGGGGCTGTGGAAGGGCGCCTTGGTCTTGACCTTTGGCCCGCCCGACCAGCCACGCAGCTTGGCTTCGAAGTTCCCCGGGCGCAGCTGGTCGAGCGACATCGCCGCGTAATCGACCAGCGCGGCCTCGTGGATGCTGAAGTAGATGCCGTCCGCGTTCCTGAACGTCGCGGGCGTGTGCGCATCGTCGACCTTGCCGGCGGGCGCGGTGCGGGTGAGGTATTCGTAGCGATTGAATTCGTCCGAGGGCGTGTACCACATGGTCGTCTGCTCGCCGACGCCGAACTGGGTAAGCTCCTCGGTAATGTTCAGATCGCCCGCCAGCGCGGCCTGTTCGGGAAGTTCGTAGCGAAAGCCGATGCCGGTATCGAAGGCGCGCAGGCGCACCGTCATCTGCCGCTCGGGGGCCTGCGCGGCGCGGAAGGTGACGGCGAGTTCGTTGTGCTGGTCGCGCACCAGGCGGCGCTCGCCCCAGGGCTGCTCCCAGGTCGTGTCCCTGCTGGCGCGGGTCTGGCTTACAATGGCAAGGCCGCGTTCGAACCCATGGTGCTCGGCGAAAATCAGGCCGAGCCTGGAGGGTGCGATCACCTGTTTGCCCTCGTAAGCGACGGCATAGGTCGCCTGCCCCCCGTCGTCGCTGACGGTAACGGTGATCCTGCCGCCGGGCGAGGCGAGCGTCAGGGTCTCGGCCCGGGCCGGGGCGGCGGCCGTCCATGCGATCGCGGCCAGCGCCACGAGGGGTTTCCAGTGTTTCGTCATGCGTCCTCTCCCGCGCCGCAGCGGCGCCTCACTTGGTCTCGGTGTAAATGCGGTAGCCCCATGCGGGCAGATCGAGGCTCTCGCCGCCTGCAAAGCTTTCGGGCGCGCCGGTCAGTGCATCGGCGTAGCGGCCATGGTGGCGCGCAGCCTCGAAGGTCAGGCTGTGGGCGCGGGGGCTGAGGTTGAAGACGGCAAAGACCCTTTCTCCCGCCACCCCGCGCGTGAAGGCGAAGACATCGGCGCTCGCACTCGTCGGCACTTCCACGAGGCCTGTGCCGAAGCGCCCGTTGTGGAGCGCTGGCCGGGCGGTTTTCAGGGCGATGAGCTTGCGCAACAGGCCCTCGTGCCGGCCTTCCTTCCACAGGATCGGATCGCGCTCGAAGAACTTCAGCTGCCGGTCGTTGTCCGCCTCTTGCCCGTTGTAGATCAGCGGCAGGCCCGGGCCGACGAAGGAAAGCGCGATCGCCGCCTCGTAGGCGGGTCCGTAGATTTGGGCCGCCACCCCGTCCCACGCGTTCTGGTCGTGGTTCTCGGTGTAGACCATGCGCATCGCGCCGTGCGGCCAGGTTTCGGACTGGCCTGCATAATAGCCCCGGATGGCCCCTGCCCCCTCGCCGTTTGCGACGAGGCGCTGCATCGCCTCCTTCCAGCCCCAGCCATAGGTCGCATCGAAGGCGCGGGCGTGCAGATCGCGCTGCTCCCATTCGGCGAGCATGAAGACCGGTTTCACCTTGTCGAGCTCCGCCCGGGCGGTCTCCCAGAAGTCGGTCGGGACATAGCCCGCCACGTCCGCGCGGTATCCGTCGATCCCGAATTCGCGCACCCAATGGACGAGGCTTTCGGTCATGTAACGTCTGAGACCGGGCTGGGAATAATCGAAATCCGCCACATCGGACCAATCGGTCCCGGCGGGCGAGGTCAGCGCGCCTTCGGGCGTGCGGGTGTACCATTCGGGATGGCGCGCCGCCAGCGGATTGTCATAGGCCGAATGGTTGGCGACCCAATCGAGGATCACCTTCAGCCCCAGCCGGTGCGCCTCGTCCACAAAGGCGCGGAAATCCGCCTCTGTGCCCAGTTCGGGATTGACCGCGCGATAATCGCGCACCGCATAGGGGCTGCCCAGAGCCCCTTTGCGGTTCGCTTCGCCGATGGGGTGGATCGGCATCAGCCAGATGATGTCGACCCCCATCTCAGCAAGACGCGGGAGCTGCTTCTGCGCGGCGGCAAAGGTGCCCTCCGGCGTGAACTGGCGGGTGTTCATCTGGTAGAGCACCGCATCGCGAGTCCAGTCGGCGTTCTCCACCGCGACGACATCGCGGGGGGTGTAGTCCGGCTCGGCCAGCGCCGGGGCGGCCAGCGCGCAGGCCGCAAGCCCAAGAACCAGCCGCATCACGCCGCCTCCGCCCGCAGCGCCGGAGCGCCCGCCGCATCGCCATCGGCCACGAACAGCGTCGCCACCGCCGCCAGCACAAAGCTCACCGCCGCGATCACCATCGCATAGATCGCCGCGCCGCCGAACAGGTTGGTCAGCAGGAACCCCAGCAGTGTCGAGGCGAGCAGTTGCGGGACGACGATGAAGATGTTGAACACCCCCATGTAAATGCCCATTTTCTCTTGCGGAACGCAGCCTGCGAGGATTGCATAGGGCATTGACACGATCGAGGCCCAGGCGATGCCGATCCCGATCTGCGGCACCCACAGCAGCGCCGGATCGCGCACCAGCAGGACTGTGGCAAAGCCCGACGCGCCCAGCATGAGGTTGATCGCGTGGAGGCGGCAGCGATCGATCCGCGCGGCGATCAGCACAAAGCCAAGCGCCGCCGCTGCGGCAAGGCCGTTCCTCACCGATCCCATCAGGCTCCACCAGTCGGCCCCGTCCTGATAGGCGGCGCTTGCTGCGCCTGCGGCACCGAAATGGTATTCGGCGACGCCCGGCGTGCCGTAGATCCACAGCGCGAACATTCCGAACCAGCTGAAGAACTGCACCACGGCGAGCTGGCGCATGGTGCGGGGCATGGCGAAAAGGTCGCTCACCACCTCCATGAACCCGCTGCTCTCGCGCCCCTGACCGCGCAGCCCGCCGGCGACCAGCTGGACCACGCCGAACCCTGCGATCAACCCGGCAAGGACGTAGATGTCCTTGGCGACCTCGATCGTGCCGAGCGCAGCAGGGCGTGTCTCGGAACGGGCGACAGCAACCAACGCGGCGAGGATCGCACCGGCAACGACCCAGACAAACCCGCTACGGGTGAACTGCACGGCACTGCGCTGCACCGCCTGAGGCACGGCAGCGCGACCGGCCCCGCGCGCCGCCTCGAAACGGGCCAGCTCCTCGGGGGAATATTCTTTCGTCGAGAACACCGTCCAGCACACCGCAGCCAGCAGCGCCGCCCCGCCGATATAGAACGACCAGCGGACCGTCTCGGGGATCATCCCTTCGGACGCGGTGTTGGCGAGGCCCAGCCAGTTGGTCATCACCCACGGCAGAGCGCCTGCGATCACCGCGCCGGTGCCGATGAAGAAGCTCTGCATTGCATAGCCCATCGTGCGTTGCCGATCAGGCAGGTTATCGCCGACGAAGGCGCGGAACGGCTCCATCGTGATGTTGAGCGAGGCGTCCATCACCCACAGCATCCCCGCCGCCACCCACAAAGCGGGCGCATTGGGCATGACAAAAAGCGCAAGGCTGGCGAGGACCGCGCCGACAAGGAAATAGGGACGGCGGCGACCCAGCGGGCCCCAGGTCTTGTCCGAAAGGTGGCCGATGATCGGCTGCACGATCAGCCCGGTCATGGGCGCTGCGATCCACAGGATCGCAAGCTCGTCCACATCGGCTCCCAATGTCTGGAAGATGCGGCTGACATTGCCGTTCTGGAGTTCGAAGCCGATCTGGATTCCGAGGAACCCGAAGCTCATGTTCCAGATCTGGCCCGCATTCAGCGTCGGCTTGTGACCGCCTTCGATCATGGTCATCCCATCCCTCTCACCGCCGCTGCGGCCATCCGGGCGTGACGCGGCTTGCGATAGCGCCTATGTCCGTGGCTCTGTCGGCCGGTGATGCTGGACGCTGTCGATGACAGTCTGGACGCGCTGCAAAAATTTGCAAGAAACTTTCCCTCGCTCGACTGTGAAAATTTCCGAAAGTGGTGGCGGGGTGTGGCATTATTTCATCTTTTGAGAGTCTTGCCCGATCTTCGTGACGCGCCCGCCGGGCGTCACAAAGATTTGCAAAAGCTAGCCCGAGATGTCACAACCGCCCCGAGAGGGAGTTGGGTCATGACGCGAATCTTCGTGAGCCTTGCGGCTGCACTTTGCGCGAGCAGCGCAATGGGAGGTGCACCGGGCGAGGCTGCGGCGCCCCCGGCGGCACCGATCATTGAACGCCAGCTGGAAGACGAAATCATCTACTTCGTCCTGCCCGACCGCTTCGCCAACGGCGATCCGGCCAACGACAGGGGTGGCCTTTCGGGCGGCCCGCTCCGGCACGGCTTCGATCCCACCCACAAGGGCTTCTACCACGGCGGCGATCTCAAGGGGCTGACCGCGAAGCTCGACTACATTCAGGGCATGGGCATCACCGCGATCTGGTTCGCGCCGATCTTCAAGAACAAGCCTGTGCAGGGCAAGCCCGGCGAGGAAAGCGCAGGCTATCACGGCTACTGGGTGACCGATTTCACCAGCGTCGACCCGCATTTCGGCACCAATGCCGAATTCAAGGCCTTCGTCGATGCCGCCCATGCGCGGGGCCTGAAGGTCTACATGGACATCATCACCAATCACACAGCCGACGTGATCGACTATGCCGAAGGCGAGGCTGCGGGCTACCGTTACCGCAGCAAGGGCGACTATCCCTTCTCGCGCGCCGGGGGGGCGGACGGCAGGCCCATCAACGAGGGCTTTGCGGGCGACGACAACCCCGATCCGGCCAACTGGGCCAGGCTGACCGACCCGGCCTTCGCCTATACGCCGGTCGTGCCCGATGCCGAAAGGAACGTGAAGGTTCCGGCGTGGCTCAATGACGTGACGCTCTACCACAACCGCGGCAATTCGCACTGGGTGGGCGAAAGCAGCGTCTATGGCGATTTCTCGGGGCTCGACGATCTCGCCACCGAGCATCCGCGTGTCGTTGCCGGGATGATCGACATCTTCGGGCGATGGATCGACGATTACGGGATCGATGGCTTCCGCATCGACACCGCCAAGCACGTGAACCCCGAATTCTGGCGGGCCTTCGTCCCTGCGATGCTGGCACGCGCCAGGGACAGGGGCATCAAGCACTTCCACATCTTCGGCGAGATCGCCTATGAGGAGCCGACCGCTACCCTCGCCGCTCAGGTGATGGCTCAGAGCGGCCTTCCCTATGCCCTCGACATGGGCTTCGCCAAGGCAGCGCAGATGGTGGCAAGCGGCAAGGCGCCGCCCCGTCTGATGGCCGAATTGCTCCAGCAGGACGCGATCTACCCCGGCGGCGCCAAGACCGCGATCGGCCTGCCGACCTTCCTAGGAAACCATGATTTCGGGCGTTTTTCGATGTTCGTGGCGCAAATGAGCGGATCGGATGAACCCGAAACGCTGCTTGCCCGGGTCAGGCTCGGCCACGCGATGATGTTCCTGCTGCGCGGGGTGCCGACCGTCTATTACGGAGACGAGCAGGGCTTCATCTCCGACGGCAACGATCAGCTCGCGCGTGAGGACATGTTCCCGAGCCGGGTCGCCGCCTATAACGACAATCGGCTGATCGGGACGCAGGCGACCACGGCCGAGGACAATTTCGATCCTGCCCACCCGCTCTACCGCCTGATCGCCGCGCTTTCGGCCGCCCGCACCGCCAGCCCGGCGCTGCGCCGGGGCCTGAGCACGGTGCGCGCCTTTGCCGAGGAGGCCCCCGGCCTGCTCGCGGTCGAGCGCCACGATCCCGCAACCGGACAGCGTGTTCTGACGGCGTTCAACACCGGCGAAAGGCCTCTTTCGCAAAGCATCGAGGTCAGCTACGCGGCGCGCAGGCTTACGCCGCTGGTCGGCCAGTGCCCCCTGGCGCCCGCCGCGCCGGGCTCGGTCAAGGTGACGCTGCCCCCCTTTGGCTTTGCCGCCTGCATTCTGGAGACCGACGACTGATGGCGACCGCAATTGCCGCCGATGCCGCAACCGCCCCCGGCCCGCTGGCGTGGTGGCGCGGCGCGGTCATCTACCAGATCTATCCGCGTTCCTTCCGCGACACCAACGGCGACGGGATCGGCGACCTTGCCGGCATTGCCGAGGGGCTGGACTATATCGCCGGCCTCGGTGTGGACGGCATCTGGATCTCGCCCTTCTTCACCTCGCCGATGAAGGATTTCGGCTACGACGTGGCCGATTACTGCGGGATCGACCCCTCGTTCGGCACCTTTGCCGATTTCGACCGGGTGGTGGAAAAGGCCCACAGCCTCGGCCTTAAGGTCATTATCGACCAGGTCTATTCGCACACCTCGGATGAGCACGACTGGTTCAAGGAAAGCCGGCAGGATCGCGCCAATCCCAAGGCCGACTGGTATGTCTGGGCCGACCCCAAGCCCGACGGCTCGCCCCCGTCGAACTGGCAGTCGGTGTTCGGCGGATCGGCGTGGCAATGGGACGGGCCGAGGAAGCAGTATTACCTGCACAACTTCCTGACCTCGCAGCCCGATCTCAACGTCCACAACCGCGCGGTGCAGGACGCGCTGCTCGATGTCGCGCGGTTCTGGCTGAAGCGGGGCGTGGACGGGTTCCGCCTCGATGCCCTGAACTTCTCGATGCACGATCCCGACCTGCGCGATAACCCCCCGAGCGGGCTGTCGATTGAGCTGGTCACCAGGCCCTTCGACATGCAGGTCAAACGCTACAACCAGTCGCATCCCGATATCGTCGCATTCCTTGAGCGCATCCGCGCAACGCTCGACGAATTCCCGGGCCGGTTTACCGTCGCCGAAGTCGGCGGGCCCGAGCCGCTCGCCGAGATGAAGGCCTTCACGGCCGGCGGCAAGCGGCTGGACAGCGCCTATAATTTCGACTTCCTCTACGCCCCGCGCCTCACCGCGCCGCTGGTGCGCGCCTCGCTCGAGCAGTGGCGCGGCGAGGAGGGCGAGGGCTGGCCCTCGTGGGCCTTTTCGAACCACGATGCCCCGCGCGCGGTAACGCGCTGGGCGCAGGACGGCGACATGGCCCGCGCCGGACGGCTCAACCTGCTGCTGCTGCTCAGCCTTCGTGGCAATCCGATCATCTACCAGGGCGAGGAACTGGGGCTGCCGCAAGGCGAAGTCGCCTTCGAGGATCTGCAAGACCCCGAGGCGATCGCCAACTGGCCGCACACCCTCGGCCGCGACGGCGCGCGCACGCCGATGCCGTGGCAGGCGGACGCGCCGCAGGCGGGCTTCTCCAGCGCGAACCGCACCTGGCTGAAGCTCGATCCGGCCCACACCGGCTTTGCGGTCGACCGGCAGGCGGCAGACCCTGCCTCGACCCTCGCCTATGCGCAGCGCCTGCTCGCGGCGCGGCGGCAGCATCAGGTGCTGGCGGTCGGCGGGATCACCCTGCTCGACAGCCCGGCCGACATCCTCGCCTTCATCCGCGAGCATGAACAGGGCCGTGTGCTGTGCGTCTTCAACCTCGGCGAGGCACACGGCCTCTGGCATCCGCCCACAGGGCTCGGCCCGCTCGCCCTGATCGCCACCGAAAGCCGTGTCGGCCCGGGCGCCGTGCCCGATGCCCTTGCCCCCGGCACCGGCTACTGGGCACAGGTAGCGGGCGGCTGAGGGACGCGAGATGGCCGATAACCTGTCCCCCTCCTTGCGGCGCAGCGCCACGCTTGAGGATATCGCCCGCGAGGCGGGGGTGTCGATCTCGACGGTCAGCCGTGCCCTCAACGACAGCCCCTCGGTCAAGCGGCGCACCAAGCAGCAAATCTGGCAGATCGCGCGGGCGCATGATTACGAGTTCCGCGCCTCGATGCCGAGCGGCCCGATCGGTGCCGACGCCACGCTCGCGGTGGTCGTCCCGGCCCCGCAGGCGCGCGACAGCCGGGTGGCAGACCCCTTCTTCCTCGAACTGCTGGCCGGCATCGCCGAGGCCGCGCGCGAGCGTAACGCCGATCTCATCATCAGCCACCTTTCCCCGCGTGCAGGCGGCGATCTCGACTACGCGATGAGCACCAGCCGTGCGACCGGGGTGATCTTCATCGGCCAATCGTCATTGCACCGCGAATTCAACGCGCTCGCCGCGCGCGACAACCGGTTCGTGGTGTGGGGGGCGGAGTTCCCCGATGCGCAATATTGCGTGATCGGGTCGGACAACCTCGCCGGCGGCAGACGGGCGACGGCGCATCTCGCGCGGCTCGGGCGGCGGCGCATCCTGTTCCTCGGCGACACCGAGGCGCCCGAGGCCGAACAGCGCATCCGCGGCTATCGTCAGGCGCTCGAACAGGCGGGGATCGCGCCTGCCGACGAGCTCATCCTGCCCGCCCATTTCGAGGTCCACTCCGCCGAGGCTGCGGTCAGGAGCGCGCTGGCGCGGGGCTTGCGTTTCGACGCGATCTTCGCCGCCTCCGACCTCATCGCCATCGGCGCGATCCGGGCGCTGACGCGCTCGGGGATTCAGGTGCCCGAGGATGTCTCGGTGGTCGGCTACGACAACATCCCCGCCGCCCGCCTCGTCACTCCGCAGCTTACGACCATTGATCAGGATGCGAACCTTGCCGGGCGGATGCTGGTCTCCAAGCTGATCGACAAGGGCGAAGGGCCGGCGATATCGCAGCGGCTTGAAACGAGCCTCCTGATCCGTGAAAGCTGCGGGGGATGACCACCGCTGCCGCCCCCCTTGGAAGCATCATCATCGTCGGCGGCGGCAGCGCCGGGTGGATGACGGCCGCCGCACTCGCGGAGGCGGTGGGAGGCGCTTGCGCGATCACCCTGATCGAAAGCGAGGCAATCGGCACCGTGGGCGTGGGCGAGGCGACCATCCCGCCCATCCGCCACTTCAACCGCCGTCTCGGCATCGACGAGGCGACTTTCCTGCGCGAAACGCAAGGGAGCTACAAGCTCGGGATCGAATTCGTCGATTGGGGGCGCAAGGGTCACCGCTACTTCCATCCTTTCGGCCAGTATGGCGCAGAATTCGACAGCGTCCCCTTCTACCACCACTGGATGCACGAGCATCTGGCGGGCCGGGTGGAGGGCCCGGTCGACGATTTCTCGATGTGCTGGGCGATGGCCAAGGCAGGCAGGTTCGCCCACCCTTCGCCCGACCGGCGGCTAATCCAGTCGACCTTCGACTATGCCTACCATTTCGACGCCGGGCTCTATGCCGCCTTCCTGCGCCGCTTTGCCGAAAGCCGGGGCGTAACGCGGCGCGAGGGGAAGGTCGTCGATGTCGCGCTGCGGGGCGAGGACGGCTTCATCGACGCCGTGACGCTCGACACTGGGGAACGGATCGCAGGCGAATTCTTCATCGATTGCAGCGGCTTCAGGGGCCTCTTGATCGAGGAGGCGCTGCACGCCGGATACGACAACTGGCAACACTGGCTGCCCTGCGACCGCGCGGTGGCGGTGCCTTGTGAACGAGGGGAATTTACCCCCTATACCCGCTCCACCGCGCGCGCGGCGGGGTGGCAGTGGCGCATCCCGCTCCAGCACCGCACCGGCAACGGCTATGTCCATTGCAGCGCGTTCATCTCCGAGGACGAGGCGGCCGCAACCCTGCTCGCCAACCTCGACGGCAAGCCGCTGGCGGACCCGCGCCCGTTGCGCTTCGTCACCGGCAAGCGGCGCAAGTTCTGGGAGAAGAACTGCGTCGCCATCGGCCTGTCGGCGGGGTTCATGGAACCGCTCGAATCCACCTCGCTGCACCTCATCCAGTATGGCATCCTGCGCCTCATCGCACTGCTGCCCGACACGGCCATGTCGCCCCTGTTGGCGCGCGAATACAATGCCCAGACGGCGCGGGAATACGCGCTGATCCGGGACTTCCTGATCCTCCATTACAAGGCCACCGAGCGGGCGGATTCCGAGCTGTGGCGCTACGCCGCCGCCATGCCGATCCCCGACAGCCTGCAATACAAGATCGACCATTTCCGCGAGGCCGGGATGCTGGTCGCCGACGGGCAGGAACTGTTCGCCAACCCGAGCTGGATCGCGGTCTATCTCGGCCAGGGGATCGTCCCCCGGCAGGCTCCGGCGCTGGCCGCGATGCGGGCCGGGGTGCCGGTTGCGGAACGGTTCCGGCAAATCCGGCAGGCGATGGACGAGGCGGTGGCCGCCATGCCGTCACACGGGGATTTCATCGCCCGCCACTGCCCCGCCCCGCCACGCGCCGCCTGATTTCCGCCCGCCCCGCAGGCCGCAATGTTTCACGTGGAACATTGCCCGAACACCTCGCCCCCCGCAGATGCTGCGACAACGAGTGGCCGATGATCGCGCAATGACTGCGCAACGACAACGCGTCGCCCCTTCCCGGAATCGAAAGGGCCCGCCATCGCTGGCGGGCCCTCCCTGAAACCCTCGTGCGACCCGAGGGGATCGGATCAGAAGTTCTTGCGGATCGTGATGTTGAAGGTCCGCCCGAACAGCTCGTGACGGCTCGCGAAGGTGCCGATCACCTGCCCGGCCGGGTTGAACAGGTCGTTCTCGGTCACCTGCGGTTCGTTGGTCAGGTTGAACACCTCGGCGAGGATCTGCAACCCGTTGAGGGCGCTGCCTTCCTTCTCGAAGGTGTAGCCGAGCTGCGCGTCGAGGACGGTTTCCGGCCGGGACTGGGCACCGGCGAGCGACCCGTCGAAGTTCTGCACCTCCGCCAGGAAGCCGCTGCGGTAACGGGCCGCAAGCTTGGCGCGGAAGCCGTATTTTTCGTAGAAGATGTCGGCCGACCAGGTCACGTCCGAATAGCCGGGGATGGCGATCGGGTTGAAGTTCTGGTTCTGCACCTCGGCATCGGCATAGGTGACGCTGGCGAAGCTGCCGAACCCGTCGAGCGCGTCGCTGAAGTCGCCGAAGTTCAGGCGGACCGTGCCTTCCACACCGGTGATCGTGCCGTCGGCGAAGTTGACCGGGCCGTTGAAGATACCCGTTCCGACCTGCGGGTTGGCCTGAAGGAAGGCGCCCGAGCCGAAGTTCCGGATCGACTGGCTCAGATCGGTCAGTTCGTTGAAGTCGATGATCCAGTCCGACAGGTCCTTGTGGAACGCCGCAACGATGATCGCGGTGCCGGGCGAGAAGTATTTCTCGAACGAGATGTCATAGGAGGTCGACGAAAAAGGCTGGAGCGCCGGGTTGCCGCCGCCGAGGTTGAAGCAGACCACCGCAGGCGGGTTGAAGGCGATCAACTGGTCGGGGCGTTGATCGTTGTTGGTGTCGATGCAGCTCAGCGGGTTGAACCCGATGTTCTGGTTGGCCGTCATCTGGTCGAGCCGCGCGCGGGTGATGGTCCGGGCTGCGGCGAGACGGATGAAGGTATCGGGCATGATCTCGAAGCTGAGGTTCATGCTCGGCAGCCAGTTGTCGTAGCTGGCGGTGACCGAGTTGACCCCGCCGCCGATCGTGCCGATCGAACCCTGCTGGGTGTCGGCATAGCGCAGGCCGATATTGCCGCGCACCGGAACCGAACCCAGATTGCCGTCGATATCGGCCTGGATGTAGAAGTTGTGGACCTGCTCCTCGACCACCCACTGGGTATCGAAATCGGCCTTCTGGACGATGTAGGTGCCGTCGGTCAGGAAGCTTGCCGGGTCATAGGCAAGGATGTTCATGCCCAGGCTCTTGGTGTTGGTCGTGCCGACGATCGCGCCGGTCGGCACCCGCAGCCCGTTGCCGAAGGCCGGGGTGGGACGCAGGAAGCTTTCGTTCGAATCGAAGTTCTTCTGGCGATCCGTGTAGAGCCAGCCGGCGGTAATGCGGTCGATGAAGCCGCCGTCGAATTCCCAGTAGGTCTCGGCGCGCAGCTGGTGCAACTCGTCCTGGATGATCGGCTGCTTGATGAAGCCGACCTGGCCCCAGCCGCCCGGATCGGTCAGCAGGACGTTGGCCGGGTTGGTGTAATCGATCTGGCTGGCGATGGTATACTGGCCGTCATCGGGGAACGTGAAGGTCAGGCGGTCTTGCAGGCCCGTGCGCGCACGGCCGGTGCCGGCATAGCTTTCGTAGTCGATGTCGTTGCGGTCGAGGGTGGAGTAGCCGTAATCGACCACGAAGCCGAGATTGTCGGTCGCCCGCCACTCCATGTTGCCGCCGAGCGCGTAGATTTCACTGTCGGCACCCTCGGTATCGGTGCGCAGGATGGGCACCACGCCGCTGAAGGTGGCGCTGTCGGCAAAGATCCCGTTGCCCTGCGCCCCGACCAGGCTCGCTCCGCTCCACGAGGCGATGGGGGTTTCGGTGCCGCGGAACAGGCCGGCGTCGGTGGTGTTGGTGTAAAAGCCGTCGACGGTCAGCGAGAAGCGGTCGCTCGGCTCGAACTGGAGGCTGCCCGCGACCGAGGTGCGCTCGAAATTGCGGCTGACGACGCCCTGACGCGGGTTGTCGGCGGGGTAGATCAGGCCGCCCGGGGTGCGGGCGATCTGGAACTGGTTGGTTTTCAGCTCGCGGCTGATGAACTGGGTCGGGATCGACTGGATCGTCGCACCCAGCGACCAGCCGATGGTGCCGTCGGCGTTCTGGTCGATGTAGCTGCCGAAGAAGCGGTAGCCGTCTGCGGCGAAATCGGGGTTGAGCGAGCCGTTGTCGTTGAACGTGTAGCTGCCCGACAAGGTGAACTGGCGCTTGTTCGAATCCAGCGGGCGGATGGTGCGCAGATCGACCGCACCGGCGATGCCGATCGCAGCGAGCTGGGCGTCTCCGGTCTTGTAGACCACACCCTGGTTGATCAGTTCCGATGGGAACTGGTCGAATTCGATGCCGCGGTTGTTGCCCGCCGAAACGATCTCGCGGCCATTGAGGAGCGAAAGCGAGAAGTCGGGGCCGAGGCCGCGGATCGAGATCTGCTGCGAACGGCCGCGCACGCGCTGGGCGGTGACGCCGGGCAGGCGGGCGAGGGTGTCGGCGATCGACTGGTCGGGCAGCAGGCCGATGTCTTCAGCCGCGATCACTTCGACGATCGAGGTGGCTTTGCGCTTTGCATCGAGCGAGGACTGGATCGACCCGCGGATGCCGGTGATGACGATCTCATCCTCACCCTCGGTGGTGACGGCCGCCTTCTCCTCTTCGGTCTCCTGCGCCATCACCGGCGCGCCGGTAGCGGTCAGCGCCAGAAAGGTCGCAGCCCCGCACAGCAGACGCGCGTTTGCATTGATCCCGTTCATTTTCATCAGAAGTCCCCTCCCCGCAAGCGCAATTCACTTTGCGCTTTTGCAGGTTTTTTCATAGCCCAACCTGAACCGCAGGTAAATCGGCAAATGGCGAAACCGTGACGCCACGGCGGGCCGCCGTTTTTATGTTGATTAGCAATGATTTGTGCTGACCCTCTGCGATGCCGCGCAAGCCGTTGCCCGCTTTCGGCGGCGCGAATGTTGCTCGCAGGACACAGTTTGGCGCGACGCCGCAGTGCAACAATGACTTCGCCGCAAGTGCACAGCGCCACAGATCGCCCGGTGACCTTGCCGGGAGCGGAATTATCACTATTATTCATGTTATTGCTCATGCGCCTTGGAGTGCCCGCCCGAGTTTGTTAGGCTCCTTGCGATGGCCACCCAGCCCGCCTCGCCCCGTCATGCCGCCCCCGAGGGATGGGGCATCGCGTTTGCCGCACCGCAAGTTCGGCATTTTCCGCGCTCTGCTCAACCGCTTGTCAGCGTCGAGGGGTTTCTCGAGACCCCGGAACATGCGATTTCGCAGGCCTGTTTGCAAAAATTTGCAGTAATCACGCCGCAATATCCCGGCGTGCGCGCCGCGCTCGATCCGGCGGTGTGCCGCGCCTGGCTCGCGGTGCTCTCTCCCCTGCTCGATCAGTGGTTTGGCGGGAACGGGCGGCTGTGGGCGATGCAGGCGTGGTATTCGCTGGTGACGACCCCGCCCGCCAGCCTCGCCCCGATCCAGCGCCTGCCCCATGTCGACGGCACCGATCCGCAGCAGATCGCGATGATGCTCTATCTCCACCGCACCGGCCATGGAGGGACGGCCTTCTTCCGCCACCGCGCGACGGGCCTTCAGGCGCTCACAGCCGAAACCTTCCCGCGCTATGCCGCCGCCGTGCAGGACGAGGCAGCGCGCACCGGCCTTCCGCCCGCCGCCTACCCGACCGACGGTGCCCCCCATTTCGAGTGCGTCCATGTTGCCCAGGGGGTATTCAATCGCGCGATCTTCTATCGCGGCAACCTGCTTCACAGCGGGGTGATCGACAACGCCGCGCCCTTGAGCGCCGACCCCCGTGCGGGGCGGCTGACGATCAACGCCTTCTTCCGCCCGGTTCCGGGCCGGGACGCACAGCACAGGGGATGAATGCAATGGACCGGCCCGAGGTAAGGAAACTGGTGATCGTCGGCGGGGGCACCGCCGGGTGGATCACCGCTGCCGCCTTCGCGCGGCTGCTGGGCGGGCGGCTCGCGATCGAACTGGTCGAGAGCGAGGCGATCGGCACGGTCGGCGTGGGCGAGGCGACGATCCCGCAGATCATCCGGCTGAACGCGATCCTCGGCCTTGACGAGCACGCCTTTCTCAGCGCCACTTCGGGCACTTTCAAGCTGGGGATCGAGTTCGTCGACTGGGGAAGGCTCGGCAGCCGCTATCTCCACACTTTCGGCGATACGGGGATGACCCTCGCCAATGTCGCCTTCCATCACCACTGGCGCCGCAGCGCCGGGAGCGCGCCGGACCCGATGGGCCTGTGGAACTGGTCGCTGCACCAGAGCGCCGCCGATCAGGCGCGTTTCGGCAAGCTGGAGCGGGTGGGCAACACGGCGATGACCGGCCTTGCCTATGCCTATCATTTCGACGCCAGCCGCTATGCCCTGTTCCTGCGCGACTATGCCGAGGCACGCGGCGTCACCCGCACCGAAGGCATCGTCGAAAGCGTGGCGCGCGATGGCGAGAGCGGTGATATCCGCGCGATCACGCTGAAGGGCGGCAGGCGTATCGCGGGCGATTTCTTCATCGACTGCACCGGCTTTCGCAGCCTTCTGCTGGGCGAGACGCTGGGGGTGGGCTACCGGGACTGGTCGAAGTGGCTCCCCTGCGACCGTGCGCTCGCCGTGCCGTCCGAACGGCTGCCGGTGCTGGTGCCCTATACCCGCGCGACCGCCAAGGCGGCGGGCTGGCAGTGGCGCATCCCCTTGCAGCACCGCACCGGCAACGGGCATGTCTATTCCTCCGCTTTCACCACCGAAGATGCCGCCGCCGACACGCTGCTGGCGGGGCTCGACACCAGGGCGCTCGGCGATCCGCGCCCGATCCGCTTCACCACCGGGCGGCGCGAGGCCTTCTGGGCGCACAACTGCGTCGCCATCGGCCTGTCGAGCGGGTTTCTCGAACCGCTCGAATCGACCTCGATCCACCTGATCCAGTCGCATGTCAGCCGGCTGATCCAGCTCTTCCCCCGGGCCACAAACCCGTCCGCGATGCGGGCCGAATATAATCGTCGCTGCGAGGAAGAATTCGCGCAGATCCGCGATTTCCTGATCCTCCACTACCACCGGACAGACCGCGAGGACACGGAGTTCTGGCGCTATTGCAGGCACATGGATGTGCCCGAAAGCCTCACCCACAAAATCGCGCTGTTCGCTGCGGCGGGCCGGGTGGGACGCGACGTGGATGACCTGTTCCGCGATGCGAGCTGGGTGCAGGTGATGCTCGGCCAGGGGATCGTGCCGACGGACTATGACCCGATGGCCGATCAGCTAAGCGAGAGCCAGCTCGCCGAGTTCCTCGCCAACCTGAAGACGCTGATCGCCCGCGCTGTCGCTTCCCTGCCGGACCACGAGGAATACCTGCGCCGTCACTGCCCCGCCGACGCAAGCCTGCTCGCCGCCTGACGCGGCAGGCCGCGCAGGCAAAGAAAAAGGGCGGCGCAGACACCTGCACCGCCCGTTTTTCCTGTGCCCGTGAGGGCGTGCCGATTACTTCGACTGCTGCTCGAGGTAGGCGACGAGATCGGCGCGCTTCTGCGCATCCTTGACGCCCGGGAAGGCCATCTTGGTGCCGGGCATGAAGGCCTTGGGGTCTTCGAGGTATTCGAACAGCACGTCCGGCGTCCAGGTTACACCGCTGTTCTTGTTGGCTTCCGAGTAGGAGTAGCCCGGGACAGTGCCCGCCTTGCGGCCGACCACCTTGTAGAGCGACGGACCGACGCGGTTCACGCCTTCGTCGAACACGTGGCAGGTGCGGCACGCGGCAAAGACCTTTTCGCCCGAAGCCGGATCGCCGGTGAAGCTGGCATAGGTCAGTTCGCCGCCGACAGGGGCCGCAGCGGCGGCAGCAGCAGCCGGGGTTTCGGTCGCAGCCGGAGCCGCCGCTTCGGTCGCGGCCGGTGCTTCGGCTTTCTCGGCCTGCTTGCCACCGCAGGCCGAAAGGGTGGCAAGGCTCGCCAGCGCGGCCGCGCCCATCAGGAAATTACGCTTCATGGTCGTTTGTCCTCTGAACAAAATGCTCCTCCCGCATCCCGGCGGGGCTTAACCCAGATTCTCGGGCAGGGAAAGCGGGACTTCACGTGTGCGCAAGCCCCTCACCCGGACACCGAACCCTTGCAACGCTCCGCAAGGCCAAGAGTTTCCCGCCGCATTGCGCGAAAGTTGCCTTGGGCTCCGGGTGCGCTATGCTTGCCCGATGAAGAACCTGCCTTGGCACACCAAGCTCGTCCTCGCGCTCCTGGCGTTTGTTCCGCTCTATTTCATGGTCGCCGCGTTCGGCACCAGGATAGGGATATGGGACTGGAAACTGGGGCTGATGACCCTGACGCTGGGCGGCGGCATGATCCTGCTGGGGATCGCGGCGCTGGCGGCGCTTGTTTCGCTGGGGCTGGGCGTGCGGGGGACGCCGCGGCGCAACGGGGTGCTGGCGGTGGCGATCATCGGCCTGCTGATGCCCGCCGCCGCGCTGGCGGTGTTCCTTGGCATGGGCAACAAGGCGGCTGGCAACCCGATCCACGATATCGCGACCGATACCGGCAACCCGCCGGCCTTTTCCGAAAGCACGATGGCCGCACGCGAGGCGGCGGGAGCCAATCCGCTGAGCGACTATCAGGTGCCGCTCGGCCAGCTGCCGCTCTATGCCGAACGCACCGCGCCCGAACTGGCGGTGAAGAGCCACGCGCAGATCATCACCGCCCGCCCCGACCGCCCCGCCCCGCTTCCGCTCGGCGGTGCGAGCAAGGCGGAAGGCACGGCGGCGGTCGCGGCGGCGATGGCGGCGATGGGGCTGACCGATATCCGCCAGGACCCCGCCAGCGGCATGGTCGAGGGCGTGGCGACCAGCTTCTGGTTCGGCTTCAAGGACGATGTCGTGGCGCGGGTGGGCGATGCGCAAATCGATTTCCGCTCGGTCAGCCGCGTCGGGATCAGCGATCTTGGGGCCAACACCGCGCGCATCGCCGAACTGCGCCAGCGCACCGAAGCGCTGCTGGGCGCGGCGAGCCGCTAATCGGCAAAGGCGCGCGCCGCCATTGCGCTGCGCTGCACCACGGTAAGCGCGCACAGGCCCGCATAGCCGAACGCCAGCACCGGGAACCACGCGGGCGCAAGGCACATGGCGATGAACACCGCGATGGTCTCTGCCCCTTCGGCAAGGCCGGTCGAATAGAAGAAGCTTTTCTTGCCGTGCGCTGCGGTCTCGGCGCCGCGCTTGGCGGCGATGACCGCGAAGGCGAGGAAGCTCACCCCCGTCAGCACGAAGCTCGCGACCAGCACCAGCGCGGGCACGGCATTGGCAGGCGCCAGCACCCCGAAGCCGACCGGCACGCTGACATAGAAAGCGAAATCGGCGACAATGTCGAAATAGCCGCCGAGATCGCTCGGCCCCCGCGCCCGCGCCACCGCCCCGTCGAGCCCGTCGAACAGGCGGTTGACAAGGATGAGCGCAAGGCCCCAGCCGATCTGGCCGAAGGCGATGGCGGCCGCCCCGGCGAGTCCCAGTGCAAGGCCGGAGAAGGTCAGCCCATTGGCAGTCACCCCCGCGCCCGCCAGCAGGCGACCGAGGCGGTTGAGCGGCGGGTCGATCAGCGGGCGGAGCTTCGCGTCGAGCATCGCGTCGGCCTCACCATGTCACCAGCCCGATCCACGCGCCGGTCATGGCGGTGGCAAGGTTGCCCGCGATCCAGCTCTTCATGCCCAGCCCCGCAGCCTCGGCGCGGCGTTCGGGGCAGAGCGTGCCGATGGTCGAAACCAGCAGGCCGACGCTGGCGAGGTTGGCGACGCCGCACAGGGCGTAGGTGACGATCAGCGCGCTCCTTGGCCCCAGTGTCCCGGCGGGCAGGGCGGCAAGTTCGAGATAGGCGACATATTCGTTGAGCACCGCCTTGGTCCCCATCAATGCCCCTGCCGCCTGCGCTTCGCCCCAAGGGACGCCGATCAGCCACATCAGCGGGGCCAACGCCCAGCCGAACAGGCGCTTCAGCGTCAGGGCCTCGCCCGCCAACAGCGGCAGCCACGCCAGCGCCATGTCGACCAGCGCGACGAGCGCAAAGACGGTGATGATGACCGCGATCACCGCGAGGAACAGCTGCATCCCGTCCATCGTGCCTTTCACGATCGCATCGATGCTGCCAGCATAGCGAAGGTCCGCATCCTCGCCATGGACCTCGGTCGCATCGTCCTGCGGGGTGCCTGGCACCATCAGCCGCGCGACGAGCAGCGCGGCCGGCAGCGAGATCAGCGAAGCGGCGATCATGTGCCCGGTCGCATCGGGCATCACCGCGCTCAGGGTGGTGGCATAGAGCACCAGGATCGCGCCCGAGATGGTCGCCATCGTCAGGGTCATGATCTGGAACAGCTCGGCGCGGCTGACCTTGCCGAACCACGCCCGGGTGACGAGCGGTGCCTCGACCACGCCGAGGAACACGCTCGCGCCCCCCGACAGGCCGACCACGCCCGACACGCCGAGCGAGCGGCGCAGCAGGAAGGCCAGGCCCTTCACCATCCAGCGCAGCACCCCCCAGTGCCACAGCAGCGCGGCGAGCGCGGAAAAGACGATCACCAGCGGCAGAATCTGGAAGGCGATCACCAGCGGCGGCTGCGCACCCGGCTTGAGGGCGAAGGGCAGCTCCGCCCCGCCGAGATAGCCGAACATGTAGCTTGAACCCCTGCGCGTCGCCTGTTCGACCGCGCGGACCGCGTCGTTGGCAAGGCCGACCGCCGCCCACACCGCCGGCACGCGCACGATCAGCACCGCCAGCGCGCCCTGAAGCGCCAGCGCGCCCGCCATCCAGCGCCAACCCGGCCGGCGCGCGCGGTTCTCGCTGAAGGCCCAGGCAAGGCCCATCAGCACCGCGATGCCGATGATCCCGCGCAGCTGGTCGAACAGTTCCAAGAAGCCCCCTCTATGCGGACAGCGTGTGCCTTCTTGCCCAAGACGGACCCGAGCGCCAGCCCTCCCGGTCAGCCGCGGCGCCATGCGTGGTAGCGTTCGACCCATTTCAGCAGGGCTTCGGGCTTGTGCGCCTTCTTCCAGTTGCCGGCGGCGAACTTGTTGGCTTCGGCCATGGTGGGGTAGGCATGGATCGTGCCGAGGATCTTGCCCAAGCCGATCCCGTGCTTCATCGCCAGCACGTATTCTGCCAGCAGCTCGCCCGCGTGGGCGCCGACAATGGTGACGCCGAGGATCCTGTCCTTGCCGCCGGCGGGCGTGAGCACCTTAACGAAGCCCCGCGTCTCGCTCTCGGCGATCGCGCGGTCGAGATCGTCGAGTTCGTAGCGGGTGACTTCGACCGCGATCCCCTGCTCTGCCGCCTCGCGCTCGTTCAGCCCGACGCGCGCAAACTCGGGATCGAGGAAGGTGACGGCGGGGATCACGCGATAATCGGCCTTGAACTTGCGAAGGCTTCCGAACAGCGCGTTGACACTGGCATACCAGGCCTGATGGCTGGCGGTGTGGGTGAACTGATGGGGGCCCGCGACATCGCCTGCGGCGAAGATATTGGGGAAGCTGGTCGCAAGGAATTCATCGGTGACGACGGTTTTCGCCACGTCCACGCCGATATCCTCGAGCCCGAAGCCGGTCAGCCGCGCCTTCCTGCCGATGGCGACGATCAGCGTGTCGTAAGGCACCTGCACCTCGGCCCCGCCATGCTCGGCGATCAGCGTGCGGCCTTCGATCCGCACCGCCTTGTGGCTGGTGAGGACGCGCACCCCTTCCGCCTCGAGCACCTCGCGCGCGAGCGCCGAAACCTCGACATCCTCGCGCCCCAGCAAGGCATCGGCCATCTCGACCTGCGTGACCGCCGATCCGAGCCGCGCCAGCGCCTGCGACAATTCGCAGCCGATCGGCCCGCCGCCCAGCACCGTGACCCGCTGCGGTGCCGCGTCCATCGTCGCGAAGGCCTGCCACATGGTCTCGCTGGTGAGGTATCCGCTCTTCTCGATGCCCGGGATCTGCGGCACCACCGGTTCGGCCCCGCTGGCGATGATGATGCTGCGCGTCGTCAGCCGCTGCGTGCCGCCCTCCTTGAGCGCGATCTCGACCGTCCAGGGGTCGATGATCCGCGCGTAGCCCTTGACCACATCGACTCCGAGGCCGGTGTAGCGTTCGACACTGTCGTGCGGTTCGATCGCCCTGATCGTCTCCATTACCCGCGCGATCACGGCCCGGAAGGGCACTTCCGGCTCCACCGCTGCCAGCCCGTAGCGGTCGGCATGGCGCATCGTGGCGGCGACCTTGGCGCTCTTGATGATCGCCTTCGACGGCACGCAGCCGGTGTTGAGGCAATCGCCGCCCATCTCGTGCGCCTCGACCAGCGTCACCTTCGCCTTCACGGTCGCCGCGATATAGGCCGAGACCAGGCCCGCCGCGCCCGCCCCGATCACCACCAGGTTGCGGTCGAATGTCTTGGGGCGCCGGAACCCGGCATAGGCCTTGCGGCGGCGGATCAGGCCGGTGATGCCCTTGGCGATCCATGGCGCGATGCCGAGCAGCACGAAGCTCCCCAGCACCGCAGGCGAGGCAATGCCCGAGAGGCTGTCGATCCGCGCAAGCTGCGTGCCCGCGTTGACGTAGACGATCGTGCCGAGCAGCATTCCCGCCTGGCTCACCAGAGCAAAGGTCAGGGTGCGGATGCGGGTCAGGCCCATCACGAGGTTGACCATGAAGAAGGGGAAGACCGGGATCATCCGCAACGAAAAGAGGTAGAACGCCCCGTCGCGCTCCAGCCCGGCATTGATCGCCTTCAGCCGTTCGCCGAAGCGCGCCTCGATGCTGTCGCGCAGCACATGGCGCGAGGACAAGAAGGCGAGCG
>Ga0208370_100139_pt1 | contig 22686 bp, 24 predicted proteins | sample Subbio12Jun_QV11_FD_184822 | JGI IMG/M metagenome (GOLD analysis project Ga0208370, IMG submission 184822) | Serpentinite rock and fluid subsurface biosphere microbial communities from McLaughlin Reserve, California, USA -CR12Jun_QV11 (SPAdes) | ecosystem: Environmental > Terrestrial > Deep...
GGAAGGAGCTACCGACTCAGAGACCTCGAAGCCACGCTCGGCACCACACGGAACTGAACCTCGAACCGTCCCGGGGTGCGTGAATCTGGGTGTCGCCTTAATGCGTGAAACTGGGTGTCGCTTGACAGTGGGAGCGGATTCGGGACCGGGAGGTTCGGGACACGTACCGGCGTGCTTTGGAACGACGGCTCGAGGATCTCCTGAAGGACTGCTTGGATTGGGACCTCAAGCCGCCGACCGCCGCCCAACAAAGCTACGCCACGGTGGTGGCCACCAAACTCGGCGTGGGCGTCCCCACCGAGGCGCGCCACAGTCGCTTCCATATGGCCATGTTTCTGGAGAAGTACGCGCCGAGGCTCAAGGAACGGAACGACGGCATCGATCCGAGTAAGTCGACGGATGACTCCCAAACGATCTGACGGAAGGCCCTCCTTGGAGGCGCTAATGGCCCGCTCGATGGAGGATGCCGCCGCCGAGCCTGCGTTCATGGCGGCTCTGCTCGACGCCACGGTTTACGTGCACGCGCCACTGAACGACCGTCCGGGAAATCTTCGGCTCGTATCGTTTCCCCATCCTCAGACCGGCGCCTATCTGGTGCCGTTCTTCAGCGACCGTCGTCAGGCCGAAGAGGCTTCGAGTCCGAGGATCCGGATCATCGGCATCACAGGCCGGAAGCTGTTTGAGATCACGGCCGGGGCCACGCTGATCCTCAATCCGAACCAGCGTTATTGCCTGTTCTACCCCGAGGAGATCGCGGTGCTGCTCCAAGGCAAGGTGCTGCCGCCAGTGAGTAAGATCGAGGACGAAAAGGAGCGGGGCCGAGCTCTAGAACACGAAGCTCAACCTCCCGGATGGCTTATCGCTCCTTTGCCCGGCTTGTTCGAGACCATTCCGGGGGTCGAAAGTGCCGCGGTCGGCCGATACGCTCGGTCGGATTCGGATGTCACCCGTCATCTCGTTCTCATCGTCTTTGCCTCCGACGCTGACGCGGAGCGCGCTGCCAGAGCAGCAACCTTAGCTTTCAAGGGAAGCTGCGAAGAGCTGGGCGTCGGTCTCGATGTCCTGACCCTTAGTCCGTCTCTTGATCATCCTTACGGTCGATTCCCGAAGGCCTATCGGCGGACGGCGCACGCGGAGCATTCCGGCCTCCGACGCGTGCACTAGCCGGAAGAGCGCACACACCACCGATTTTCGCCACACCGTCTTGGACCCTTGAATGACCATCCCCCTTGAACGAAGTCGTGCGGTGCTGTGGGCGGGCGGCTTGCTGGTCGCGCTCAACGGGGATCGTCGGGTGCCGATGGAACATCGGCAGGCTGCTACCCAGATCGCGCGGCACTTTCCGACGGTGGAAGATGTTTCCAGTGCGTCGCACCTGCGGTTGTTCGGTCGGGACGAGGGGATGTTCGAGAACCCCAGAGACTGCGTGAACTGGCGGGAGGGTTGTCCGGGCACGCCGCTTACGTGGGCGACGCGTCTCGGCTGGCCGTCTGACGACGCCGACGATGGGATCGAAGACGGCAGTGCGGACAACGAGGCGGATTCCGGTGTGGAAGGACTTGAGGCCCAGCTGGCCGCGGTGGATCGCGCCCAAGACGCACTCGCGCGTCGCCGCCAGCGCTTGGCGTACTTGTGCCGGGACGCGCACCCCGTGCTGATCGTCTGCTTCCATGTCCTTGGCTGGGACCTGGAAAAGGTCATCGAGTGGACCAACCGCCTGCAGTTCGACAACAACACGAAAAATGTTGCGCATTTGCTGGTTGAGGGTCGCGGGGATGAGATCAATGAACGCCTTCGGCAGCTGACCCACGAAAATCCCGTCAAGTGGCGTCCGCTGGACTGATTCTCTCGAGACTAGGACCGCGTCCGGCGATTCCCGTTGAAATGAAGCTCGCTCCACACCGTTGGCAAGGACGGAGGAGCGCCACTATCGGAGCGCCTCGTCAGCGTCTTCGCGATCGGCGAGCCTGCGTATCCAGTGCCGAGGTGGCGAAGGCACCTGGCAGGCTTTCGCAGTCGCTCACCGCAACGGCGAGTGGATGGAGAAGGCAATCTCGGAGGCTCGCCCTTCATGCGCGAGGCTTTCCAGCACCGCACACGTCGCGCGCTGGCCGCCACGACACCGCTCCACCGTGGCGACCAGCTCGGCTTCCATCCGCTGAAGATGGGCGAGCTTCTCGCGAACCTCGGCGAGGTGCTGTCGCGCCAGGGCGTCGACCTCGCCACAGGCGAGATCCGGACTTTCCGAGAGGTGCAAAAGGCTGCGGATCTCGCCGAGGCTGAAGCCCAAGGCCCGGCCGCGGGTGATGAAGCGGACACGAGCGATATCGCCGGTCCGATAAGCGCGGTATCCGGAGGCGGTGCGCTGTGGCTTGGGAAGCAATCCGACCTTTTCGTAGTAGCGGATCGTCTCGAAGTGGCAGCCCGTGGCCGCCGCCAGTTCTCCGATCTTCATGGGTTGACCCTGTAGCGACTCCGGGGTTTACGGTACGCCCATTCGGAGCCCAAGACCATGACCGACTGTTCCTGCCAAGACACGGCGACCACCTGCGCGACATCGAATGATCGCGCCCTGCGACGCGTCCTGTGGGTTGTGATGGGGCTGAACGCGGCCCTGTTCGTGGCCGAGTTCAGCGTCGGCCTGCTGGCGCACAGCAGCGCGCTGATGGCCGACTCGCTCGACGCGCTGGGCGATGCGGGCATCTACCTGCTCACGCTTGTCGTGATGGCCGGTTCGGTCCGACAGCGGGCGGGTGCATCGCTGCTGAAGGGTGCGCTGCAGGGGGCGTTCGGGCTGTTCGTGATCGTTGAAGTCGTGCGACGGGCCATCGCCGGCGAGGTGCCGGATGCCGGACTGATGACGGTGATGTCGCTGATCGCGCTCACCGTCAACGTGACGGCCTTCGCCCTATTGACGCGCTTCCGCAACGAGGACCTGAACCTCCGCTCCGTCTGGCTGTGCTCACGCAACGACCTGGCGAACAACGTCGGTGTGCTGGCGGCCGCTGGCTTGGTTGCATGGACGGGAACCCGCTGGCCTGATCTCGCGGTCGGCCTGCTGGTGGCCACATTGTTCCTGCAGACCTCCTTCACCGTCCTGCGCGCCGCGTGGCGGGAGTGGACCACCGGCATCCCCACCCCCATGGACGATGGGCATGGGCACACGGCTGCCATCGGACACGCGGAGCAGAAACCATGAGCCCACGCCTCAACCAAGCCATCGAGCTCGAGTTTCGCCTCGCCGAGGTGAGGGAAACCGAAGGCTGCGCGGACGTGGCATTTCGACATCTCGAGCGCGCCCACATCCTGTCGCAACGTTTCACCGTTGCCCACGTGCGCAGCCACCTTCGGATGTGGGGCTGGGCCTGGCGGCAACGCCAGCCGCGGGAGCTGCTCGGACAGACCACGCGGATTCTGGCCGCGGCGCTGTTCAGTCGGATCTGGGTGCCGGAGGGCAACACCGGGGGAGCGAACGTCAGCGCCATCCAGCCGATGCCCATCCCGGCCGACCTTCGCGACCTGTTGTCGCGCTGATCTGTTACCCTGAACCAATGTCCCGCCTCCGACCTCGCGCACGAGCCTTCCACGCCAGCCTCATTTGGGCGCTGGCAGCGCTGCTGCTCGTGGCGTCGATGTTGGGTGCGATCGCGACCGGTCATCCGCCGGTCCATGACGAAGCCCTCGCGGTATCCGCCGCGGTTGCCGACGCCGATCGCCCGGACTGTGATGAAGACACGCCGCACCCGCCCGGGCTGGCCAGCCTGTCGCATGAATTGGCGCATGCCTGGCACCACTGCGGCGTGGTCATGGCCGTGCTGCCGACGCCCGTCGTGAAGCTAATCGCGCTGCCTCCGATGCTGCCTCCCACTGTGGCGTCGATCCTCGCGCCGACCCCGGCGCTTCAAGGCCTGTTCCGCCCGCCCATCCGCTGATCCGTCGAATCGGCCGCGTTTCGCGGCGTTCCATTCTACGAATCAACGGAGTTTCCCCATGTCTTTTCGTCTGGCCGCGTTCGCGGCCGGGCTGATGTGGCTGGCCGTCGCCTCAGGCGCGGCCGCCCAGCCCTTCACGCTGGAAGACGCGCACGAACGCGTCGCCCAGTTCCATCCCGATCTTCGTCTGTTCGTCCCCCGCCGCGAGGGCCTTGAGGCCGACGCGCGAGCGGCGGCCCTTCGACCGCCACTCGAAGCCCAGGTGGACCTCGAGAACGTGCTCGGTTCGGGTCCTCTCCAGGGCACCCGATCCGCCGAGCTGACGCTGAGCCTTGCCGGTGTGCTGGAGCGCGGTGGCAAGCGCGAGGCCCGCCGTGCCCTAGCGGCGGCACGCATCGACGCGCTCGGCGTGCAGCGCGCTGCCACGCGGCTCGACTTGCTTGCCGAAACCACGCGCCGCTACCTCGATCTGGTCGCTCTGCAGGCGCAACGCCCGCTACTCGACGAGGACTTGGCCCAGCGTCAGCGGATCGCCCGTGCAGCACGACAGCGCTTCACGGCGGGTGCTGCGCCGGAGGCTTCCGCGCTGGCCGCCGAGGCGGAAGTCGCGCAAGCCGAAGTGCGTCTCGCCGCCCTTGACGCGCAGCAAGCCGCGGCTTGGCGCCGCCTGACCCTGCTTTGGGGCGACCCCACCAGCGACGTCGTTCCGGAGGTCGCTTCGGTGCCCGCGTCCTTGCCCGAACTGCCGGGCTTGGAGACGCTCACCGCGCGAATTGCCGACGCGCCCGAACTGATGGCCTTCGCCGATGAAGTGCGCATCCGCGAGGCGCGGATCATCCTCGCCGAAACAGAGGCCCGCCCAGACCTGCGGTGGAACGCGGGTGTCCGGCGCCTGCAGGACGGACGGGATGTGGGCCTCGTGGCGGGCTTCAGCCTGCCGCTGGGTGGTCGCCAGCGTGCCGAACCCGCCATCGCTGCGGCACGAGCCGAGCGCGACGCCTTGGCAATGCAGCGCGAGTCCGCCGAGCTGCAGCTTGAAGCCGTGGCGGTCGACGCCTGGTCACAGGTGAGCACCGCTGCAATGCAGGCCAAACGCCTGCACACCGACGTCCTGCCGCGACTTGAGCGTGCCGCCGAACAGTCGGAGCGGGCCTACCGCGCCGGTGCGTTGAGCTACCTCGAGTGGGCCGCCGTGCAAACCGACATCACCACCTCACGCCTTGCGCTGCTGGAGGCCCGCGTGGCCGCGCAGCGCGCCCTGATTGAACTGCAGCGCCTGACCGCCGAGAGCTGGTCGGCAGACGACGCTCGCGAAGGAGCCAACGAATGAATCGCTTCCGTTTTCCGATCCTGATGCTGGTCGTGGCATTGGCCTTTGTCCTCACCGCCTGCGATGAGTCCGCGCACGCGGAAGGCGATGGCCATGCGCATGATGAACCCGCCGAGTCCACCGACCACGACGAGCCCGAGGCGGACGCAACGACCATTCCAGCCGAAACAGCGGAGCGCTCCGGCATCGTGGTGGTGCCTGTGGGCCCGGGGGTCATCCACCAGACGGTTCGTCTTCCGGGGGTCATCGAGGTGCGTCAGGGTGCCATGGCCCGCGTGTCGGCGCGCTTTCCCGGGACGATCCGCGACGTCGCGGTGCAGGTCGGCGACCGAGTCCGTGCTGGACAGCGACTGGCGACGGTCGAGAGCAACGCCAGCCTCTCGACCTATGCCATCACCACGCCGATCACTGGCGTCGTGATGCGACGGGATGCCGAAGTCGGCAGCATGGCCGCCGAATCGCCGCTGTTCGACGTCGCAGACCTGTCGCAGCTTTGGGTGGACCTGCATGTGTTCGGGCGCGATGCCCAGCAGGTGAGCATCGGCGCCGAGGTCCGCGTGGAGCGCATCGCGGACGGCGTGGTGGCAACGGCAGCGATCGGCCAAGTGCTGCCCGCGACCGATGTCGACAGCCAGAGCCTGACCGCCCGCGCCGTGCTGGACAATGCCGACGGGCTGTGGCGCCCCGGCATGGCGGTTCAGGCCGACGTGAGCATCGGCACCACCGAGGCCGCGCTCCGTGTGCCCTTGGGCGCACTGCAGCGGATGGAAGGTCGTGAGGTGGTTTTCGTCCGCAAAGGGGACACCTACACCGCGACACCGGTGACGCTGGGCGTGCGCGATGCCGCCTTCGTGGAGATCAAGGACGGCGTGGAACTTGGAGACGGCGTCGTCGTCGAGCAGAGCTTCCTGGTCAAGGCGGACATCGCCAAGGCCGGCGCGGCCCACGAGCACTGAGGCCCGCCATGATCGAGTCCTTCATCCGATACGCCATCCGGCATCGCTGGCTGGTGCTGATTCTCGTCCTGGCCCTCGGGGCCTGGGGTGCCTTCAATCTGTTCCGGCTACCGATTGATGCGGTGCCGGACATCACCAATGTGCAGGTGCAGATCAACACCGAAGCGCCGGGCTACTCGCCGCTCGAAGCCGAGCAGCGGGTCACGTTCCCGGTGGAAACCGCGCTGGCCGGCATTCCGAAGCTCGACTACACGCGCTCGCTGTCGCGCTATGGCCTGTCGCAGGTGACCGTCGTGTTCCAGGACGGCACCGACATCTACTGGGCCCGGCAGCAGATCGCCGAACGCCTCCAACAGGTGCGCGGCCAGCTGCCCACCGGCCTCGAACCGGCGATGGGGCCGATTTCGACCGGCTTGGGCGAGATCTACATGTACACCGTCGAGGCCGAGCCGGGCGCGACGCGTGAGGACGGCCAGTCGTGGACACTGACCGACCTGCGCACGCTGCAGGACTGGGTGGTGAAGCCGCAGCTGCGAACGGTGCCAGGCGTGGTCGAGGTCAACACCATCGGCGGTTACGCCCGCGAGGTGCAGGTCGCACCGGATCTGGCGCGGCTGGTCGCGCTGAACCTCAGCCTGGACGATCTGGTCGAGGCCCTGGAGCGCAACAACGCCAACGTCGGTGCCGGCTACATTGAAAAACGCGGCGAGCAGGTGCTGGTGCGCGTCCCCGGTCAATTGAGTGATGCATCGGCCATCGGTTCGGTGGTGGTCGCCAGCCGAGGAACCCGCGTGATCCGTGTCGCCGACATCGCGACAGTGAAGGAAGGCAAGGAGTTGCGCACCGGTGCCGCCACCGAGAACGGCGAAGAAGTGGTGCTCGGCACGGTGTTCATGCTGGTAGGCGCCAACAGCCGTGAAGTGGCGCAAGCCGTGGACGCCCGAGTGGTGTCGATCCGAGGCACCCTGCCCGAGGGCGTGATCCTGCGGACGGTCTATGACCGGACGGCGCTGGTGAATCGAACCATCGGCACCGTCACCCAGTCTCTGGCGAAAGGTGCGCTGCTGGTCGTGGTGGTGTTGTTCCTGCTACTCGGCAACCTGCGCGCCGCACTGATCACGGCGGCGGTCATTCCGCTGGTGATGCTGATGACGGTCACGGGCATGCTGAAGGGTGGCGTCTCCGGCAACCTGATGAGTCTGGGCGCGATCGACTTCGGCCTGATCGTCGACGGCGCGGTGATCATCATGGAGAACTGCATCCGTCGTTTCGGAGAGATGCAGCACAAGCTCGGCCGCTTGCTCACCCGCGAGGAGCGCTACGAACTGGCGGCCTCCGCCACGGCCGAGGTGATTCGACCGAGCCTGTTCGGCGTCGGCATCATCACCGCGGTGTATGTGCCGATCTTCGCGTTCGATGGCGTGGAGGGGAAGATGTTCCATCCGATGGCCTTTACCGTGATTTTCGCGCTGACGGCGGCCATGCTGCTCTCGCTCACCTTCGTTCCGGCCATGATCGCCGTGGGTCTCGGTGGCCGCGTCGAGGAGAAGGAGAACCGCCTCGTCCAGTGGCTGAAGCGCGGCTATGCCCCGGCGCTCCAGCGCGCGCTGGCATGGCGTTGGCGCGTGGTGTTGGCGGCGTCTGTGCTCGTGGCGGGGGCAGGATTCGCCGCCACGCGGATGGGGACGGAGTTCATCCCGAGCCTCGACGAGGGCGACGTTGCCCTCCATGCCATGCGCATTCCGGGCACGTCGCTCACCCAGTCGGTGGCGATGCAGAAGGTGCTGGAAACGGAAATCCTCACGCTCCCGGAGGTCGAACGGGTGTTCAGCAAGATCGGTACCGCGGAAGTCGCTACCGATCCGATGCCGCCCTCGGTGGCCGACACCTTCGTGATCCTGAAACCGCGCGACGACTGGCCCGATCCGGACAAGACGAAGGCCGAGCTGGTGGCCGAGCTGGAGGCCCTGGTGGCCAAAGTGCCGGGCAACAACTACGAGTTCACGCAGCCGATCCAGATGCGCTTCAACGAGCTGATCTCCGGTGTGCGTTCAGACGTGGCGGTGAAGGTCTATGGCGATGATCTCGATGTGCTCATGAGCACGGCACAGGCGATCGAGACGGCCATGTCGAATGTGGAGGGGGCCGCTGATGTCCGCGTGGAGCAGACGACCGGTCTACCCATGTTGGTCGTCGAGCCCGACCGCGAAGCGCTGGCTCGCCTAGGGCTGTCTCTGGACGCAGTGCAACAGGTCGTAGCGACCGCCATTGGCGGCACCGAGGCCGGGATGCTCTACGAGGGCGATCGTCGTGCACCGATCGTAGTCCGGCTCGAGGATGGGCTTCGCAACGACGCCGATCGACTGGGTGACCTGCCGGTTCCTCTCCCGGTCGAGCGTGCCGAGACGGTGCGCACGGTGCCGCTGCGCGAACTGGCCCGCATCGCCATCGAAGAGGGGCCGAATCAGATCAACCGCGAGAACGGCAAGCGGCGCGTCGTGGTGACGGCCAACGTCCGTGGTCGCGATCTGGGATCGTTTGTCGGCGAAGTGCAGCAGCGCGTCGCCGCTGAAGTCGACGTTCCGCCCGGCTACTGGGTCGAGTACGGCGGCACGTTCGAGCAGCTGATTTCGGCGACCCAGCGGCTGTCGATTGTCGTGCCGCTGACGCTCGTGCTGATCCTCGGCCTGCTGTTCTTGGCCTTCGGCTCGGGCCGAGACGCGCTGGTGGTGTTCTCTGGCGTTCCGCTCGCGCTGACCGGCGGCGTCGCGGCCCTGCTGCTACGCGACCTCCCGCTGTCGATCTCGGCCGGCGTGGGCTTCATCGCCCTCAGCGGCATCGCGGTGCTCAACGGTATCGTCATGTTGAGTTTCATCCGCCAGTTGCGATTGGAGGGCATGGGCTTGGATGAGGCGGTGCGCGAGGGTGCGCTCACGCGTTTTCGTCCTGTGCTGATGACCGCTCTCGTCGCGAGCCTCGGCTTCGTGCCGATGGCTTTGGCCGTGGGTGCCGGCGCCGAGGTTCAACGGCCCCTCGCAACGGTGGTCATCGGCGGGGTGCTGTCGTCGACGCTGCTGACGCTGTTCGTCCTTCCCGCGCTGTATCGTCTGGTGCATAAGGGCGACAAGACGATGGACGCGATGACTAGAGCCAATCAGTGACAAAGGGCCACGCACCGCTTCGTCGGTCGATCAGAAAGTAACCCGATTGCGGCGAGCCCTGGGGGCTCGCCATCTTGGCAGACTGGCACCCACCATGACGACGCAGCTCACCTCCATTCGACAACCGCCCGAGTCGCCTTGGCGCGGTCGTATCCGCGTTGGCGACCATTTGGCGGTGTTCGTTGGCGTCCCGGGGGATGCGGCCCGTCATGCGCATCACGCGCATCAGATCGTGTTCTCCGGGGGCGACGGAAGCGGGCTGGTCGTCGATGGGGCGGCTCGGCACGGCGAAGCCTGGATCGTGCACTCGGGGGTGTCACACCGTGTCCGCGCGGGAACTGGGCCAGCCACGTTCATCTACGCCGAGCCCTGGGTCTATACCTTGGAGACCCTTCCGCAGTTCGATGGGATAGCGCTACAGGATGCCGATGCCTGCCTGCAATGGTTGGAAGCGGAATGGCCCGCGACTCCGCTCTCGCCGGAGCTCAGCGCGCTGATTGCGGACGTCGACGGGTTGCTCGGTGAGCCCGTCCGGGTCGGGGACCTGGCGAAACGGCAGAACGTCAGCACCAGCCAGCTCGAACGCCGACTCGGAGCCTCACTCGGCCTGCCGGCGAAGCAGCTCGCCATCTGGCGGCGTCTGCGTTTCGCCATGGGACGGGTGTTGGCCGGCGCTACGCTGACCGCTGCCGCCCATGACGCCGGATTTTCCGACGCGGCTCACTTCTCGCGGTCGCTTCGCGCCACCTTCGGCGTCCGCGCGGACCGCTCGCTGATTCCCGTGGCTCGGGATCATCAGCCACCGTTGGCCGAAGCATCCCGTGAGAGCCAGGCCGGCGTTTCCGGTGAGTCCGAAGACGTCGGCCACCGGAAGGGCTCAATCAGCTGCGACCCGTAATCAACCGGATAGTCGGGCCGCGTGCCGATGCCGAGGTCATCGCTGCTCACCCGGTGACGGGGCGTCCAGAAGGCAGTGCCCAGCAGGCGGTCCCACACGGTCAGGAAGAATCCGAAGTTGACGTCGCCCGAGCGGCCGTACTTGACGTGATGGAAGCGATGCACCGGGGCCCACGCGAATACGTGGCGCAGCGGACCGATTTGGAGGTCGGCATTGCTGTGTTGGAGCAGCAGCTGGATCACGGCGGCGTAGCCCACCAGCGCGACAACGGCCTGCGGCGCCCCCAGCAAAAGCAGCGGCGCGAAGGCCGCCGCGGCTTCGATGCCCTGGTGCAGCGGATGCTTCATCAAGCCGTTGAAGCCGTACATCCGGCGAAGGCTGTGGTGCACTGCATGTAGCTGCCAGAGCCATCCGATCCGATGGCTCGCGTAGTGCGCCAAAGTGAAGCCGACGTCCGCGATCACGATGGCGAGCACCACTTGTGCCGCCAACGGCCACTCGTCGGGCCAGGCCCGCGGGAAGCCAGACCCGGCAACAGCGGCCGCCGCCGTGCTCCACAGCGCGATCCCGGCGAGATTCAGCGACTCGTTGACGCCGGCGTGCGCGAGGTCACGCGGCGTGTCGGGCTGCCACCCGTTCCACTCCGGCTGGTACGGAATGACCCGTTCGACCGCCAGCGACACGCCAATAGCGCAGACCAGCGCAGCCATCAGCGTCCACAAGGGCCAAGCAGGGGCCTGCACGATCCAGACCCCGAGCGCGAGAAATCCGAGAAAGAACAGCGGCGCATAGGTTGTGCGAATCCACATGAGGCAATGCTCCATCGACGTCTTCGAACGCTACGTCGCCGCGAGGTAGCCGTCTTGAAGAATTGGCGCATCGCGGCCGGGCTTTGAGGAAACCGGCCGCGTGCAGATCATTTCAGTGCGTGCCGTGGTGCGCGCCGTCGTGTTCGCTGTGCATGGCGTCGAACTCAGACTTGCTGACCTTGCCGTCCTTGTCCTTGTCCATCATGTCGAAGTGTGCGGCCATGGGATGATCTTTCGGCAGCTCGCTCTTCTCGAGCTGGCCGTCGCCGTTGGTGTCCAGCTTGGCGAAGTCGGGGGCCATCGCGGCATGGTCCTGGCCGGCCGGGGCCGGATGGTTGGCGTGCGGGTTGTCGTTGGACAGCACCAGCGGGCTGGCGAGCAGCATGCCGAGGGCGAGCGTGGTGGTCAGTGTGCGTGACATGGGCATCTCCTGCTCCGTGGGTGAGGGAACGGACCGGGACGTCGGAGCGCCGCCCGGACCGGGATTCACTGCGTGGCCTTTCGCAGTCGAAGGGCGTTCACCACGACCGAGAACGAGCTCAGGCTCATGGCCAGCGCCGCGACCATCGGGCTGAGCAGGGGGCCGCCGAACAGGTACAGCAGTCCGGCAGCCACGGGCACTCCGGCCGCGTTGTAGGCAAAGGCAAACACGAGGTTCTGTTTCATGTTCGCCACGGTCTCCTCCGAGATTCGACGGGCGATCGCGATGCCCTTCAGATCGCCCTTGACCAAGGTCACTTTGGCGCTCGACATCGCCACGTCTGTCCCCGTGCCCATCGCAATGCCCACGTCCGCCTTTGCCAATGCGGGCGCGTCATTAATGCCGTCGCCCGCCATCGCGACTTTCGCCCCTGTGGACTGCAGGCGCTCGACCAATGCCAGCTTGTCGGCCGGCGTAACCTCGCCGTGCACCTCATCGATGCCCAACGCACGGGCCACCGCTTTCGCCGTCGCGTGGCCGTCTCCGGTGGCCATCACGACGCGCATACCGGCGCGGCGCAGCGCAGCGATGGCTTCGGGGCTGGTCGATTTGATGGGGTCCTTCACCGCGAGCAATCCCGCCAGCTGCCCGTCAACGGCCAGATGCATGACGCTGGCGCCGGCGCTGCGCAAGCTCTCGGCGGACGGCGCGAGGGCACCGAGCCGAACGGCGCCCCGCGCCATCAGCGCTTCGTTGCCGAGCATCAGGTGGAGGCCGTCCACCCGGCCGCGGACACCGATGCCGGAATCGGACGAGAAATCCTCGGCCGCGGTGAGCGGTAGGTTGCGACGCCGCGCCTCGTCGACGATGGCCGCCGCCAGCGGATGTTCGCTACCCAGATCGAGCGATGCCGCCCATCGCAAAATCTGGTCTTGGGTGAAACCTGGCGTCGGCAGTACCGCACTGAACGCCGGTCGCCCGGCCGTCAGCGTCCCGGTCTTGTCGACGACTAGCACACTGACACTGCGCAGCGTCTCGATGGCCTCGGCGTCCCGAAACAACACCCCGGAGCGTGCTGCGCGTCCGGTGGCCACCATGATCGACATCGGCGTGGCCAGTCCGAGGGCACACGGGCACGCGATGATGAGCACCGACACCGCGTTGAGCACGCCGTAGGTCCACGACGGTGCCGGGCCGAATAGACCCCAGCCGAGCAGGGTCACCGCCGCGATGGCGAGGACGGCGAGGACGAACCAGTACGCTACGACGTCGGCCATGCGCTGCAGCGGCGCCTTGGACCGCTGCGCCGCCGCCACCAATTGCACGATCTGGCTGAGCAGCGTGTCGCCCCCGACCTTGGTCACCTCGACCAATAGCGCTCCGTTCGCATTCTGCGTGGCGCCGATCACGGCATCGCCCGCCGACTTCTCCACCGGCACCGGCTCGCCCGTCAGCATCGACTCGTCGACGTGCGACCGTCCTTCGAGCACCTTGCCGTCGGTAGGGACTTTCTCGCCGGGCCGGACGCGGACGCGATCGCCGACGTGCAGTTCGCTGATCGGGACGTCCTCATCCGCGCCGTCGGCCTTCAGACGACGCGCGGTCTTCGGGGCCAGGTCCAGCAGGGCCCGGATGGCTGCCGAGGTCTTCGACCGGGCGCTCAGTTCCAGCAGCTGCCCCAGCAGTGTCAGGGAAACGATCACTGCGGCGGCTTCGTAGTACACCCCGACGCGGCCGTGCTCGACGAAGCTGGCCGGAAATACTCCCGGTGCGAGCGTCGCCGCCAAGCTGTACAGGAACGCGGCCGCGACGCCGACGCTGATCAGGCTCCACATGTTGAGCTGACCCGTGCGGAACGAGACCCAGCCGCGGGCGAAGAACGGCCATCCCGCCCACAGCACCACCGGCGTCGTCAGCACCAACTCGATCCAGGTGCGCGCCGCCGGCGACCACCCGGGAACGCGGTGGCCGGCCATCGCGATGGCCAAGACCCCCACCGTGAGCGGCAGCGTCCACCAGAACCGGCGCGTGAAGTCGGCCAGTTCGGGCGAGACCGCATCGTCATCCGCGCCCGGGAGCTCGGGTTCAAGCGCCATGCCGCATTTCGGGCAGTGCCCCGGGCCGAGCTGGCGTACCTCGGGGTGCATCGGGCAGGTGTACCAGGCCCCACCCCCGCTGCCACTCTCGCCGACCGCGGCGGGCGACGGTGTGGGATTGGCAGCCTCGGCGTGCCGGTGGTGAGCGTGGGGGGCGTGCGCCATGGCGTTCTCCTCAGCGCGGACCGTGCTCGGCGAAGGGCGACACGGAGCCGTCCCGATGCACGAGGAACACGGTGTAGGGCCGGACTTCGCCGGAAGGTACTTCCATCCCCGGGGATCCCATCGGCATGCCGGGCACGGTCAGCCCGAGCGCGTCCGGTCGCTCCTTGAGCAGGCGCTGCACGTCTTCGGCCGGCACGTGGCCCTCGACGAAGTAGCCGCCCACTTCCGCCGTGTGGCAGCTGCCGTAGCCCGCCGGAACGCCGACACGGCGTTTCACCGGCTCGACGTTGTCCGACAGCTGGATCTCGGCGCGGAAGCCGGCCTGTTTCATGTGGTCGACCCACAGCGAGCAGCAGCCGCAGGTCGGGCTCTTGTGCACCACCAGAAGCGGCGACGCCGCCGCCGGCGCCGCTGCGGTCGTCTGTGGCGCACTGTCAGTCGACGTGGCCACACTGCACCCCGAGGCGGCAGCTGAGAGGCCGAGCACCAGTGCGATCAGGAGGCGGCTCATGGCGTCGCCTTCTGGGCGCGTCGCGCCGACGACCAGTGGATGTGGACGATGCGCCAGGCGCCGTCGATCTTCTGCAGCAGCATCGTCTCCGCACTGCTCAGCGTCACCGGCTGGCCGTCGCGCTCCACGTGCAGCTCGCTCTCGGTGGCGACCCAAGCGAGGTTACCCTCGGTCTTGACCGTTCGTGCCGTCTGCTGGATGTGCGCGTCTTTCAGGAACGCGGCATCGGAAACGGCGTGCCCGCCCAAGTACTCCTCGGCGGAGCGCTCCGCGCCGCCGCCCTCGAGAATCAGCACGTCGGGCGCCAGAAGGGAGCGGAGCGTGGCGGTGTCGCCGCGACGCAGCGCTTGCGCGAAGGCTTCCACCGTCGCCTCGGGGGTGGATGCCGCTGGCGCGACGTGTTGCGCTCGCGCCGTCGCCAAGGCGGCGGGCGCGTGGGGCGCGTTCTCGTGCGCCGTTGCAAGGATGGGTGCGGCGGCCAGCATGAGGACGCCGGCGGATCGGGTGAAGGTGTGCATTCGTGTGCTCCGGTCAGTGCGCGTGGGGCGGCGCGTTGGGGTCGTCGTGGTGGTCGGCCGGTGCGGCCTCGGTGGCGGCCGCGGCGTCGCCGTGGTCATGCGCCCCGTGGTCGTGACTGCCGTGGTCGTGGGCGGCCGCGCTGCTGCCCTCGGCAACGGCACCGTGGTGATCGCCGCCACCGGCGCTGCCGTTCGGATGCGGCATCGATTCCCCACCGCCGTGCGAGTGGCCGTCGCTCGACGCGACCAGCTCGCGGTAGGACGCCGCATCCATCGTCGGCATCGCTTGCAGGAACGCGACCATGTCCCAGATATAGGGGTCGTCCATGCTTTTGCCCCAGGCCGGCATGCCCGAGGCCTTGATCCCATGCTTGATCACCCAGAAGGCGTGCTCAGGCGAGCGGATGGCCTGCGTCGAAAGGTTCGGCGGCGCCGGATAGAGACCCTGACTCAACTCGGTGCCAGCCGCCCCGGGCGCGAGATGACAGGCCACGCACATCGAGGCGTAGTTGCCCGCACCGCGGCGGATTTGCTCGGCATCGCCCAGCGCAGGGACGACGACGTCGTCCGCCCGAACGGCGATGGCACGCTCGCGAGCGGTTTCGATCAGGCGATACACGGCCGCCGAATGTGGCTCATCAGCGCCGGGATGCACGACGCCGAAATAGATGACGCCGGTCGCGCCGAGCAGGCCGACGCCGCCGATCACCAAAGCGGATTTCAGGAAATTCATGTTCGACTCCAAGGCTTAGCGGGGACGACGCGGCGGGTTGCCGAAGCTGGGGTCAGCGCTGACTTTTCGCGCCACCGTGCCGGCGGGGTTCCGGTACCAGCCCGGGTCGCTGTAATCGCCCGGACGCAGGTCGTCGCGAACCTTCACCACAGTGAACATCCCGCCCATCTCCAGCGGTCCGAACGGACCGTTGCCGGCCATCATCGCCAGCGTGTTCGGCGGTCCCTGCATGTGGCCGCTGTCGGTGTGCTTCTGGTGCTCGGCCATGCCGAACTCGCCCATGGCCATGTAGCCAGGAAGCATCTTGCGGATGCGCTCTTCGACCCCGCGCTGATTGACGCCCAGCGTGTTCGGAATGTCGTGGCCCATCGGCCCCATCGTGTGATGCGACATGTGGCAGTGGAACGCCCAGTCACCCGGTACGGCAGTGAATTCGATGTCGCGCATCTGGCCGACGCCGATGATCTCAGTCACTTCCGAGCGCCACTGGTTACGCGGCCACCGTCCGCCATCGCCGCCCGTGACGTGGAACTGCACCCCGTGCAGGTGGATCGGGTGATTCCACATGCTCAGATTGCCCATGCGAATCCGCACCCGCTCGCCGGTACGTGCCACGATCGAATCGATCGCCGGGAACACCTTCGAGTTGAAGGTCCACAGGTCGAAGTCCTGCATGATCGCGGGGTCCGGGCGTCGCGTGCCGGGATGCAGGGCGAAGTTGTGGATCAGGAAGGCGTAGTCGCGGTCGACCGGCGCCGGGTCCTCGCCCTTCGGATGGATGATGAAGAGCCCCATCATGCCCATGGCCAGTTGCACCATTTCATCGGCATGCGGGTGGTACATGTGCGTGCCGTGCTGCTGCAGGGTGAACTCGTAGACGTAGGTCTCGCCCGGACCGATCTGCGGCTGGGAAAGACCGCCCACGCCGTCCATGCCCGACGGCAGGATCAGGCCATGCCAATGGATGGTGGTGGCCTCCTTCAGTCGATTCGTCACGAAAATTCGCACGCGATCGCCTTCGACGGCTTCGATGGTCGGGCCCGGCGTGCTGCCGTTGTAGCCCCAGCAGATCGCCTTCGAGCCCGGCGCGAACTCGTGTTCGAACTCTTCCGCGACGAGGTGGAACTCTTTGACTCCGCCATTCATGCGGTAGGGCAGCGTCCAGCCGTTCAAGGTGCGGACCTTGCCGGATCGCCCGGCGCCGCGGCGCTCGGGCGCGATCGGAGCGGCAGGCGTTGCCCCGTGTTCGGCGTGGCCAGCATGGTCCTGCGCAACGACAAGGCCAGTGGCGGCCGCGCCGGCCAGGCCCACACCGGCGGTGCGAAGAAGATCGCGTCGGGACATCGTGCTCATCGGGTTTCTCCCTGACCACCGTCATCGGGGTGGTCTTGCTGGTGATTCGGGTCTTCGCGCTGGGCTTCTTCCGCTTCGTCATCGGGAGGGCCGTGCGCGCTGTGATCCATGCCTTCCATCGGCGCTTGGACCGGGTTCGCGCTGCCATGCTGGCTGTGGTCCATGCCGGGCATCGGCGCCTGTGCCGACGGGCTCGCGGTGCCGTGTTGGCTGTGGTCCATGCCTTCCATGGGCGCTTGGGTCGACGGGGTCGCGCTGCCGTGCTGGCTGTGGTCCATGCCGGGCATCGCGCTGTGATCCATCGCCCCCATACCGCCCTTGGGCGTCAGGATGTCTTGCACGCTGGGCGTCGGCTCGCTGGGCGCGGCGTCGCTCGGCAGTCGCTGCCCGACGGCCTGCATCAATTCGACGCGAGCGAGCCAGTAATCGCGCACGGCCTCGAGATAGCTCTGGTAAGCGTCGTATTCCTCGACCTTCGCCTGCACCAGTTCGAACACGCCAATCAGCATGAAGTTCTGCTCTTGCTGGCTGCGCTCAACGATGCGTTCGCGCTGCGGGATCAACGCGTCTCGATGCAAGGCCACGATCTGCCGGTGCTCGCTCAAAGCACGCGATCCGGTGCGCACGGCGTTGGTGACGTTCAGCTCAGCGAGCTGGACGCGGGCCTGTGCTTCCGCCAGCAGCGCTTCGGCGCGAGCGAGCTTGCTCTGACCTTGGTTGAACACTGGGAGCTCAAGGCTCAGCGTCGGGCCAGTGAGGTATGCGCCGTCAGCCTCCTTTTCACGCTCAGCCCCGGCGGAAACGCCGCCGAACCAGCGCGTGGCGCGAGTCGTGCGCAACGCCGAGCGCAATTGCGACTCCCGAAGACGTGCGGCCTGAAGCTCGAGGCTGGACGATTCGGCGATGCGAACCAGCGCGTCGGCCTCGTCCTCGGTAGCTACCGGCATCGGCAGGCGATCCGCCAAAGACCATTCGCCGTCGGCAGGACCGAGGCCGAGAAGGTTGCCGAAAGCAAGGCGCTCGCGCAGCGCTTCGGCACGCGCTTGCGCCGCGTCGATGCGCGCCTGTGTTGCCACCGCCTGCTCGCGCTTGAGCTGCAGCTCGCTGATGTTGCCGGCGTCATAGAAGCGCTGCGCCAGCTCGGCGGTGGCGTCCGCGCCCTCAGCGACGGCCGAGCGCATGTCCGCGACCTGCTGTGCCGCGACGGCCCGATACCACGACGCCTCGACCTCAACGGTCAGGCCGATCACAGCCTGCGCCACTTCGATGCTGTGGCGCTCGTACTGCTGTCGGGCCCAGCGCATGCGAACCGGCAGAAGCAGCACGTCGACGAACGGCAGCGATACCCCCACGGTCTGGTTGTACCCGGCGCCAGGGCTCAGATTCATCCGGGCAAAGGACACGCCGGGGTTCGCCACTTCCACGGCGTCGATCACCTCGGCGCGGGCGAGACCCAGCCGGGCATAGGCCTCGCGCATGCGCGGACTGCGCAGCAAGGCGATGGCGACGGCGCGATCCCGGTCGATGGGCGCGGCGAGGCGTTCGCGAAGGTCGATTGGCGGCTCGTCGGCGGCCATTTTCGTCAGGGCCGGTGCGCCCCGCGCTTCCAGCAGGCGATTGACCTGAGCGTCATCAGGGCGTGGGGACAGGGAAGCGCAGCCCCCCAAAAGGGAAGCGAGAGCCACAGCCAGAGCGCTGCGGCGAAACAAAGGATTCATGGTGGTCTCCGGAACTCAGCGGCAAGAAAGCCGCGTCATCCGCCTGTCCGACGACAGGCAGGGGCGTTCAGCGGGCTTGGTGCCCGCTCAGGAGATCGGTGCGATCGGTGGTCGGAGGCCGGGGGAGCGCGGCGCACTGGGCACAGCGGTCACGTCGAGGGTCGCCACCGGCGGCCAGACGGCCACCAACGCCACCACCGGCGGGACGGAGGCCAACACGACGGTGCCGTGGTGGATGCAGGCGCAAGCGCAGCGGCCGTCCTCGCAGCAGTCGGTGGCGGCACTGGAGTGAGGGTCCGCCGCTTCCGCTGGGGCTGCGGCGACGCTGTCGTGGCAGCCGCCATGGGTTTCGGATGCCAGAGCCGCCGGAGCATCCGGAGGCGCCCCGTGACCAGCCATGCCCGCCGCCATGGCTACGCCAGCGACGCCATTGATCACGAGGATCACAGCGAGGAGCAGGTGCAGCAGGGTGCGGACGGGTAGCATGAACCCAAGTCTACATCGGCATACGTTAAGCGCCACCCGGCTGCGCCAGGTCGGCCAGGATTGGGCAGTCCGGGCGGCTGTCGCCGCGGCAGTTCCGGGCCAAATCCAGCAGCGTGTCGCGCATCGCCGCCATCTCTCGGATTCGCGCCTCGAGCTCGTCGGCGTGCGCGAGGGCCAAGGTCTTGACCTCGCGACTGCTGCGCCCTGGGTCCGCCCATAGTCCAAGCAGGACCTCGATCTGCTTCATCGAGAACCCCAGCAGCCGGGCGCGCTTGATGAAGCGGAGCCGATGCACGTCCGCGTTCGCGTAGAGGCGGTAGTTGCTGTCCGTGCGCGCCGCGGCCGGTATCAGCCCCATCGCCTCGTAGTGCCGGATCATCTTGGCCGACACGCCGGACAACGCCGCTGCCTCCCCGATGGTGTGGGGTCCACTCGGCACGGGGACGGGTCGATCGGCTCGCCGCGTCATCGGTCGCTCCTCGGGGTCCAGCGCTTGAGCAGTAGTGTATTGCCGACCACGCTGACGCTCGACAGCGCCATTGCGGCGGCGGCCACGATTGGATTGAGCAGGCCGGCGGCGGCCAACGGAATGCCGACGGCGTTGTAGACGAACGCCCAGAACAGGTTCTGGCGCATCTTGCGGACCGTGCGTCGCGACAAATCCAGCGCGTCGGCCACCAGGCGCGGGTCGCCGCGCATCAGGGTGATCCCCGCCGTCTCCATGGCGACGTCGGTGCCCGATCCCATCGCCATGCCAACCCGCGCGGCGGCCAGCGCCGGCGCGTCGTTGATGCCGTCGCCCACCATGGCGACGGGGCCATGCCGGGCGAGGTCCGCGACCACGGTCGCTTTGCCTTCCGGCAGCACGCCGGCATGCACGTCCTCGGCAGCGATGCCGACCGCCTGCGCCACGTGGGCCGCTGCCAAGGCGTGATCCCCGGTGACGAGCACGGGGCGGATGCCGTCGGCCTTCAGCAGCGTGATCGCCTCGACGGCTTCCGGGCGAAGCGCATCGCCGAACACCATTAGCGCGACAAGGCGGCGCTCTGTTGCGCTGACGTCGGCCAACCACGACACGCTCATGCCCTGAGCCCCAGCCGCGTCGGCGCCATCGATGAGGGGGTGGCGGTCAACGCCGAGCTCGTCCATCCACCGACCGCTGCCCAAGGCGTACGTCGCCCCGCCAACCACCGCCTGAACGCCACGGCCGGGGATGGCTTTCACCTGCTCGGGGCGCCCAATGGCCAGCCCCTCGGCCTCCGCCGCCATGACCACCGCTTTCGCCAACGGGTGCTCGCTGTCCTGCTGCACGGCTGCGGCGAGCGCCAGCGCCTCGCTGCGAGGTCCGGCCGCCGGATAGAAGCCGGCCAAGCGTGGGCGGCCTTCGGTTAGGGTGCCGGTCTTGTCGAACGCGACGACGCGGACATCGCGGGCTGCTTCCAAGGCCACCGCGTCGCGCACCAAAATGCCTGCCCGGGCGGCCAGACCGGTGCCCGCCATGATCGCCGTAGGCGTTGCCAGACCCAACGCGCACGGACAGGCGATCACCAGCACCGCCACGCTGGTGATCAGCGCACGCTCCCAGTCGCCGGTGACCAAGCCCCAGCCCATCAGAGTTCCGACAGCCATCAGCACCACGGCGGGGACGAAGATGGCGCTGATCCGGTCTACCAAACGCTGGATCGGTGGCTTACGAAGCTGGGCGTCCTCGACGAGACGAACGATTCGGGCGAGCGTGCCCTCGGCTGCAGATGCCCGAGCCACCAGGGTCAGCCGTCCTTCACCGTTTATCGAACCGCCGGTCACCCGATCGCCGACGAGCTTGACGACGGGCAAAGGCTCGCCCGTCAGCATCGATTCGTCGACGTGCGTTTCCCCATCGAGGAGATCGCCATCGACCGGAATGCGTTCACCGGGCCGAACCACCAGTCGATCGCCCGCACGCACTCGTTCGATCGGCCACGTCACCTCGGTGCCGTCATCTTGCACAAGGCAGGCCAACGCGGGTCGCAAGTCCTGAAGTGCCCGGATGGCCGCCGACGCATCGCGCTTCGCGCGAGCCTCCATCCACTTACCCAGAAGCACGAGAGTGATGATTGCCGCCGACGCTTCGAAGTACAGCGCCGCGCCCGATCCGGCTCTCGGATCGATCAGGTGCCAGACGCTCAAGCCGTAGCCTGCCGTGGTCCCCAGCGCAACCAGCACGTCCATGTTGGCGCTGCCTGAGCGAACCGCTGACCAGGCTCCGCGGTAGTAGCGCGCCCCGATCCAGAACTGCACGGGTGTCGCGAGCGCCCATTGCCAGACGCCGGGGAGCATGGCGTGGACGCCGAAGGGCATCAGCAGCATGGGCGCGACCAGCGGCAAGGTCAGTGCGCTGGCGACAAGCAATTGCCAACGCAGCATCGACGAGGTCGTGTCTACTGGCCGAGGGGAGACCCCGGATCGGACGCGACCGGTGTACCCAGCGCGTTCGATAGCGCGCAAAAGCGCCTCCGCGTCGGAAATCGTGCCCTCGACACGAGCGGTATCGGTTGCGAGGTTCACGCTGGCTTCGGTTACGCCAGGCACTTCGGCGAGCGCGGATTCGACACGACCCACGCAGGACGCACACGTCATCCCCTCGACTTCCAGGGTCAGGGATGATGGAGTCGAAAAAGTGTCCGGCATGGGCGTTCTCCGCATCGGTCGGAGCCTAGGCTCCGCCTTGCCATGATGGGAAGGTCAAGCCCCCCCCCAAAGACCGCCGAACTTGACCTTCCCACCAAGGGAAGGGTCACGCTGCTTTCAGTCCACCCAGAGGCCCTCACCATGCGCTTCCATGTCCCTCAAATGACCTGCGGCCATTGCGTCAAGACGCTGCGGACGGCGTTCGACAAGGCGCTTCCTGGCCATCAAATCGACATCGACCTCGCCACGCGCGAGGTCCGCAGTGACGATACCGACCCGCGCGTTCTGGCCGAGGCGATACGCGCCGCCGGGTACGAGGCCCGAACCGTTGATTAAGCAAGGCGCATGCGCAAAAGCCCCGGGGCGAAACGCCCCGGGGCCAGCGGTCAAAGCAAGGGCAGACCGAAGGCGAACACGGCGCCGATCAGCGTGAGGATCACTGCTGCACCATAGATCCGATGGGACCAGCGGCGAAGGCTTGCGCACACCTCGGCTTGCGCTCGATCCGCGGGACACGGCAGGCGCCGGGCATTCCAGAGCAGCGCGCCCGAAACTGCGAGTGCTGCGGTCGCGGCACCAAACACCCAGCCTTTCTGCTCTGACAGCCAGATCAGCTGGGGAGCGGCCGAAACCAGGCCGGCCAGAGCGGCGCCCGCGCCGAGGCTGACCATGACCGCGGGCAGCACGCAGCACACCAGTGTTCCGACGCTGGTCAACAGTGCGCCCGTCGCACCCCACGCCGTGGTGCGCAGGGGTCTCAGCGCATCACCCGCCACGTTCGACCTCGGCCTTGATGTCCGCGTGTCAAGCGACACCCAGTTTCACGCATTAAGGCGACACCCAGATTCACGCACCCCGGGACGGTTCGAGGTTCAGTTCCGTGTGGTGCCGAGCGTGGCTTCGAGGTCTCTGAGTCGGTAGCTCCTTCC
>Ga0208370_100145_pt1 | contig 22152 bp, 18 predicted proteins | sample Subbio12Jun_QV11_FD_184822 | JGI IMG/M metagenome (GOLD analysis project Ga0208370, IMG submission 184822) | Serpentinite rock and fluid subsurface biosphere microbial communities from McLaughlin Reserve, California, USA -CR12Jun_QV11 (SPAdes) | ecosystem: Environmental > Terrestrial > Deep...
GGGTCGCGGCCTGCGCCGGGACGACGAGGGGTTCCGAAACCTCATGCCTTGCCCGAAGAAGAACCCACCCGGGGCTCCTCCCCGCGCAGCAGCCGACCGATATTGGCGCGGTGCTGGACGATGACGATGGCGGCAATGGCGATCAGCGGCGGGATCACCGCAGGATACCCCAGCGCCCAGGCCACCACCGGCGCGGCGATGACGCTGACCAGCGAGGACACCGAGGAAATCCGGCTGACGAACAGCGTCAGCCCCCAGATCGCCGCGCAGGCGAGCATCGCCGGCCATGCCAACGCGCCGAGGGCTCCGGCAGCGCTGGCAAAGCCCTTGCCGCCCTTGAAGGCGAGCCAGGGCGTGAAGCAATGCCCCGCCACCGCCGCGACAGCGGCGATGCCCTCGGTGCCCGGCCACACGGCCCGGGCGACCAGCACCGCTGCCACCGCCTTTCCCGCATCGAGCAGCACCGTTGCTGCGGCCAGCCCCTTGTTGCCGGTGCGCAGCACGTTGGTCGCCCCGATGCTGCCGCTGCCGATCTTGCGCACATCCCCCAGCCCCGCCGCGCGGGTGAGGATCAGGCCGAAGGGGATCGAGCCGGAAAGAAAGCCCAGCAGGGCGGCGAACAGCGGTTCCATGGGGCTGTCATAGCCGCCTCGGCCGATTCGTCTAAGGCAATGTGCCTGTCCGACCCGCGCCCACGGGTATTACGGTCCAACCATACTTTCGCACCTTTCGCCGAGCCGCTAGGCTGCGCGGCATGGACGCAAGCCACCCCATCAACCGCCTGACCGAACGGGAGAAAGAGGCGCTGCGCGCGTGGCTGAACCACAAGTCGGCCAAGGAAATCGCGCTCGATCTCGGCATCACGCACCATGCGGTCGAAAAGCGGCTCAAGATGGCGCGCACCAAGCTGGGCGCGGCAAGCTCGCTCGAAGCGGCGCGGGTGCTGGCGGCGGCTGAGGGCACTCAAGGAGGTTACAGCCAGACCGTAACCGGTTCGCCCGACCTATCGCTGCCTGCCGATCCACGCCCATCATGGCCCCACCGAACCCTTGTTACCGGAGGACTTGCCATGTTCGCACTTACCGTTCTGGGCCTCATCCTTGCCGCCGCCTACCCGTCTGATGCGCCCACCGAGATCGAAATCGACGGCGATCTCGGCAAACTGTTTGCCCACCACGACACCAATGACAGCGGCTTTCTCGAAAGCCCCGAGTCCCCCTTCGTGGAGATCGCCTTTATCGACGATACCGGCTCCGAACCGCTCGACGGCAAGGCCGTCATCGGCGGTGGTGCCGCTCCCGATCAGATCGCCGAGTTCTATGCCATGGCCGACACCGACGGGGACCAGCGGATTTCCCTCGCCGAATTCACCGACTGGAGCAAAGCGCGCTGGGCGGAGATGGGGATCGAGGTCAAGACCATCCTCAAGGTGCTCCCTGCGCCCGAGAGTTGACCGCAAGCACCGCCTCGGCCATCGCCTGCCCGCGATGACCAACCCGCGCGCGCCCATCCTGCTGTTCGATTCCGGCGTCGGCGGGCTCACCGTGTACGATGCGCTGCGCAAGGTGCTGCCGCAAGCGCCGGTGATCTATGCCGCCGACCTTGCCGGCCTGCCCTATGGCACAAAGACCGAGGCGCAGATCGCCGCGCGGGTGGCAGGCTTGCTGGGGCGGATGGCGGAGCGCTGGCAGCCGCGCCTTGCCTGCATTGCCTGCAACACCGCGAGCACCATCGCGCTGGGCATGGTGCGCGATGTGCTGGCGATCCCGGTGGTCGGCACAGTCCCCGCGATCAAGCCTGCTGCCGCAATCACGCAGAGCGGCACGATCGGCCTGGTCGGCACCGAGGCGACCATACGGCAGGCCTATGTCGATGATCTCGAAACGCAATTCGCGCAAGGCAAGCGCCTGCTGCGGATCGCCGCGCCGGGGCTGGTGCAGGCCGCCGAGGCCAAGCTGCGCGGGCTCGCCGTCGATCCGGGGCTGATCGCCGAGACCCGCGCGCGCCTTGCGGCGATGGCCGGTGCGGAGGAAATCGACACGCTGGTGCTGGCCTGCACCCACTTCCCGCTGCTGGGCGAGGAACTGGCCGCCGCCTTCGGGCGCGCGGTGCGGCAGGTCGACGGCGCGGCGGGCATCGCGCGGCGGATCGCGCACCTGCTGGAGGGCCAGAGCTTTGCTGCAAGCCGCCCAAACCGCTTCGTCGTCACCGGCCCGCTCGCCGGGGCCGAGGGGCTGGAGGGTGCCCTCGCCGCACGCGGCTTCGGGGCGGCGGAGGCCTTCTGAGCCCTGCCCCGCCCTGCGAGCCGCTCGCAAAGATCGTGATAGCAAATACGCCCGCCCGCCCCTAGATACGCGTGCTGAAACCTTCCGCCTTCTGGCACGTTAGGGTCGGACAACAACCCCATAGCAGGAGCCGCGCCCGCCCCGGCAAGGTGGCCGCGAGAGCAGCGAGACGCGAGTGAACTACGACCAGATTTTCGATTCCGCGATCGACCGTCTGCACGAGGAAGGCCGCTACCGCGTCTTCATCGACATCATGCGCAACAAGGGTGCCTATCCCAACGCGCGCTGTTTTCACGGGCACAACGGCCCCAAGCCGATCACCGTGTGGTGTTCCAACGACTATCTGTGCATGGGCCAGCACGACAAGGTGATCGGCGCGATGGAGGCCGCGCTGCATGATGTCGGCGCAGGCAGCGGCGGCACCCGCAACATCGGCGGCAACACGCACCTCCACGTCGAACTCGAAGCCGAGCTTGCCGACCTCCACGGGAAGGACGCAGCGCTGCTGTTCACCAGCGGCTACGTATCGAACGACGCGACGCTTTCGACGCTGGCCAAGCTGTTGCCGGGCTGCGTGATCTTCTCCGACGAACTGAACCACGCCAGCATGATCGCGGGCATCCGCAATTCGGGCTGCGAGAAGAAAGTGTTCCGCCACAATGACGTGGCGCATCTGGAGGCGCTGCTGGCGAGCGTGGACATCGACACGCCCAAGCTGATCGCCTTCGAGAGCGTCTATTCGATGGACGGCGATATCGCCCCGATCCACGCGATCTGCGACCTCGCCGAAAAATACAACGCCTTGACCTATATCGACGAGGTCCACGCGGTCGGCATGTATGGCGCGCGCGGCGGCGGCATCTCCGAGCGGGACAATGCGGCGCACCGGATCGACATCATCGAAGGCACGCTGGGCAAGGCCTTCGGGGTGATGGGCGGCTACATTGCCGCCAGCGCCAAGGTGGTGGACTGCATCCGCTCCTATGCGCCGGGGTTCATCTTCACGACCTCGCTTTCGCCGGTGCTGGTGGCGGGCGTGCTCGCCTCGGTGCGGCATCTGAAGGAGAGCAGCGTGGAGCGCGATGCGCAGATGCGCGCGGCCGCCCTGCTCAAGCTCAAGTTTGCCGAGGCGGGCCTGCCGGTGATGGATTCGGTCACCCACATCGTGCCGCTGATGGTCGGCGATCCGGTCCGCGCCAAGAAGATCAGCGACATCCTGCTGGCGGAATACGGCGTCTATGTGCAGCCGATCAACTTCCCCACCGTGCCGCGCGGCACCGAGCGCCTGCGCTTCACACCGGGTCCGCACCATACCGAAGCCATGATGGACGAGCTGACCGCGGCGCTGGTGGAAATCTGGGACCGGCTGGAACTGGGGCTTGCCGAGGCGGCCTGACTTGCACGGCCCTGCCGTAGCGTCCTTTGTCAGGCGCTCGGGCTGCGCTAGCACTCTGCCGCAACAGATTCGGGAGAGTGATAGAATGGGCGGCACGCCTGACCAGACTTACGCAGAGGTCGTTCTCGGGCGGCGCAGCATCCGCGGATACCTCGACAAGCCCGTCCCGCGCGCGCTGATCGCGGAGGTGCTGGCGCTGGCGATGCGCTCCCCCACGTCGATGAACACGCAGCCCTGGCACTTCCACGTCATCACCGGCGAACCGCTCGACCGCATCCGGCGCGGCAATACCGAGCGCATCCTTGCAGGCGTTCCCGACAGCCGCGAGTTCCGGCGGGGTGAGCCCTTCGCGGGCATCCACCGCGAACGGCAGGTCGAAGTCGCCAAGCAATTGTTCGGCGCGATGGGCATCGCGCGCGACGACGCCGCCGCCCGGCAAGACTGGGTGCTGCGCGGCTTCCGCCAGTTCGATGCGCCGGTGTGCGTGATCGTCACCTATGACCGCGAGCTTTCCGGCAGCGACGACACCGCCTTCGATTGCGGCGCGGTAACAACGGCGCTGGTCAACGCGGCATGGTCGAAAGGGCTGGGCTGCGTCATCAACTCGCAAGGCATCATGCAAAGCCCCGTGGTGCGCGAACACGCCGGGATCCCCGAGGATCAGGTGATCATGAAGGCCGTCGCGATGGGCTGGCCCGATCCCGATTTCCCGGCCAACGCGGTGGTGTCCCTGCGCAAGAGCGTGGACGAGGCGGCGCGGTTCGTGGGGTTCGATTGAGCGGAAGTCATCAGCTATTGAGGACTGCCGCAGAACCTTTGAACGTCTGATCGTGGGTGGGTTGCTGCCACCCTCAACCGTCGCCCCGTGTCAAGCACGGGGCGACGAGGGGTGCGGTGTCCGATACCGGCTCGATCCCCGAATGTCGGCTTTTTGACCCTGATCGGGAAAAGCCGACGTCCTCCCTCACCTCGGCAGTTCGCTCACTCCCATCAGCGCCTCATCCACCGCACGGGCGGCCTGGCGGCCTTCGCGGATCGCCCACACCACCAGGCTCTGCCCGCGCCGCATGTCGCCGCAGGCGAACACGCCCGGCACGCTGGTGGCGTAGCTGTCGGTATCGGCGGCGACATTGCCCCGGTCGGACAGCGCCACACCCGCCTGTTCCAGCAGCCCGGCCTTGCGCGGACCCACAAAGCCCATCGCCAGCAGGATCAGATCGGCCGGAATCACGAAAGCGCTGCCCGCGATTTCCTGCATCTGGCCGCCGACCCATTGGACGCGCACACATTCGAGCCCGGTGACGGTCTCGCCGTCGCCCAGCACGCGCTTCGCCAGCACCGCCCAGTCGCGCTCCACGCCTTCCTGGTGGCTTGACGAGGTGCGCAGCTTCATCGGCCAATCGGGCCAGGTCAGCGCCTTGTCTTCCTTTTCCGGCGGCTTGGGCATGATTTCGAGCTGCGTGACGCTTTTCGCGCCCTGCCGGTTCGAGGTGCCGACACAGTCGCTCCCCGTATCCCCGCCGCCCAGCACCACCACGTGCTTGCCGGTCGCGGTCAGGCTGCCGCGCGGCGCGGCGCGCAGCTCGTCATCACCCGCGACGCGCTTGTTCTGCTGGGTGAGGAATTCCATCGCAAGGCGCACGCCGGGCATCTCGGCACCGGGGATCGCGAGCTGGCGCGCGTCCTCCGCGCCGCCCGCCAGCACCACCGCGTCGAAGTTCTCCTGCAAGGACTTGAACGAGATGTCAACGCCCACTTCCTTCGAGGTTTTGAACGTCACCCCTTCCGCTTCCATCTGCTGGGCGCGGCGGTTGATGAGGTGCTTTTCCATCTTGAAATCGGGGATGCCGTAACGCAGCAGCCCGCCGACGCGGTCGCTCTTCTCGAACACCGTGACCGAATGCCCCGCGCGCGCCAGTTGCTGCGCGCAGGCAAGCCCCGCCGGGCCGGAGCCGACGATGGCGACCGACTTGCCGGTGCGCTGTGCGGGCACCTGCGGCGTGATCCAGCCTTCCTTCCACCCCCGGTCGACGATGGCGCATTCGATCGACTTGATGGTCACCGGTTGGTCGATGATGTTGAGCGTGCAGGCCGCCTCGCACGGCGCCGGGCAGATGCGCCCCGTGAATTCCGGGAAATTGTTGGTGGAGTGGAGCATGGCCAGCGCGCGCTTCCAGTCCGCCTCGTAGACGAGGTGGTTCCAGTCCGGGATCATGTTGTTCACCGGACAGCCGTTGTGGCAATAGGGGATGCCGCAATTCATGCAGCGCGAGGCTTGGCCCGTCAGCGTCGCGTCATCCGGCTGGATGACGAATTCGCGGTAGTTTTTCAGCCGTTCCTTCGGGTCGAGATAGTCGCGCTCGCGGCGGTCAAGCTCGAGAAATCCGGTTTCCTTGCCCATACTTGTATCTCGTTCCTGAAATCTATTCGGCTGCGACGCTGGCGGCTTCGTGGCGCTCCGCCTCGAGCTTTTTCAGCGCCTTGGCATAGTCGCGCGGCATCACCTTGACGAAGCGGGGCAGCGCCGCCTCCCAGTCCGCCAGCAACGCGCCCGCCAGCTTGCTGCCGGTGTGGAGCTGGTGCCGTTCGACAAGGATGCGCAGCCGCTCGGCATCGTGGCGCAGCATGTCGCCCATGCCGAAGTCGTTCACCGAGCGCGGGCGCTGCGAAGGCCGCCCGGTGCCCTCGTCAGCATCCGGCCCCGCCGTGATCGGCAGCAGGTCGACCTGCGCGTGGTTGACCAGGTCCGAGAACGCCCCCTCGGGATCATAGACATAGGCGACCCCGCCGCTCATCCCGGCGGCAAAATTGCGCCCGGTCTTGCCGAGCACCACCACCACGCCGCCGGTCATGTATTCGCAGCCGTGATCCCCGGTGCCCTCGACCACCGCGACGGCGCCCGAATTGCGCACCGCGAAACGCTCGCCCGCGACGCCGCCCAGATAGGCCTCGCCCGCAATCGCGCCGTAGAGCACGGTGTTGCCGACGATGATGTTCTCCTCAGCCGCGCGCGGGGCCTCAGGCGGCTGGCGCACGATGATCCGCCCGCCCGACAATCCCTTGCCGACATAGTCGTTGGCATCGCCGACCAGATCGAGCGTCACCCCGTGGGCGAGCCACGCACCGAAGCTCTGTCCGGCCACGCCCTTCAGGTTGATGCGGATCGTGTCGGTCGGCAGGCCCTCGTGCCCGTGCGCCCTCGCCACCTCGCCCGAAAGCATCGCGCCGACGGTGCGGTTGACGTTGCGCACCTCGCTCGCGATCTGCACCGGCTGCCTGGTTTCGATGGCGCTGCGGCAATCGGCGATCAGCCGGTTATCGAGCGCGCCGTCAAGCCCGTGGTCCTGCACGCCCGTCTGGCGCAGCGAGGCACCTTCCTTCAGCGGCACCTGGTGGAGGATGCGGCTGAGGTCGATCCCGCGGGCCTTCCAGTGCCGCTCCATCCGGCGGGTGTCGAGCAGATCGACCCGGCCGACCATCTCGGCGACGGTGCGCAGGCCCAGCTCGGCCATGATCTGGCGCAATTCCTCGGCAACGAAGAACATGTAGTTGACCACGTGTTCCGGCTGGCCGGTGAAGCGCGCGCGCAGCACCGGGTCCTGCGTGGCGACGCCGACGGGGCAGGTGTTGAGGTGGCACTTCCTCATCATGATGCACCCGGCCGCGATCAGCGGGGCGGTGGCGAAGCCGAATTCGTCCGCGCCGAGCAGCGCGCCGATGGCGACGTCCCGCCCGGTGCGCAGGCCGCCATCGACCTGCACCGCGATCCGTTCCCGCAGATCGTTGAGCAGCAGGGTCTGCTGGGTCTCGGCAAGGCCGATTTCCCACGGGCTGCCCGCATGGGTCAGCGAGGTCAGCGGCGATGCACCCGTGCCCCCGTCATAGCCTGCGATGGTGACATGATCCGCGCGTGCCTTGGAGACGCCCGCCGCGACCGTGCCGACGCCGACTTCGGACACCAGCTTGACCGAGATGCGCGCGGCCGGGTTCACGTTCTTGAGGTCGTGGATCAGCTGCGCCAGATCCTCGATCGAATAGATGTCGTGATGCGGCGGGGGCGAGATCAGGCCCACGCCCGGGGTCGAGTGCCGCACCGCGCCGATACGCTTGTCGACCTTGTGCCCCGGCAACTGCCCGCCCTCGCCGGGCTTGGCCCCTTGTGCCATCTTGATCTGGATGTCGTCGGAATTGACGAGGTATTCGGTGGTGACGCCGAAACGGCCCGATGCGACCTGCTTGATCCGGCTGCGCATCGAATCGCCATTGGGCAGCAGCCTGAAGCGGAACGGCTCCTCCCCGCCTTCGCCGGTGTTCGAGCGCCCGCCGATGCGGTTCATCGCGATCGCCATGGTCGAATGCGCCTCGTGGCTGATCGAGCCGAGGCTCATCGCACCGGTCGAGAAGCGCTTCACGATTTCGCTGGCAGGTTCCACCTCGTCGAGCGGGATCGGCTGATCCGCCTTCTTGAATTCGAGCAGGCCCCGGATCGTCAGCAGGCGTTCGGACTGCTCGTTGATGCTGGCGGCAAATTCGGCATAGTTCTTCGGGTCATTGCCGCGCACCGCGTGCTGGAGCGCCGCGACATTCTGCGGCGTCCAGGCGTGTTCCTCGCCGCGCAGGCGGTATTGGTAGATGCCCCCCACATCGAGCATCCCGTCATACAGCGGGTTGTCGCCATAGGCTTGCCCGTGGCGGCGCAGAGCCTCCTCGGCGACTTCGGCAAGGCCGATGCCCTCGATGGTGGTGGCGGTGCCGGTGAAATACTTTTCGACGAAGGCGGAGGACAGCCCCACCGCATCGAAGATCTGCGCGCCGCAATAGGACTGATAGGTCGAGATGCCCATCTTCGACATGACCTTGCGGATGCCCTTGCCCACGCCCTTGATGAAGTTCTGCTGCACCTTGGCCGGGGCAAGATCGGGGTGGCGCTTGGCCCGCAGCGCTTCGATGGTCTCGAAGGCAAGGTAGGGGTTGATCGCTTCCGCGCCGTAGCCCGCCAGAACGCAGAAATGGTGCACCTCGCGCGCCTCGCCGGTTTCGACCACGAGCCCGGTCTGCATCCTGAGGCCCTGCCGCACGAGGTGGTGGTGGACCGCTGCGGTCGCCAGCAGCGCGGGCATCGGCACGCGAGTTTCGGACTGGCCGCGGTCGGAAAGCACCAGAATATTGTGATCCTGAAGCACCGCCTCGGTCGCCGCCCAGCACATTTCCTTCAGAGCCATTTCAAGCCCTTCGGCCCCGCTCTTCGCATCCCACGTGATGTCGATGGTGGCACAGCGGAACGCGCCGTCGAGCGCCTCTTCCACCGAGCGGATCTTGGCGAGGTCCTCGTTGGTGAGGATCGGCTGATCGACCTCCAGCCGCTTGTGCGTGCCCGCATCGCGGCCCAGGAGGTTCGGGCGCGGGCCGATCATGCTGGTGAGGCTCATCACCAGTTCCTCGCGGATCGGGTCGATCGGCGGGTTCGTCACCTGCGCGAAGTTCTGCTTGAAATAGTCGTAGAGCAGCCGCGCGCGGTTGCTCAAAACGGCAATCGGCGTGTCGGTGCCCATCGAGCCGACCGGATCGTCGCCCTCCACCGCCATCGGTTCGAGGAAGCGGCTGATATCTTCCTGCGTGTAACCGAAGGCCTGCTGGCGCTGGAGCAGGGTCGATTCCTCCGCCGGAATTGCCGCCAGCTCGGGGACGATATCGGTAATGTCCGACAGCTTGTACTGCGCCTGATGCAGCCATTCGGCGTAGGGCTCGGCCTGCGCGAGATCGGCCTTGAGCTCGTCATCCTCGATGATGCGGCCCTGATCGAGGTCGATCAGCAGCATCTTGCCCGGCTGCAAGCGCCACTTGCGCACGATGTCTTCTTCGCGGAACGGCAAGACGCCGCTTTCGGACGCGAGGCAGACGATATCATCCTTCGTCACGCAGAAACGCGCCGGGCGCAGGCCGTTACGGTCGAGCGTCGCGCCGATCTGGCGCCCGTCGGTGAAGCACACCGAGGCCGGGCCGTCCCACGGCTCCATCAACGCGGCATGATATTCGTAAAAGGCACGGCGCGCGGGGTCCATCAGCGCATTGCCGCTCCATGCTTCGGGGATCAGCATCATCATCGCGTGGGCAAGGCTGTATCCGCCCGCGATCAGCAGTTCGAGCGCGTTGTCGAGGCAGGCCGTATCCGATTGCCCGTGCGGGATGATCGGCCACATCTTGTCGAGATCGGGGCCGAGCAGCTCGCTTTCCATGGTGCGGCGGCGCGCGTTCATCCAGTTGACGTTGCCGCGCACCGTGTTGATCTCGCCATTGTGGGCGATGAAACGGAACGGGTGGGCGAGCCGCCAGCTGGGGAAGGTGTTGGTGCTGAACCGCTGGTGGACGAGGCCCAGGGCCGAAACACAGGCCGGATCGCGCAGATCGTCGTAGAAACTGCCCACCTGCGTCGCCAGCAGCAGGCCCTTGTAAACCAGCGTGCGGGTCGAAAAGCTGGGGATATAGGTCTCGGTCAGCGCGGGCAGGCCGTGCTTTTCGGCCAGCTGCGCCAACGGGTTCTGCACCTGCTTGCGGATGGTGAGCAGCTTGCGCTCGAAGGCGTCCTGATCCGGGCAGCCCGGCCCGCGCGCGATCACCGCCATCTCGATCACCGGCATCGAGGCGATCACCGCCTTGCCCAGACCGTCCGGGGTGGTGGGCACCGCGCGCCAGCCGATGAAGCGCTGGCCCTCCTTGGCGGTGAAGGCTTCCATGCGCTGCTTGACGAAGACGCGCGCCGCCTCGTCCTGCGGCAGGAAGCACATCGCGACGGCATATTCGCCGGGCGGCGGCAGATCATGGCCCTCGCCTTCGGCCCAGCGGCGGATCAGCGGATCGGGAATCTGGATGAGAATGCCCGCCCCGTCGCCCAGCAGCGGGTCGGCCCCCACCGCGCCGCGATGGTCGAGCCGGTCAAGGATTTCCAGCGCCTGCGCGATGATCGCATGGCTTTTCTCGCCCCTGATATGCGCAACCATGCCGACGCCGCAGGCGTCATGTTCGTTGGCGGGGTCGTAGAGACCCTGGGCGGAAGGGTATCCCATGCATCAAGTCCGTTCTGTCAGATGCCGACAGGCGCGAACCCCGGTCATGATCGCTCATGCAGGGGAACACGCCTTGGGCAGGTCTCGCGGGCCTGACGGAGCCTAGGTTCAGGATCCGGTCGGGCTCGTTTTCGGGGCCCTCATGCCGACAGGAAGCGGGTTTGGCAATGGCTTTGCGCGAAGTTTTATTTCTTGCAGCCCTATTCAGACTTTCACTTGATTGCGCACCGTGCATGGGCGGCGCGGGTCGGTTGCAGCTTTTGCGTCCTCCGCGCGCGCTCAGGCGGCACCGCGGCGGGTCTGAAGCCGGGCGAGCGCGGAACGCAGCGGCGCATCGCGCTCGGCCGCCGGGGCGATGGCCGCCGCGTCCCCGCTCAGCGCGGTCAGCGCCTTGAGCGCTTCGGCCAGCGCTGCCTCGCGCGCAGCGAGATCGGCGGTGCCCAGCGCCCGGGCGGGCGGAGCCTCGCGATGCTCCCGGAGCGCGGCGGCGAAGCGTTCGACCATCTCGGCAAGGCTGAGTTCGCTCGGCGGCACGGCGCGCAGCCGCGCCAGCGCAGCGGTCCCCGGCGCGGGCGGCGGCGGCGGCAACGTGGGGGCGGGGCGGCGCAGTTCAGTCACCGGCGCAGGTTGCGCAAGGGGCTCGGGTTCGGGCGCGGGCACCAGTCCGATTGCGGCAGGCTCCTCGACCCACACCGCGTCGCGGCCCGGAAGCTGGCCGAATTCCGCAAGGTCAAGCTCGCGCGGCGCAGCTGCCGCCCCGCTTTCTGCCCCGGCCTCGGTCTCTGCCTCGGCGGCGCTCTGCGCGCGGGCTTCCTCCGCCTCCACGGCGGTGTCGCGCCAGGCGGGGGTGGCAAAGGGCATGGTCTCGATCGGATCGTCGATGCTGCGCGTTCCCAGATCGCGCACGGGGTCGATCGGGCGCACACGGCGGGCCGCCAGCTCGATGATCGAGCGCGCGCTGGCATCGCGGCGCAGACCGCCCGACTTCAGAGCGGCGGCGACGAACACGATCGTGCCGACCAGCAGCCCGCTCAGGCCTGCGAGCGCCGGCTGGACGGGAATGCCCCACAGGCCGATCAGCGAGCCGCGGGTTGTCTCGGCGACCAGCGCGGGCGGCAGCACCATCACCGGCAAACCGCCCAGCAGCACGCCCCAGAGGCCGAGCAGCGGGGCAAAGGCGGGATGCGCGCTTATGGAAACCTGCCTGCGGGCCTTGCGCTTGCGGCGCGTGGCCTTGTCCTTGCGCCCCTGCTTGCCGAGCTTCATGTGTCTGTCACCCCGTGCTGGCGGCGATGCGCATCGCGCCGCCGCTGTCGTCTCGGGCTAGCAAGAGATGGTAAACAGACAGATAATCGCGCGCATTGACGGCCCAGTCGTGGCGCGCGCGGACATGGGTGAGCGCGCGGTCCTTGATCGCCTCCCATGCGCTGCGGGCCTCCAGAAGCCGTGCGAGCGCGGCGGCGCAGGCGGCGGGATCGTCGGGCGCGAAGAGAGTGCCTGTCACCCCGTCCGCGATCAGTTCGCGGTGTCCGCCCACGCTCGATGCGGCAACAAGGCGGCGCTGGGCCATCGCCTCGAGCGGCTTCAGCGGCGTGACGAGATCGGTGAGGCGCTGGGCCTTCCTCGGATAGGCGAGCACGTCGACCAGCGAATAGTAGCGCTCGACCGCGCTGTGCGGCACGCGCCCGGCGAAGATCACCGAGTCGGGCTCGGGCAGCGCAGCGGCGGCGGCGCGCCAGGCGGCGTCCATCGGCCCCGCGCCAACCAGCAACAACCGCGCATCGGGATGCCTGCGACGCAGCAACGGCATGGCGATGATCAGGTCATCGACGCCTTCGTAGGCGTAGAAACTGCCGATATAGCCGATCACCGGCGCGTGCGGGGCGATGCCCAGTTCTGCGGCCAGCGCTGCATCGCGGGCCGGCGGGTCGCCGAACAGGGTCAGATCGACGCCGTTGGGCATGACGCGGATGCGATCAGCGGGGATGCCGCGCGCGGCAAGATCGTCTTTCAAGCCGTGGCAGATCGTGAACAGCGCATCCGCCGCGCGCGCCACGCGGGTCTCGAGCGCGCGGGTCAGGCGATATTTGAGATTGCCTTCGGTGCCCGAAAGGTTGCCGACCGCCGCATCCTCCCAGAAGGCGCGGATCTCGTAGACGAAGGGCACGCCCAGCGCCCGCGCCGCGCGCCCGGCCGCAGCGCCGCACAGGGCAGGCGAATGGGCGTGGATGATGTCGGGCCGCCATTCGTCGGCCAGCGCGATGATCGCCGAGGCCAGCGCCGCGATCTCGCCCAGTTCGCGCAAGGCCGGCGGGCCGGACGGTGTGCCGGGGGTGCGGTGGAAGATCAGCCCGTCGGCCTCCTCGCGCGCGCGGGCCACCGCCGCCTCCCGGTTGTGCCGCTGCCCGGTGATCCCGCGCACCTCCAGCCCGTGCCCCTCCTGCGCCTTGAGAATCGCCCGGGTGCGGAAGGTGTAGCCGCTGTGGAGCGGCAGCGAGTGATCGAGAACGTGGAGAACGCGGGTCATGACACGGTGCCCTATCGCAGGCGTGCTTAACGCGGCGTCAACTGCCCCCCGGTAAACCGGGCCATTGCCCCGCACCGGAACGGCTGGACCATGATCGATTACCTCGCGCTCGCTCTCGGACATGGCCTTCTGGCCATCGCCCTGCTGCGGCTGACGCTGCGCGCGGACCTCGATGCCGATCCGCTGATCGGTGAAATCGCTGCGACGACCAAAAGCAACCGCAAGGCCGCGCCGACCCCGCAGCACCATGCCGCCCGCAGCGCGCGCACCGCCGATCCGGAGAAATCCGAGGCCGAAGACCCTCCCCGCGCAGCAACGGCGCAGCGATAGCGCGACGAGCATGATCGACCTCGTCTTCCTCGGCTTTATCGGCTACGTGCTGGCGCTCGGCCTCAAGCGCCCGTTCCTCTGGGTGCTGCTCTATGTCTATATCGACATTCTCGCGCCGCAGCGGATCGGCTATTCGCTGATTACCAGCCTGCCGGTCTCGCTGATCGCCTTCGCCGCCGCTTTCGGGGGCTGGGTCGCGCTCGACCGCAAGGAAGGCGCGCGCTTCTCGCTGCGGCAGGGGCTGCTGCTGCTGCTGCTCGTCTATTGCTTCTGGACCACCGGCAATGCCGATTTCCCGGAGGATGCGCAGACGAAGTGGGAATGGGTGTGGAAGGCGCTGCTGTTCGCGATTTTCCTGCCCTTCACCCTCACCACCCGCGCACGGATCGAAGGGCTGGCGCTGGTGCTGGTATTGTCGATCGCGACCATCGTGATCGGCACGGGCATGAAGACCGTGCTGGGCGGCGGGGGCTACGAGAATCTCAAGTTCTTCGTCAACGACAACTCGGGGATCTACGAAAGCTCGACGCTGGCCACGGTGGCGATCGGGCTGATCCCGATGATCTGGTGGTTCACCCGCCACGGCACGGTGTTCCGCCCGCACTGGATGGTCACCGCCTTCGCCGTGGCACTGACCTTCGCCTGCCTGCTGGTTCCCATCGGCACCGAGGCGCGCACGGGCCTTTTGTGCATTGCCGCGCTGGCCGGGCTGACGCTGCGCTACACCAAGCGGCGCTTCCTGTTCATCGCCGGTGCGGGGCTGCTGGGCCTTGCCGCCCTGCCCTTCCTCCCCCAGTCCTATTACGAGCGCATGGCGACGCTCGGCCAGCCGAGCGGGGACGAGAGCGCCTCGACCCGCGTGGCGGTGTGGAAGTGGACGCTCGATTACGTCGCCGAAAAGCCCTTCGGCGGGGGCTTTGATTCCTACCGCGGCAACCGCTTTACCTATGTCATGCCGGTCAAGCAGACCGAAGGGAACACCACCACCGTCACCTATCAGCCGGTGGTGGATGAAGGCCGCGCCTTCCACTCTTCGTTTTTCGAGATGCTCGGCGAACAGGGCTGGCCGGGGCTGTTCATCTGGCTGGCGCTTCATGCGGTCGGGCTGTGGCAGATGGAACGCATCCAGCGGCGCTGGAAAGGCGTGGAGGACGAGGCGGAACGCTGGATCGCGCCTTTCGCGGCGGCCTTGCAGATGGGGGCGCTGATCTATCTGGTCGGCGCAACCTTCCAGGGGATCGCCTATCAGCCGGTGATGCTGATGCTGGTCGGCCTCCAGACGGGCCTTGCAAGCTATTGCGCGCGGATCGATTCGGCGCGCGCGGTGCTGGCGCGCAGCGCCTCGCGCAAGGCGGCGGCCGCAGGCAAGGTGCGCGGTGCCGTAGCGGCATAATCCGCGCCTCGTCACGGACGTTGCGCTCCCCCCTATGTTGGGCCATGAAGCCCCCGCAAACGCAAGCGCGGCGGGCACGGGATCTCGCCCGCGAGACACAAGGAGGAGCCCGATGACCCCGCAGGATTTGGCCGCCAAGGTCGGCGAAACGATCGGCACCAGCGAATGGGTGGAGATGAGCCAGGAGCGCATCAACCAGTTCGCCGAGGCGACCGGTGACCACCAGTTCATCCACGTTAACGAAGAGATGGCCAAGATGACCCCCTTCGGCGGGACCATCGCCCACGGCTTCCTGACGCTCTCGATGATCCCCTATCTGGGCGCGCAGGGCGGTGCCCCGCGGGTCGACGGGGTGAAGATGGGCGTCAATTACGGCGGCAACAAGACCCGCTTTATCGCTCCGGTCCGCGCCGGCAAGCGCATCCGCGGCCAATGGAAGCTCATCGAAATGGTCGAAAAGCGCCCCGGCCAGTGGCAGCAGACCGCCGAAATCACCATCGAGATCGAGGGCGAGGACAAGCCTGCCCTGATCTGCGAGTGGATCACGCAATACTTCGTCTAGCCGATGGCGTGAGTCCCCGCGAAGGCGGGGACCTCCCGCAAACCGGCACCTGATTGCCTGAGGCCCCCGCCTGCGCGGGGGCGCATATCCGAGAAGCAAAGGACACCCCCATCATGGCACGTGACGCCGTCATCGTTTCCACCGCCCGCACGCCCATCGGGCGCGCTTACAAGGGCGCCTTCAACGCCACCCCCGGCGCCACGCTCGGCGCGCTCAGCCTTGCGCCTGCGATCGAACGCGCCGGGATCGAGGCCGGCCAGATCGACGACGTGGTGTGGGGCGCGGTCCTCACGCAAGGCACGCAGGCCGGCAACATCGCCCGCCAGGTCGCCCTGCGCGCTGGTTGCCCGGTCACCGTCAGCGGCCAGACCATTGATCGCCAGTGCTCCTCGGGCCTGATGGCGATCGCCACGGCTGCCAAGCAGATCATCGTCGACAACATGGATATCGTGGTCGGCGGCGGTCAGGATTCGATCTCGATGGTGCAGACCCCCGAGATGCGCGTCTCGCCCGACCGCTCGCTGATCGCGATGCACAAGGATGTCTACATGCCGATGCTCGGCACCGCCGAGACCGTCGCCAAGCGTTACGGCATCAGCCGCGAGGCGCAGGACGAATATGCCCTGCAATCGCAGCAGCGCACCGCCGCCGCGCAGGCCGAAGGGCGGCTGGATGCGGAAATCGTCCCCGTGACCGTCACCATGAACGTGACCGACAAGGAGACCAAGGAAGTCTCGCAAAAGGAGATCACCCTTGCGAAGGACGAAGGCAACCGCCCCGAAACCACGCTTGAAGGGCTCCAGAGCCTCCAGCCGGTGATGGGGCCGGGCATGAACATCACGGCGGGCAACGCCTCTCAGCTTTCCGACGGCTCTTCGGCTGCGGTGCTGATGGAAGCGAAGCTGGCCGAACAGCGGGGCTTGCAGCCGCTCGGCCGCTATGTCGGCATGGCGGTCGCGGGCACCGAGCCCGACGAAATGGGCATCGGCCCGGTCTTCGCGATCCCCAAGCTTCTGAAGCAGACCGGCCTCACGATGGACGACATCGGGTTGTGGGAACTGAACGAGGCCTTCGCGGTGCAGGTGCTCTACTGCCGCGACCAGCTCGGCATCGATAACGACATCCTCAACGTCAGCGGCGGCTCGATCTCGATCGGCCACCCCTACGGCATGACCGGCGCACGCTGCACCGGCCATGCGCTGATCGAAGGCAAGCGGCGGGGTGCCAAGTATGTCGTCGTCACCATGTGCGTCGGCGGCGGCATGGGCGCGGCGGGGCTGTTCGAGGTGTTCTGAGCGTTTGTTGGCCTGCCGCTTCGCTGCGTGGGGCCGCTAGTTACCTGTGAAACGCGATACGGCGCGGGGAGCGATCCCCGCGCCGTGTCCCGCGTTCTAGCCGCGCTGGGCCGCAAGGTCGGCGAGCAGGTCGATCACCAGCGGCTTGATGCGTTCGACATAGGCGACGATGTTCTCGCGTTCCTGATCGACATAGCCGAGGAAGCGCGCGGCAAGGTCGGGATCGTAGCCCCCCTCGACCTGCTCCATCGCCTCCATCGTCTTGGCCCGGGCGACCAGCACCTTGTCGCGGATCGGCGCGAGGTTCTTGTGGATCAGCTCGTCGAGCGGGGTCAGGCTCGACAGGGGATGCTGCGGCAGGCGCATCACCGCTGCGGTCGGCGCGTCGGTGGGCAGGTAAATGGTGTTCCACTCGTCATAGGGCATGAGCTTCATCGCGCGGATCAGCCAGTCGCCGAGGGGCGTGTTGAGCACCCCCTCGCCGCAGATGAAATAGGGGCGCAGGCTGTTGTGGCCGTATTGCGCGAGCAGTTCCGCCTCGAGCTTGCAGCGGCGCTCTTCCTGACGGGCGAGCGACTGCTTGATCATCCGGTCGAAATCCTCGGCCTGGGGGATGATGTTGCCGGGATCATCGGCGCTGAGGCCGAGATCGTTCAGAAACTGGCCCTGCGGCCCGTCGAAGATCGCCTTGGGGATGGCCCGCAGCTTGCCGTCCGCGTCGGGCACGGGACGCGGCATGGCCGCAGGCGCGGGCGTCGGCGCGGGACGCACGGCGGGTTCGGTAATCTTGCGACCGAAAGTCTTTCGCTGGAACATCGGCATCCCTTTCTGCGAACGGCAGAACGGGCCATCCATAGGCCGAATAGCTTGACCAATCGCAAAGATGTGCCCGCGCCCGAGCGCGGGGGGCGCAAGCCCGGTCCCCGATGGACCGACCCCGCCCCCCTTTATGCTCAGCGCAAGCTGACCACGTTGTCGGTCGCCTCGCGCACGCGGGTGCCGTTGAACAGGCTCATCATCGGCTCGTCTGCGACGGTCACGACCTTCGCGTTGCCATAGCCGTTGAAGCCGGTCTTCATCGCCGCGCCGTAGGCCCCGAGCATCCCGATCTCGATATAGTCGCCCGCCTGGATGTCCGCCGGCAGCTTGAAGGGGCCCTTCATGTAGTCGGCATCGTCGCAGGTCGGCCCGTAAAAGGCGAAATCCTCGTCATCCTCGATCAGGTCGTCCTCGAGCGCGCGCACGGGGAAGCGCCACGCGACGTGGGCGGCATCGTAGAGCGCGCCATAGGCGCCGTCATTGATGTAGAGTTCCTCGCCCCGGCGCTTGTTCACCTGCACGATCATCGAGGAATACTCAGCCGACAGCGCCCGACCGGGTTCGCACCACAGTTCGGCGTTGTAGGCGATCGGCAGGCTCTCGAAGTGCTTGGCGATGATCGCGAAGTAATCTTCCATCGGCGGCGGCTCGAGGCCCGGATAGGCGCTCGGGAAGCCCCCGCCCACATCGATCATGTCGATCACCACCGATGCCTCGGCGATGGCCGCACGGGTGCGGTCCAGCGCCTGGACGAAGGCGAACGGCGTCATCGCCTGGCTGCCGACATGAAAGCACACGCCCAGCCAGTCGCAATGCTGGCGGGCCTGCTGGAGCAGCTGGGGCGCTTCGATGAGATCGCAGCCGAACTTCGACGCGAGGCTGAGCTCGGAATACTCGCTCGACACGCGCAGCCGCACGCACAGGCGCAGGTCACGCGCGGGCTCGCCGGTCGCGGGATCGGTGCAGGCCTCGACGATCTTCTCCAGTTCCTCGAAGGTATCGAGGCTGAAGGTGCGCACGCCATGCTCGAAATAGGCCTCGCGGATTGCCTGCGGAGTCTTCACCGGGTGCATGAAGCACAGGATCGCCTCGGGCAGGATGCCGCGCACCAGCCGCACCTCGGTGATCGAGGCGACGTCGAAATGCGTGACACCGGCGCTCCACAGCACCTCGATCAGATCGGGCGCCGGGTTGGCCTTGACCGCATAGAGCACCTTGCCCGGGAACTTCTCGACGAAGAAACGGGCGGCGCGCCGCGCGGCGTGCGGGCGGTTGAGGATGACGGGTTCGTCCGGACGAAGATCGCGGACTACAGCTCGTGCGTCAGGATAGATGTGCAACTCAAGGGACCCCCAAAACGGCTCTGTTGAACCATAAAACGACAAGCTGCCTTGCGGTTTGGAAGTCCCCTTGGGGCAGCGGAAGCGCGCAGATAGGGCCTGGGGGGGGAAATGCAAATGAAAAATGCACCCCGCCGGGACGAAATGTTACTTTTTGAAGACACACGCCCGAAGACGACCGGAGTGTGACGGAAAAGCCGGGATTTCCCCGCGTCGAAAGGCGACTTTCGGGGTCTGGTCGACCCGTCCCTGCCTTTGCGCGTCGGGCTGGTGGAGGTCCGCCTCGGCGAACCCGGACCATCCGGCGAACAGCATCGCCGGGACGGATTCGCGCGCGGCGATCCCCGGTCGGCGAGCGGGCTCTAGACGCCCGGCGGGGGGCTTTCAGGCTCGCCCGCGGCGATCGGGTAGACATCTCCCACGATCGCCAGCATCACGTTCACATTCTCGCGGATATTGGCCATCGTCACCCCGTGATCGAGCACGAGATAGCGGGTAAAGCCCAGTGTCCTGCGCTCGAAATCGGCCCAGGTGTTGATCGCCGCCTGATCGAGATTGGCCTTCGCGAGGCTCTCGAAGGTGGTCGCCGCAGGCAGATCGAAGCGCACCTGCATCATCACCCCCTGGCAGCCGCTCACCCCGTTCACCTCACAGGCCGTGCCGTAAAGGAGATAGGCGACGCCGTCGGCATTCTCGGCGGCGACGAACACCGCGCCCGCCTCGCCCTCGTCCCTGACCTGATGGCCGAGCGAGCCGACCAGCGCGAGCAGATCACCCTGGCCGACCGATTTCACCAGCCGCTCGGCGACATAATCCTGCGCCGAAAGCGGCGTTGCGGCAAAGGCCGCTGCGGCGACAGCCCCGATGATCCTCATGCACTTCCCTCTCGCGACGGCCTCCCGACCGCGCGCCTCAGCTCAGGCGATCCCGGAAATCCTCGTAGTCGAAGCGCTTGATGCAGTCGAGCGCGTCGGTCTCGGAGTCCCACATCCAGATGCTGGGCAGCGCCACGCCGTTGAAGGTGTTGGTCTTGACCATCGAGTAATGCGCCTGGTCGAGAAAGGCGAAACGCGCGCCGGGTTCGGCCGCGACCGGGAGACGGTAATCGCCGATCACGTCGCCCGCGAGGCACGAAGGCCCGCCGAGGCGAATCGGGATCGCGGCTTCGTCCGTGCGTTCGCCCAGCATCGCCGGGCGATAGGGTGCCTCCAGCACATCGGGCATGTGGCAGGTGGCGCTGATATCGGTGATGCCGACCGGCACCTCATTGAACATCGTATCGAGCAGCGTGCCCACCAGAATGCCGGCATCCAGCGCCACCGCCTCGCCGGGCTCGAGGATGATCTGGCAGCCGGTGTCCTCCGCCGCATCGCGCAGGAACTCCACCAATTCCTCGCGCTGGTAATCAGCGCGGGTGATGTGATGGCCGCCGCCCATGTTGATCCACTTGAGCTGATCGAAAAACGGCTCGATCACGTCGAACACCCGGTCCCAGGTGGCCTTGAGCGGCGCGAAATCCTGTTCGCACAGGTTGTGGAAGTGGATGCCCTCCACCCCCTCCATGTGCTCTTCGGTCAGCTGGTCGAGCGGGAAGCCGAGCCGCGATCCGGGGGCGCTGGGGTCGTATTTGGCGACTTCGCCGGTGGCGACCTGCGGGTTGATGCGCAGGCCGACACTGACCGGCGCGCCGCCCGCCGCCGCCTGTTCGAGGATCAGCCGGGCGCGCTGGTGCTGGAAGGGCGAGTTGAAGATCACATGATCGGAGAGGCGGCAGATTTCCTCCAGCTCCTCAGGCTTGAAGGCGGCCGAATAGGTTGCAATCTCGCCATCGTAGAACTCGCTCGCTAGCCGCGCTTCCCACAGGCCGCTGGTGGAGACGCCATCGAGATATTCGCCGACAATGGGCGCGGTCGACCACATGCTGAACGCCTTCAACGCAGCAAACACCCTGATGTCCGCGCCCTCCGCCGCCGCCGCATCGCGCACATCGGCGAGCACCCGGCAATTGGCGCGCAAGCGTGCGGCATCGACCACGAAGGCGGGGCTATCGACCCGGGTGAGATCGAACCGGGCGAACGCGCCCGGATCACCGGCTTTGGTTTGCATGGGAAGCTTTCGTCCTTTTTGCTTTCTCGCAGAGACGCGGAGAAGAAAGGGGAGACGCAGAGGGTCATTCCGGCTTGTAGTCGTTCACCACCCGGCGGATGCCCTCCTTCATGGTGGCCCCCGAGAAATTGAGAAGCAGCCCTACGGGCTGTTTCAGCAAACGCAGATAGGTCAGCAATTGCCGGGCGTGGGCGCGGCTGAACTGCTCGACGGCCTTGATTTCGATGACGAGCCGGTCCTCTATCAAAATATCGATGCGGAACGCAGGATCAAACACTTCGCCGTCGAAGACGGCCTTGATCTGAACCTGCCGATCAACCTTGAGCCCACGCGAGCGCAATCTTCCGGCGAGCACGGCCTCATAGACTGTTTCGAACAAACCCGGGCCAAACTCCCGGTGAATACCAATCGCCTCATCAATCACGATTGCGCTCAACTCGTCGATCGCAAGTGCCACGCCCTCTGCGTCTCCCCTTTCTTCTCCGCGTCTCTGCGAGAAACAAAAAAACCCGGCTCAAAACCCGACCGGCCCGTCCAGCTCCTCGACCGTCCAAGGCAGGCCATGCGCGTTCAGCATCGCCATGAAAGGATCGGGATCGAGCTGTTCGATGTTGAACACGCCCTCCCCGCGCCAGTGCCCCTGCACCATCATCGCCGCGCCGATCATCGCTGGCACGCCGGTGGTATAAGACACCGCCTGATTGCCGGTTTCTTCATAGGCCGCCTCATGGCTGCAGATGTTCTTGATGTAGAACGTCTTCTCGCCCGAGCCATCGAGCGCCTCGCCGGTTGCGATCACGCCGATATTGGTGTTGCCCTTGGTGGTCTCGCCCAGCGTTTCGGGCTTGGGCAGCACGGCGGCGAGGAATTGCAGCGGGATGATGTCGCGGCCCTGGTATTTCACCGGCTCGATGCTGGTCATGCCGACGTTCTGAAGCACGGTGAGGTGGGTGATGTATTGATCGCCGAAGGTCATCCAGAACCGCGCGCGCTCAAGCTCGGGGACGAACTTGGCGAGGCTCTCCAACTCCTCGT